>JABAOH010067818.1_pt3 | contig 13122 bp, 23 predicted proteins | sample 7062181 | NCBI WGS metagenome assembly JABAOH01 (sample SAMN14538630, study PRJNA623070) | marine sediment metagenome | biome: marine biome [ENVO:00000428]; feature: marine pelagic biome [ENVO:01000023]; material: deep marine sediment [ENVO:00002113]; isolation source: pool of 5 deep marine... | reverse complement strand
GAGCTGCGGTTTGCCATCCGGGAAGGGGGCAAGACGGTCGGCGCCGGGGTGGTGAGCGAGGTACTCAAATAGCAATCAGCGGTCAGCTGTCAGCAGTGAGCCCGGGGGATCGAAAAGCGGACTGCTGACGGCTGATAGCGGACAGTGAATAGAGGTATGGAGGCCCAACGGATTCGGATACGGCTGAAGGCGTACGACCACCGGATTCTGGATCAGTCCGCGAGGGAGATCGTGAGTACGGTCGAGCGGACTGGTGCGGGGGTTTCGGGACCTATTCCCCTCCCGTCGAAAATTAGCCGGTATACGGTCCTCCGGTCCCCGCACGTGGATAAGAAGTCTCGGGAACAGTTTGAAGTCCGCATCCATGTCCGCCTCCTGGACATCCTGCGGCCGACACCTCAGACCGTGGACGCCCTTATGCGGCTGGACTTACCGGCGGGAGTTGATGTCGAAATTAAGTTATAGCGTCCGAAGTCCGAGGTCCGACGTCATCAGCCTTCGGACTTTTTTTGACTTCGGACCTCGGACTTCGGACCTCGGACCGTTATCATGCAAATAGGGATTGGGCTTCTAGGCCGGAAAGTAGGGATGACCCAGGTCTTCGACCAGAACGGGCGGGCGATTCCTGTGACCGTGGTGGAGGCCGGTCCCTGTACGATCGTCCAAAAAAAGACCGTGGCGAAAGACGGCTACGAGGCGGTCCAGGTGGGCTATTTATCGGAGAAGCCAAATCGGGTCTCCAAGCCGCTCGGCGGCCACTTCGCGAAAGCCGACGTGGCTCCCATGCGCTATCTTCAGGAGATGCGGCTTCATTCAGCAGCCGAGTATCGCACGGGCCAGACCCTCACGGTGGAGTTGTTTGTTCAAGGAGAAGAGGTAGTGGTGAGCGGGACTTCGAAGGGGCGAGGGTTCCAGGGGGGGGTGAGACGTTGGGGCTACCGGGGGGGCGCGAAAAGTCACGGGTCCATGTTTCATCGGGCCCCGGGATCAATTGGTGCCTCCTCCTTTCCCTCTCGGGTCTTTAAGGGACACCGGATGCCTGGACGGATGGGGGGAGCCCGGGTGACCATCCGTGGACTCCGGGTAGTTGGAAGCGATCCGAGTCGAAACCTCCTCTTAATTCGCGGGGCGGTCCCCGGACCTCAGGGAGGACTGGTCGCCGTTCGAAAGTCGGGCAAAGCGGTCCTCGGGAGCCAGCCAAGCGCGGCCGACACAAAGCAAGCAAAGCCGGAAGAAACGCCCAGCTGAGGTGTGAGGCTCGTGACCGCGGGGTGTTGGAGTGACAATGACACGGGTGCTCGCTGTCGTGAACCCGCAGAATGAGAAGGTGGACGAGGTTGCCCTATCCAAAGCCGTCTTTGAGGCTCCGGTGAAGGGGCAGCTCCTTCACGAAGCGGTCCGCTGGCAACGGGCGCGCCGGCGGCGGGGGACCGCATCTACCAAAGGACGGTCCGAGCTCTCTGGGGGTGGGAGGAAGCCGTGGCGTCAGAAGGGGACCGGTCGAGCACGGGCCGGGAGCATCCGTTCCCCTCTGTGGCGACATGGCGGCACCGTCCACGGTCCGAAGCCCAAGGATTGGAGCTTTAGCTTCCCCAAGGCGCTCCGACGGGAAGCCCTATGCAGCGCCCTCTCTGCCAAGGTCGCGGCAGGCGAGGTCCAGGTTCTGGAAGATTTCAGCATGGACCGGCCCAGCACGAAGACGTTCCAGTCTCTCCTGCGAGGCCTGGGCCTGGCCGGAAAGGTATTGGTGGTGATTCCTCAAAGGGAGGAGGCGGTGGAAAAATCTGCCCGGAACCTCCCAGGGGTGAAGGTTCTCCCTGCGCGGGGGGTAAACGTGGCCGACGTGCTGTATGCTGACGCCGTCCTGTTTACCCGGGACGCTCTCGTCAAGGTTGAGGAGGGCTTGGCTCCATGAGGGAAGCGCACCAGATCGTTCGCCGTCCGGTGGTCACCGAGAAGGGGACAGCACTGAAAGAGCAGAACAAATATTGCTTCGAGGTGGATCGGCGGGCAAACAAGGTGGAGGTCAAGCGGGCAGTGGAAGCCCTCTTTAACGTCAAGGTCGCTGCCGTCCACACCGTGGCCATGCGGGGGAGGATCAAGCGTCTTGGACGGTTCGCGGGGCGGACCTCAGATTGGAAGAAAGCCATAGTGACGCTCAAGGAGGGGCACAGCATCGAGTTCTTTGAGGGGGTCTAACAAAGGCAGCAGTCAGCTATCCGCTTTATTGGAGGAAATGCTGACTGCTGATTGCTGACGGCGGAAGAGCTGAAAACATGGGGATTAAAAGTTACAAACCAACCTCCGCGGGCCGTCGCTTCCAGTCGGTGGCTACCTTTGAGGGGATTACTGCGAAGCGGCCTGCTAAGAGTCTTGTCACACCCCTTCGCAAGACGGGCGGTCGAAATGAGCAGGGGCGCATCACGACCCGTCACAGGGGAGGAAGGCATAAGCGGAGGTACCGTCTCGTCGATTTTAGACGGGACAAGTTTGGTGTTCCGGCCAGGGTTGCCAGCGTCGAGTACGACCCAAATCGATCGGCTCGGATCGCCCTTCTCCACTTCGCGGACGGAGAGAAGCGCTACATTCTGGCCCCAGAGGGGCTGGAGGTCGGGGCCCAGGTCATGTCCGGCCCACAGGCGGAGCTCAACGTAGGCAATGCCCTTCCGCTCCGACTGATTCCGACCGGGTCAGTGATCCACAACATCGAGCTCTGGCAGGGCAAGGGGGGACAGCTCTGTCGGAGTGCTGGGGCCTCGGCTCAACTGGTGGCAAAGGAGGGGGACCGGGCCCTGCTCAAGTTACCTTCGGGAGAAGTGCGGAAGGTCCGCGTGGATTGCATGGCTACCCTCGGGCAGGTAGGGAACCTCGAGCACGAGAATGTCTCCCTGGGTAAGGCGGGCCGTACCCGCTGGCTGGGGATCCGGCCATCGGTCCGAGGGGTGGCCATGAACCCTCACGATCACCCCTTGGGGGGTGGCGAAGGGAAGAGTGCGGGGGGACGACATCCGTGCACCCCATGGGGTAAACCAACGAAGGGCTACAAAACGCGCAGAAAAAGGAAGCGTTCCGACCGCGAGATTGTCACCCGGCGTAAGCGTAAATGAAAAACAGCAGACGGTCCCCGGTCGGTCAACGGAGAGTTTTGACCGGGAACCTCGGACAGAGGACGGGAGGACAGCTGGAATGGGACGATCGCTCAAGAAGGGGCCGTACGTTGAGCCCAAGCTGCTCCGGAAAATTGAGGAACTGAATCGGACCCGAGATCACCGAGTCATCAAGACTTGGTCCCGTCGATCGACCCTGACCCCGGAATTCGTGGGACATACCCTGGCGGTGCATAACGGGAAAAAGTTCATTCCGATCTATGTCACCGAGAATATGGTTGGCCACAAGCTCGGTGAGTTCGCTCCGACTCGGACTTTCCGGGCCCACAGCGGGCCTACGGCCAAGTCGACCGCCCTCAAGTAAGTGGAAAGTAGCCGTCGGTCGTCAGCCGCAAGCTGGAGATGGTCGAGATATCATGGGAGGCGGAGCGTAGTTCGCAGGGTGCGGGTATGGAGACGCGGGCGATCCTCAAGTTTGTCAGAGTGCCACCCCGGAAGGCCCGGCTGGTGGTTGACCTGATCCGGGGTCGAGATGTGGAGCAGGCCCTGACCATTATCCGTTTCACTCCCAAGCGAGCGGCCCGGGTGATCGAAAAGGTCTTGAAGTCTGCCATGGCCAATGCGCAACATAACCACGGAATGAGGGATGTGGAACGTCTCTTTGTGAAGGCTGCCTTTGTGGACGAGGGTCCGCGGTGGAAGCGGTGGACACCGAGGGCGATGGGAAGGGCAACGCCGATCCAGAAACGAACCAGCCATATCACTATCGTACTCGACGAGCGTCCGGCCTCATAAGGAGGGGGGAGATGGGACAAAAGGTACATCCTGTGGGATTCCGTTTAGGATACATCAAGACCTGGCAATCGCGCTGGTTTGCCACCAGGTCTTATGCGGATCAGCTCCACGATGACATCAAGATCCGTCGGTATCTCAAGGAGAGACTGTACCACGCCGGCATCTCTCGGATCCTCTTCGAACGGAAGGCCAATCAGCTCCGCATTATTGTGCATGCCGCCCGACCCGGGATCATTATCGGCCGTAAGGGCTCCGAGGTCGACAAGCTCCGGCAGGAGCTTGCGACCATGACTGATAAGGAGATCCAACTGGACATCACCGAGGTTCGCAAGGCAGAAACCGACGCGCAGTTGGTCGCGGAGAGCATCGCTGCCCAGCTCGAGCGACGGGTGGCCTTTCGACGAGCCATGAAGAAGGCAGTGCAGTCGTCCATGCGGTTGGGGGCCCAGGGGGTCAAGGTTATGGTCTCGGGACGGCTGGGGGGGGCCGAGATCGCCCGGACCGAATGGTACCGGGAGGGGCGGGTCCCCCTGCATACCCTTCGGGCGAATATCGATTACGGCCTTGCCGAGGCCCGGACAACCTATGGAAGAATTGGGGTTAAGGCGTGGATCTTTCATGGAGAGGTCATGCCTGAGACCGCGGGGGAAGTCGGGGAGAGGCCTACGAGTCCAGGCGCGCCCGAGGGGAGGGAACGACGCCGGAGAAAGGTCGCGGGGAGTCAATAGAGGTCGCCCATGTTAATGCCCAAGAGGACCAAATACCGGAAGCAACAGCGGGGACGAACGCGAGGGGTGGCCAAGGGGGGGACCGCGCTGACCTTCGGCGAGTATGGTCTCAAGGCCGTGGAGCCAGCGTGGGTCACCAACCGGCAGATCGAGGCGGCCCGGCGGGCCATCACCCGGTATGTCAAACGAGGCGGGAAGGTCTGGATCCGGATCTTCCCCGACAAACCGCTGACGGCCAAGCCGGCGGAGACCCGAATGGGTAAAGGCAAGGGTGCCGTGGAGGGCTGGGTTGCGGTCGTGAGGCCGGGCCGGATCCTGTACGAGATAAAGGGGGTCACCGAGGCCGAGGCTCGGGAGGCCATGCGGCTCGCAGGCTATAAGCTGTCCGTCGCCACGAAATTCGTCATGCGTTCCAGAGAGGCAGGGGGAAGATGAACGCCAAGGACCTCCGTGAACTCACTACCGAGGAGCTGGAGCAGAAGCGGGGCGATTTCAGGGAGGATCTCTTCCGCCTGAGAATGCGAAAAGCCGTCGCACAGCTTGAAAACCCTATGCGCCTTCGCCAGCTTCGACGGGACATTGCCCGGATCGAGAGCATCCTTCGAGAGCGGCAGACGGACCAGAATAAGAGCCCTCGGGAGGCGGAGTCGGATGGGTGAGCAGCGCAAGCAGCGGAAGGTCTTCGTCGGCACCGTGGTCAGCGACCGGATGCAAAAGACCGTGGTGGTATCCGTGGAGCGATTCTTCCGACATCCCGAGTATAACAAGCTCGTGCGCCGTCGGACCAAGGTGAAGGCCCACGACGAAGAGCAGAAATGCCGGATGGGGGACAGAGTCAGAATCATGGAAACCCGTCCCCTCAGCCGAGACAAACGGTGGCGAATCGTCGAGGTCGTTCAAAAGGCGGTCTAGGATTTGAAGCACCAAACATCACAAGTTGACGTGCATGACTGCAGGAATCGGTTATGGTTGGGCTCAGGACAATTTTGGATGTGGCAGACAACTCTGGAGCCAAGCGGATTTCGGTGATCAAGGTCCTTGGTGGTTCCGCAAAGCGCTATGGGCGAATCGGGGATGTCATCGTGGCGAACGTGAAGGAAGCTATCCCTGAGGGTACTGTGAAGAAGGGAGACGTCGTCCGGGCGGTGGTCGTGCGGACCGCGAAAGAGGTCCGACGTGCCGACGGATCTTACATCAAGTTCGATCGGAATGCGGCTGTCCTGATCAACGAACAGCACAATCCCCTCGGGACCCGGATCTTCGGCCCGGTCGCCCGGGAGCTCCGCGAAAAGCAGTTCATGAAGATTATCTCGTTGGCCCCGGAAGTCGTCTAAGGGAAGCCAGAGGCTCGATCGCCGGAGAAGGAACAGGTCCGGGGGGCAACATGGCGTCACGGCCGACATTGCGGATACGAAAGAATGACCTGGTCATGGTCATTGCTGGCAAAGACAAGGGGAAGCGGGGTAAGGTGCTCAACGTCATCCCGGAGAGCGGTACTGTGCTGGTCGAGCGGATCAACATCGTGAAGCGTCACTCTCGTCCGGGGGGGAAGACCCCACACGGAGGGATTGTCGAAAAGGAGGCCCCGCTCCATGTCTCCAACCTAATGGTTGTCTGCTCCCGGTGTGACCGGCCGGTGCGGACCGGGCACAGCTTCCTTGCTGACGGACGAAAGGTTCGAGTCTGTAAGCAATGCGGCGAGGCCGTGGACTAAAGTAAACGCACTCAGTGCGTTTACTTTGGAGCAATGGAGCAGTGGTTCGACAGGGCTTCGACGTTGAGCTCAGCCGAACCGTTCGATGGTGAGCCTGTCGAACCACTTATTGAGTTGGAACGGCACTAGGAGGGAACGGATGGCGGAGAAGCCGAAGAAGAAGAGCGAAAAGGTTCCGGCATCCGAGTCTAAGACGCCGACAGCCGAGGCGAAGGCACCGGCTGCCGGGCCGAAGGTTCCGCCAAGCGGACCGAGGCCGGCTGTGCCCAAGACCCCGGCCCGGCTCCGAGAGCGGTATCGCCAACAGATGGTTCCCGCTCTCATGAAGCGGTTTGGGTACACGAATATCTTTCAGGCCCCTCGGCTGATGAAGGTTGTGATCAATATGGGATTGGGGGAAGCGGTGGGGAATGTCAAGGTCATTGACAGTGCCCTCGAGGAGTTGGCGATTATCTCGGGGCAGCGACCGGTGGTCACGCGGGCCAAGAGATCCGAGGCAGGTTTCAAGCTGCGGACCGGGATGCCCATCGGCTGCAAGGTGACCCTTCGGGGAGATCGGATGTACGAGTTTTTGGAACGGTTTCTCAATATTGCCCTGCCGAGGATCCGGGACTTTCGGGGTGTCTCTCCCCATTCCTTTGACGGGCGCGGGAATTATTCCCTCGGCGTGAAGGAGCAGCTCATCTTTCCGGAAATTAAATACGACAAGGTTGACATGGTCCGGGGGATGGATATCTGTATCCACACCACCGCTGGAAACGATGAAGAGGCGAGAGCCTTGCTGGAGCAACTCGGTTTTCCCTTTCGGTCCTGAGGGAGGAGGAGCGTGGCGAAAACGTCCCTGATCATGAAGGCGCAACGGCAGCCGAAGTTTCGGGTGCGGCGGTATCACCGGTGTCGGATCTGTGGCCGCCCCCGGGGCTATTTGAGACGGTTTGCCATGTGCCGCATCTGCTTCCGGGAGTTGGCCCTCCGAGGAGAGATCCCTGGTGTTACCAAGGCCAGCTGGTAAACGTTCGGTTCACAGTTTAGAGTTCACAGTTCACGGTAAGGACGGTGCGCGTTTTTCGTCCGTGAACCGTGAACCGTCAACCGTGAACGGGGGTTAGGGATGTTGAGTGATCCTATTGCCGACACGCTCACTCGGATTCGGAACGCCAATGTCGCAGGGCATGAGAAGGTGGACATTCCGTCCTCGCGGCTCAAGGTAGAGATAGCCCGAATTTTAAAGGAAGAGGGTTTCATTAAGGGCTATAAGGTCATCGATGACACCAAGCAGGGGGTCCTCCGGGTCTATCTCAAGTACGGACCGGGCAATGAGCGGGTTCTCCGGGGGATTGCGCGGGCCAGCAAGCCTGGACTGCGAGTTTACGCCGGGGCACGGAAGATTCCTCGAGTCCTGAGCGGCATGGGGATTGCGATCGTCTCCACCTCCAAAGGGGTCATGACCGATCGGGAGGCTCGGAGGCAAGCAGTAGGGGGTGAGGTCCTCTGCTACGTCTGGTAAGTTGAGTTCACGGTTCATGGTTCACAGTTCACGGACCAGGCATTTTCAAGAAGCTGTGGACCGTGAACAGTCAACTGTGAACGCTGTAAAGGAGTGAGTCATGTCGCGAATCGGTCGGTTGCCCATTCGCATCCCGAGCAATGTTCAGGTCTCCATCACCAACGGGTTAGTGGAGGTGCAAGGTCCCAAAGGGAAGCTCGCTCTCGAGGTGCACCCGGCCATCCGGGTTGGAGTAGAAGAAGGGAGGCTCCTCTGCGAACGTCCAACCGATCAGAAATCCCACCGGGCCCTCCACGGTCTCACGCGAGCGCTGATCGCGAACATGATCCAGGGCGTGACTGACGGATTTCACAAGAAGCTCGAGCTCAGCGGTGTGGGATACCGTGCTCAGATCCAAGGTCAAGTTCTCACGATGAGCCTCGGTTATACAAATCCCGTAGTGTACGTCCTGCCTCCTGACGTCAAGGCAACGGTGGAGAATCAGACGCTGATCACGGTCTCGGGAATTGACAAGCAGCGGGTGGGGGCGGTGGCCGCGAAGATCCGCGGTCTTCGGCCTCCGGAACCCTATAAGGGGAAGGGGGTCAAGTATGCGGACGAGCGGATCCGCCGAAAGGCCGGGAAGGCCGGGGCGAAGTAAGGAATTCTCGTGAGCGTCATCGATTGGAACAAGAAGCGGGCTGCCCGGCAGAGAAGGCAACGGCGTGTCCGAAAAAAGGTCTTTGGAGTGCCAGGGCAACCTCGGCTGGCGGTCTTCAAATCTCGCCGCCATATCTATGCCCAAATTATCGATGATCTGGAGGGGCGAACGTTGGCGGCCGCTTCCACCTCCTCCCCCGAATTCACGGGCCGGGGGGTCAAGGGATCGAAGGGCGATGCCGCCAAGGTGGTCGGGGAGATCTTGGCCGAGAAGGCCCTCAAGGTCGACGTCCGGCGAGTGGTTTTCGACCGTGGCGGATACAGGTACCACGGGCGGGTCAAGGCCCTGGCAAGCGGAGCTCGCGAAAAGGGATTGGTTTTTTAGTGGAGGGATCTGTGAGGGCAGAGCAGATCGATCCTCAGACGCTGAACCTCACCGAGCGCGTCATCCACATCAATCGCGTGGCAAAGGTGGTCAAGGGCGGGCGCCGGTTCAGCTTCAGCGCCCTGGTGGCCGTGGGAGACCAGGCGGGGCATGTGGGGCTCGGCCTGGGGAAGGCCCATGAAGTTCCGGAGGCGATCCGCAAGGCGATCGAGGGGGCCAAAAAGCGACTGGTCAAGGTACCGCTCCGGGGGAAGACCATCCCCCACCAAATCCTCGGTCGGTATGGGGCAGGGCAAGTCTTAATGAAGCCGGCCGCGGAGGGGACCGGAATCGTGGCAGGGGGTGCCGTGCGCGCGATCTTCGAAGCGGCGGGTGTCCAAAACGTGCTGGCGAAGTCTCTCGGGAGTGGCAATCCGCACAATGTAGCTAAGGCGACCATGGCTGGGATTGTGGGCCTTCGTTCTCCCGAAGACGTGGGCCGCCTCCGCGGCAAGAAGGAGACGGAGGAAGCAAGTGGGGAGTCAGCTGGTGGGTGATCACAGGCCGGGAGGAGAGGGTAGGGGAACCCGATGAGGCTTCACGAGCTGAAACCAGTCCCTGGCTCGCGAAAGCAACGCAAGCGGATAGGTCGGGGTCCAGGGTCAGGGCGCGGGCAAACCTCCGGCCGGGGGGACAAGGGGCAGAAGGCGCGGTCTGGGGCGAGCCTTCCATCCTGGTTCGAAGGGGGCCAGATGCCGCTGAGCCGGCGCGTTCCCAAGCGGGGCTTTCGGAATCGCTTTCGAAAAGAGTATGCCATCGTCAATCTTCGGGATTTGGATCGGATCGAAGTCGGGACAACAGTCACTCCCCTTCTCCTCTTGGAACGAGGCCTCATTAAAACCTTCAAAGACGGGGTCAAGATCCTGGGGGACGGAGATCTTTCGCATGCTCTTACCGTAGAGGCACACCATTTTTCTCAAGCGGCCCTCCGCAAGATTCGCGCCGCAGGAGGCGTGGCTGAGGTGATCCAGGAGCGATGAGCGAGATCACCAACATTTTTAAGGTCCCCGAGCTCAAGAGGCGCATCCTATTCACCACCCTGATCCTGGTCGTCTATCGCATCGGGGCCCACATCCCCACTCCGGGCATCGATGCCTCGGCGTTGGGTGCTCTCTTCACTGGGGCTGCCGGGACGCTCTTCGGCTTCTTCGATCTCTTCTCTGGGGGGGCATTACGGCGGGCCAGCATCTTTGCCTTAGGCATCATGCCCTATATCGATGCCTCGATCATCCTGCAACTGTTAGCAGTGGTGGTTCCGGCTATCGAGCGGCTCCAGAAGGAAGGGGCCGAGGGGCGAAAGAAGATTACCCAGTATACCCGGTACGGAACGGTCCTCATCGCCATGATTCAGGGGATGGGCATTGCGATCGGTCTGGAGGGGGTCACTGCCGATGGTCAGTTGGTGGTGCCCAATCCCGGCTGGGGCTTCCGAATCATGACCACCCTGACCCTGACGGCAGGCAGTGTCCTTCTCATGTGGCTGGGAGAGCAGATTTCGGAGCGGGGGATCGGCAACGGCATCTCGTTACTCATTTTTGCCGGCATCATCGTCCGGATGCCCGAAGCCATCATCCAGTCCTTCCAGCTCCTCCGGACCGGTGAGATGAAGGCGTATATCTTCCTCTTTCTCTTAATTCTTATGGTCGTGGTGGTGGCGGGAGTGGTCATCATGACGTTGGGCCAACGGCCCATCCCAGTGCAGTACGCCAAGCGGGTCGTCGGCCGGAGGGTCTACGGGGGTCAGGCGACGCACATCCCGCTGCGGGTCAACACGGCTGGAGTCATCCCGGTCATCTTCGCCGCCTCGATCATCGTCTTGCCCCCGACGGTGGCCCGGTTCGTCTCTCATCCCTGGATGCAGTGGTTGGCGCAAACCCTCTCCCCAGGGACCATCAGTTATTTCTTGCTCTATGGGGGGAGTATCATTTTCTTCACCTACTTCTATACCGCCATCATCTTCAACCCTGCTGATGTGGCGGAGAACCTCAAGAAATACGGCGGTTTCATCCCTGGGATCCGTCCGGGGGTGAAGACGGCGGAGTTCATCGAGAAGGTGCTCGATCGGATCACCTTTGTCGGAGCCGTCTACCTGGCGCTGATCTCCATTTTCCCGGAACTGCTGATCGTCTGGGCGAATGTTCCCTTCTTTTTCGGTGGGACCTCCCTGCTCATCGTAGTCGGCGTTGCTCTCGATACCGCGCAACAGATCGAGGCTCATCTCCTTATGCGCCACTATGAAGGGTTTCTCAAGAAAGGGAAGGTCAAGGGACGCGCCTTCTGAAGCTTGAATGGGGTGGTCATTTCAGGTATTATAAAGGTTTAAAGATGCACGTCATCCTCTTGGGCCCTCCCGGGGCGGGGAAGGGGACTCAGGCAAAAATGCTCACCGAGCGGTACGGGGTGCCGCAGATCTCCACCGGGGATATCCTGCGGGCCGCTGTAGGGGCCGGGACGCCGCTCGGGCGAGAGGCCAAGACCTACATGGATCGGGGAGCGCTGGTCCCGGATGAGGTGGTCATCGGCATCGTCCGGGATCGTCTGGCAGAACCTGACTGCCACGGGGGCTACCTCCTTGACGGGNNCTCCCCATCGTGGTGAATCTGGACGTTGCAGAGGGGGAGCTCGTCCGCCGCTTGTCCGGACGACGAACGTGCCAGGGCTGCAGTGAGCCCTTCCACGTGGACTTTCATCCCCCTCGAGTAGAGGGGACATGTGATAAGTGTGGCGGGACTCTCATCCAACGCGAGGATGATCGGGAAGAGACGATCCGTCGCCGTCTCCAGGTCTATCGCGAGCAGACCGAGCCCCTCATCGGTTATTATCAGACCCAGGGACGGTTGAAGACGGTGGATGGACTGGGGGAGACGGGGGAGATCTTTGGACGAATCTCGAGCACACTGGAGGAGTGAGGCAATTAAGCTGCCGCTCCACAGTCCCATTGAATACAAGGCGCTGTGGGAAGTCGATCGCATAGGGCGAGCCAGCCGGGTCGTTGCCGAGGCCTTGCTGATGCTCCGGGAGAAGAGTCAACCGGGGGTGAAGACGATAGAGCTGGACCGCTTCGCCGAAACCTCGCTCCTCGAACGGGGGGCGCAGCCGGCCTTCAAGGGATACCGGGGTTATCCCTATACCCTGTGTACCTCAGTGAACGAGGAGGTAGTTCATGGGTTGCCCTCTGAGCGTCGGATCCATGAGGGAGACATCCTGAGTTTAGACCTGGGGGCAATTGTGGACGGATATTATGGAGATGCGGCGATTACCGTTCCCGTCGGGGAAATCTCGCCCGAGGGCAGACGACTGCTCCAGGTGACCCAGGAGGCCTTACACTGCGGGATCGCCCAAGCGGTGCCAGGGCACTACCTAAGCGATATATCCCATGCGATTCAGCGTCACGTGGAATCTCATGGCTTTTCGGTGGTTCGGATCTTCGTCGGGCATGGGATCGGGAGGGCTCTCCATGAAGAACCCCAGATCCCTAACTTTGGCCCACCGGGTCGCGGACCTCTGCTCAAGGCCGGTATGGTACTGGCCATCGAACCCATGGTGAATGCTGGGACCCATGAGGTGGCCGTGCTGGAGGACCGGTGGACCGCCGTGAGTCAGGATCGATCGCTCTCTGCCCACTTCGAACACACGGTCGTCATTACTGAAAAGGGTCCTGAGATCCTTACCCTTTCCGAATCAGGGGAAGGTTGGTAGAAATCCAATGGCCAGGAAACACCGAGGACAGACCAAAGCAAAAAAGAAAGAAGAAGGGCAGCCTAAGAAGGAAGAGGCTATCGAGGTCGAGGGGACCGTCGTCGAGCCCCTCCCGAATGCCATGTTCCGGGTGGAGCTCGAGACAGGCCACAAGGTGCTGGCGCACATCTCGGGGAAGATGCGGATGCATTTTATCCGAATTCTCCCCGGGGATAAAGTGATTGTAGAGCTGAGTCCTTACGATTTGAGTCGAGGCCGCATCATTTACCGTTACAAATAGTCTGAAGTCCGATGTCCGAAGTCGTATAAGAAGACCTCGGACGTCGGACCTCGGACGTCGGACGAGATCATGAAAGTGCGGGCGTCGGTGAAACCAATCTGTGAAAAGTGCAAGATCATCAAACGAAAGGGGGTCGTGCGGATCGTCTGCGAGAACCCGCGGCACAAGCAACGCCAGGGCTAACGGGGGTCCATGGTTGAGGGTTCAGAGTTCAGAGTCGATGACGGAT
>JABAOH010050774.1_pt2 | contig 13123 bp, 9 predicted proteins | sample 7062181 | NCBI WGS metagenome assembly JABAOH01 (sample SAMN14538630, study PRJNA623070) | marine sediment metagenome | biome: marine biome [ENVO:00000428]; feature: marine pelagic biome [ENVO:01000023]; material: deep marine sediment [ENVO:00002113]; isolation source: pool of 5 deep marine... | reverse complement strand
ACGAGAACATCCTTCTTGGCTAACTTGACCAGGGCCTGGTTCACCTGAAGGCTTTGGAAGTCTCGCATCCGCTTGGTCCGCTGCTCCTCGTGCCCCATGCTGGTCCATACATCCGTATAGAGCACATCCGCGTCCCGAGCCGCCCGGGCTGCATCATCGGTGATCTCGAGCGTCGCGAAGGTCGCCTCTGATTCCAACCGCGCCTTGGTGAACACATCGCGATGCGGTTCGTATCCCTTGGGGCAGGCCACGGTGAGATGAATCCCCATCTTCGCCGCCCCGTAGAGCCAGGAATGGCAAACGTTATTGACATCCCCGATAAAGGCGACCCGGAGTCCTTTGAGTTTCCCCGTCTTCTCGTGCAAGGTGAAGAGATCACAGAGGACCTGGCACGGATGGAGGAGATCGGTGAGGCCGTTGATCACCGGGACCGTCGCGTACTTGGCGAGTCGCTCCACCAGCGCGTGGTCGAAGGTGCGGGCGACGATGCCGTCCACCCATCGCGAGAGATTCCTGGCCCCATCCTCCACGGTCTCGCGTTCCCCCAAACGGATGTCCTGCGGGGCCAAATAGATGGCATGCCCCCCCAACTGGATCATGGCCACTTCGAAGGTCACCCGGGTCCTGAGCGAGGGCTTTTCAAAGATGAGGGCCAAGGTCTTTCCGGACAATCGGGGATGTGGCCTTCCTCGGGTGAGCCGACGCTTCAGATCGGTGGCCAGGGCGAAGAACGCTTCGATCTCCTCGCGACTAAGATCACGGATAGAGATAAGGTCCCGCTTCACCCTGTCACCTCGCGAAGGACAGTGTCCAGAACCCCGACCGCCTGTCTCACCTCTCCCTCACTCACGATGAGGGGCGGGGCGAATCGGATGACCTTCTCGCCCGCGCTGCTTAACAGCAGCCCACCGTCGAGGCATCGAGCGAGGACGGGCTTTGCCTCGCGATCGAGTTCCATTCCGATGAGCAACCCCTTCCCGCGGACCATCTTCACCGCACGATGAGCGGCCTGGAGTTTTCGAAGTTCCTGCAGGAGCCGCTCCCCCATTTGAGCTGCCCGGAAGACCAGATCCTCCTCTAGCAGCGTCGTCAGCGTTGCGAACGCGGCAGCGGTCACCAACGGATTCCCTCCAAACGTGGCGGCGTGTGTCCCAGGGGTAAAGCTGGCCGCCACCTCTTCCCTGGCCACCATGGCCCCGATGGGAAGTCCCCCGCCCAGGGCCTTTGCGAGCGTCATGATGTCTGGTTCAACTCCCCAGTGCTCGTACGCAAAGAGCCGGCCGGTCCGGCCGATCCCGGTTTGGACCTCATCGAAGATCAAGAGGGCTCCCACCTCATCGCACAGCTTTCGAAGCCCCTGGAGGTATCCTTCTGAGGGGATACGGATCCCGCCTTCTCCCTGGATCGGTTCCACGAGGATGGCCGCCGTCTGGGGACCCAGAGCCCGCTCCACCGCCGTCAGATCATCGAAGGGAACATAGTGGAACCCAGGAAGAAGGGGCTCGAAGCCTTTCTGATACTTAGCCTGAGCGGTGGCGGTCACGGTGGCTAACGTCCGACCGTGAAACCCGCTTTCCATGGTGATGATCTCGAATCGCTTCTCATTTCCGTGGTCCTTGGCGTGCTTCCGGGCCAGCTTGATGGCCGCTTCGTTGGCCTCGGCGCCACTGTTACAAAAAAAGACCCGGTCGGCAAAGGAGTGCCGGCACAAGAGTTCGGCGAGCGAGATCTGGGGCTCGATATAATAGAGGTTGCTCACGTGATGGAGCCTTGCCGCCTGGGTCTGAACGGCCTGGACGAGAGCCGGATGGCAGTGGCCCAAGGCGCAGACGGCGATTCCGGCCACGAAGTCGAGATACTCTTTTCCGTCGACATCCCAGACGCGGCACCCCTCTCCCCTCTGGAGGATCACCGGGAATCTGGCGTACGTATTGGCCAAAGAACGATCCGCCCTGGCCATCAAGTCTTTCGTCCTGTCCATACACTTCCCTCAAACCAGCTATCAGCTGTCCGCTGTCAGCCGTGAGCACCTCAAAACATGAGCTATCACTTGCCAGCAGTCAGCAAGGAGTTGATGAACTATCAACACGAAAGCTGATAGCTAATCGGTGACAGCTCGTGAATTGCGGACAGCTGACCGCTGACTGCCGACGGCTATCTCTGTGATTGCTGACAGCCGACTGCTGGCTGCTGACTGCTACTATCAGNNTGGGGGATGGTGCCATTAATGATGTGGGTCTTGTGAACCCCCCCTTCGAGGGCTCGCAGGCAGGCCCGCACTTTGGGTAGCATGCCCGTCGAGATCACCTGCTCCTCCACGAGCTTCTCGACCTCGTCCCGACTGAGGGTGGAGTAAAGCTTGCCCTCCCGGTTGAGAATTCCATCGATGTCGGTAAGCAAAATCAGCTTTTCCGCACCGAGGGCCGCCGCGATCTCTCCTGCGGCCAGATCGGCGTTGATGTTATAGGTGACCCCCTCCTCATCCACGCCGGTCGGAGCGATCACCGGGATGAAACCCGCCTCTTCGAGGGACTGCACCACCTTCGGATTCACCGCGACCACTTCCCCCACCAGGCCCAGATCTAACAACTCGGTCTCAGCCCCTTTGCGCCGGTGGGTCGTCTTGCGCGCCCTGATAAAGTTTCCATCTTTTCCGGAAAGCCCCACCGCCCTCCCGCCGCTGCGGTTGACCAATCCGACGATGTCCTGGTTTATGGTTCCTACCAAGACTGTTTCCACGATGTGCATGGTCTCCGGATCGGTGACCCGGAGGCCGTCGATGAAGGTAGGGGTGAGCCCGGCCCTCGCCATGGCCTCCCCGATCTGGGGACCGCCACCATGGACGATCACCGGCCGCATCCCGATAAAGCGCATCAGGACGATGTCCTTTGCCACCTCTGCCTTGAGCTTCTCCTCCACCATCGCGGCCCCGCCATACTTGACCACGATGGTCTTTCCGAAGAAGCTCCGGATGTACGGGAGGGCCTCTATGAGGATCTGGGCCTTGGCAACCGCTGATTCGATGCGAAACTCACCCACGTGTCCGCTCCGCTCTGGGTTTTGGGTGTTAGGTGTTTGGTGTTCCGTCTCAATCCTCAGTCCTCGATTCTCGACTCTCCGTTCCCCCCCTGCGAGCGGGCTGTTTCGAATTTGGGATTTCGAATTTCGGATTTCAAATCCGCTTGCCTTTAAATTCGAAATCCGCAATTCGAAATCCGAAATCTCTGTCCTCTCGACTCTCGACTATAATATGTAGCGGCTCAAGTCTTCATCCCGGATGATGTCCTGCAGCTTCTCCCGGACATACGCCGCATTGATGTCCACCTTGACCCCCTCCATGTTGGGGGCTTCAAAGGAGACATCCTCGAGGAGCCGCTCCATAATCGTGTAGAGCCGTCTCGCGCCGATGTTCTCGGTGGCGTGATTCACCGCGGTGGCGATGTTGGCGATCTCCTCGATGGCATCAGAGGTCAAGTTCAGATCCACTCCCTCGGTGGCCAGAAGGGCCGTGTACTGCTTGCTGAGCGCATTCTGGGGCTCGGTCAGGATCCGGACAAAGTCCTCCTTGGTGAGACTTCTCAGTTCTACCCGAAGGGGAAAACGGCCCTGAATCTCCGGGATCAGGTCCGCCGGCTTTGACGCATGAAAGGCCCCCGCCGCAATAAAAAGGATATGGTCGCTCCGGACCATCCCGTGCTTCGTGCTCACGGTGGATCCTTCCACAATCGGGAGGAGGTCTCGCTGCACCCCCTCTCGAGACACATCAGGACCGTATCCCCGCTCGCGCCCCGCAATCTTGTCGATCTCATCCAGGAAGACGATCCCGGAGTTTTCGACCCGGCGGATCGCTTCGGCAATCACCTCGTCCATGTCGACCAGTTTTTGGGCCTCTTCTTGAGCCAGGATCCGTCGGGCCTCCTTGACCTTCACCTTGCGCCGCTTCATCCGATGGGGCAAAAGGTTGTCCAGCATCTCCCGGACCTGATCCATCCCCTCCACGCCCGCTCCCGGGAGCACTTCAATCATGGGGAGGGCTCGGTCTCGAACCTCGATCTCCACCATTCGGTCATCGAGTCTTCCCTCCTGGAGCATTGTCCGGAATTTCTCCCGGGTCTCGTGCGGGGCAGCCTGGGGCGCTTCGAACCCTACCGGCGGCGCGCCAACCCGGCTCGGAGGGACGAGGAGATCGAGCAGTCGTTCCTCGGCCAGCTCGGCCGCCCGCACAGCCACGGCTGCCGTGCGCTCGCTCTTGACCATGTTGACGGCAATGTCGGTGAGATCCCGGATGATCGAATCCACATCCCGTCCCACATAGCCCACTTCGGTAAACTTGGACGCCTCCACCTTCAGGAAAGGGGCCTCGGCCAACTTGGCCAACCGCCTGGCAATCTCAGTCTTGCCGACACCAGTGGGCCCGATCATGATGATGTTCTTCGGGGCTACCTCGTCCCGAAGGTCTGGGGCGAGCCGCTGGCGCCGCCACCGGTTCCGGACCGCGATGGCGACCGCCTTCTTGGCCGCCTGTTGCCCGATGATGTACTTATCTAGCTCGGCCACAATCTGCTTCGGTGTCAAACGGTCCACAATCCCCCACCATCCGATGTCCGGAAAATTTCGAATTTGGGATTTCGGATTTAAGCCGCGGTTCTCTCAAATTCGAAATTCGCAATTCGAAATCGTTCGACTGAGGCTCACGACTCGAAGTCCGAAATCGCACTTGCCTCGCGACGCTACGCTCTTAACTGTCCGCTTAACGCTAGAGCTCCTCGACGGTGATCTGGTCATTACTAAACACAGACAATTGAGCCGCGATCCGCAACGACTCTTGCATAATGGTCTTGAGGTCGAGATCGGTGAATTTGACCAGCGCCCGGGCGGCCGCTGCCGCGTACGGACCGCCCGAGCCGATCCCGATGATTCCGTCATCTGGCTCGATCACGTCTCCGGTGCCGGAGATAATAAAGGAGTGGTTCTGATCCACCACTGCCAGCAAGGCCTCCAATCGGCGGAGGACCCGATCCGTCCGCCAGTCCTTGGCCAGCTCCACGGCGGCCCGTGGCAGGTTTCCCCGGTATTCTTCCAGCTTTCCCTCGAGCTTGGAGAACAAGGCAAAGGCGTCGGCGGCTGCCCCCGCAAATCCCACGATGATCCGGTCTTCGTACATCCGCCGAACCTTTCTGGCCGTGTGCTTCATCACCGTTTCGCCCAAGGAAACCTGGCCGTCGCCGGCCACGGCGACGCGACCCTTGTGGCGGACCGACAGAATTGTCGTTCCCCGTATCTTCAGTTCACGGTTCACGGTTAACGGCCCCACAGAAAGTTCATGGTTGATGGTTCATGGTTCTTGGCCAGAGGCCACGTGCCCCGACTCCGAGTTCCCTTCATCCCTTCATCCCTTCATCCGTTGCACCTTGACCCTGAAGCCTGAACTCTGAACGATGAACCCTTTAGGCTTTCGGATGGGCCTTGTCGTACACCTCCATGAGCTGATCCAGATTCACGTGGGTGTAGCGCTGGGTCGTGGTCAGTCTGGCATGTCCCAGCAGTTCCTGGATCACCCGGAGATCTGCCCCCGCTTGCAAAAGATGCGTCGCAAAGCTATGCCGAAGTCCGTGGGGCGTGATGGCCTTGCCCACCCCGCTCTTCCGGAGGTACTTTTCGAGAAGCCGCTCCACACTCCGAGAGGTCAAGCGTCCCCCTCGGCGATTGAGAAAAAGGGGTGCGCGGCGCAACGGAAGCGCAGGGGGAGTTGCAAGCATCTCCCGCGCAGCCAAGTATGCCGCTAACGCCTCTGCCGCCGGCCGTCCGATCGGGACGATTCGCTCCTTGTTCCCCTTGCCCCTGACTTTCACCAGACGCTGCCCGAGGTCGATGTCTTCGACGGTCAGCCCTGTGAGCTCTCCCACCCGGATCCCCGACGCGTAGAAGAGCTCCAGGATCGCCCGGTCCCGGAGCGACAGAGGGGTTTTGCCCTGGGGCGTCGCCAGGAGTCTAAAGGCTTGATCCACCGTGAGGTGCGACGGCAGCGGCTTGGGAAGTTTGGGGGTGGTAACCAGGGCAGCGGGATTCCAACTGAGGTGCGCTCGACGGCAGCAGAACTGGAAGAAGGAGCGCATCGCCGCCACCTTGCGAGCACGCGACCCTGGGCTCAGCCCCCGATTTCGAAGGGAAGCCATGAACGTCCGCACCGTGAGCGGATCTACACGCCTGAGCAGTTTCACCTCGGGCACGCCCGGATATGTTTGGCGGAGAAAGCCGAGGAACTGAACCAGGTCCACCCGGTAACTGCGCAGCGTATGCGGGGAGGCCCCCTCAGCCTCCAGCTCACGAAGATACTGCACGATGAGTTGCTGCACTGCACGCCCCCATAGCAACCGAGGGGATAGCCCGATCGCTATCCCCTCGGGGATGCACGATACGGCCTGGTGCAGGAAAGATCAAGCAAAAATTCGGATCCAGGCCTCGGTGGCATTGAGAGACCGCTGCGCCAAGGCAGCATGGCGCTCCCGCCGGTCACGGACTCTGGATGCGAGAGGTGGTAAGAGGCCGAAGTTCGCATTCATCGGTTGAAATCGGGAGGGATCTGCGGACGTGATGTAGCGGAGAAGCGAGCCCAACATCGTATCGGCGGGCGGGCTCACTGGTTCGAGGCCCTGGACAAGGCGCGCTGCATTTATTCCGGCGAGTAGCCCAGACACCATCGACTCCAAATACCCTTCGACTCCAATCAGCTGCCCCGCAATGAACACACCTTTGTCCCCCTTGAACTGAAGCGCCGGCTCCAGCAAGAGGGGGGCGGGGACATAGGTGTTCCGATGGACGCTACCATAGCGGAGGAACTCCGCCTGCTCGAGGCCGGGGATCATCCGAAAGATTCGCTGCTGCTCCATCCGTCTGAGCCGGGTCTGAAACCCCACCATGTTCACCATCTGGCCCGCCTTGTCTTCCTGGCGAAGCTGGACCACCGCACAAGGGCGCCGCCCGCTTCGCGGATCAGTCAGTCCGACCGGCTTGAGGGGCCCATACGTGAGCGCCTCCTTCCCACGCCGTGCCAGCTCCTCGATGGGGAGGCACCCCTCAAAGAAGCAGGCTTCCTCGAGGTCCTCGAAATCGTGGAGCGGATAAAGTTCTGCCGAGAGGAGTGCCTGCCAAAACGCTCCGTACTCCTCCTCGGTCATGGGACAGTTCCAGTAGTCCTCACCCCCCTTGCCATACCGGGAAGCCGCAAAGACCTTACTTCGATCCACCGACTCGGTCGCCAGGATGGGAGAGATGGCATCATAGAAGGATAGAAGACGGGTGCCCAACACCGCGGAATCGCTCGGGAGCTGCTCCTCCAGATACTTACGGAAGAGGCGCTGGAGGCTTGCGGCGAGCGGACTCGACGTGAGGGGACCCGTGGCGATGATCAGGGGTCGCTCGTCAGGAATTTCCGTCACTTCTTCTCGATGGAGCGCAACGAGGGGGTGCCCTGTGATCCGGCAGGTGACCTCTTGGGCAAAGGCGGTTCGATCGACCGCTAGCGCAGTCCCGGCCGGGACCGCGTGGTTCCTGGCCGTCTGCTGGATCACGGACCCCATCCGCTCTGCCTCGGCGTGAAGCAGGCCGGAGGCACTGCCCAATTCCTGAGACTTCAAGGAATTGCTACAGACCAGCTCCGCGAGCAGATTGGTCTGATGCGCCGGGGTGCTGACGGCCGGCCGCATCTCGAAGAGGCGCACCGGGACGCCCCGTTGGGCCGCTTGCCAAGCCGCCTCCGCACCCGCCAGCCCACCGCCGACGATGGTGACGAAGGTATTGGGCCTCATGTACGTGATTATGCCGAGGGTTTGCGGTAATTGCAACCCTCTGTGGCGCACCGAAGCTCCGCACCTCGACGAGTTCGGTGCTGCACGAGGAAGGGGGCCCCGCATTCGGGGCAGGGTTCAGGGATGGGACGATTCCAGAGGACGAAGGTACACTCGGGATAACTCGTGCACCCGTAGAAGGCCTTTCCCCGTTTGGAGCGGCGCTGGGTCAGGGGCGCGCCGCACCGGGGGCATTTAACATCGAGGGGAAGCGATCTCACAGTCCGACACTTTGGATAGGTGGAGCAGGCCAGGAAACGGCCGTACCGGCCATGGCGAATCACCATCGGGGCCCCACAGGTCTCGCATTTCTCATCGGTGGGTTCCGCTACGGGTTTCTCCTTCCCTTCAGGGCGGAGGACGTTCCGGCATTCGGGGTAGCCGGTGCAAGCCCAGAAGAGTCCGTAGCGGCCCCGCTTCAGTACCATGAGCCTTCCGCACTTCTCGCACACTTTATCCTCGATCACCGTCGGCCGACGATCGTCGACCGCCTCTGCACCCTCCGCACTCCTTCCCTCGGTCATCGGTCCTCGGTCATCGGTCTGCGCCAGCTCACGGGTGTTCTTACACTCGGGGTAGGCCGAGCAGGCCAGGAACTTCCCGAACCGACCCCACCGGATGACCATAGGGCTCCCGCACTTCTCACAGGTCTCCTCGGTCTTCTCCTCGAGGGCCTTGAGATTCTCCATGCCGGTTTTCGCTTCCTCCAACCACTTGGAGAAGGCCCCGTAGAAGCGCCGCGTCTCATCCAGCCAGTCGACCTTCCCCTCCTCGATCTCATCAAGGGTCGACTCCATCTTGGCGGTAAACTCATAGTCCATGATCCGGGGAAAGCTCTTGACCAGAAGATCCACCACCACTCCCCCCACCTCCGTCGGCCTGAACTTGCCCTTCTCCTTCACCACGTAGTCTCGATTCTGGATAATCTGCAGGATGGGTGCATACGTGCTCGGCCGGCCGATTCCCTTCTCTTCGAGTTCTTTCACTAACGTAGCCTCGGTATACCGGGGCGGTGGGTTCGTGAAATGCTGCGCCGGATCGAGCGACCGGAGGTCCAGCACCTCCCCCGCCTGAAGAGGGGGAAGTCTCATTTCTCCGTTCCCCTCAGCCTCTCCCTCGGCCTCCTGAGCCTCTTCTGTCCGCGGCTTGACCCCTTCGTCGATCCCTTCCACGTAGATCCGCATGAATCCTTCAAACCGCGTGATGCGGCCCGTGGCCCGGAGCAGGAAGCGACCCGCCTCAACGTCGACCGTGGTCACGTCGAAGAGCGCGGGGGGCATCTGTGAGGCGACGAATCGGTTCCAGATCAGGGTGTAGAGGCTGAGCTGGTCTTTGGAGAGGTACCGGGCCACTGTGGCGGGATCGCGAAAGGCGGAGGTGGGCCGGATGGCCTCGTGGGCTTCCTGGGCAGCCTTGGCACTCTTGTAGACGGGGGGTCGCTCGGGAACGTACTCCGCGCCAAACCGCTCGACGATGTATCGGCGGGCCTCCTCCACCGCCTCGGTCGACACGCGGGTCGAGTCGGTCCGCATGTAGGTGATCAGGCCGACCGCTCCCTCCTCCCCCAGCTCGATCCCCTCGTAGAGTTGCTGGGCGACGGCCATAGCCCGCCTAGCGGTCATTCTGAGCTTTCGAACCGCCTCCTGCTGGAGCTTCGATGTCGTAAAGGGAGGAACAGGATGGCGCCGCCGCTCTCGGGTGCTGACCTCCTTGACCTGAAAACGCTCTTGTTCGAGCTCGCGGAGGATCGTCTGGGCCTCGGCCTCCGAGCGAACTTCAACTTTTTCCCCATTGACCCTGAAGAGCCGGGTGCGAAACTCCGGGGGCTCGCTTGCGGCCAGGAGGGCCTCAATGGTCCAATACTCCTGCGACACAAAGGCGCGAATCTCGTGCTCGCGATCGACGATCAGTCGGAGCGCCACGGACTGAACCCGGCCAGCACTCAGCCCCCGCCTGACCTTTTCCCAGAGGAGGGGGCTCACCTGGTATCCCACCAGACGATCAAGGATCCGGCGTGCCTGCTGGGCCTCTACCTTTTTCAGGTCAAGGGAGCCAGGATGCGCAAAGGCCTCTTGAACTGCCCGTTTGGTCACCTCGTGAAAGACCACGCGATGCACGGCCCCCTTCGCCGGCTTCAGCTCCTGGACGAGGTGCCACCCGATGGCCTCCCCTTCCCGATCCGGATCGGTAGCCAGGTAGATCCCTTGGGAGCCCCGGGCGGTCTTCCGGAGCTCCTCCAAGACTTTCTCCCGTCCCTTCACCACCTGGTACTGGGCCTTGAAGTTCCGCTTGGTATCGACCGCAAGGCGATTCGGCGGGAGATCGCGGACGTGGCCGTACGAGGCCTTGACCACATACTCTTTCCCCAGAAATTTGTTGATGGTCTTGGCCTTGGCCGGCGATTCCACAATGACCAGCGATTTCCGCACGCTTCGTATTCCTCCTTCGAATAGCAGCCAGTTATCAGCAATCAGCAAAACAAGCTTTCAGCAATCAGCCACCAGCATATGCAAAGTGGCAGCCAACAGTCTCCGGTCAACTGTCAGCAAAGGATTTCGGCCGCTGATCGCTGTCTTTATCATAATCATACGTGGTGTACGCGCACAAATGTCTTGCCCGAAAGTTGCTTTATCCAGCCCTTCATCTCCAGGGACAAGAGAGCGGCAGCCACCGCCGGGACGGCGAGCCTTGAGCCGGCGATGACGGCGTCGATATGGAGTGGCTCCTCTCCGAGCAGTTGAAGCACCCGCCCCTCCTCCCCTTCGAGAGGCGGCAGGGATGGCGCCAAACGGACTGCCTCCTGTGGAAAAAGGACCTGCTCCCCGAACTCTTCCACAATGTCTTCCCACCCCTCGGTGAGTTTGGCCCCCGCCTTGATCAGCCGGTGACATCCCTGACTGAACCGACCTCTGGCCCTCCCTGGGACAGCGAAAACCTCCCTTCCCTGCTCGAGGGCATGGTTTGCCGTGATGAGCGCTCCGCTATCTACCGCTGCTTCAACTACGACAACTCCAATCGAGAGTCCGCTGATCAACCGGTTCCGTTGGGGAAAATTTCCCTTCAGCGGACCGGTTCCCAGTGGAAACTCACTCACAAGGGCCCCCTGCTCTGCAATTGATTCCGCAAGCTTCCGATGCTCCGCCGGATAGACGATGTCGGCCCCCGATCCCAAGACGGCGATGGTGCGTCCGCCCGCTCTGAGTGCGCCGCGATGCGCCGCCGCATCGATCCCCCTGGCCAAGCCACTCACGATGGTCAGCCCGCGCATCACTAAATCGGAGGCAAGCCGGTCAGCCACCTCGCGACCGTACGGCGTGGCGTTTCTGGACCCCACGATGGCCACCGCCCTCCCGTCCCGTTCCTCCCAGCTTCCGCGAATGTAGAGCACAGGCGGGGGCTGGGGGATCCTCCGAAGAGGGCTTGGGTACTCCGCGTCCCGGAGCGTCAGAAACCGGAGCCTTCGGGCGGCCATCCGCTTCCGTTCCCGAGTGATCGTCTCTTCCGCGGGAAAGGAACGAATGGCCTTGGCCGTGACAGGACCGATGCCCGGAATACCTTCGAGCGCCTTCAGCGGTGCTTTCAAGATGCGTCTGGCAGTCCCGAAGTGCTCTAGGAGGAGGGTAAACGTAGCGGGTCCCACATGTGGCACCATGTTGAGTGCCAGCCATGCCTCCCGCTCCTGCATGAACCCCCCGAAATAAATCAGTCACTGTCGCGGCGTATAGGGGTGGAATTATACAGGGGGAAAAACAAGAGTCAAGAGGGGCTCCTCGGAGAGGTATCGGCTGTCAGCTATCAGCAGAATTCGGATTGCGGATTTCGAATTTCGGATTGAAGGAAAAGGGTATGCCTGGAAAATCCGAAATCCACAATCGTTCGACTGAGGGCCTCGACGGTGAGCCCTTCGACANNCGGCCGAACCGCTCACGACTCAAAGTCCCAAATCCGACAGTGCTGACTGCTGACCGCTGGTTGCTCACAGCGAAAGAGTTAGGGCCTTTGCCGGCTGAGAAGGACCTGGTGGCCGACACGCAGACTGTGGTTAGACTTGGTCACCAGGCCCACGGCCGATTGAGCGGAGGTCCGGAGGACGACCAGCTCCCCCCACTTCAACGGCGTCAAGGACATCTGGTAGATGCTAAACTCATCGCCGGGGATGATCCCCTTCTCTTGTCCGATATCCACGTAGACGATGTCCCCTTGCCCCAGGACATCGGCATCCGACTTGGACGCCACAATGTATCCTCCCACGCGGAGATCGGGTGGCCGGCTCAAGCCTGTGGGAGGCGATCCCCATGCCTTCACGTCGACCAAGGCATCCCCGACAGCCATCTCTTCACAATTGTAGATGATCTTGCCCCGGGGAGACCGTCCAGCGGCACTGACGATCTCGACAGTACCGAGGGTCCTCACCTTCATACCGACGGACCGCCCCGTCGCCGGATGTTTCACTCTCTTGGTAGGGCGGATCACCCAAAATCGATTCCCCGGCTCGACCTTCCGTCCCCCCAGATTCAGATAGACCTGATCGTTATACCAGAGCCCGATAAACCCTTCTTCCGTCGGTCGGACGACCTCGCCGACGGCACGGATCTCCCGCCGGTCCGCCACGTAGCCACTACACTCCAGTGCCGGCCGGGGAATGACGTCGGAGGGGGGGGCCACAAGACCCACAACCTCTTCCGGTACTACCACCTCGACCACCTCAGGTGGAGCGGGCGCAGGAGGAGCCTCCACGACTGGTGGACCTTCTACCGGAGGTGCGACGGGCGGCGCAACGCGCTCCTCAGCGACCGGAGGGACCGGGGGGGCCTCCACCACCGGCTTGGGTGGCGGGGCAAGTCCCGGGATGACCAAGGGGTCACCAGGGAAAATCAGGTCGGGATTGGTGACAAAGGGATTCTCTTTCCAGATCTGTGGCCAGAGGCGAGGATTGTCGAGATAGCGGCCGGCGATGGCCCACAAGGTATCACCATCGCGAACATGGTACACCCCCTCCGGGAGGAACTCCTGCCCCGTCCCCTGCTCCCTCACAGAGGCGACCTCTTGGGCCGCAACCTGCCCCACGAGAAAACAGGTCACCGCCAAGAAGCTTAGGGCCCCGCGCATCTTCTTTTTCCCCATGATCCTCCTCCGCTCCCCCGTACCGTTAAGCACGGCCGCCGACAGCTCATTTTGCCCAGGCCCGATGGCGGCGGCCTTGGGAACTTCTTGCGACACGGCGATCCCGCCTTCCCTCGCCGGATTTCCTCTTTTCTCTCTATCGTATTTCAGAT
>JABAOH010157914.1_pt1 | contig 13126 bp, 8 predicted proteins | sample 7062181 | NCBI WGS metagenome assembly JABAOH01 (sample SAMN14538630, study PRJNA623070) | marine sediment metagenome | biome: marine biome [ENVO:00000428]; feature: marine pelagic biome [ENVO:01000023]; material: deep marine sediment [ENVO:00002113]; isolation source: pool of 5 deep marine... | reverse complement strand
GCTCGTTCTCCATCTTCATCGCTTCAATGACTACTAACCCCTGGCCGCGCTGAACCTGGTCATCCCGATTCACTTCCACGTTGATGACCAGACCCGGCATCGGAGCCCTGACCTCCAGGGGCCCGTGGCTCTTCAGGGCCAAGCCCGTGAGATTGCGGATGGCCCGGCGGCGCTCATCCAGCGCCAACACATCGTGACGGCGGCCGTCGATTTCGATTTGCCAGCCGCCGCGCTCCTCGCGCCGCCGGGCCGACAGCGTATACGATTTGCCATCGAGCAAAAGATGCCAGATATGAGAGTCGTGGTTCGGCCTCAGATCAGCCTCGACCCGCCGGCCGTCTACCCGGACGCCATCCGGGCTGAGGACGACTTCCACCGTCCGCCCGTCGATCTCTACGTAGTATCTCATGAAGTCTGGCCCTGTGGCGCTGGAATCATCGCCGTCAGCGCGTCGAAAATCAACGACTTACCTGCGTCGCGCAACCGCCGGGGCTCCGAGTCCGAGCCTCCCCCCACGATCGCGGCGTCGGCGCGCCGATCGGCGGCTCGGCCGACCGGCGCCCGGCTGTTGCCCTCCGGGCCGGCCCTGTACATTGGGAGTCCATGGCGGAGACTAGACCTCACCGCATCCTCGTCATCGAAGACGAATCGGACATTTCCGCCCTGATCGCTTATCAGTTGGCCCACGCCGGCTACCAGGTCCGCACTGCCTCGACGGGTAAAGAGGCGCTGCGCGCCCTCGAGGCGGAGCTGCCAGACCTGATCGTTCTCGATATCATGCTCCCCGAGATCAGCGGCACCGACCTCCTCCGCAGCTTGCGTACGAGAAGGGAGACACAGCGCATCCCCGTCGTGGTCCTCACCGCCCTCCGCGAGGAGGCCGACCGGGTGACGGGATTCGAGCTGGGAGCCGACGACTACATCTCCAAACCGTTCAGCCCGAAGGAGCTCGTGTTGCGCGTCCGGGCCGTGTTGCGACGCTTCCAGCCGGACATGAACGTGCCCCAACCTGGGCGCACCTTGAGAGCGGGCCGCCTGACCGTCGATGTCGACGCCCATCGCGTCTCAGTCGAGGGCCGAGAGATCAAGCTGACCGCGACCGAGTTCCGCTTGCTGGTCTGCTTGCTCGAGCGGCGCGGCCGCACCCAGAGCCGCACCGCGCTGTTCGAGTCGGTCTGGGAGACCACCGCCGACATCGAGACCCGCACGGTCGACATGCACCTGGGACGGTTGCGGTCGAAGCTCGGNNGGCTTCGGATACCGATTCCGAGCCGAGGACTGACGTAGCGGTGCGTACCGTCCTCTTCCTGAGCCTGATCGGTTTCTCCGGCCTCGCCCTGGTGCTCTTCGCCGCTCTATCGAGCCGGGGCGTGCCCGGCGCGGCGGCCGCGAGCTGGCTTGTCACCGCTGGGCTGGCTCTGGCGCTCACACTCTTGCTTCCCAGGACCGTCCAGCGCGCCGCTCGCTTCACCAGGGCGATGGCCGGCGGTGAAAGCCCGAAACGGCTTCCCGAGACCGCTGGCGGCGACACGGGCGAGCTTTACCGCGCGCTCAACCGAATCGCCGAGGCACACGAACAGCAATTGCATGATCTGGCGACGGAGAAAGCGGAAACCGAGCTGATCCTTCAGGAGATGGGCGAGGGCGTTCTCGCCCTGAGCCCGCAAAGCGTCGTCGTGAGGGCCAATCCCCAGATGCATCGGCTGATCGGCGCGACCGACTCGATCAAAGGACGCACGCTTTCGACGATCTTCCGCAACCCGCAGCTCGTGCGTTTTCTCAGTCCGGGCTCGATCTCCGAGGACGGACAACAGGGTGAGTTCGAGGTCTTCGGACGCACGATGCTGGTGACCGCGAAGCGGTTCCCGGCTGGCGGTGTGGTGGCCGTGTTCGCGGATCTCACCCTCGTGCGTCGTCTGAACCGCGTGCGGACCGAGTTCGTGGCCAACGCCTCGCATGAGCTCAAGACGCCATTGACCGCCATCCGTGGCTTCGCCGAGACGCTGCTCGATCCAAAGATCCCAGCCGAGGATCGAGCCAACTTCGCCGGTCGGATCGTCAAGCATGCCGAACGGATCAGTGCGATCGTCGAAGATCTACTCACCCTGGCGCGGCTGGAGGAGCCCGGTCAGGCCATCGCCAGCGAGCCCGTGGTATTGCGCCCGCTGGTCGAGCGGGTCGTCGAGCTGCTGACACCACGCGCTTCGTCCGAGGGTATCAGGATCACCGTCGAGATCGAGCCCGACGACCTCGCCGCCCGCGGCGACCCCGACGGCATCCGCCAGATCGTCGAGAATCTGATCGACAACGCGTTGCGCCACTCCAGCGCCGAGGAAGTCGGCTTCCGAGCGCACGGGTCGGGAGACGACAAGGTCTTGCTGACCGTCTGGGATCGTGGGACCGGCATCCCCTCCGTCCATATCGATCGTGTGTTCGAGCGCTTCTACCGTGTCGACCACAGCCGCTCCCATAGCACCGGGGGCACAGGCCTCGGCCTCTCCATCGTCAAACACTGGGCCGAGCAGATGGGCGGCCGAGTGAGCGTCGAGAGCGAGGTCGGTATGGGCACCACCGTCCGGGTGGAGCTTCCCTGCGCCTGAGATCCCTAGGAAGCCCACCGATCGACTCCCCGGGGGTTCTTCCCGATCCGCCTGCGGACAAAATCCGTTACAATGTCGTTACTTCTCACCGACAATCTCGTGACAGACGTCGGATAAGCTGCAGGCGTTGGACCCAGGCAAGCCACCCGGTGCGCCGCCAGGTGCGAGCTGATCCCGATCAGGCAGCGCCTACCGCGGAACCGGGGTTCGAATCGTCCTCAAACCGGGAGATTCCAGGATGATGCCAGTGTGGAGGCTGCTGGGCGCTGCGACGGCGGCGCTCGTGGTCAGCGCGACCAGCGCCGTAGCCCAGGTGAGGATCGAGTCGAAGGCGGCTGAGATCACCCTGACGGGCCGTCTTCACTTGCAGTGGAATACGACATCGGTGGATGGGCCGATCTCCAACGAGTTTTTGATCCGGAGAGCGCGCCTGACCGCGGAAGTCGATTTCAACGACTGGATCAGCGGCAAGATCCAGCCCGATTACGGCGAGGGAGAGATCAGCCTGAAGGACGCGTATCTCCGTCTCAGCTTCGACCCGGCCTTCCGGGCGACGCTCGGTCAGTTCAAGCGTCCGTTCGATCTGTTCGAGCTCACCAGCTCGACGCAGATTCTCGTCATCGAGCGCGCCGGTGGGATCCGAGGTCTAAGCACCTGCTCGGGACCCGGCGGCATCTGCACGTACAGCCGGTTCACCGAGAAGCTGGGCTACTCGGATCGTGACATCGGTGTGATGGTGGAAGGCGATGTCGGGAGCCGCTTCGAGTACGCCGTGTCGGTGACCAACGGCACCGGCGCCAACACCGCGGAGGAGAACGGCACCAAGTCGTACAGCGGCCGGCTCGCCGTCGAGGCCGCCCCCGACTTAACGATCGCCGCCAACGTCGGCGCCCACGACTACGAGCGCGAGAACGCGCTGGGCGAGATGGAGAACGAGTACGCCATCGCGTTTGGTGGCGACATCGAGTACGGCAATTACACGCGCGGCCTGCACTTGCAGGCCGGGATCACGACCGGCGACAACTGGAGCAACCTCGACGCGTCGTTTGAACCCACGACGTTTCTGACGGCGCAGGGGATCCTGACCTACAAGGTGCCGCTCGCGAACTCGCGCTTCATCGAAGCGATCGAGCCGGTGGCCCGCGTGAGCTGGGGAGACCCGGATACCGACACGGACGATGACGATGGGATTCTGTTCACCCCCGGATTGGTGGCGTTCTTCAGCGGCCGCAACAAGCTGGCGATCAACGCCGATATCTGGTCGCCCAGCCAGGGGGACACCGAGCTGTCCTTCAAGGTTCAGTCGTACTTGCATTTCTAGAGCGGTCTGGAGCCGCGTGACCGAAGCCGCAGAGAGGAGAGAGAACATGAAGGGCGCAATCAGGTATTTCGTCGGACCCGCGGTCCTGGCCACGGCCATGGCCGCCCTCGCCTGTGGGGGTGGCGAAGGCCGAATCGAGAGCGGGGCTGGACTGAGCGGCACTGTCCGCATCGATGGTTCGAGCACGGTGTTTCCGATCACCGAGGCCGTCGCCGAGGAGTTTCAGCTCGAGAACCGGGCCACGCGCGTGACCGTGGGCATCTCCGGGACGGGCGGCGGTTTCAAGAAGTTCTGTTCCGGTGAGACGGACATCTCCGATGCATCGCGGAAGATCAAGGAGAGCGAGCTGGAAGCGTGCCGCGCCAATGGGATCGAGCCGATCGAGATGGCGGTCGCCATCGATGGCCTCGCCATACTGGTGAACCCGCAGAATAGCTTCGCCTCCTGCATGACCGTGGACGAGCTGAAGCGGATCTGGCAGCCCGGGAGCACGGTCAAGACCTGGAAGGACGTCCGTGCCGAGTGGCCGGCACAAGAGATCAAACTCTACGGGCCCGGCACCGATTCGGGGACCTTCGACTACTTCACCGAGGCGATCGTCGGCGAGGAGGATGCCAGCCGCCCCGACTTCACGGCCAGCGAGGACGACAACGTGCTGGTTCAGGGGGTAACGGGCGACCGCTATTCGCTCGGCTACTTCGGCTACGCCTACTACGCCGAGAACAGCGACCGTCTGAAGGTCGTGGCCGTCGACGGCGGCAGCGGCTGTGTCGAGCCGACCCCCGAGACCGTTCAGAGCGGTGAGTACAGCCCGCTTTCGCGGCCGCTGTACATCTACTTAAAGGAACAGTCGCTGGTACGACCGGAAGTCCGCGCGTTCGTCAGGTACTACCTGGAGAATGCGGGCTTACTCGTGCCCCAGGTCGGGTACGTGCCACTGAGCCCGGAGCGCTACCAGGCGATGGTGCAGCAGATAGGCTAGTTCGTCAGCGGTTCGGGGATCCGGCAGCTGCTCTGCGAGGCGTTTTCGTTCTAGACTCGGGCGGCCAGACTCGCTACGACCTCGACCTGAGCTGTCTGGGGAAACATGTCGAAGGCGCGGAGATCGAGCAGGTCGAATCGCGAGGCGAGCGCCTTCAGATCGCGGGACAGCGTTGCCGGATCACAACTCACGTAGACGACGCGCGCGGGTGGCTGGCCGAGCAGAGCCCTGACCACGGGGCCCGTGATTCCGCGACGTGGCGGGTTCAAGATGACCAGGTCGGCTGGCAGCTCCTGGGACAGCGCCCGCTCCACCTGTGCGGCGACGAACCGCGCCGCGAGCCCGGACGCCACGGCGCCCTTCTGCGCGTAGTCGATGGCCGCGGCGTCCGAGTCGATGCCCACCGCACGCGCGCCGCGCCGCGCCAGCTCCAACGCCCGGACCCCGAAGCCGCAGTACGCATCGACCACGCGCCGTCCCTCCAGATCGCCGCCGCGCTCGAGCACGTACGTCTCGAGCCCGGCGGCCATCTCTCGGTTGACCTGAAGAAAGGCCATCCCGGCCAAATTCAGCCGGTGGCCTCCCCACCGCTCCTCCAGCACCGGCCGGCCGACGCACCAGGCGATGCCGCCGCCGCGGTCGATTCCCCAGACGGTGTCGATCCATTCGACCGCTTCGAGCAGGGCCTCGGGCTCGCCGCGCCCCGATCCTCCCTGGATCGCCAGCCCGACACATCCGGCGACCGTCGCGCGTAACGTCAGCCTCAGCTCGGCGCCTGCCGGAAGGTGTGCGGCGCCGGGGCCCCAATTCGCACGCAACGAAGCCCACGCCCGGTTGATAGGGGGCTCGGCGAGCGGGCACATCGGTATGTCGACGACCCCGGGGGCCGAGCCGAAGGCGTGGAACCCGGCGACAAGCCCCTCAGTGCCGCGTCGCAGGATGAAGGTCACCCGGTTCCGGTACTCGAGCTGATTGTGCGATGGAACGACCTCGGGCAAGGAGACGTCGAGGCCGGCAAGTCGGCGAAGGTTTTCAGCGACGATGCCCGCTTTGGCTTCCAGCTGGGCGCTGTAATCCAGGTGCTGGAGCTGGCAGCCGCCGCAGGCCTCGTAGTAGGGGCAGGGAGCCACGCGCCGCTGGGGCGCGGGTTCCAGCACCCGAAGCAGCCGCGCTCGCGCCCACTGGCGGTGCTTCTCGACGTACTCGACCTCGACCTGCTCGCCGGGCGCCGTGCGCGGCACGAAGACGACCGGGCTGTCCGGTCTGCGGGCCAGGCCGTCGCCACCAGCCACGATGCGTTCGATCTGGAGCCGCTCCGGCGGAGACGATGGCAAGTTCGGACCGGCCGTCCGGTTCATCCGGGCCTGAAGGTTTCCGACGGCCTAGCCGCGAGTTCCTCTTCCGCGGCCCGACCATCCACCCTGCGGCCAGCGCCAAAGATTGGGGCCGGCGGCAGGTGCATCGTGCTCGAGGCGAACGCGCCGGCGGCCTCGGTCTTCGAGCAGGGCGGCGGCGAGCGCGATGGCCTCTTGTCGGTCCGACTCGTCGCCGCCGTCGAGTAGCCCCGAGTGCTCCTCGAGGTAGCCGGTGTGGAACCGGCCGGCGCGAAAGTCGGGCTCATCCATGACGCGTCGGTGAAAGGGGGCGATGGTCGCCACACCGTCGATGATCAACTCGTCGAGCGCCCGCGCCATGCGGTCGATGGCCGCTTCCCGGCTCTGCGCGTGAACGATCAGCTTGGCGATGAGGGGATCGTAATACAAAGTGATCTCCGTGCCCCGCTCGATCCCCCCGTCCCAGCGGACGCCGGGACCTGACGGAACCCGGAGCTGCTCGATGCGGCCGGTAGCGGGCAAGAAGTCGCTAAAGGGATCCTCGGCGTTGATTCGGCACTCGATTGCGTGACCGCGGGGCTCGAGGGAGTCGAGCGTTAGCGGCTCACCCGCGGCGATGCGCAGCTGAGCGTGAACGAGGTCGGTCCCGGTTACCAGCTCGGTCACCGGGTGCTCGACCTGCAACCGCGTATTCATCTCGAGGAAGTAGAAGTGATCCTCCGCCACCATGAACTCGACCGTGCCCGCACCCCGGTACTTGGCAGACCGCGCCGCCGCGATCGCATGCTCGCCCATCCGGGCGCGTAGCTCGGGGGTCACCACAGGAGAGGGAGATTCTTCGATCAGCTTCTGGTGCCGCCGCTGGATCGAGCACTCGCGCTCGCCGAGGTGGATGACGTTGCCGTGCCCGTCGGCCAGGATCTGAATCTCGACGTGTCGCGGTCGGCTGAGGTACTTCTCGAGATAGACGCGCGAATCGGAGAAGGCCGCCTGCGCCTCTCTCTGGGCCGCGCTCCAGGCCGACTTCAGCCCCGAATCGTCATCGACCCGCCGCATCCCCTTCCCTCCCCCGCCGGCCGCCGCCTTCAGCAGGACGGGGTAGCCGATGTCGCGGGCCACCGTGCGCAGCTCGTCCAGGTCCTTTAGCGCCTCCGTGTTACCCGGGACGACGGGTACGCCGGCGGCCTCCATCGCGCGCCGCGCTGCGGTCTTGTCGCCCATCAACGCGATGGTCTCGGAGGTCGGCCCGATGAAGATCAAGCCCGCCGCCTCGCACGCACCGGAGAAGTCGGCGTTCTCGGCCAAGAACCCGTAGCCGGGGTGCACGGCGTCGCAACCCGATCGCTTCGCCGCGTTGAGCAGCCGCACGATCGATAAGTAGCTCTCGGCGGCCCGGGCCGGCCCGATCGGGTACGCCTCGTCGGCGTGCCACACGTGTGGAGCGAGCCGGTCGGCTTCGGAGTAGACGGCCACGCTCGAGATCCCCAGTTCCCGGCAGGCGCGGATCACGCGCACGGCGATCTCGCCGCGGTTGGCGACCAGAACCTTCTTCAGCATCAGAGTGGGATGTTGCCGTGTTTGCGTGGAGGCCCCGGCTCGCGCTTGTTGCGGCTAAGGCGCAGCGCCTCAATCAGCCGCAGCCGGGTCTCGCGCGGATCGATCACGTCGTCGAGGTAGCCGCGCGACGCGGCGATGTACGGGTGCGCGAACTGCTCCTGGTACTCGGCGATCAGCCTCTCGGTCTCGGCTTCCGAGTCTTTCGCCTTGGCGATGCGCCCGCGAAACAGAATCTCGACCGCGCCTTTGGGCCCCATGACGGCGATCTCGGCGATTGGCCAGGCGAAGTTGAAGTCGCCGCGAATATGCTTGGAGCTCATCACGTCGTAGGCCCCGCCGTACGCTTTGCGCAGGATCACGGTCAGCTTCGGCACCGTCGCCTCGGAGTAGGCGTAGAGCAACTTCGCGCCATGCTTGATGATCCCGCCGTGCTCCTGCGCGACGCCGGGCAGGAAGCCGGGCACGTCCTCGAAGGTGATCAGCGGGATGTTGAACGCGTCGCAGAAGCGCACGAAACGGGCACCTTTGAGCGAGCTGTCGATATCCAGCACGCCGGCCAGGACCGCCGGCTGGTTCGCCACGATGCCGACCGAGTCTCCGCCCAGATGCGCGAACCCGACGACGATGTTCTTCGCGTAATTCGCATGCACCTCGTAAAAGCTGCCCTGATCGACCACGCGAGAGATCACTTCGTGTACGTCGTACGGCTTGTTCGGAGCCTCGGGCACGATGGAGAGAAGCTCCTCGTCCATGCGATCGGGGGGATCGTCGCCCGCTCCGCGCGGCGGAGCCTCCATGTTGTGCTGAGGGATATAGTGGAAAAGGTCACGGATCTTCTCGAGACAGGCGGGCTCGGAATCGCAAACGAAGTGCGCCACGCCGGACGTCCCGGCGTGAATCTGAGCGCCGCCCAGACCCTCGAAGTCGATCGCTTCGTGCGTGACCGTCTTAACCACCTCCGGCCCCGTCACGAACATGTAGGAGGTGCCGGCGACCATGTAGATGAAATCCGTGATCGCCGGTGAGTAGACCGCACCGCCCGCACACGGCCCCAACACCGCGCTGATCTGCGGCACGACACCCGAAGCCTGCGTGTTTCGCCAAAAGATCTCAGCGTAACCTCCCAGCGACGCCACCCCCTCCTGAATCCGCGCGCCTCCCGAGTCGTTGAGGCCGATGATCGGACACCCGGCTTTCATCGCCAGGTCCATCACCTTGCAGATCTTCTCGGCGTGCGCCTCGGAGAGCGAGCCGCCGAACACCGTGAAGTCCTGCGAGAACACGAACACGTCGCGGCCGTGGATCCGACCCTGCCCGGTGACGACACCGTCACCGAGGAACTTCTTTTCAGCCAGGCCAAACTCGTTCGTGCGGTGCGTCACGAAACGGTCGAACTCCCGGAACGATCCCTCGTCGACCAGAAGATCCAGACGCTCGCGGGCCGTCAGCTTGCCCTTGGCGTGCTGAGCCTCGATCCGCTCCGCGCCGCCGCCTAGCTCGGCCTGCGCCCGCAGCTCGGCCAGCCGCCGCAGCTTCTCCTCCATCGTCATCGTCCCGGCTCTCTCTCGAAAGACATCCGCTGCCCGGGAAGCTCCTGGTAGGCGGGAACCAGCTCGCGATCCTTGAACTGAAGCAGGAAGGGACGCCGAATGATCGCTCCCTCCTCCACCGAGAAGACACCCGTGGCACCCGGCAGGCTCCGAATCTCGCGGAACGACCGCGCCACGGCCGAGCGCCGCGGGTACCCCCAGGGCAGCGCCGCCACGATCAGACGTGTCGCGTCGTAGGCGAGGGCCGGGACGAGGCTGTCCTGCAGCCCTTTGCGGTACGAGCGCTCGTAGAGCTCGACGAACTCGGGCCAACGGACCGTTGGGCTGGAGCGGTGGAGAAACGTCGAGATGATCGTGCCGTTGATGAAGCGCGGCTCCACCAACCGCAGCACCTTGGGATCCGACCACTCGGCATCGCCGAGCACCTGTACACCACGTAGCCTGTAATAGGAGAACTGCGGCGCCAGTTGGATCACATTGTCCACGCTGTGGGCGGGAGCGTAGATCGCCTGCGGATGCGCCATCCGCAAGAAGGTAAGCGGCGCCTCGAACGTCGTCGCCGAGTCCTCGTAGGCCATCGATGCGGCGACCTCTCCGCCCCAAGCGCGCACCGCGTCGGCGAAGGCGGCGAATTGCACGCGGCCCTCCTGCGTGTTCGGGTAGAGGACGCCGAAACGGTACAGCTGCAGATCGCGGACGGCGAAAGAGGCGAGGGCCCGGGCCCCCCGCGTCACACGTTCCGTCGTGCTCCACAGCGAGAAGGTGTTTCGCTCGAAGCTGAAGTTCTCCGGCGCCGTCGGGCTCACGATGAGCAGGTTGCGGTCGCGGCGCCCGCGTGCGGCGGCCTCGAGGCCCTCGCTGCGAAGCGGCCCCACGATCGCCACCGCCCCCAGCCGCTCCAGTTCGCGAGTCAGCTCACCGTCACGATCGAACCGATCGGCGTCATCGCGAATGATGAGAGTGATCTCGTCGAGGTGCCGGCGATTGTACTCCTCGACCGCCAGGCGGATACCTTCCTCGGCCAGCCGGCCGTAGGCGGCTAGCGGTCCGCTCAACGGCAGAATCGCCCCGATGATCGGGCGCCATTGCTCGGTCTCCAACTCGCCCGCCGCGATGCTGCGCGCGCGCTCGCGCTCGGGCTCGAGGGGGTCGAGCGCCAGCACGCCCTCCGCCGCCGCGCGCCCGTCCTCGCTGCGTCCGGCGGCGAGCAACAGGGAGGCTCGCTCTACTTCGAACACCGAGCGCAAAGGGTGACTGGCCGGCCAGCGCGCCGTCAGCGAGTCGATCTCGCCCAGCCCCAGCTCGGACACCAGCTGCCGGGCCAGCTGGGCGGCCTCCTCACGCTCGTCGCTCATCTCCAGCGGCATCGCCAACAAGCTGTCTGCGGCCTCACGAACCGCTCCCGCCAGACTCAGCGTGCGGGCCACCAACAGAAGGCCCGGGGCGCGCCGCGCATCCGAGGCGCGGTACAGCGTCAGGTAGCGCGCCGCCTTCGCCCGCGCCTCGGCCGCACGATCCAGCTCCATTGAGGCACGCGCCGAGAGCAACAGACCCGGCCCGTACCAGCTCGTATCGTCATACTCACCCGCCAACACCGCCGAAAGCGATTCGGCGACCGCGAAGTTCGCCTCCTCGTACTGTGCCTCGGCGCGCCGGTAGATGCGAGCCGCCTCCCGGTCCCGCGCCCGGGCTTCGGGCGTCGCCGGCACCGGGGCCCCGGGCCCGGGCTCGGCCGGCCCTCGCAGCCCCGCGCAAGAGAGACCGAGACCCGTCACCACCAAGACCACCGTGGCCGCGAGTCGCCAACTCCACCTGACCATCCTCGACCCTGTCATAGCTGGAAATCTTAGATCAACCGCCGCCCGGCGGAAAGTGCGATCGCGCCGCCCGGATCGGCGCCCGGCGCCTGGGCAAGAACGAAAGAGGGGGCGGAAGAACTCCGCCCCCTCTCGGCGATGTATGGACGCACGGCGGCGCTCCGCCTAATCCTTACCTTCAGCGTCCTCCGCGTCGGTCGCTTCGTCCGCTGGCTCCTCCGCCTCGGCCTTCGCAGTCTCCTCCGCCTCGGCCTTCGCAGTCTCCTCCGCCTCGGCCTTCGCAGTCTCCTCCGCCTCGGCCTCGAGCGCCGGCTCCTCGGCTTCGGCCTCGGACTCCTCCGTCGCTTCTTCGGTCGCGACCTCAGCGGTCGGCGCGGACTCCGGCACCTCGGCCGCAGGCTCCTCATCCTCGGGTCGCCGTTCCGGCAGCTCCAGGACCTGAAGCACGATTCGACGGTTGATCGGATCGGACTCCATCACCTTGAGCTGCAACCGATCTCCGTCGCGCAGCACCTCGCTCGGGCTACCGATCTCGCGCTCCTCGACGATCTGAGACACCGGCACAAATCCCTCGACATCTTTACCGAGGTCAACCACCACGCCTTTGTCGAGCAGGCGAACGACGGTGCCCTCGGTCTCGGTTCCAGGCGCGAACGTTTGCGCCAGGCTGTACCAGGGATCGTCCTCGGTCTGTTTGAGCCCCAACGAGATGCGCTTGTTGTCGACATCGATGCTGAGGGCCACGACCTCCACCTCGTCACCTTTCTTGAGGACTTCCGACGGGTGCTGGATCCGCTTCGTCCAGCTCATGTCGGAGACATGGACCAGTCCGTCGATCCCCGGCTCCACCTCGACGAAGGCGCCGAACGAAGTCAGGTTGCGGACCTTGCCGCGGATTCGTGTCCCGGGAGGATACTTCTCGGGCAGGGTCAGCCAGGGATCCTCCTCCGCCTGCTTCATTCCGAGGGAGATCTTCTCTTCGTCCGAGTCGACTCGCAGCACGACAGCCTCGATCTCTTCGCCGATACTGACCAGCTGTGATGGGTGCCGGATGTTGCGGGTCCAGCTCATCTCGGAGATGTGGACGAGCCCTTCGACGCCTCGCTCCAGCTCTACGAAGGCCCCGTAGTTGGTGATCGAAACCACCTTGCCTCGCACCCGGGCGCCGACGGGGTACTTCTCCTCGACGCCTTTCCAGGGGTGCGGCTCGAGTTGCTTGAGGCCGAGCGAGATCCGCTCCCGATCCCAATCGATGTCGAGAATCTTGATCTCGATCTCGTCAGCGATCTGGCAGATCTCACTGGGATGGCCCACGCGGCCCCACGACATGTCGGTGATGTGCAGCAGCCCGTCGATGCCGCCCAGATCGATGAAGGCGCCGAAGTCGGTGATGTTCTTGACCACGCCCTTGCGGATCTGACCCACCTCGAGCTGCGTCTTCAGCTCCTCGCGCTTCTCGCTGCGCTCCTGCTCGAGGATCACACGGCGCGAGACGACGATGTTGCGGCGCCGCTTGTTGAGCTTGAGGATCTTGAAGTCGAACTCTTGACCGATGAGATCGTCGATGTTGGGGACGCGACGCAGCGCAACCTGGGAGCCGGGGAGGAACGCATCGACCCCCATGATATCGACGGTCACGCCGCCTTTGACCTTCTTCTTGATGGCTCCGCGGATCGCCTCATCGCTGTCATAGGCGTGCTTGATCTTCTCCCACACACGCAGAAAGTCCGCTTTCTTCTTCGAGAGGACGACGACGCCTTCCTGGTCCTCGAGCCGCTCGAGAAAGACATCGACCTCTTGTCCCGGCTCGACCTCGGTCGGCGAGCGGAACTCGTCCAGAGGCACCGAGCCCTCCGACTTGAAGCCCAGGTCGAGGATCGCCGCCGCGTCGGTGACACGCAGCACCTTCGCTTTGACGATTTCACCCTCCTCGATGTTCTTGAGGGTGTCCTCGTACATCGAGAG
>JABAOH010030013.1_pt7 | contig 13130 bp, 15 predicted proteins | sample 7062181 | NCBI WGS metagenome assembly JABAOH01 (sample SAMN14538630, study PRJNA623070) | marine sediment metagenome | biome: marine biome [ENVO:00000428]; feature: marine pelagic biome [ENVO:01000023]; material: deep marine sediment [ENVO:00002113]; isolation source: pool of 5 deep marine... | reverse complement strand
TCAGCAAAGGAGGCGTCCGGCGTTGGGCTACCCTCACCTATGTGATCGGCAAGATAGAGCGCAGCTGACGCGGGGAGTGGATAGAGGGTCCCCTCGTCGCCCCATCCGTTCCACCGTCTCATCACCGCCTCCTAACGCTGTTCAGCAGCCAACCGCCACAGATCGAGCGTGTCGTGCATCACCTGACGGGTGATGCGTTCGGCCGCTTCGGTGTCCGCTGCCTGTGCGGCGCGATGGAGCTGGCGGTAGAAAGCCCGGGAGTGCTCGCGGGTACGTTCGAGAGAAAAGTAAATTGGAGCCATATTCTTATAGAGGTCGTCAAAGCCATTGAGTATTAATGTGTAGACCGGGTTGCCTGAGGCGATGGTCAAGTGGTAGTGGAGTTCCCAATCTACCTGTGCGAATGTCTGAGGCTCGTCGTCAAGGTTGAGGTAATCGGTGAGTAGATTCGTGATGTGTTCGGATTGGTGACGAATGGCTGCGCGGGTATAGATGGGGGCTAAATGGAGGCGCACTTCCAACAAATCGGGGACGAAGTCAGGAGGTAGATGGCTTTGGGAACGTGCGATGGCACCCAGCACGCCCAGATTTCCCTCGCGCCAAAAATCCCGGACGCGTGTAGGGCGTCCCTGGTGGATCTCGAGCCATCCGTCACGCGCCAGGCGTTGCAGCGCTTCACGCAATGTGGGACGTGTGATTCCGAGTTGGGTTGCGAGTTCGCGTTCGGAGGGCAGGGTGGCGTTGATGGGGAAATGACCTTCAAGGATCGATTCGATCAGGCGATTCTCGGTCCACTCGGCTCGTTTCGGAGGCGTTTCCCAGTCCATGTCAGCCTCAAGTGGTAAGTGGTCTAACCAGTAAAAATCATTGTAGGTGAGGTTATCGTTTTTGTCCAGTAGATTATTGAGGCATGAAGGCTCTTTGCTGGTAGGTGGGGTGTGGGGTGACATCATTTGCTGAGCGCGGGCTCCGCCTGTGCCGCGTCCTTGGCGAAAAACCCCAGGTGAGTTGTTGGGCTTATCTCAATAGAAAGGCTCGAGGTAGGTGGTTAGAAGATGATGCGCGTGATGTCACCGCGAGCCGAAGGTGAAGCAATCCCTACTACCTGTCATCGCGAGCCCCGTAGGGGCGAAGCGATCCCCAAGCCGCGTGATGGGGAATGCCACGGCCCTTCGGGCCTCGCAATGACGTGTGAGGTTGAAGGGATTGCTTCACCTCAATTTCGCTCACTGAGCCGGCCAGCCTGTCCTGGCTCACAGTCCAGGGGGCGGGGGGGAACGTGGAGTGCGGAGTTTATCCTGAGCGTGACGAATGGCTCCACTCGATCGTAGACACAAACTGCATATCTAAATGTGGTTTTAAAGACAGCTCCAATAATTCTTGATGCTATCAGGGCTCTCGTATTTATCTTGGGCGTACACACACCTTCTGGGAAGCTCCAAGATTCCGGGANNGGAGAGGTGAAGCTGATGACCAAACGTAAAACGCGCAAGCCCAAAAAAGCCAGTGCACCGTCGCAGATCGAGACAAAAGGAGTGGCAAAGGATGCACTGCGTGCGGTGTGTGCTCCCGAAAGCTTGGGATTCAAGAACACCGATGAACTTCCACGTCTTGAAGAGGTGATAGGCCAACCGCGGGCATTCCGCGCCCTGGAGTTGGGCGTAGAGGTCGANNGAGCGGTTGGCGAGCGATGAACCGACCCCTGACGACTGGTGCTACGTCAACAATTTCAGCAACCCTCACCAACCCAAATTACTTCGTTTTTCTCCTGGTCGTGGGGTGGAGCTCAAGAACGATCTAGAAACGCTCGTCGATCAATGTGAAATAGAAATCCCGCGCGTCTTTGAGAGTGAGGGTTACACACGTGAACGTGGGCGGTTGACGAGTGCTCTGGAGGAACTCCAGGAAGGGGAACTTTCCCGATTGAACGAGCTCGCTGCGAAGTACAACTTCCTGTTGGCCCAAACCCCTTATGGAGTCCTGCTCGTACCGGCGGTGGGCGACAAGCCGATTACGCCCGAGGAATTGGAGAAGTTGTCAGCTGAACAGCGCGAGAAACTCGAACAGTTGGAAGCCAAGCTTCAGGACGAAGTCAAGAAAAGCCTGGGTCGAGTGCAAGAAAAGCGCAGGGAGGCCCACGAAAAGATCGAGGAGCTCGATCGGCGCACGACGCTCTTTGCCGTGGAACACCTCATAGAGGCGTTGAAGGAGAAGTACTCGGATTTAGAGCAGGTCGTCGAGCACCTCGATGCACTGAAGATGGACATTGTGGCGAACAGAACGCGGTTCCGTAAAGCTGAAACAGAGCCTTCGCGACCTCTCGGTCGGATTGTGGAGCAGGATGTCCGCCAGCGCTACGGTGTCAATGTGCTTGTAGACAATTCCGAATGCGAAGGCGCACCAGTGATCGTCGAGAATCACCCTACATATCACAACCTCTTGGGGCGTATCGAACACGAAGTGATTTTGGGTGCCTCGGTGACCAACTTCACTCTGATCCGACCCGGAGCGTTGCATCGTGCGAATGGTGGTTATTTGATCATTCCCGCCCGAGAGGTGTTGCTCAATGCATACGCTTGGGAGGGGTTACAACGCGCATTGCGCGATCAGTCCCTGCGCATTGTCGAGATAGGGACTCAACTGGGGCTTCTGAGCACGGCTACATTAGAACCGGAACCGGCACCGTTGGATATCAAGGTCGTTCTCATCGGTACGCCGATACTGTATTACATGCTGCGTGAGCTTGACGAGAATTTCGCCAAGCTGTTCAAGGTCAAAGCCGAGTTCGCCACGCTCATGAATCGCACATCGGAGACAGAGCGTGAATATGCTTTGTTCGTGAAAGCCGTGGTCGACGACAACGACCTGACGGCGTTCGACCGCACCGGCGTGGCGAGGATCATCGAGTATGGCTCGCGCCTGGCGGAGGATCAGGGCAAGCTCTCGACACGCTTCGGGAAAATCGCCGATCTGATTCGGGAAGCAGCATATTGGGCTAAGAAAGAAGGTTTCAAGGTTGTAAACGCGGCGGCCGTCGACAGGGCCATTGAGGAAGCGATTTATCGCAACAACTTGATCGAGGAACGCATCCAGGAATTGGTTGCACAAGGTACGTTGCTGATCGACGTGAGTGGGGAGGCCGTTGGGCAGGTCAACGCTTTGTCAGTCTTACAGATCGGTGATTATGCTTTTGGCCGTCCAACCAGAGTCACAGCGACTGCGCAGTCGGGAAAGGAAGGCGTGATCGATATCGAGCGTGAGGCGAAGTTAGGAGGTCGCATTCACACCAAAGGTGTGCTTATCATCAGCGGATTTTTGGGAAGTCGCTACGGCCAAAAGCAGCCCTTGAGCCTATCCGCTCGACTTACCTTCGAACAATCCTATGACGAAGTAGAGGGCGACAGTGCATCGGCAGCCGAGTTGTTCGCCATTCTTTCCGCGATCGCCGAGATCCCGCTACGACAGGATCGGTCTATCACTGGATCGGTGAACCAGCATGGTCAGATTCAGGTGGTGGGAGGGATCAATGAGAAGATCGAGGGGTTCTTTGCAACCTGCCAGAAGAATGGTCTTACGGGCTCTCAGGGTGCGATCATCCCACAAGGTAACCTTCCCCATTTGATGTTGAAGGAGGAAGTCGTCGAAGCCGTCAAGGCGGGGAAGTTTCACATCTGGTCGATCTCGACAGTGGACGAAGGTCTCGCTTTGCTCTCCGATCGTGAAGTGGGAGAGGTTTCCGACGACGGGAGCTATCCGGAGGGGACACTCAATTACGAGGTCGTGCAACGACTGGCTGCATTTTCAAAGACAGTGGAGCCCGAAGAGAAGGATGAAGCGCAGAAAGAGGAATCAACAGACGAGTAAGCACTCTTCTGGCCTTAAAGAAACACCTGCGCCTGTCTTAAGAGACGGGCGCAGGTCATCTACGTTATGCTACCAACACACTCTCGAAGGGCTTCAATTTGTCGAAGCTCAATGGATAGGAATCTCGTGCTCCGCCTCGAGCAGGTCCTCCACAAGGTCACGCAGGAAAGCTTCCGGAACGGCGCCAACCTGATGGTTGTGGAGATGGCCGTTATGGATGAAGAGCATGGTGGGGATACCTTGTACACCGAACTTGGTAACCCATTCAGGGTTTTCGTCCGTGTTAACCTTTGCGACGATCAACTTTCCAGCGTACTCCGAGGCGATCTTCTCCAAGATCGGTGCGATCATGCGACAAGGTCCACACCACGGCGCCCAGAAATCCACAATTACGGGCAAGTCGGACTGCAGAACCTTTGCTTCAAACTCCGCATCGGAGACGTTAATCGGTTTATCGATCATTTGCCACTCTCCACAATAAAATCTTCGCTGATCGATTCGATGCCATGGCGTACAGGTTTCTTACTTGAAAACCTTACCCTATCTAGCAACCTCGGTGCTTCATGTTCGCAAGGTGTGTGATGATACTCATCTAGAAAGTCCCCGGTTGCGGGTGAACCCAAAAGCCCCGGAGGGGCAAACTCCAGGGCTCTGGGAGGAGGAGAAGAGGAGAAAGGACCTTCTCAATCTTATTGACGAGGCGGAGGGTCACGATCTTACCTGTCCTGCAAAGTCATCCGCTGGTAGCGCAATATCATTCTTATAGCGCATGTACGGGGGTGGGAAAGCAAAGGGTCTATGTGTGGCATGACCACACATAGACCCTTTGCTCATGCAAAATCTTGCTCGCAGTCACGGATTGCGGAACGCGGCTCCGTTAGCTCGTGACCTGATTGTAGAACCGGGTCAGCAATTCGGCTTGCTTACGCAAGGTGCCGATAATCACGGTTAGGGCGATCGTGATTCCAGTGAAAAGGAAGGCCATGCCGAGCATGCGCAGAGGGTTAAGCCACTTGGCGTACGAGGTCAACAGACCGAGTTGGGCTAAAAGTGCTGAGCCTTCTGCGGCCGGCAATTCGTTGGCGATCGAGTGATTCCAGTAGGATGGACCCACGTCTGTCGCCAGGACGAAGCCGATAAGTAACGCTGCCAGCAGGATCATGACACCCATCACCGTGCTGAACTGAAAGATACGAACGCGCCCCGGGATAGGAGGCATGGTCGGGCGTAGGTCCGCACGGATGTGACTCATGATGGTAAATCCCATCACGCGCAGGCGCTTTGCGATCGTACCCAGTGCCTTAACGATAGCCATCAGACCGAGGCCAAGGCCGAGGAACTTGGACTGAGGAACCCATGTCTCCATGACGTGAGAGGTCACGTTGGTGTTGACGAAGAGGTTACCGGTACTCGCTGCCTCACGCACGGCTTTGGCGTCCGAAAAGATGGTCACCCGAGCCGGGGAAAGGACGAGCAGGCCGATCAGCAACGAGATACCGACGATCATCCATCCCATTACGGCGATTATGGGGAACATGCTGGCCATCTTACCAATGAGTTTCTGCATGGGAACCTCCAAAAAGGATTGGTGGATGATAAACATGTTTAGTCGTACAACTGTGGGGACACTCACATATACTTCCTCCTTTGGCACGGATAGGGATCAACGCGGCGGATACATGAGCAAGTGGTTTAGTTGGCGTTGTGTTATTTCACCGTGATCCGGCGCGGAGAATTTTTAGATTCAACACTAACAGGAATGCGCATTGGTCTCTTGGCGATATTCTTACGGGCTGTACGTAGCAAAACAGGGATCACGGTTAGCTGCAGGGAGAACAGAACGAGTGTAAAGAGTTGATTCACGGTGTGACCTCCTAACTCTTGGGTTCTGGTATCTATGTCCATAATTCTTAGGTAGCCCTCTTGACGCTGATGCAAAGCGCGATCTTACGGCAGGTATCACAGTCGATGGTAGGGGGAGGCTTTTTAGGGGGACTGTCTCTTACCACATGCAATGTGGCTTTCACGAGCACAATTGGGAACAGGCTCTGGATCCGCCAAAGCACCCTTGAGGTTTGGGACTGCAGATAGGACGTCGTATGAAGAGCGTGTATTAACGCTGATCCATATGGTGACAGAAGGAGGTGGTTCTGAGAATAAGAAAATCCCGATGATGGCAAGCTACATCGGGGTTATTTGCTAGGTGTTGAAAAATGGGGAGGTCAGATTTACTCCGCTTCGAGGATGCGGATTACGGCTTCTAGCTCCTCGTGGCAGCATTCGCAGATCTCGAGGTGTTGTTTCACCATCGGTAGCAGCTCACCAGCGTCTTCGCCGCGTGCTTCGACTTCTGCGTACACGTCAAGAACCCTAAAGACCTCGTCGCAATCTACTTCGTCTTCTCGGGTTTTGGCGAGATGTTCCATCAATTGCTTGATGACTTCTGCTGGATTCTTCATATTCCTCCGCTCAACCTTGTTAGACATGCTGGCGCACGTATTTCTTACCCCGGTTCGAACGCTTGGAGTACGTCCTCCGGTGTGAGACCTTCTTCGACTAGGCGGCTTCTTAAACGCAGTCGAGCGTCGTGCATGAGTTTGTATAGTGCGTTTCGGTTCGTATCCATCCTGCGCGCTACCTCTTCCATTGGCATGCCATGAATGCCGATGGCGATGAGAGCAGTGCGCTGTTTCTCGGTTAACTCCTCGTCGATAACGCGTTGCAAGCGATGGACGAGGTTCGCTTGCTCGGTCGCCAACTCTGGTCCATCGTCGGTATCCCGTAAGAGGCTCGTCACACCCATGCCTTCGTCGCTTTCGACCAGGCTTTCCAATGAGACGTCTTGCCAGCGTTTGCGCCGTAGTTCGGTGAGGGCGATGCGCACTGCGATCTTGTGCACCCAAGTCGTGAACTTGCTGCGACCCTCGAATGTGTCGAGATTGTCCAACACACGCAATAAGGTGTCCTGCGTGACTTCTTCCGCCAGAGCGTCGAATTGTGGGTCGGAAGGGGAAATCCATTTCGAAAGCGCATAGGGAAGCGCGTTTCGCACGACGGCGCGCAGGTCTTCCAGTGCTGTCTCTTGTACTGAACCTGCTGCACGTAGGTCAGATAGCCACTCGGCGTTGCTTCTTACATTTCTCTTGATCACAACAACTTCACTCAGTTCTTATTGCATGGTCAGATTTATTCTGAGGAACTCTCGGTGTTTGCAGATTACCGTGGAAGTATACCTTACGTCTTGGAGAAAGGTGGGCGTTTGCTGCCATGCTTTGAAAGCTTCGCCGCGTGAAGAACGAGATCACTCGCTGCGCTCGGGATGACATTCGGGCGGGAGATGCTTTTCCAAACCACCTCTGCTCGATTACAGGGAAATCAACTCCGTAAGAAATATCGCGGTAAACGCATCCATAAGTAGGAGCGAGCCCACCGTTGGGTGGATCGCGTGCTGAGAGAACAAAAAGTAATCATTGATGAAGAATGATAGGAATTCGTAGTTAGACGAAGTTGGAGGTAGGAAGATGTTAGAGAGAATCGCAACAGGTTTGAATGGACGGCATCCTGATCATGAAGAGCATGTGGAAGAAACCGTAAATCTGGTTTTCAACCCCCAAGCCGTTGTTGAGGATGCTGTCTATCAAATTCTTCAGAACGTGGGCGAGGATCCTGAGCGCGACGGACTGAAGCGGACGCCTCACCGCGTTGCAAAGATGTATGCGGAGTTGTTGGAAGGTTACAACCAGGACGTAAAAACCATCCTCAACGGCGCTATGTTCGACGTCGAGTATGGCGAAGGCGAAATGGTGGTGGTTTCGAACATTGAATATAACTCGATGTGCGAGCATCATATGTTACCATTTGTCGGAAAGGCGCACGTTGCATACCTTCCCGGTGAGAAGGTCGTCGGCTTGAGCAAGATCCCGCGCATCGTGGACATGTTTGCCCGGCGGTTGCAGGTGCAGGAACGGCTCACCAAGGAAATCGCAGAAGCGATCGAAGAAGCGATCCGTCCGCAAGGTGTGATGGTCGTCGTCGACGGGCAACATAGTTGCGCCTCGCTGCGAGGGGTAAAGAAGCACGGCGTAAACATGACCACCACAGCGCAGCGTGGTGCATTCCGGCATGACCGGGAATTAAGATCAGAGTTTTATCGTTTGATCGGTAAATAAATTGCGCTTGCTTGTAGCTGCGCGAAGAGCTGCTACCGGCGGAGACCGATATAGAGGAGGTTTGTTGTACGAGCGACAAACCTCCTCTATGATCCTCCTCCTTGAGGAGACCATGACTCTTTGGTGATTGTGGCGTAAGAAATCACGAGCTTGCGACATCCATTGGGTAGTGCAATAAGGTGCAATAATCAACAACTCGGAACATCGAGGAGGTAGCATGGATCCCAATAATGTGACTGTAGGATTGGCGCTATTGGCCGGATTAGCGTCCTTCCTCTCACCTTGTGTACTGGCACTTGTCCCGGCTTACATCGGATACCTCGGTGGTCGCTCAGTGACGCCGAGTGGTGTCACCGTAGAGAACCGCTGGGGTACTTTTTCGCACGGACTAGCGTTTGTCGTCGGTTTCAGTGTGGTGTTCGTAGCCCTTGGAGCGGCGGCATCGGCTGTTGGTGTGCTACTGTTTGATCTGCGTGAGTGGATCGCTCGCATTGGCGGGATTATCGTTGTTATTTTCGGTTTGCATACCCTAGGATTGATCAACATCCCGTTCCTGGATTACGACACACGCAAGCAAGTGCAACCGAAGAAGTCGGATTACCTATCCTCCGGCCTTATGGGTGTGTTCTTCTCCGCCGGCTGGGCACCGTGCGTAGGTCCTGTGTTAGGGGCGGTGTTGACGCTGGCGTTGAATGGAGCTGAGGTGGGACAGGGCGTGATCTTACTGAGCGCCTACTCGGCTGGTCTGGCAATCCCCTTCCTGCTGGCTGCCCTCGGCCTTGGTCGGGTGACGGAATTGTTACAGAAGCACAGCCGGGCGATCAGGTATCTATCGCTCGCAACGGGCGTCGTCATGGTGATTGTGGGCGTCATGCTTTTCACCGGGACGTTGGAGCGACTGGCCAGCTTTGGTTTCTTTGTGGACTTTGGTATTTAGGCGGTGATTGATGCGAGAGAGAATTACATTGACGTCGGATTGGAAAAAATTCTTGATCGTTGTTGTGGTGGCAGTGGTGGCGTTGGCGGGATTCAGTCTGAGGGACTTTTCCGATCTTGAGCCAGCACAATCGCCGGGCTTAGGAAGCGATACTGCTGGGCTTGAGATTGCGCCCGCGATGGGTGCCCTGGCGCCGGATTTCACCTTATTCGATCTCCAAGGCGAAGAAGTGAGCTTGAGCGATTTCCACGGCCAGCCGGTTCTGATTAACTTTTGGGCCACCTGGTGCGGACCGTGCCGGCTGGAGATGCCAGCTATCCAGTCGCGATATGAGAGATATAAGGACGACGGGCTGGTGGTATTGGCGGTGGATTTCGACGAGCCGGCAGGCGATGTTGAAAGCTTTCGTGATGAACTTGGTTTGACTTTCCCGCTGCTACTCGACCCGGGCGCCAAGGTGCAAAAGCTCTATCGCAATCGCAGCTATCCTTCCAGCTTTTTTGTCGACGCCGATGGCGTCATCCAGGTGCAACATATCGGGGTGATGACGGAGGGTCAGATCGACGAGAATCTAGCGCAGATTGGGGTGGGACCCTGAGCGATCGATCGTCTGTGGGCTTGAACTATCAGTAGTCAGTAATCAGCAGGTTGGTATGTTGATTTAATGAAAGAGAGGGTAGAACCAATGCTAAAGAGAATACGAGTTAGACCGCTCATCTTGGTCGGTGCGCTCAGCCTGATCCTTAGCGCTTGTGCCTCGGCCGTCTCGGATGGATCGACTCCGGATCTCGATCCGAGTGTCACAGCCTCACTGCCCGACACGGGTGAGAGCGGATCCCAGGTTTCGGAGGGCGAGGTGGCTTCAGACTCGGATCCCGACTCTTTGGGAGGTGCGGACAGCGACGATCCGTTCGCCAATGTCAATATTCGGTTTAATCCCAGGTACTGGCCGGACACGGATTTTAGCAAGCATAGTGTCGATTACAGTGAGATCTTTTCTGGAGGTCCACCGCCCGATGGCATTCCGGCGATCGATAATCCCGTCTTCGAGAGCGTGGCGGATGCTGATGCGTGGCTGCAAGACGAGTGGCCGGTGATGTTCTTCGAGTGGCAGGGCGACGCACGCGCCTACCCGTTGACGATCCTGATCTATCACGAAATCGTCAACGATGAAGTCGGTGGTGCTCAAGTTTCTTTGACCTTCTGCCCGTTGTGCAATGCCACGATCGCCTTCAACCGCGTGATAGCGGATGGTACGGTATTGGATTTCGGCACGACGGGTAACCTGCGCAACTCCGACCTTGTCATGTACGACCGGCAGACCCGGTCCTGGTGGCAACAGTTTACTGGTGAGGCGATCGTCGGCGAGTTGACCGGAACTCAATTGGAGTTTCTCCCTTCTCAGATCATCGCCTGGAGCGATTTCAAGGTTAACCATCCAGACGGGAAGGTGCTTTCGCGAGAAACCGGCCACGTTCGCCCCTACGGACAGAATCCTTACGCCGGCTACGACAGCATCAACAGCTCTCCCTATTTCCCGGTGACGGGGGATAATGAGCGGCTTCCGCCGATGGAGCGCGTCGTCGCGATCCAGTTCGACGAAATCGACATGGCTTATCCTTTCAGCACCCTGAGTGAGGTCCTGGTTGTGAACGACGAAATCTCTGGTCAATCACTCGTGGTGTGGTGGAAAGAGGGCACAAAATCGACCTTCGGTAACTCCGGGCGTGAAACGGGCTCCACGGGTGTCTTCTCCCGCCAGCTCGACGATCAAGTCCTTTCATTCAGGGCCGTCGATGGGGGTTTCGAAGATGAGCAAACTGGGAGCCTGTGGAACATCCTGGGTGAGGCGGTTGAGGGACCGCTAGCCGGTCGCAAGCTGGAGCGTATCACGTCCGGTGAGCACTTCTGGTTTGCCTGGGCGGCATTCAGACCCAGTACGGTGGTCTGGTCTCCGTCTTCGTAGTCTTTCACCCGCGTGGATTCTTCCAACAATGCCGGTGCGCAGCAAAGTGCGACCCATATTCAAGGGTCGCACTTTACTTTAACGAAGCGGTGACTTCTAAGGAGCTTGTGGTTCCGGGGCGCGATTGCGGTTGCGAGTCACAAAATTGATGGCGGCATCAGGATCGAAGGTTGACATGCGCAGCATTCGCCCCCATGAAGTGAGGACGACGGGTTCGGAGATCGTCTCCCAAGGAAAAGCGATGAGCTTGACACCATCGAATCGATCCATCACTCTCTGGATCTCAGATTTCAAGCTGTCGCAATCCGCACCTTCCGGCAGGGCTGCGCAGTTGTACCAGAAGATGACGTAGCCATGCTCTAGATTGTGCACGAGGTATCCTACAGGATAGGGCGGCATAGCCGCCACATCCGCATCGTGGTAGAAACCGGCCTGAAGGCTCTCGGCATAGTGCGGTCCGGAGGTTGGCGGGTCAGTGTTATATGAGCCAGGATCAAAGCCATCCTGGACATGATCTGCAGGGAGAATCGCGAAAGCTTCTCCGGCAGGCGGTTTCGCAGCGTTCCATACCACAATCGCCAGAATTCCAAGTGTGAGCGCACCAATAACCACAAAGGGTGCGATTCTGAGGATACGCTGACGGTTTCGTTGCTTACGCCGGATTTCACGTTTCGTCGGTTGGGCCATTATCAATCCTTTTCGAGGAGATTTCTTTCCATATCCTTCGTGTTCGTGAGGTTCTCTTGCTGTTTGCTCGTCCCCAAGAAGCATTCAGGGATCCTTGAAGAAAGCTTGTTTGCATCCTGCGGTAGAACGATGATCAAGGCTAGCAGGATCTTGAGACGATTCTTGCGATCCTCTCGTACAATTTCCTCTTGTAATCTGGGTAAATAATACCGCATTTGGAAGTAATTCAGTCGAAGAAATCCACTTGCGATTGAATGACAACCTCAAGCTTCTGTCTCATTTTTCGCACGGTTCTGAGCTTGCAGAATGTAGAGATGCGACATTCACAGCGTGGGGCTGTGTCTTGGCTATTGTTTTGGAATCGGCTTCGGGAGCGTTTGAGTGATGCTTTCAGCCTCCGAATAGCAAGGCCCCTGTGAGGCCGATCAGTGGCGGGATGAGCAATCCCAATCCGAAGCGTATCATGGTGAAACGCCATCCCAGGAAGGGTAATTCGAAAGAGACGGTCAACAACGCTAGGGAGGACCAGGAGGTGATCATGGCCAGCGTTGGACCGAGGCCGGCCCCGGTCCGGTAAAGAGCGGCAATGAGCGGGAAGACGACATAGGGTCCGCCGGGGAGCAGCATACCTGCGCCGGCACCGATCAACACGCCGCGCACCCCGGATTCAGGCCCGATCCAGGCGCGTACCAACTCCTGCGGCGCGAGCACTTTTATATAGCCTACGATTAAAAAGGCAATGACCAAGAGCGGCAACGTGCGTATCAATGTACGCCAGCCTAACGTCACGCCGCGCCTGGCGATGTCGTCGCCACGACGCCGGGCGTAGAACCACATTCCCAATGCCAGCACGACCATGATGACCGTCGATTCGGTCATCGCATTGCCTCACGGATAGTATGGATATGCCGACCAAAAAGCGTCTCGGCTAGAAAACCGATCAGCGGCGGGACCACTAGCGTCAGTCCATAGCGGATCAACGTGAGATCGGATCCGAGCAGGGCAAACTCGTACGGCAGGCGCGAGATCGACCACAGGTTTTTGGCTGTGACGAACGCCATCAGTACGCCGAGTCCAGCGCCTGAGTGAAACAGTGCCCCGGCGATAGGGTAGTAGACGAAGGGTCCACCTGGGATGAGTGCGCCGCCTAAACACGCCAGCAGGATCCCACGCCATCCTGCGCTCGATCCCAGCCATTGTTCCACCAGCTGGCGTGAGACCAAGACCTGAGTCAGGCCGGCTACAAGGAACGCGGCGAGCAGGAGAGGTGTGACCCTCCACAATTCGAGTCCTCCAGCCTTGACTCCCTCCCAGGCCGTCAACGCACCTCCGCGTGTCCATGCCAGAACTGCCAAGACGATGGTCACACCTATCAAGAAGAGCGTCGTGCGATCGGGTTTCCATTTGGGCATCGAACCTCCTAAGCTTGCCCATTGTGCGACGAGGGGGCCGAGAAGGCAAGTGCAATCCTCCAGGTAACCCGGAAGCTCGAAGCTTCCCAATCGCT
>JABAOH010020841.1_pt1 | contig 13130 bp, 9 predicted proteins | sample 7062181 | NCBI WGS metagenome assembly JABAOH01 (sample SAMN14538630, study PRJNA623070) | marine sediment metagenome | biome: marine biome [ENVO:00000428]; feature: marine pelagic biome [ENVO:01000023]; material: deep marine sediment [ENVO:00002113]; isolation source: pool of 5 deep marine... | reverse complement strand
TATCAGATTTTTTGATGAAGCCGTTGCTTTTTTCAATCTCTTTGTTGGCAAGGACAGAATAGATGGCATCAACCGTCCAATTCGGATCCAAAAACAAAGTGTCGCACAGGTTTTCGTCTTCACAGAAATGCAGGACAATGCCCAGGAGATGAAAATAGCGCAAAATCAACATCTGGTCTGCTTCTTGTTCAATCTCGAACTTTCTACAAATTTCAAAATACTCATTAATATGGATATGTTTTTTCGTTCTTCTTTTCTCCAATTCCTTGCGGATATCGACCCACCTGGCTGGGACTTCTTTTCCCACCAGCTCAAGTCTGCTGAGCTGCTTTTTGATGGTATGCAAAAGCGCCTCAAACCTGCCATCGCCGATAGCCGCTAGATTCACATCCAGTCGTTGCAAGCTTAGCTCGGGAAATAAATTTTTGTATTTCTTTTCATCATAAATAAACGATGCGATGGTATCGATATTGATCTCATTGAACAACGTCACGACAGGGCTGTTTTTGCCGAGGATATTGATGATATTCAGCCAATAATCGAAGTTCGCCAGCTCCCTGCGTTTTTCTGCCATCAATACATAAAGACAATCGGAAGTCAGGAAAAACTGGTGCAGCATGTATTGGATTTGCTGTCCCCCAAAATCCCAGATGTGGGCTTTAAAATCCTTTTTATCATCGATACTGAATCCCCAATTCTGCCGCACCTCAATCCCCAGCGTTGATTTTTGCTTTTTATTCGGCACTGGAAAATTTTTATCGAATAATAAGTTCATTAAGGTGGTTTTCCCCGAGCCAGGCTCGCCCACCAGCATTAATTTGGCTTCATAAATATTATCCTTGCCCTGTTTCTTTAACTGCTCAAAATAATTCCTTACCGCTTCTTTCCCCTGTTTGACAATTTCAACAGGTGGGGTTTTTAAGGGATTATCATAAAAAGTAACCCCATAAGCATCATCATCACCTATGAATTTAATAGTAAAACTTTCCCAGTGAAGGTCCCCTTTAAAATCTACAATCCATGAGGGCAATTCTTCAATAGGATTCTTACGTAAAAATAAGTCAGTTAAATTCGTTAATTCTTTCAGTGGGGAAATATCGCTGAGTTGATTACTGCTTAAATCTAATTCCGTTAAATTCGTTAATTTTTTCAGCGGGGAAATAATACGATTCAGATTTTTTATTTTACAATCGTATAAACTTAAACCTGTCACCTGTCAGTTTTTGTTTAAGGTATAGCTTTTGATATTCCATATGTTTCCTTCAAATTTCATTAGCTTTATAAATAGTTCTTTTTCAATTTTCTTGATCATGTCGAGTTCTGTCATGGTATTATTTTATCCCCTTTTTGGGTGCGTGAAGTTTGATTTTGATAAGGATTTTTATCAATTGCTGAAATCATTTGTTCTCATGGAATCAACTGGAAGCGCAGTATCAAATTAATAAATAAAAAAGAAAACTGCAAAGGAAAAACGATAATAATTTGAAAAGCAACCATCCTCCATTTCTTTATCTCTATTTTTTTAAGTGCTGTTTTTTCACATAGCTGTTTAAGATTATCTAATGTTTCTATTTTCTCTCTTAGTTCTTTCTCTCGTTCCATAAGTCTACGAATTTTCTTTTTTATTTCTGCTTCATGTTTTTTGTTAAAAGTTTTGGTCTGTTCTTATTTTGATATAGGCTGAGTCCTAACTGAAAGGCCAGCACATCCGAACAGTTTTTTTATGGTCTGAAAATTATTAATTGACATTATCAAATTTTTTTATATATTTTACCAGAATACAATTTGATTTTAGTGATTGTAAAATTAAGTCTAAAAAATTTCATAATTACTGCCTATCCAAAATTTAAATAAAAGGTGACGCCTTCATGAATACAAAAGAATTAATGTTTGGCTATGATAGAGAAGTAGATGTCCTCTATATTTCATTAGGCAGGCCAGAGAAGGGAATGCAATATATCGAGTTAAGCTCAAACCTCATTTTAAGAGTGGATCCAAAATCAAAGGAGATCGTTGGGATCCGATAATTGATTTTTCAAAACAGTTTTCTGGAGAACGATATTTTAGCAAGGTTCCTATCATGGCTTCGTTTTCGCCTGCTAAAGAAGTCTCGGCATTACTTGAGGAGGAGAAGATTGTATAGTTTAATGTATTCCTTCATAGATCAAAAATCGTTAATCCTTATTCGTAAATCAATCTTTTATTTTCAAAGGCATATAGTCAAATAAACTTATTCCATGCCCATTCCCTTGAAAATCTATCTGCTTTGAATTGAAAAAAATCAAAACTTATTTGTCAACCCCACATGCACCAGACCGCTGGTTAATCCCCGTCCTTCTCCCAGTCCATAATCGATTCCAATTACGCCCAGCCGTGTCTCAATTCGCAGACCAAAGCCATAGCCAAACTTATAATCCTCAATCACTTTTTGTTCACGATTTCTCTGGTAAAAGTAACCACCATCGAAAAAAAGGAAGACACGGGATCGGGGCGCTAACAAATAACGATATTCCAGGTTCAGCCAGGCAATCTTCTCTCCCCAGAACTCTTCCTCACGATATCTCCGCAGCGAGCTGGTTCCCCCAAAACGAAATAAATCAGAGACCGAAATATACTTTTCATTGGACTTCACCTGCCGTCCATGCAGACCGAGCAGAACCGTCTGCCAGCGAAATGTTGGGACATACACTTCCAAATCCACGATCCAGCGATCGCGACGAAAAGTTCCCTTTCGATTTTGACGATGGATTTTTCTATTATGAAAAGGCGATTTATCTGCTGGGGAAAAGCGGGGATAAACAAAAAATGAAGATTTTGGAGGAGATTGTGGAGAGGTAATTCCAGGAATCTTTATTTTTAAATTATATTTTCCCGGAGGATGATAAAATACCAACGGATTAAACAGGGATTAAAGACAACAAGGAATTAATTGTTTAATCTGATATGAAACTGATTTTTCACGAGTACCAATATAATATATGGGATAAGAATAAAAAAATTTAATGATGAAAAATTTTTCTGCAAATTTCAATATTAGCCTCTATTTTTAACCAACTTTTAAAAAAATTGATCGAAAATCAAATTCAAATTATTTTTCTCTTGACAAATTAAAAAATATTTTTATATTGAGTTAATTGATTTAGGGAGTGAAATAAAATAAGTTACGCAGTATAGTTTTCTAAGTTTTTATTTTTTCAAAGGCGACAAAATACAAATGGGAAAATAATTTAATCTCACTCCCTTAACTCAAAAGGAAAATAAAATTATGTATTCCATTGCTTCTTACATCTATTTTAGCTTTTATTATTTTTATTATTACTTTTATTCTAAGAGAAGCAGTGGAATGATTTATTTGATATAAAAATAAACGAACTTCAATGAACTCACCCACTGCTTCATAAGAGGCAGTGGGTCTTTTATTTTTGGGAGGTTAAATTTGTCGTTAGAAAATTTACGCCAAGAAATTGATAGAGTTGACAAGGAAATTATCTCATTGCTGAATAAACGGGCTCTATTTAGTCTCCAAATTTTGCAGGAGAAAAAGAAATTAAATTTACCAATTTACAATCAACAACGCGAAGAACAAGTTCTTCAAAACGTCATGGAGGAAAATAAAGGACCATTACCGGATGAGCAGATAAAATCAATATTTCATGTTATTATTGAATCCTGTCGAATCCTTGAACAAAACCAGAAAGGAATCGAACAATGGTAATTGTTATGCGAGATAATGCCACGGCTGATCAAATTGAAGCTGTGGAAGAGAAGATAAGAGCGTCAAATCTAAGGGTACATCGGGTAGATGGAGCAATCAGGACAATACTAGGCGCTATTGGTGATCCGTCCAATGTTGACATTAGAGAATTCGAAAATATGGATAGCGTCCTAAATGTTGTACGCATCATGGAACCGTATAAATTATGCAGCCGTACCTTTCATCCTGAAAACTCTATTATTCGTTTCAATGGGTTAGAACTGGGCAGTGATCGAATTATTGTGATGGCTGGACCCTGTGCCGTAGAAAATGAACAACAAATTTATGAAATCACAAGCAATGTTGCTCAGGCAGGTGCAACAATTTTGCGGGGTGGTGTTTTCAAACCTCGAACCTCACCCTATGCTTTCCAGGGATTGGGTATGGACGGACTGAAAATCATGCGACAGGCTGCTGATGAGTTTAAGCTTCCCATTGTCACTGAAGTTCTCGAGCCTGGTCAGATTGATTTAATGTATCATTACATCGATATCTATCAAGTGGGTGCCAGAAATATGCAGAACTTCCCGCTTCTTCGTGCATTGAGTAATATGGATAAACCCGTTCTTTTAAAAAGAGGAATGTCTGCCACGATAGAAGAATTTTTAATGGCTGCAGAATATATTATGTCTGGTGGTAATTATAACATTATCCTCTGTGAACGAGGGATTCGCACTTTTGAAAAATATACTCGGAACACACTGGATATATCAGCGATTCCCATTGTTAAGAAATTGAGCCATCTTCCAATTATCGCTGATCCAAGCCACGGAACAGGCAGACGTGAATTTGTAGCCCCGATGGCAAGGGCTGCCGTGGCATCAGGGGCTGATGGCTTAATCATTGAAGTCCATCATCAACCCGATAAAGCACTTTCTGACGGACCTCAGTCCCTTTTACCAGATCAGTTCCAGAGACTTATGGAGGAATTGAAGGTCATCGCATGGGCGATTGGGAGAACGATTTGAGCGTTTATTGTTGTCAGTCGTTAGTTGTCTATTTGCTTTTCTTTAAACTACTCTCGAAGGAATATGGATAAGTGACAAAATAATAAAGGTGATAAATAAATAAATGAGGTACTCAAAATGAAAACATATTGTCGTATAACAATCATCGGCATGGGATTAATTGGGGGATCAATCGGATTGGCTCTAAAGCGAAAAAATCTCTGTGACACGATTATCGGTATCGATGAATTTTCAATTATTCATCGTGCACTGGAGCGGGGTGCAATCACAGAAGGATTTAATCGAACAGAGTTGAATAAAGCAATAAAAGGATCAGAGATCATTTTTATCAGTACGCCGGTCCAGCAGATAATTGAATTGCTACCAGTGATCTCGAAAGCCGCTGACGTAAATTCTCTGGTTTGTGATGTAGGGAGTAGCAAGGAATTTATTATCCAAGAAGCGAACAAGCATTTTCCTGAAAACAAATATTTTTTGGGTACCCATCCGATGGCTGGTGCTGAAACGAAAGGGATTGAATCCGCAGATCCATTTCTATTCGAGAATGCCATCTGGGTCGTAACGCCGGATCAACGCATACCAGAGAAAATCACCCGAAAATTAGGACTGCTTTTAGAAAGTATGGGAGCAAGAATTTTAATGCTGACTCCAAAAATGCATGATCGAATCATCGCCGCAGTTAGCCATCTACCTCAATTTGCTGCTGTTTCTCTCGTGAATTTAATTTCCCGTTTTCATCAGGAAGACCCTAATTATCTCAAGTTAGCTGCTGGCGGTTTTCGAGACATGACCCGCGTCGCATCAAGTCCATTTTCTGTCTGGAAAGACGTCTGTCGAACGAATAAAGAACAAATCATAAATTTTATTGACGAATACATTGCAGAACTGCAGCGAATTAAAAGCTATCTACAGAATCAGGAATTGGAATCTTATTTTAACCAGGCTGCGATTACACGACTGGCAATTCCTAAAGATAGCAAAGGTTTTCTACGACCCTTGTATGATGTATCTATAGCAGTTGAAGATCAACCAGGTATCATTGCCAAATTTTCTTCTGTGCTTGCCGATAACAAAATCAATATTAAAGATATTGAAGTCCTGAAAGTCCGTGAAGGTGAAGGCGGAACCATCCGCTTGGCATTCGAAAATGAAGCAGATCGACAAAAGGCGATTGACTTAATTCGAGATGTTGGTTTCTCTTGCCACGTTAGAGATTGATGCTAAAGGAGAACGTCGAGTTCAGGGGATCTAACTGATCAATTCTCTATAAACAATCTGTTGAACTTTGGAAAAAAAATTATTTTACCCGAAATAAAAACCATTACTGACCGCATTTTGGTTGATGATGAGAGTAACCTTTGGGTTCAAACCAATGAGAAAAAGGAAGAAAATGGCAAGACATTTACGGTTTATGATGTTTTCAATAAAGATGGTTATTATGAAGCTAAAGTATGGTGTGAATTGTGCCTGATTTGTCAAGGGAAAAATGTACACAATGGTAAACGACAACAAGATCGACCTAGCGATGTTGAAGCGGATCCAAGTGGTTTGGAAAGATAAAAGCTAAAACACTCTGAACTTATACGGTAAACCTACAAATATAATAAACTTGGTGTTCGTTAAGCAATGCAGTAATGGAGTTGTGGATGGGGGGAGCAATAGTAAAAAATTTCATCAATCCAGTACTCCCTTGCTCCAGCTTTCTCGTTAAAGATAATTCTTTATAATCCTTACTCATAGTTATATATACTAATCAACGTCAATCTTACCTGTGTACAATTGCAACAACCATTTCTATTCAAACTGTGTTAAATTACCACATTTCAGTAACTTCTCATTTCAATTAACAACTGCTTAATCTATTATAAAATCAATTGGTTAAGCATAAATCCTAATTGTTAAAATTGCTGGTATGGATGTTGCGTATGCCACTTAATATAAATATATCTCGTAACTATATTGAGATTTCTTCGTAATTAGTATAAAAATCGAGAATATTATCAAGTCATTTTAATAAATTTGGGAGTTCGAAGATGAAAAGAGTATATAGTTTAATAGCGATTTTGATAATCATTGGGCTTGCTATATCGCAATGGAGTTGCGGTTCAAATACCCATTCAAAAACCAAAGACAAGAAAGAAGCGGAAGTCATCATCCCAGTGGAGGTCGCTCAAGTCACCCTGGGTGAAATTGCGGCTTGCTTCTCAGGCACTGCTACTCTGGAAGCTGAAGAAGAAACCGAAGTCGTGGCAAAGGTCGGGGGCGTTGTGAAAGAGCTATTTGTCGAAGAAGGCGATTACGTGAAGGAAGGACAGGTATTGGCTAAGCTGGATGATGAGAAATTAGTCGTTCAGGTGGAACAGGCAAAAGCGACGCTGCAAAAGCTTGAAAATGTTTATAAAAGGAATGAAGAATTATTCAACAAAAGCTTGATCAGTGCCGATGAATTTCAACGTACCAAATATGAATACGAACATCAAAAAGCGGTTTACAATTTAGCACAACTCGAACTCAACTATTCTTCTATTCGCTCACCGATCGGCGGGGTTGTAGCTGAGCGAAAAGTAAAGGTCGGCAACATGGTGCTGCCCAACCAGGCTACGTTTCGTGTCACCAGTCTCGATCCGCTGCTTGCCGTGCTTCATGTCCCTGAACGGCAGATGGCGACACTGCAGGTTGGTCAACAGGCAAAGCTGGGTGTGGATGCCATTAAAGGTAAAGAATTTATTGGCAAAATCAAGCGTATCAGTCCAGTAGTTGATCCTGGTACAGGCACGGTTAAGGTGACAGTCGAAATGCACGATCCATCCCGACAGTTGAAGCCAGGTATGTTTGCTCGTCTCAACATCATTTATGACGTACGAACAAACACCATGCTCGTTCCCAAAGATGCCATCATGGCAGAAGATCGGGAATCGGCGGTGTACGTCGTGAAGGATAGTCTGGCATTCCGTCAAGTTGTGGAAACAGGTTATGTAAATACCACTCATATTGAAATTTTAAGCGGTCTTGCACCGCAGGATACGGTCGTGACGACAGGTAAAGGAAGTTTAAAGGATAGCTCGAAAGTGGAGTTGGTGGCGACGAAGTTAGCGAAGAAATGAGACCGCTAATTTCGCCAATTTAACTAATTTCATTAATTTCTATCATGCTATTATATTTTTTAATGCTTCAAAACCATAAAGAGGTTTTAATAAATTCATATCATTCGCGCAATTCGTTTAATTAGTGTAATTCGCGGTTTAAAAAGAAAATGGTTCGACTATGAAAATAATAGAAGTATCCACCCGAAGAAGAGTCACCATCGCCATGTTCACCCTGGCAATTGTGCTCTTCGGCTTTGTATCATTTCTCAGGTTAAAAATAAATCTGTTGCCTGATTTGACTTATCCGACATTAACCATTCGCACCGAATACACAGGCGCTGCGCCAGCGGAGATTGAAAATCTGATATCCAAACCAATTGAAGAGGCGCTGGGAGTGGTGAAAAATGTGAAACGGGTCAGTTCTATCTCTCGTTCTGGACAATCTGATGTGATGCTGGAGTTTGAATGGGGCACCAATATGGATTACGCCGGGCTTGATGTTCGTGAGAAATTGGATGTGTTGGAACTGCCCCTCGAAGTCAGGCGCCCAACTATCCTTCGCTTTGATCCATCGCTTGATCCGATCATGCGGTTCGGTTTTTATCGTAAAGGATCGGCAAAAGAAAAGGGGACTCCCCAGAATGAAAAGCCTCGGATTCATTATGTTTCACATAGTGAAAGTAATGATCAGAGCTTTGACGAAGAAGAGCTAAAATATCTCCGCCGCTTTTCCGAAGAACAGATCAAAAAAGAACTGGAAGCTGCTCTCGGTGTAGCTGCCGTGAAAGTCAGTGGTGGATTGGAAGATGAGATTCAAGTTCTGATTGATCAATGGCGATTGGCGCAATTAAAGCTCCCCGTTGAAAATTTAGCCCGCCAGCTTGGAGCTGAGAATGTTAATCTTTCTGGCGGTCGTTTGGAAGAAGGAACCCAACAATACCTGGTTCGTACCCTCAACCAGTTTAAATCAGTTGATGAAATTGGTAATGTAATTATTTCGAGCAATAGAAGAAAACCCATTTATTTAAGGGACATCGCTGTGGTTCGCCACGGCTACAAAGAACGAGAAGCCATTACTCGACTGAATGGCATCGAAGCGGTGGAAATCGCTATCTATAAAGAGGGGGATGCCAATACGGTTTCAGTGGCACGGTCAGTGGAAAAGCGAATGAATCGAGTGCGTGAGATTCTGCCCAAAAATATCGAACTGGTGAAAGTTTATGATCAATCCACATTCATCAGGCAGGCGGTGAATGAGGTGATCAACGCTGGCATCATCGGAGGCATTTTAGCTGTGATCATTCTCTATTTCTTCCTGCAAAATTTCTGGACCACGGTGATTATTGCGATGTCCATCCCTGTTTCGGTGATTGCAACGTTCAATCTTATGTATGGCGCTGATCTGACACTGAACATCATGTCACTGGGTGGAATTGCACTGGGAATCGGTATGTTGGTCGACAATTCGATTGTGGTGCTGGAAAACATCCATCGGCATCGAGAGAAGGGGAAAAGCATTCTTGAAGCGGCTCGGGATGGCGCCAGCGAGGTGGGCATGGCAGTTACAGCTTCGACCCTTACAACGGTTGCTGTATTCTTCCCATTAGTATTTGTGAAAGGCATTTCAGGACAGTTGTTCCGAGATCAGGCATTGACGGTGACGTTTGCGTTATTGGCATCGCTGGCAGTTGCTTTGACCCTGATTCCCATGCTGGCTTCATTGCAAGGCAAAAGACATGAAATTGAATTGACGCCTCAACTCAAAGAGCCGAAAACTCGAGTTGGCAGATGGTTAAGAAAAATCAGATCGTTTATTTTCACAACGATTCCTGTTTTCTTTGTAAAAAAACTCCGTATCATAGTTCGTTTTGTTGCAAGACTATTTCGATTTTTAATTACGCCCTTACTCAAAGGCTTTCACAAAATTTATGGCGCAGTCGATAAACGTTACCCAGGCGTATTGCAATGGTCATTGAATCATAAAATAGCTGTTCTTGGTGTTGCGCTTTCATTGTTTATATTTTCCCTGATTTTAATTCCAATTTTAGGCGTGGAACTCATTCCTCAACTGTCCCAGGGTGAGTTTCAGGTGGAATTTCGATTGCCGCCAGGAACACCGCTGGATTATACGGATGCGACGATCGCCAAAGTCCAGAACTCAGCAACCAAAATCAACAAAATCTCCACCTTGTTCTCGGTCGCAGGTACAGGCAACCGCATGGACGCTAATCCCGACCAGGGCGGCGAGAATTGGGGTGAGTTGAACGTCGTTTTACAACCTGGATCGAAACGAATGGATGAAGAAATCGTGATGGCGCAGTTACGGGAGGGCATGGATAATATTCCTGGACTTCAATATAAATTTGCCAGACCAACGCTTTTTACATTTAAAACTCCTGTCGAAATTGAAATTGCTGGCTTTGAATTGAATCATTTGAAAAAAGTTTCCAATGAAATCGCTCGACGCATGGAAGCTTCGTCACGGTTCGCCGATGTCAAATCTACGATGGAATCAGGCCATCCTGAAATACAGATTCATTTTGATCGAGAACGGGCAGCCTCACTGGGATTGCAGGTGTACCAGATCGCTGATCGTGTGGTGAACAAAGTCCGCGGTGAAGTGGCAACCCGCTACTCATGGCATGATCGCAAAATCGATGTGCTGGTGCGGGCAAGAGAAGAAGAACGAAATTCAGTCGAAAAAATCAGAAAATTGGTCATCAATCCAGAAAATGATCGTCCTGTGCCATTGGAAGCTGTAGCAGATATCGTTGTGGACACTGGACCTGGCGAAATCCGACGGGTGGATCAGGAGCGAGTGGCGCTGGTCACTGCTAATTTGCGCTATGGCGATCTGGGAATGGCGGCGCAGGAAATTAACGAGATCATTAGACAAACTCGAGTGCCAAGCGGTTTTAGCGTCAATCTTACAGGACAGAATGAAGAAATGGCAGTGTCATTCCGTTCATTGCAATTTGCCCTGTTACTGGCGATCTTTCTGGTTTATCTGGTTATGGCATCCCAATTTGAATCGTTCCTTCATCCATTTGTGATATTGTTTACGATTCCATTAGCTTTAATCGGCGCTGTGTTCGCCCTGTGGATGACGGGCTCGACCATCAGTGTGGTTGTGTTCATCGGGTTGATTTTGTTGGCAGGAATTGTTGTGAATAATGCCATCGTTTTAATCGACCTGATCAATCAGCTTCGAGCCAGGGGCATGGCAAAACTGGAAGCCATCATCGAAGGGGGGCGCTCCCGTCTGCGCCCGATTTTGATGACCGCTTTGACCACGATTCTTGGATTACTTCCATTAGCATTGGGCATCGGCGAGGGCGCCGAAGTGCGATCACCAATGGCAATCACCGTGATCGGTGGACTGACGGTTTCGACAATGTTGACGTTGATTGTGATTCCTGTGGTTTATGCAGTAGTTGATAGAAAAAAGTAGGGCGTTGAGCGTGGGGCGAATTTTCGACAAAACATAGTATATGCGCACTACGCCCCACGTCCTACAATCACACCTATCTTTAAATAGGATTTAAGAAATCATGAATCTGAGGGAAAAATAAAAATTTTAGTATAACTCGTTATTGGTTAATATTTCAGTATGTTATCTGTCATTGCGAGGAACGAAGTGACGAAGCAATCTCTTAATTTCCTGATAGTTAAGGGATTGCTTCGCTTCGCTCGTAATGACAGCATTATATGAAATTCTTACCCCGTAATCAGTATACACTAGAAACGGTGTCAATATGTGGAGAACTTTTCTTCTGTTATTCATAATTAACTCGCTTCTCTTTGCACAGCAGAGCGATTATTTTCAACAACAGGTTAAATACAAAATCGATGTTACACTGCACCCAGAGGATAAAACTTATAGTGGAACAGAAATCTTAACTTATAAAAATAATTCAAATCAGACACTGGAATACATCTGGTTTCACTTCTATCCCAATGCCTACAAGGATGAATCCACACCTTATGCTAAGCAGCAGGAGAGATTTCGGCACATCTCGTTTCATTTTTCACCTGAAGAGGAAAGAGGGTATTTAGATTTGATATCTGCAAAAGGAGCCAATCAGGAGCTTAAATGGGAATATAAAAAAGATGCCATAGATGAAATAAAAATATATTTACCTGAACCCTTAAAGCCAGGCGGGCAGGTTATTCTGCAATTGGAATTTGCTGGCAAATTTCCTAAAGTTAATTCCCGTATGCGGTACTTTGGTGACAATTATTTTTCGGCTACCCAATGGTACCCCAAAGCGGTTGTTTTTGATCGTGAAGGTTGGCATCCTGATTCTTATCTTAATATGGGTGAATTTTATGGTGTATTTGGCGATTTTGATTTTAGCATTACTTTACCCAAAAATTTTGTTGTCGATGCCACAGGAATGTTACAAGATAATCCTGATGAGGAGCAATTTATTAAAGAGATCGTTGAGAGTACCAATGAATTTGTGCAAATTGATTCAAAAAAAGAACGCAAGAAATTTATTAAGAACTGGATCAAAGAGCGCACCAATAAAACAGATTATACAAAGACGAAAATCCTTCGTTTCATCGCTAAAAACGTACATGATTTTGCCTGGTTTGCTGGTGATGAATACATGATGTATCAATCAACACATAATAATGGTGTATTGACCAATGTTCTGGTTCAGCCGGAAAATGCTTATTCATGGAAAGATGTCCCTCGCTATGTTGAACAGACCATCTGGTTTTATAGCAAAGAAGTCGGAAAATACGAATATCCCAAAGCATCGGTCGTTGATGGTGGAGGACCTGGTGGCAGTGGGATGGAATATCCCATGATTACTAATATTTCTATGCCTGACATTAAGTTCATGAATCTATTAGAAATGGTCGTCATGCATGAGGTGGGTCATAACTGGTTTTATGGTATGCTTGGCAATGATGAACGAAAAGAAACTTTTATGGATGAAGGTTTTAATAGTTTCTTAGAATTTAAGTACATGGAGCATTTTCATGGTCTTAATAATCTAACTAATTTTGAGAAATTAACTAAAATCAATCTTTTTGAAGATATTGGCGAATGGCATTTGTTGCAGTTAAGTTATGGAGCTTTAGTCTCTTCACGGATTGATCAACCAATGAATCTTCGCGCCGAAGAATACACTGGCATAAGTTATGGATGCGTTACTTATCATAAAGGTGCGCTCATGTTATTGGCGCTGGAATGGCTGATAGGTCCTGAAAAATTTTCCAGAGGAATGCATACTTATTTTGATAAATGGTCAGGCAAGCATCCGACGTCTAAAGATTTTTTTAATATCATGAGCCAGGTCTCTGGAATGG
>JABAOH010005631.1_pt7 | contig 13132 bp, 11 predicted proteins | sample 7062181 | NCBI WGS metagenome assembly JABAOH01 (sample SAMN14538630, study PRJNA623070) | marine sediment metagenome | biome: marine biome [ENVO:00000428]; feature: marine pelagic biome [ENVO:01000023]; material: deep marine sediment [ENVO:00002113]; isolation source: pool of 5 deep marine... | reverse complement strand
CACTTTGACAGTCGTTGTTTGAAGGATTGGGATATAAGGGAATAATCGAGAAACAAAATCGGAAATATTGCCGATTATCTCAACGGGGAGCCCTTTTTTCCTTCAAAGAGTCGAACGGCTTCCTTTGGGTCGTTTGTATGGCAAAACATATCAAGAGTCTTAGAGGTTCTGAGTACCTTCTTCGCTGTTTCCTGCACATTGAGCAGTATCAGGTCGCCCCCCTTACTCCTGAGTACATTTGCCAATGAAAGAAGGACCTTAATTCCAGCACTACTCAAAAAAGTGACCCCTGAGCATTCAATGATGATCTTTGTAGCTCTTCTCAATATGGGTTCAAGGGAGTCCTCTAGTTGTGAAGCATAATAGGAATCTAGTCTTCCCTTTACTTTGATGAGGTGAATGTCGTGTTCTTTGAGATATGAAATATCAAGATCCATAGCTATCTACCTCTCTTTATCGGGCATTTTGAGCATTAAAAACCTCTATTTGAGGTGAGCGCTGGCTGAACACACTAAACCTGGCTGTCAAGACCATCAGCCCTCCTCTTTAAACGGTAAATCAGACCGCCAGAGTCATCATCGGTTTCTGCCCCCATGATTCCTTCTACTAACCCTTTGACGCTGAGATACTCCAGCCTCTCTGAAATTTCTTCTTTCGTTGTACGCCCCCTTCATGCGTCGTCTTCACCACATTCGTACCAGAGCTGCAAAAAGTTCAAATGTTCATAAAGAAAAAGGATCCGTGAGATAATTCGGGCAATTGTGTCTAGTTTGTTCTTTCCTTTCATTGGGATGCCCTAACTCTTTTTGGCAGTGCTTTGCTCGTTTGAGCGCTTATAACGGAAGGCCGCTTCGTAACATGGTGTTGTACAGTGTAAATTAATACAACTTCGTAATTCTGTAAAGAAGGAATCATCTATACTTCACCTCGGGACTAAAGATCATTCGCCATGGCTAAGATGAGAGTGCGAGGAAAGTTCGCACAACAGGTGGTGAAACTTTGGCCCAGTCATCGGATGGCTTCTGAACTGAAGACCGGGAAGACTCTTCTCGCACGTCCGAGCTCAAAAGCAAAGGATTTTTGGGTCAACTCCGCGGAAGCTGTGGCACCTTTTTCACAGAATTAGTTTATCCTAAATTGCCCAAGGAGGAGAAAAGGAGAAGATAGACTGCACCATAGATACCCAGGAGGATTGCGTGGAAGGAGAAGATGTGGGAATCCCCCGGAGACCCGGGTGTCTCACGCTCCATTGCGTGGATCTTGTGCAGGATGTAGAAGGCCCATCCGATTCCGATGATGGTCAAAACAATCTGTACCGCCCATATGAGGTTTATGGTGATGATGGCAGATGAAGTCTCCGCCCCGGCCGCAAATGGGATCTTAATAAATTGTAGAGCCAGGCCGCTGCCTCCCGGCACATAGCGGATATGATTGGCAAAATGACCACATAGGGCCAGGGGGATAAAGGCGAAGCTATAGCGCGTAACGTTCGTATCCGTTCCCGTTCGTTCTGCATCCCGATAGAAGACCAGCCGGGGAAACTCCACGAGGAATAGGGAAAAGAAAACGATAATAACGAGGAGGATTGTGTAACCTTGGTCGGGAGTGAACCTTGGAAAGGGAAAAGGGGGCTGGAGGAACAATTCAAATTGGGGCAAATCCGGCAGGATTTCCACAAACAGGAGGCTCGCCAGAAGGAGCGAAAAGAATGCCCCTCCTTTCACCGGTTTGGTCCGCGTCCATATCTCTTGTCCCGGCACACGCAAATTTAACTGGACCGACCTGTAAGGACAGTTTTGGACGCAGTAGGTGCAAACCCGGCAGCTCTGGTTATCTTCCAGGAAAAGGGGGTGGCGAAACATAGGGCATCCATAGATCTTTCCCCCTTTGAAACATTCGTGGGTTTTGCACTCATTGATACAGACGTTGGTATTAGCTCGCACCTCCAGAATGGAGGCCATCGCGTAGATTCCGCACATATTGCCAAGGGCACAGATGTACCGACACCAAACCTTTCTTTCGAAGATGAGGCTGAAAATGATAGCTCCTAACATAATGGATAGTAAAACGAACCCGGTCGGCATGGGGAATTCACGGGCCCTCGTCACCTTCTCCAACCAGAGGATAAGCACGAAGAGAAAGGCGGGTAACCAGAGTTCCGTCCTCTTCAAGATTCCCGGCAGTTTCCGTTGAAGGCTGAAAAACCTCTGGATGAACCCTGAAAACGTCCCGATTGGACAGATAGCGCACCAGCTTCTGGCGGAGAAGAAGGAAAGGAGAAAGAGGCTTGGCCACCAAACCGACAAAACCAGGATGTTACCGATATTTTTCCCGCTCACCTGTGTGCCCCAAAAGAGCGAGTAAAAAATAAACCCGAATACTGCCACGGTGAAGGCACGGACCAGGTAGGGGTACATGCTGCTCTGGAAATATCCCCGAACTAATGTGTTTCTGAGCAGGTTGTACTTTCCCCTTCCCTCTACGGAGGGGAGACCCAGATAGACCTGATCGGGTAAAACGGTATCCCCCTCGGTCAAGACGACAGCCCGTTCGACCACTTCTTCCAGCTCCCCCACGTTACCCGGGTAATGGTACGAGAGGAAGAGATTCATGGCATCCGTTGAAACCCTTGAAACAGGCTTCCCCATTTGCTGCCCTGATTTTTGGGTGAAATGCCCCACCAATTCGGGGATATCCCGTTTCCGTTCTCGTAAGGGAGGGACTGCGATATCATTCCCCTCAAGCTGGTCCAGGAGCCCCTTGAAAAATGTTCCCAGTTTTGCCATTTCCGGTAGATCCATCTCCGTAGTCGCGATGACTCGAACATCCACCGAAAGCGTCTCCCTGCCTCCAAGCCGTCGAAACTGTTTTCTCTCCATGAAATCTGCCAACAGCCTTTGGCTATCGTAAGGGAGCCTATCAATATGCTTCAAAAGGAGGGTTCCCTTATCGGCCAATTCCAGATAACCCAATCTCCGAGCCGTTAACGTGGTAAAAGTCCCTTTTTCATAGCCCACGAGTTCGGATCCCCAGGCCTCCCTCTGCAGCGATTCGCAATTGATGACGATGAATGGCTCCTCTTTTCTCCCCCCCTCATAATGGATCGTGCGAGCCATCAATTCCTTGCCGGTTCCCCGTTCTCCTCGAATGAGGACCGGATGGGAGTTCATAGAGGCCTTACTTACGAGCTCCAAGACGGAACGCATCTTCTTTGAACTCCCCACCGGGCGACTATACCGAAACTCCTGCTCCTGACGCAGAAATCGGTTGAAGGCGATTTCCTTATCCCTGGCCTCTTCGATCTGCTCATTGACCCTGCGTATGCGCTGGGAGAGGATCGCAATGAAATGTCCATTAATAGCAGGATTCTCCTGTAATACCTCATCAAAATGCATCTTATAGAGGACCAGGACTTCCGTATCTTCAACCGCCTTTGTGGTAACTCCGCTAGGCTCGCCGGTCAATAACGACATCTCCCCAAAATAGTCTCCCGCATGATAGTCGGCGAGGGTGATTTCTGCCCCCTCAACGTTGACCTCAATGGCTTGAACGTGCCCCTTCTTGATAATATAGAGGCAGGCCACGGGAAGATCCTTTTTCGTGATAAAAAGACCCTTTGGAATTTCTTCTCCGAAGAGCCGCGAGGCTACCGTTGCCCTGGCTTCATCTGATATATCTTTGAATAAACTGATTCCTTTGAGGAAATCCGCCAATTCCTTGGTGTTCCTTTCCTCTTGGGAGTTGTTCGGAATGTGCTCAGTGGGCTTTACCATTCCGCTTTTCTTCCATGGGGTTTTCCAGCAAAATCTCCTTCAAACTGATAAACACCATATTCGCGAAAATTATACATCAAAATGATCCACGAATAGAAGGCAATCTCAAGACATCGAAGGGTTATGGCCTTAGAAAACTCCACTGCCTCTACCAGATTTGGAGGATTTGTCATGGCGGATGACGGCCGTTGGACATCTTAAAGCACCAAAGCACCGATGTATAGTGTAGGATTCTCATGAAGAGAGAGCCAGGGCATGAGGATTACAGAGAGACGGGAAGGTGTTCGATGGAGAACAGTTCCATCGACTGAAAGGGCAGGAGGTTACCTCCACTGGCAGCGCCTCATTCCCGTCCAGCAATGAGGACTTCAACAACGGATGGATCGGCCAGGGTGGAAGTATCGCCCAAATTGTCGATATCCCCCTCGGCTATCTTTCGCAAAATTCTTCTCATGATCTTTCCACTTCGAGTCTTGGGCAGGGCATCTGCAAAATGGATCTTATCCGGTGTGGCAATGGGACCAATTTCCTTACGGACATGGCTTACCAGGGTTTTCTTCAAATTTTCCGCTTTTTCAACGCCGGATTTCAACGTCACAAAGGCATAAATCCCCTGCCCCTTGATACCATGGGAAAACCCCACGACGGCAGCTTCGGCCACCAGCGAATGGGAGACCAGGGCACTTTCAATCTCCGCCGTTCCCAGGCGGTGTCCTGAAACGTTGATAACATCATCCACCCTCCCCATCAGCCAGAAATAACCATCCTCATCCTTTCTGGCCCCGTCTCCCGTGAAGTACATCCCCTGAAACTGAGAGAAGTAGGTATCCCTGAATCTATCTGGATCCCCGTAGACAGTTCTCATGATTCCTGGCCATGGCTTGCGGACGCAGAGATAGCCTCCCTCATTGACATCGCATTCGGATCCGTCCTCTCGAACTACCACGGCATCGATACCGGGNNCTGATGATGCTTCCCCCCGTCTCCGTCTGCCAATAGGTGTCCATGATAGGACACCTTCCTCCTCCGATTACGTTGTAATACCACATCCATGCCTCCGGGTTAATCGGCTCCCCCACCGATCCTAAGATGCGCAGGCTGCTCAGATCCCTTTTCCGAGGCCAATCATCTCCTTCCCGCGCCAGGGCCCGGATGGCAGTAGGCGCCGTGTAAAGGATATTTACCTTGTGCTTCTCCACGATCTCCCAAAACCGGTCCGGGCTCGGATAGGTAGGGACACCTTCGAACATCACGCTCGTGGCCCCTAAGGCCAAGGGGCCATAGACGATATAGCTATGACCGGTGACCCATCCAATATCGGCTGTGCACCAATAGTTATCTTGGTTCTTTACATCGAAGATCCATTTCGTGGTCTGTAACACGTAGAGGAGATAACCACCGGTAGTATGGAGCACCCCTTTTGGCTTTCCCGTACTCCCGCTCGTATAGAGGATGAAAAGGGGATCTTCAGCATCCATCTCTTCCGGCTCGCGTTCTGGCGTGATGTCTTCGGCATCCATCTCTTCTTCCCACCAGCTGTCCCTCCCCTTTTCCATATGGATATCGACACCGGATCGCTTGTAAACGATACATGCCTCAACTGTGGGGCATTCCCTGAGGGTGGCATCCACATTCCCCTTGAGGCCGATGACCTTCCCACCTCGAAAGCCGCCATCCGTCGTGACCACAAGTTTGGCCTCGCAGTCCAATATCCGATCCCTCAGTGATTCGGCGCTGAAACCACCGAAGACGACACTATGAATCACACCGATTCGCGCGCAGGCCAACATCGCTATGGGAAGTTCAGGGATCATGGGCATATACAGGGCAACCCGGTCACCCTTCTTGAGTCCCTTCTTTTTCAGGACGTTAGCGAATTTACAGACTTCCCGGTGGAGCTCCTGGTACGTATACATCCGGTTTTGCCCATTAGGCTCTCCCTCCCAGATGAGAGCGGGTTTGTCCTTCTTGCCATTCCGAAGATGTCGGTCCAGACAGTTGGACGAGGCATTTAATTTTCCACCCGTGAACCAACGGATCTCTGCCTTGGCGAAGTCGCCCTCCAAGACGTGGTCCCATTTCTTGAACCACTCCAGTTGGTCGGCCTTTTCGGCCCAGAATCCCTCAGGGTCTTGGATGGACCTTTTATAAATTCCCTCATATTCGGCAAGGCTCTTCACATGGGCCCTCTTGCTGAGGGCAGGTGGGGGATCAAATATCCGGGTCTCATCCATCATTGAATGGATCGCCCTTTTCTCCTCGGCCATTGACATCCCTCCCTTTCCACATCCTTAAAAAAAGAATTCTCATGGTAAACTATGCACCTTTCCATTCCCCATTCGGCCTTCTTCCCGTCGAGCTCGGGGGGGAAATCCCTTTTGAATAAGAGCGGTAGACGAACTACCAATCGTTCCGAAAGGCCGAATGGTCCCAGGCGGTAAAGGATTCTTGACGTTGTAACTGGTCGTGTTCTCAGGATAAAATACCGATGGACAGGATTTGACCATACCATAAGCCCTTGCCCTTTTCAACATATCATTTACACCATGAAGGGTTTCCCAAGCCGTTCAATGGGCTATCCGCTCTTTCTTGAACGAAAAGGAGGAGGACCATTCTGGATTTCTCCAGGCTGACCTCCTTGAGGGGGACCAACCTAAGTCCTGGCTCAAGGGGGTATGGGGAAGGGGGCAACGGCGAAAGGACGGTGGATAAGAATCAGTGAGGCCAGTGTTGTGAGGGCGTTGCAGAAGGAGTTCTGGAATTCCAGGACCTCCTTTGGTATCGAATGTGGATATACCGTCAAGATCCTTCTGTTATTTCTTTTCCAATATCTCCTTCGCCCTGAAAAATTGAAAGAGCTTGGAACTATATGGTTTCACCTTGGGAGTAAGGGTCCAGGGACCTTTGAATTCTCTTTTTTGTTCCTCTCTGAGCGTTTCTGCCCGAGCTATCAGGGCTTCCTCGTTGTCACCGATCGTGACTATCGAAAGCTTTTTTTCAATATACTCTACAATGGATACCACTAAGAGAGCCACTGCTCCTATAGAGACGATGATAGCCAAGACTGCCAAGCCAAGGACGAGCAGAATGGTAAAGGCCCACCAGAGTAAGTTCATGTGCTTGCTCCCTTTCAGTGTTCACTACGACCCTGTATGTTTGGAGCGATCATTGGTCTTGATCCTCTTTTCCCCCAGGAAATGTATAATTGGAACCCCGAACTATCTGAACCTTTTTTCGCCACTCGATATAGCGATATCCAAGGTATTCTCGTCATCTGCATAAGGGCATGTATACTTCGCGTTATACGCACAGTAGGGATTGGAGGCCTTATTGAAATCGATTATCACCCGGTTCATCCCTATCTGTTCCACTTCTAAATACCGCCCATTTTCATAGGTTTCCAAACCGTTGGTGTTATCCTTGAAGGGAAGAAAGAAATTGTGTCTTCCCAAATATCTGTAGATCGTGAGGACGAATTCTCGGCCGTCAAGGCCAAATCTGAACTTGCCNNTTCGATTTCGCCCACGAACACATATCGGAAATCGAGGGGAAAGTAGTCAAGTTTCTCAAAATGGATGATATCCTGGGCTTTCAATGGGGATCTGGGGCTTTCCTTGAAAAATCGATCTTTTTCATCCCTCTCCTCCTTAATCACCCTTTCCCTTGATTGGAGCAAATGAGTGGAAATCTCCTCGCTTAAAGCGGGAACATGAAGAAACAGAATGACATTTGCGCCTGTTAAAAGATATTTCCACCACGTTTTCTCCGTCCATACCATTTTTTTCTTCTTACTGGGTTCCATCCTTTGGGGTTATAAAGGAGAATATGATGCCTCTCTTGGTAAGATGTCGATTATTGATTATCACAGTCCTCCCAAACCGTTACGTTTAATCTCAATACTTAAATTTTCCCCCTAATCCCTGTAATCTTGCCCAACAGAGTCTTGACGAGATAAGCGATGGCCATGGATAGTAATCCAAAGATCATTATCGCCACTGCCGCGCCATACAGAAATTTCCCCAAATTTACGTTCCCGGTAAACAATAACCCCTTGAGGTATATCACTACCGTAACGAGAATGAAGACACAGAGACCCAAAAAAAGGCTGTAGTAAATCCACCAGAAAAATGACCTCATATTCTTGCCATCCATCGTGACATCAAGTCATCGATATGTAAGCTTCATATCCAGATTATTTCTTCTTGCCCAGCATGGTAGGTTCTATCTGATCTAGATTCTTTTTGGCAGCCTCGATCAGTTCCGCTGCATACTCCACATTATGGACCCCTTTGCCCTCCGTCACCAAACTAATATTGTATTCGGCATCCCCGAACAATTTGGTAAAGGCAAAGGTGTGCTGCCCCTTTTTCTCTAATCTTTGGATATGTTCCTTTATCCTTTTCAGCTTTGAAGAGGTCCTCTTGAGCAATTCATCCGCCGTTGACTTCCAATCTTCGGCCATCTTCCCGTAACTTTCATCATGGCACTTGATGCAGGTGGCCTTGATCGCTTTGAAGGATTCCTTCTGTCCCTCCACGATACTCCGGTGGCAATCCATACATTCCACCACATCGGCTTTGACACTGGGTAGGTCTTCGACACCGATGCCCGTCTTTCCGTAAAAAAGCCTTTTTACGCCAAGATGACAATCCCCACACGTTACCTTGCCCGCCCCTTCGCCATGGTGGCACTCGGCGCAATTCTTCAAGTACGTTTTGCCATGTTTCTCCCTGGGGGAATGACAGTCGAGGCATTGCAAATCCATCCCCATGTGGCTATCATGCGGGAATTGGATCTCATTGAAGGGCACGGTGCGTTCTTCTAATCCGACATGGCAAAGGCCTGTACACGTATATTCGGTTTTATACTCCTTGGGCTGATACCCCTCCTCGATAAGGGTCAGGGCCTTTTCCGTATTATTATTGGCATGGTTCAAGAGCTTCAGAGCGTATTCGACGTTGTGAACCCCTTTGCCCATGAGGGAAAACGTATAGTTGTACCTGGCCTCGTTGATAAGATTTTGGGCCTTCTTGAAGCGTTTCCCCTCCAGTCCCGCCTTACCCGCTTCGTATAGCTTCCTTTGAAGGTCAGATATTCGGCTGTTGACCTCATTTTCAGCCTTTACCAGGAGCTCCTTCCAATGGAAGAGCATCTCATCGTAACCTTCCCCATGGCATCCCACGCAGGACTCGGCTAAGGCCCTTTCCGAATATTTTGTCGTATATAAAGCCGCCTTGCTCTCCTCTTGGGTCTTGTGGCATCCCACACAATCCACTCTAATGGTGAACATCTTGCTCGGTGAATCGGCCACACCGATCCCTCCAGTCCCCGTATACATTTCCTTCGGTCCCCTGTGCATCTGGTTTATATGGCAGTGATTACAACTCTCCGTAAACTTTGCCATGGTGGGCATTTCCCCTACTTCGTGTCTTATTTCGGTGTGACATCGATAGCACTCGATCTTGTGATCGGTGACGTGCATTCTATGGGTAAATTCCGATGTATATTTCGTCGCGAGAAGATTGGGCTCATTATGGCACTCCAGGCACTTATTTTCAGGAACGTGGCCATCGCCTTTGTTATGGCCTACGTGGCACTCAAGACAATTCACTCCCCGCTCGATGTATCGCTTGTGGTTGAAACTTATCCCCTTGACCAAGAGTTCGCCCTTGGGCTGGATATGGCATGAACCACATTCCGCGCAGGAGAGGCAATCCTCTTCACCCTGTGTTCCTGCCTTATAGAAGTGACAGATGAAGCAATCCGTTTCCGTAACGGTTAAATGGGCCCCTTGAACGATTTGGGCGTGGCAAGTGGTGCACCTCAGTTTCTTCCCCCTTCTCAACTCCTCCAGATGTTTTCCGTGGTCGAAGGCAACGTTCTTAAAGACCATTTTTCCCTTTAAATCCTCACTGCGGTGACATCCCTTCTGAAGACAGCTGGCATCACTGATCTCCGCATGAGGCATAGTCGGCCCTTTGCCGGTGATAAACATGACCAGGGAAACCTGTCCATCCCTCCATTTTCCCTTCAAATGATTGAAAACCCCGGGTTCATAATGACATCCGGCACAGGGAACAAAATTGTGGGTGGACGTCTTCCAGGAATCTACGTATACTTTCATGTTATGGCAGAGATTACAGAAGGTTGGAGTTTCGGTGAATTTGTACATAGTCCCAGCCAAAACGAGTAGGATGAAAAGGCAGATGCCCAGGAATAGGACGACTCCCTTCTTATGTTCCTTCGTCCCCCGGTAGGTCTCCCTCCAAAAGGACATCCAGAAGTTGGAAATATACTTGAATAGATCACCTAAGGTCCTGAATCCGCGTCTGATTAACGTTCCCATACATCCCTCTTCTTTTGTGAAAATGAGTACATTTTCCTTGACTGAGATGCTAGAATAATGTAAGTAACTACATTTGTCAACGGATTTTTCCGCATTTTTTCGTGTAGGAGAACCTTTTGTTGAGGTGTAGGAGATGGTACTGAAATTCTTCGTGTGGCCGCTGGTGGGCTCATTTTTCCTTTTGACTGTTGATTTTAACGCCGCACAAGGGGCGCATCAGAGGTATGATTTGACCGTTATTTACACCAACGATGTTCTGGGTGAGATTGAGCCCTGCGGGTGATTTAAAAACCCCCTTGGCGGTGTCGCCAAGAAGGCAACGGTAATCAAGGGGATGAAGGAGAAGGGGAAAAGCCTCCTGGTGGTCGACGCCGGGAATATGCTCTTTCGAAAACGCTCAACCTCTCAAGAACGGAGAAGAGAAGCCCTGTTGAAGGTCGACGTGCTCGTCAGAGCGTACGAGGAGATGGGCTATTCCGCCGTTAACATAGGGGAGAAGGATTTGACGTGGGGCCTTGGATTCTTAAGCGAAGTAGCAAAGAGGGCGAGGTTCCCCTTCATTTCAGCAAACCTGGTCGACAGAAAGACCAGAAAGACCGTTTTTAGACCCTTCATAACGAAGGAGATCGCGGGAATGAAGGTTGGAGTAATCGGGTTGATGAGCCGTTGGGTCAATGAGGTCCTCAAGGAAAAAGAGCCATATTTGGAGGTTCTGGATCCACTTGACGCGGTTAGGCCCTATGTTGCGGAGCTAAAAGAATCGTGTGATTTCGTCATCGTCCTTTCCCAACTAGGGGAACGGGTCGATAGGGAATTAGCCTTGAAGGTCCCGGAAATCAATATCATCCTCGGTGGGGGACAGAGTAAGAGGATCAGGTATTCGAGGATCAGAGAGAGCCTCATGTACCGCCTGGAACCTCGGGGAGGGTATTTGGGGAAGCTGGATTTATCTCTGGCCCGAAAAGGCAAACCCCTAAACCTAACCGATTATGAGCAAAGGGAGAGCATTGTTAAGAAAATGGAGACCATTCAGAAGCGATGGATGGAAATAAAGAGGGAAATAGAAGGGGATATCGGAAAATCTCCCTCCAGGAGGGAGGTGAGAGTGAAGGAACTGGCTATCCTGGAAAGAAGGGGAATGAAACTCCAACTGCGACTGGTAGACTTCGACCAGAGGAACTTCTATAAGAATGAGATCATCCCCATCAAGTTGGCCATTCCAGATGATCCGGTTATCGGCGAGATGATTGATCGATACGGGATAGAGGTGGCTAAACTCTATGGAATTGAACACACCCTTGAGAGAGGCCCGGGAAAACCCCCATCCGATGCTCAAATTCTGGCCAGCATCTCGGAGAACAGTTCTTACCAGGGGGCGATCTCGTGTAAAAAGTGCCACAGACGAAATTTCGAAGCCTGGTCCACTACCGGACATGCCAAAGCGACCCAGACGATATCCGAGACTTTCAAAAAGAGGCCGCCGTTGGAGGATTGTCTCATCTGCCATACGACGGGTTATGGTGATATCAAGGAATATCGGTTTGTACAAGAGGTTCCCCTTTATCTTCGGGGGGTGCAGTGCGAGGCTTGCCATGGTGTGGGAAAAGAGCACCCGGGGTTTGGAGCCAAATTCAGGAGAGTAACCTTAGGTGTCTGCCGCAACTGCCATACGAAGGATCAATCTCCTGCCTTTCACTACAAGAGCTATCTGCTCCGAATCGGTTGCACCATTCGGAAGTGATCCTACCGTTTATCGCAGAAATGCCCATATGATGAGCAACAGGGCGATCAACCCTACAAATATCGCTCCGAAACCGAACAGTTGCCCCCAGAGGTAGGTAAGAATAGCGGGATGTTTGGCCTTAAAGGTTTCGAGTTTTCCCTCGGCGACCAGCCTATCATAGTGTCCCGGCCGATCGTCGATGAATTCCACCTTGGGAAACCTACCGGTGAAAATGCCCACGTCTAGGGGAAATTTCTCGGGCCTGAAGTGGACGTTGAAAAAATGGGCAGTGAAGATATACCCGGCAGCGAGGAGAGCCTCATCGGAATGGATGATATAGGCGATATTGAAGACCCATCCGGGGAGAAAGATCGAGAAGAAGTCGGGGAACCACAACATCAAGCCCGTAAGCCCTATGGCCAACATTCCCCAAAAAACCGCAAGGAAATCGAACTTCTCCCAGTAAGTCCATCGGTCGAACCGTGGTCTTGGGCCCTTTCCGAAAAACCACTTGAACATGCCCTTAACATCCTTTACGTCCTGCCACCTCGGCGCGAGGGAGTCCGGTCCGAAGAGCCTCTGTAAAGGATTCCCCTTGACGTCCTTCCGGTAAAAGGCGAAGTAGCCAATATTCACTAAAACTGCGCCGAAGTAGCCGAAGGTGATAGCCGCGCAGGTGCGGTGGATTAAGCCCGCCATATGGGCTCCGCCAAACAACTTCACCAGTTCCTTGGCCCAGAGTGAGTGAGCGAATTTCAGGGGAAGGCCTGTTAAGACCAGGAAGATAAAGGTCACCATCATGATGAAGTGGATGGCGATGTCGAAGTTATCGAACCTCTGATAGATCTCCCCCGATTTTTCCACGTAAGGCGGCAGGTATTCCCCCGCTGCCCACATCTTCCTCTTCTCCCGATAGGCCCGTTGCCACCACATTATGGAGTGAAACCACCAGAAGGTAAAAACGGAAAGCAGTAAGGCTGTCATGAAGACGAAGGCAGAATAGAGGAAGGGATAGTTCTCCTTGTCGTAGTGATTGGCATGGGCATACCACTGCACGAAGTTTGCATTGGCCTTGGTGTGACATTTACCGCACGTTTCGATAAGCCTATTCTTGGAAATGGTCGATCGCGGATTGTCGGACTTCAAGGCGCTGTGGTAGCCATGGCAATCGGCACAACCCGCCACAAAGGTAGGGTATCCAAGGTATTCTACCTTGCCGTGATAGCTCTCCTCGTAGGTTTCGTTTGCGATGAGCATGACCTTATTGCGCCCCATCATCTCCTCATCGGC
>JABAOH010076530.1_pt1 | contig 13135 bp, 12 predicted proteins | sample 7062181 | NCBI WGS metagenome assembly JABAOH01 (sample SAMN14538630, study PRJNA623070) | marine sediment metagenome | biome: marine biome [ENVO:00000428]; feature: marine pelagic biome [ENVO:01000023]; material: deep marine sediment [ENVO:00002113]; isolation source: pool of 5 deep marine... | reverse complement strand
GGGTGACCCAACGGGATTGCTTGGAACCCTCGGATTTACCCGCGGGAAAATCTCGGCCTCTCGAAGCCGAGAGAATCGCCGCCCCTGCGGTCCAGGAGTATGCTCTGAACATGGACCGCCAAGCTCACTGGGATCAGGTGTACACGACGCGGCTGGCAGAGGAGCTGAGCTGGTTCCAGCAACAACCGGCGTTGTCGATTGAGCTGATCGAAGGCACTGGTGCCGGCCCAGCTGCCGCCCTGGTCGATGTGGGTGGGGGAGACTCCCGCCTGGTCGACGGCCTGCTCGAGCTCGGCTACCGGGACCTAACGGTCCTCGACGTCTCGGCGGCCGCCCTGGAACGAGCTCAGCGGCGGCTTGGAGACCAGGCAGCGGTGGTCGAGTGGGTCGCCTCCGACATTACCCGCTGGGAACCCGGGCGAGCCTACGACGTCTGGCACGATCGCGCGGTCTTCCACTTTCTGACGGAAGCCGCCGACCGGCGCCGCTATGTCGAGGTCATGAGGCGAGCATTGCAGCCGAGCGGACAGGCCGTGATCGCGACCTTTTCGCTCGAGGGCCCGCCGAAGTGCAGCGGCCTCGACGTGTGCCGCTACTCGGCCGAGACGCTGGCCCGGGAGCTGGGACCTGCGTTCAGGCTCGACGAGAGTCGAGAGCAGGCGCACCAGACGCCGGCCGGTAAGAGCCAGGCGTTCGTATTCACGCGCTTCCGAAGGAAGGCTGACGATTCCAAAGAACCTCAGCTTCTAGGGTGACCCCAACGGGAGTCGCCTAGAACTGTTGGATTCTCCCACTGGCAAGGCGTGGATGGCCGTTGCTGGAAGCGCGCTGCCTCTCGATAGAGTCAGGGCGAAGTCGATAAGCCTGCCTGGAGTCCCTCGATCAACACTCTCAGTTTAAGCGTGAGCCTTGGTGGCGATGGCCGCCAGCCGCGGTTGCCCCAAACGCTTGCTACCGGGAACTTGCTCGAGCGGATTAGGCGGGCTGTCCCCGGCTACATCTGCAGGCTAAACGTCGCGTAGTGCGTGTCCCAGACCGTTCCCTCGCAGTCCTCGCAAGGCCGCAGATAGGCGACTCTTAGTACCCAGAGGCCGCGGTGCTCGTAGCGGAAAGCTGCCTGTCCCTTGGCGTCTGTTCGCGCCGTCTGCGTGTTCAGGAGACCTTGCTCGCCACCCACGAAACTGCGGACCAGCTGGTCATCGAGAGGCTCCCCGTCGAAAAGAATCCGTATGTTGAGGTGCTCGCCCTGCTCGATTGCGTCGAGGTCGTCGAGTAGCAGGATCTCAAGCTGCTGTCCCACAGGACGGCTCGAAAGTGGTTCTCCGTCACCGGCGCCAACCCGAATCAGGGCTTTTAGATTCCGCGCGTAACGCCGTCTCATTGCGGTCTCCTGCGGCACCTCCGCTACGCGCTCCAGGAGCTCCGTGGCCTCCTCGTGCTCGAGAAACTCCCTGAATTGACCGAAGTCCGTTTCGATGTCGACAAAGTCACGGTCCATGACCAGCAGCCCCGTCTGCTCACGCTCGAAGTAGCGCTCGAAAACCGGCCGGGCTCCGTCGGGTGTGTTCTTGAGCAGGTCCTCCGATCCAGCGGCGGTCACCCACTCGAAGCGGGTCGTGATCTCACGCTGGAGAGGCCGCTCGATCTCAGCCTCGAGCCGGTCTCCGACCTGGAGTCGGAGAATGCACCGATCGCCCGCTTCGAGGCTTGGCGGCTCCTGAGCCAGCCAGTAGTCGTGGCTCAGGGCGGTAACCGGCACGCAGAGGGTTGCGACGGCGATAGCGAGGGCTCGGCCTAAATGGGCCTTGGGCCGAGTGACACGAGGTTCAGGAAGGGCATGCATGGAAAGTCGGATCCTACACCCGGCCGGCGCGGGTTGCTGTCGTTTGAACGGCTGCCATGGCCGCGGGCATCGCGGGAGACTGAGTTATGCGATGGACGGAGCGGGAGAGACCCAGCCGGGAGCTCGGGCTTCATCGCGTCACTTGGCTCCTACGACCCAGAAAGGAACCCCTTTCCAGGAGCGGAACTTCCAGCGCTTGCCTCCGGCAGCCAGATGGCGCGTCACAACCTGAGGCCGGTTCCCGGACTCCAGCAGTGCGCCGACTACTTTGACCTCTTCACCCTTCCGAATCGTGAGCCCCATGTGCTGCACGTCCCAGAGGGGCGCCACGAAGACGACGTGCCGTCTCCCGCCGGCCTCGACAATCAGCTCGTAGCCCCGGTCGAGGAAGCGGCCGTGGGTCCGGCGGCGTATCCTGAGGACCGTCCCTTTGATGTTGGTGCGAGTCCCTTCAGTCCAAGAGGGGCTGTAGTAGTGCCAGCCCGTGCCATGCCACAAGGGATAGCCCCAGTCGTCGCGCAGCTGGGCGGTCTTGCCATCAACCGTGATCTCCGTCGCGATCAAGAACCGGTGCTCGTCGTAGTCCGACCAGTAGGACTCGACGATTGACCCGCGAATCACGACCTCGGTCTCGTCGCTGAGCCGAAGTCCCTGGCCTTCGAGGAACCACCACGGGCCGAGCATGGCGTAGAAGATCTCGCCCGAATCGCCCTCCAGAAGGTAGTGCATGGCGTTCCCCGTGTGGTTGCCGTGGCCCCAGGCGCTCCACATGCCGAGCATCTCGCTCAGGGTGCCGGTCACGGTCGTGACGGCGTCCGGATCGAACCACCGGTGTCCGGCCCACCCGGGGCCGCCACGCCAGAGGGGATAGCCGTCTTCGTCTCGCAAAGAGAGGGTGGATCCGTCGACCTGCAAGATGGTGACGATGACGTAGTCAGCATCCTCGCCGTGGCCGGGACCCCCATGGCCGGGCCCGCCGTGGCCGTGCCGGCCATCGTCATATGCCTTGACGACCGAGCCGGTGACTGTGATCCGCTGGCCGGTCTCGAGCGAGATCCCCGATTCCTCGAAGAACCAATCCGGCGCCAGCATCAGGTCGTAGGCTTTGCCGGCGTCGGACTCGAAGGCGAAGGCCATGCCGCCGCCGGTGTGGTTGCCGTGGCCTCGAACCTGCCAGTCTCCGAAGTTGTCTCGCAGCACACCACTCATGGTGGTGACGGTAGCGGGATCGAAGTACATGCCCATTCCGCCCTGAAAGCCATGGCCGGGCCCGTTGTGGGCGAGAACGGGTGCCGCCAGTGCCGCGACGGTCGCGGCAACGGCGCCGAGGAAGAGTTGCTTTGTCAGGTTGTTGAATGTCAGCGCTTGTGCTCCAGGCGGAATGACTCGGCTGGTGGTCATCCTTTGTCATTGAGGCGGTGGCTGAAACACCTTTCCGGGTAGCTGCCGGCCGCCATGAGGGTTGTGGTTCCGTTTCGAGTTGCGCCCGCCTCTACCAGTCGAGCTCCTCCTCTTCGGGATAGAGGCTCACGAGGTAGGCGACGAGGTCATCGAGTTGGTTCGCCGTCAGACGGTCACCAAACGCCGCCATGGTGAGTGGCGGCTCGGGGCCGTTCGGATCGAGCTTGTTGACGACCGGCACGCCGTCTCGAATGCGGTCTCTGAGCTCGGCGAGTGTGTAGCCTTCCTTGACGTACTTCAGCGGGGGCACCAGCTCGCCCGACTCGGAGTTGCGGTTGGGCACGCCCCCGTCGCCGGCCGGTCCGTGGCAGCCGCGGCACCCATACCGCTTGTACAGCTTCTCGCCGCGCTGCTCAGCACTGAGCTGGAGTGGAACGCGAACGGCCGAAGGACCCTGTTCGTGGACCCGCCGGAGGAAGAGCACGAGAGAGTGGGCTTCCGCGTCCGTAAAGCCGAACTGCGGCATCACGGTTCCGGGCGAAACCGCCTGCGGATCCCGGAAGTGCGCCAGCAGCCAGCTTTCGGTCCGGCGAGTAACGACGTGATCCAACGGCGGCCCCGTGTCGCCGCCCGTCGCGCCGATCGAATGGCAGCCGACGCACCCCTTGGCCTGGAAGAGCTTCGCGCCGAGCTCGGCGCTCTCCAGGATCCGCTTCGAAGCGTGGTAGCCGGAGACCGGGGGCATGCGCCGGCTCATCATGAAGAGCGTCAGCGCCTGCGCTTCCTCCTCGCTGAAGCCGTACTGCGGCATGGCGGAGTCGGGTACGAGCTTCGAGGGTTCGAGGAAGTGCTCGAGCAGCCACTCGGGAGTGCGAGGCTTCCCGTGGCCCGACTGGTCCAGGTCCGGGCCGAGCTGGTTGCCCCAACCGTCGAGCCGATGGCAGCCGCGACAGCCGGCCTCCTCGAAGAGCCGGGAGCCTTCGGCGAGCCTGGGGGCTGCGGGATTGTCCGTAGGGTCATGGCACCGGCCACAGCTCGCCTCGACGTACTCCAGCGGGATCATCGGCTTCTCCCAGAAGGGGACATTGCCGTGTGCCGCCTCGGCGCTCGTCGCGCGGCCTTGGCCCTGGTGGCAGACCGTGCAGCCGAAGCGCTCGAACGGGTGCACGTCGTGGTCGGGATGGTAGGCGAAGGGCGATTCGGTTCCCGAATAGGTCGGGTCGTCGACGGCAAGGTGGCACGAGGTGCACCGGTCCACGGCGCGCAGCTCGGGAACGACGATCTGCCGCAGCTCCAGGGGCAGGGTCTCGGCAGCGCGTCTCTCGTCGACCGAGGCTGCCCGAGCGGCCTCGAGTTGGCGGAAGGCCTGCTGATGGCCCCTCCATTCCCGGCGCTCCTCCTTGAGGAATCCGACGACCACGAGCACGACCAGGATGGCTCCGAGTGTGGCAAAGAGACGGAGCGGCAGCGGGGGCGGGTCGGGACGCGTGTGGCCGGCATTCATTTCCCTAGCCTCCGTGCCCGGCAACCGCCTGCCAGGGCCAGACCCAATCCCAGTTGGGGCCTCGGAAGTAGGTCGCGATCACGGTGAGAACCAGGATCGCCACCAGGATCACGACGAACAGGGTATTGGCGAACCGGCGGTCCCTGGCGAACCACTGGCCGCCTTTGGAACGGCTGCGGTCGAGGAAGGGCACGGCGACCATCAGCGCCACCAGGAGCCCGGGCACCAGCACACCACCGAGGAAGGCGGAGTGGGCCACGAGCTCCTGAAGCGCGAGGAAGTACCAGGGCGCCTTTGCCGGGTTGGGTGGATGGACAGGATTCGCCACTTCCTCGAGCGGCGCGTTGAAGAGGATCGCGAGAAGCAGCACGACGCCAAAGGTGCCGGCGAAAAGCAGGACTTCGCGCATCAACAGGTGCGGCCAGGAAAAGACCTCCTCCTCGGGATCGCTTCCGACGTGTGGAGTCGTAGTCTCGGTCAGAGCCATGAGGCCGTAGCTCTTGTGGGGTGGGGGCTGCTCTCCCTCGTCTACCCGCAGCTGGTCTTCACTCGCACGGGCTAGGCCCCCGTCCTTGCGAATCCGGTAGAGGTGCACGGCGACGAGGAAGAGCGCAGCTGCGGGAAGCACGACGACGTGGAGGACGTAGAAGCGCAGGAGGGCGGGCTGCCCGACGACGTTGCCCCCGAGGAGCAGGTACTTCGCGGTGTCGCCTACGACCGGCGCGTAGCCGGCGATGCTCGTTCCGACGGTGATCGCCCAGAACGCCAGCTGGTCCCACGGAAGGAGGTAGCCGGTGAAACTCAAGAAGAGGGTGAGCAGCAGCAGCGCGATCCCGATCAGCCAGTTGAACTCCCGCGGCCGCTTGTAGGAGCCCATCAGAAACACCCTGGCCATGTGCAGCACCACCGCCACCACCATCAGGTGGGCCGCCCAGCGATGGCAGTTGCGTAGGAGAACACCGGCGGTGACGACGAACTCCAGGTCCTTCATGCTGTCGTAGGCGCGCTCGACCGAGGGGACGTAGTCGAACATCAGCAGGACGCCGGTGACGATCAGGATGATGAACAGATAGAGAGAGAGCAGGCCAAGGCCAAACGTCCTGGTCGGGCGCAGCGACTCTCGCCGGACCTTGGCCGGGTGAAGGTGAAGTACGAAGGACGACACCATTGCCTGGGCTCGGCCGAGATTCGTCTTCGGTATCCCGACGCGAAAGACGGAGGTGTAGAGGGTCGTCCAGAAGCGCCTCAGGGCAGTCATGCTGGCTCTCCGTCGGCACCGGTCGATGCCGTGTCGAGCATCAGGTAGCGGTCAGCGGTGACCGTGCGATCGCGGTCTACGACCAGGCGTCCGTCCCGGGCCAGCGTGACCGCGTAGCAGGGGAGCGGAGACGGGGCCGGTCCCTTGAGCACGCGGCCGTCCTCGTCGAAGACACTGCCGTGGCAGGGGCAACGGAAGCCTTCCCCTGTCTTCTCGTCCGGGTTGACCGTACAGCCGAGATGAGTACAGACGGCGGACATCGCCCGATAGCCGTTGCCCTTGCGCTGGATGAAAACCCGGATCTCGTCGAGGAAGGTATCCGTGCCGTCGAGGTACTCCGAGGGCTTGGCCGCGCGGAAGCGCAGGTTCGGCTCGTCGAGCAGGTTCGGCACGAGCCCGCGGAGCGCCGCCGCAGAAGCGGCGACCATCGAGCCCAGGGTTCCCACCCACCCAAAGACGAGCAGGGCGAAGTCGCGCCGGTGGAGCCCTCGACGTTTCGGAGAGGTTGGAGCTTCCTGCAGGACTGGCAGTCTGTCCCCGCTCATAGGGCGATCGCCTCGACTCGTTCCATGGTGACGGCTCCAACGGGACAGCGCTCGGCGCAGAGGCCGCAACGGATACAGAGCGTTTCGTCTTTGAGGATGGCCGAGAAGCGCCCCGCCTCGGGAGCGCTTCCGTAGCGCGTTTCCAGGGCACGACTGGCTGTGCCTGCGGCGGCGAGACCGGCGCTGTCGACCAGGGAAAGACAGTACTCGGGACAGACGTCCACGCAGCCCCCGCATGCGATGCAGCGGTCGCCGGCGAAGATCGGGCTGATGTGGCACTCGAGGCAGCGCTCGGCCTGCAGCTGTGCCTGTCGTTGCTCGTAGGAGAGCTCGACCTCGGTCACTCCGATGCGGCGGTCGACGGGGAGGGTGGGCGGCTCGCGCTGCTCGGTGACGAGGAAGCGCTCGCCGACCCGTCGATGCGGCAGGATGGTCGCCCGATAGCGCCGCTCCGGACGCTCTTCGACTCCGCCGAGGTGTTTCGCGATGGATCGGGCGGCGCGCCGTCCCTCGGCCACCGCGTGGATGACGTTCCGCGCGCCGAAGGCGACATCGCCTCCGGCGAACACGCCGGCGCGCGTGGTCGCCAGCGTGTCGGCATCGCAGAGCAGCGCTCCCCGGGGGGTGACCGCGAGCTCGTCGTCGGGCTGGATCCAGGAAAGGTCCGGCGCCTGCCCGATGGCAAGCACCACGGTGTCGGCCTCGACGACGGTCTCGGTGCCCTCGTGGAAGACCGGATTGAAACGGCCGGCTTCGTCGAAGACCGACTTGACCTGGACGAGCTCCACTCCCTCGACCCGCCCGTTCCTGCCGAGGATCCGCCGCGGGCCGTAGCGGGGGTGGATCCGAATGTTCTCCTCGGCGGCCTGGGAGATCTCGATCTGCGAGGCGGGCATCTCGTCGAGGCTTTCGAGGCAATAGACGTCGACTTCGCGCACGCCGGCGCGAAGCGCCTGCCGGGCCGCGTCGATCGCCACCTGCATCTCCTTTTCCGGGCCTGCTTCGGCCCTTTGGGTCATGAGACGCAGGACCTCTCGCGCCTGGTCCAGGGCGGTCCTTACCTCGTTCTCGGAAAGGGAGTTCGGGTCGTCCGAGTGGCGTAACGCCGAACGGGCCGCATCGAGGGCCACGTTTCCTCCGCCGATGACGAGGACTCGCTGCCCCAGGTCGACCCGGTAGCCCAGGTGGTGGTTCAGCAGGTAGTCGATCGCCGGCATCACGCCATCGAGATCTGCCCCTTCGACCGCCAACGAGCGGCTGCGGTGTGCGCCGATTCCGAGAAAGACGCTCTCGAAGCCCTCCTCGAACAGATCGGTGAGGAAGAAGTCTCGGCCCAGCCGTTGATTGGTGCGTAGATCGACCCCGAGACCGAGAATCACGTCGATCTCGGCCTCGATGATGGCGCGGGGAAGCCGGTACTCCGGAATGCCCAGCGTGAGCATGCCTCCCGCTTTGGGTGACGCCTCGAATACCGTTGTCGGGTACCCAAGCAGCGCCAGATCATGTGCGCAGGACAGGCCGGCAGGCCCCGCGCCGATGATGGCGACGCGGCTGTCACGCTTCTCGCCCACTCTTTGTTTCTGGGGCTCGAAGCCGGAGGATTCCACCCCGAACCGCTCGCAGACAAAGCGTTTGAGGGCGCGGATGGAGACCGTTTCGTCGAGTGCGCTCCTGCGGCACCGCGCTTGGCAAGGCGCATTGCAGATGCGGCCGCAGATCGACGCGAAAGGGTTCGGTTCCCGCGCGATGCGGTAGGCGTCCTCGTAGCGGCCCTCAGCGATTGCCCGGACGTAACCTCCGGCATCGGTACGAACCGGGCAGCCCTCCCGGCAGAGGACCTGCCGGCTGAAGTACTCGACGTCGGGGACCTGGATCTTCGAGACGTCGATCAGCGTCATCGTCAGACAACCCGCGTCGAGACTCAGCCGCCTTCCTGCTCGGCCTTCTTCTTCTCGATCAGGTCCTTCTTGCGGATGGTGGAGTCGTACGCGAGGAACTCGAAGATCTGTTTGGCCTCCTTCGGCGCGATACCGCTGCCCGGCTTGCGCATCATCCGCTTGACGTAGCGCGACCACTCCTCTTCGAGCGCGTAGTCCGAGTTGATCGGCCGCGCCAGGGTGTGGCACTTGGAGCACCGCTCGGCAAAGAGCTCGTACTTCTGCTGCATCTCTTCCGGGTAGGAGGAGACGTCGATCGTTTGCGGACCCTTGTCGAGCTCGGCCAGCTTCTCTTCGCTGGACGGTGGCTGCGCCTGCGCGACGACGGCCAAGGCCAGGAGCAAGCTCGTCACGAGCAGGGGCGAGACTCGGTTCCGCATCAGTTGTTCTCCTTCAGGTAGCGCAGTACCGCCTCGGCCTGGGCGGCGGTCATGTTCGCCCGCACCCGCATGTGGGTCATGATCACTTCCCATTCGGCGTCGCTGCGCTCCTTGGGCCAGCGTTCCGAGTGGCACGAACCGCAGTTCCAGGCATAGACCTTGGCCCCGTCGAGAACCGGCGTGGACTGTTCGGCCGAAGATTCAGCCTCGTCGTTGGCGATCGCGGTGGAGACGCCGGCCGCCATGGCCAGAAGCAGGCAGCCGATCACCACCCGCGCGATCCAGTCTTTTCCTTTGAGCATGGTCTGACTCCTTCGCTTCCTAGAATCCGAGGGCGAACATCACGTTGAGGGCGTCTTCAGCCGCGTGCCCCGTTTCCTCGAGCCGCTCCCAGGCGACCCGGAGGATGCTCGAGCCGGTGAAGTAGTAGTTGAGGCCGATCGAGGTCTGGTCCTGGTCGCCGGCACCCCAGTCGAGGTTGGCCAGCCGTGCCACCAGCTCGAGCTTGTTGAACGCGTAGGCTGGAATGACGCTCAGGCGCAGGGACGGTTGGATGTACCAGGACTCCACCTCCTGATCGTGCAGGGGATCTCCGTGGTCGGTGAAGCCGCGCTCGGTCTCGGTGTCGAGCCATTCCGCACGAACGTCGAAGAGGTCGTGGTGGTAGGTGAAGTCGACTCCCACCATCGTTGCATCGAGCTCGCCGAGCTCGTCGTAGCTGCCGGAGAGATAGGAGGCGCCGATCTCGAAGCCCCGGGCGGGAATCACCGACAGGCGGCCGCCGAGAGCGGTGTCGTTGTTGCCGTTGAAGGAAGAGCCCTCGAGGAAGATCAGTTCTTCTTCTTCGGCATGGTCGTCCCCCTCTTCGTCTCCCGTGGAGAACAACGTCGACGCGAGGACCTCTCCGTGGTCGTCTTCCTCTTCCTCTCCATGGTCGTCTTCCTCTTCCTCTCCATGCCCGTGCGCGGAGACCTGGAAGCCGTTCGAGACGAAGACGGAGTAGGTGAACCGCTTATAGCCGTCTCCCAGGGGGATGCCACCGCGCACCTGGAGGCCGGTCTGGCCGAAGGGGACCAGGCTCTGGCCGTGTTGATACGGCAGCGGTGAGGTCGGCAACTTGTTGATCCAGGCCGGGTGCAGCTTCTCGATGAAGCTGCCGAAAGGAGTCAGGTACTTGCCCATCACGACCGTGGCGTTGTCGTGGGCCAGCCAGTCGATCTGGGCGTACTCGACCTCGGTCTCGACCGCGTCGCCTTCGAACTCGAACTCGAGCTCGGCCTCGAAGAGGAACTTGTCCGAGACGCGGTAGAGGAAGATCGGCGCGAAGGCGGTGGTGAAGGACTCCGGACCGTCCGGCGCGTCGGAGTCTACGTAGGTCGTGAAGCCATAGCCGGTCAGGAGGAATCGGTTCTCGGGGCCGGGGGACTGGTCGCCTTGCGCCGCTACCGGGTACGAACCAGCGATCAAGACAGCCAGCCCGACGATCAAGAACCTCACGAGTCGCTTCTCCATGGCATTCTCCCGTCGGTTTGAGCGTGGTTTGTTCACCATGCAATCAGCCTAGGGAGCCGACGGTCTCGCGACAATCCGCAAAGCTCATGATTTTTCCTCGTCAGGATTGAGGAGGAAGCCCACCACGGCGGGCAGTAACGGCGTTGGCCGGAGGGGTGGGAGCGCCCCAACACAGCTCGTGCTAAAATCGCGCCCGTGAGCAGGAAGGACTCGGATCTCCTGTACTTCTCGGTGGTGCTGCTGATGGCCGTTTTCGCCATCCCGGCCATCGCGGGTCCGTGCCTGGCCCTGGACGAATGTCCGGCCCCGGTGGCCTCCGACTGCCACGACGAGGAGGGAGAGCGAACCGACTCGTGCTGCTGTGGCGTCGAGGCGGTGCCTGACGCCACGCGGGAGACCCTCAAACACAAGGGCTCGGTCTGGCTGGTCGAGAGTCCGCAGGTGCTCGGAGCGGCCGGCAAGGACATCTCCGCCCTTCACGGGGCGCTCGCGCCACCCCCGCCGCCCACTCGAGGCGAGCCTCTCTTCGTTTTCAACAGCAGCTTCCTGATTTGATCGCCACGCTCGGCTGAGCCGCGATCGCCAGCGCCTGCAGCTGGCAGATCCGGGCTATTCGACGGGCGGCACCGCTGGGCCGTATGCGGCCGGGCGAAGGCGCCCACGTGGAGAATCAGACTAGGGAGTTAGAGAAGTTGATGACCGAAGTGAGACCGATGTCGCTGGCGCAGGCCCTGCCGGCCGGCAACCGGTGTTCTCGATATCCGGGGCAGAGGCCCTGGAGAGAGGCCCTGGCGAAGGGTGCCTGCCTGGGATCCGGCTGAGATCGCGGCAGGAACGGCCGACCCGGCGTTCGTCTCCGACGAGGGGGGAGTCGTCGTAGGCTGGAACGAGGCGGCGGAGAGCCTCCTCGGACGGTCTGCGGACGAGGCGGTCGGAAGCCCGTGCCACGAGATCCTGTGCGGCCTGGACACGTTCGGTAACCGCTACTGCGACCGGGACTGCGCCATCATGAAGATGGCCCTGCGCTCGGAACCGACTCGCCTCTTCGTGCTGAACGTGAGACACGCTTCCGGCAAGCAACTGCCGCTGAGAGTCTCGGTGCTGCGCCTGCCGTCGGAGGAGCCGTCGCGGTTCCTGATGGTCCATGTGCTTCTTCCTGCGGAGATGCCCAGCCGATTGATGGAAGCGGCCGTGGGGCCTGATGGGCGCTCAGCCGTCGAAGGCGACGAGGAGCTCTCGGAGATGGAGAGAATCCGGACTCTCACGCCTAGAGAGACCGAGGTACTGGGCTTGCTGGCTTCGGGCAACGCGTCGCAGGACGTCGCCAACGAGCTCTTCATCAGCCTGACGACGGTGAGGACTCACATCCAGAACATCCTGCGCAAGCTCGAGGTCCACAGCCAGCTGGAGGCGGTGGCGCTGGCGTTCAAGCGGGGGCTGATCTAGATGCCTCGGTACGCTCGGTGCACACTTCTCCTCAGCTTGAACGAGAAGAAAATCCTCAGTTTTGAGGATTGCGCCGCGGCCGTTCCGCGCGTAGCGTTCTGGCGGAGAGTAAGCCCACGCGCCGACTCTCGCCAGTTGACACGAGATCGATCCTGTGTATGATCCCCGGCCCATGACGAGCCTGACCCGCTTGACAGCGCTGTGTGTCGGCATGCTGCTTCTGGCAGCGCCGGCCGCTTTCGCGTGCGGCGAGGTCAGTGCGATGACGTCAAAGTGCCCCATGGGTGAGATGAGGGAGATGGGCGAGATGCCCGGTCCGATGGGCACCTCGATCTGCCATGGAAGTGGTCAGATGTCGGAGGACTGCTGCGACCTCACGTCGGCCCCTGAGCCGATGCAGGCGCTGTCAGTACGAGAGCGTCAAGCTGCTCACGGCCCTCCAGGTTATTGACCTCCAAGTGGTCGTGCCGCTCGCGCCCGCGGCCCTGGCACCGCACCCCACGTCGGCGGACGCCTTCCGTCCTCCCGACCTAGGGCGCTACACGCTCTTCTCCTCGTTCCTCCTCTGATTCTCCTCTGAAGAGAGCTGGGTCGGATCGCCCCGTTGTGGGGCGGTCCGGACGACCACAGGATTTCTTTGGAGGAGGTTCATGTTTTTTGGAAGACGTTTTCTCGCGGTGATCGCGCTGCTGGCCGCTGTGCCAGCGACAGGGCGGGCTCTGCCCCAGAAGTCAGCGGATCATCGCCCGGGCCCGACGGCCCCATCCAGCTCATTCGCTTCGGAGCGGATCCTGGAGAACATCGAAGAGCCCGCATTGCGGGAGTTGGCCGCGGAGGTCCTGGAGCGGAATCCCGGTGTCGCGGCCGCAGAAGCGCGAGCTCGGGCGGCGGCTCAGCGGGCCCCTCAGGTCAAGGCACTGCCGGATCCGGTTGCCAGCCTGACCGCGTTCCTGGAGACGCCCGAGACCCGCACTGGGCCTCAGCGTCTCTCGGCAGGCATCTTCCAGGGGCTGCCGTGGTTCGGAAAGCTGGCTCTCAAGGAGCAGGCGGCTCTCTACGCGGCCGCGGCCCTGGAGGCCGAGGTCGAGGCGCGGAGATTGGCGCTCGTCACCGACGTCAGGCGTCTGTACTACGAGCTTGCCTTCCTCACCAGGTATGAGGAGATCAGTGAGGGGTTCCTCACTCACCTGCTGCAGCACGAGGAGATCTCGCGAGCCCGCTACTCGACGGGGGTTGGGCTCGGCCAGGGCGTGGTCAAGCTGCAGGCGGAGATCACCCGCGTCGAGAACCAACTCCTCGACATCGAGAC
>JABAOH010004286.1_pt2 | contig 13138 bp, 9 predicted proteins | sample 7062181 | NCBI WGS metagenome assembly JABAOH01 (sample SAMN14538630, study PRJNA623070) | marine sediment metagenome | biome: marine biome [ENVO:00000428]; feature: marine pelagic biome [ENVO:01000023]; material: deep marine sediment [ENVO:00002113]; isolation source: pool of 5 deep marine... | reverse complement strand
GGCCTTGTTTAATCGGATATACGGACGTAACTTGCTCACTGAGAAATCAGCCCGGGAAGCTTCATTTCAACTTTCTCAGAATGGAACGAGCTGGTACGCTCCCATCGACTTCGGTAGCGGATTGACTCTTGGCGGCTTCTGGTTGACGGATAGTGGCACTGGTCGTTGGGAATTTATCAACAAACAGGTCCTAGAGCCATTACTTGTGGGGAAAAGGGTCCTTGATTTGGGAAGTAATAATGGCGTAATGCCACTCATGATGTTGCGAGCGGGTGCCAAAGAGGTCATCGGTTTAGAACTATCAGCAATGTTTGTAGAAAGATCGAAGTTAGTCCACAGAATCTTCGAGTGGCGTGATTTAAAACCTTATGATTTCAAAGTTCACACCTGTAATATGCTAAATATCCTAAAAACAGGTTGGAGTAAGTTCGACTTAATTACAGCCTTTTGTTCACTGTATTATCTGGCCGCAGAAGACATGGCTAGGGTTGTACGTCGGTCATCTGAACTAGCCCCGATAATGGTGCTTCAGGCAAAAACTGACACCCGGAGTAGTGCTCCTGAGAATAAAGCAGAAAAATCCTCGATAAAATTTCTAAAGAATTTGCTTATAGAAAATGGATTTCCGAACGTTGAGGTTTTTGCTCCAAAGAATTATTCCAGGCCATTGCTGGTGGGTAGAACGATTTCTCATTAGAGTCTTGTACTCTTGTAAATGAAAATCATCGTAATCTCGCATAAAGAATGCTGGGTGGACCCAGTTTCACCATCAGGATACTCCACCATCGGCGGCTTTCCTTTCCAGATCGAGGCGATTTCAGATCTTTTTGATGAAACTGAATTGATGGTGCCGATTCGTGCCACGCCCCTGCCCTCTGGTGCCAGGCCGCTGCGAGGCCATAATCTCCACATACTCCCCTTGAAAGAACCATTCGGTGAGGATACACGCCGCAAAATCTCTCTGCTGTTTTGGCTCCCACGCAACTTGCCTCGCATCTGGGGTGAAATCCGTAAAGCTGAAGCCGTTCATACTCCTGTTCCCGGTGATATCGGCACCATTGGAATTCTGGTCGCACTAGTACTGCGTAAACCCCTTTTCGTGCGTCACTGTGGTACATGGGGAGAACCGGCCACACTGGCCGATCGGTTCTTACTTCTGTTACTACAGCGGATAGCTGGGAGGCGAAATGTGGTGATGGCTACGGGAGGGGCCGACACTTTGCCCTGTCGCAAAAATCAAGCCATTCGCTGGATTTTCTCTACCACCCTGTCCAAACGAGACATGTCAGCCATTCCACCCAATCGCCCCTGGCGCTCTGGTCAATCGCTGAAACTGGTGACCGTAGGCCGCCTTTCGCAAAGTAAGAATACGGCGGCCGTCATTCAAGCTTTGGCGTTGGTTAGAAAAAAGTACCCGCTGGTCAGCCTGGATGTGGTCGGAGACGGCGTCTGTTTGCATGATCTGAGGAGATTGACCCATCAGCTTGACCTGGTCGATGCTGTCACTTTTCATGGGAATGTGTCACATAAAGAGGTGATGAAAATCCTTGGGAATGGACATCTATTTGTTTTTCCAACCCAGGTGAAAGAGGGTTTTCCCAAGGCAGTTCTTGAGGCCCTCGTATGTGGCCTGCCCGTCATCGCCACCGCAATCTCGGTGATTCCCTACCTCATTGAAAATCGGAGTGGAATACACTTGAAGGAGACAGGGCCTAAGACTGTTGCTAGAGCTATTCTCCAACTGGTTGTCGACCCAGAACGTCTTGCAGAGATGTCCATGAACGCACGACAAACGGCCGTGGGCTTTACCCTGGAGAGATGGCGAGATTTGATCGGTGAACGACTGAGAGCTGCCTGGGGTCCACTTCGGCAAGATAAGCGATAAGTCTCTCCCTTGTGAGAGACTCAGCTTGAAACCTCACCAGAAATGGTAACGACTGCTAAGCTAAGAAGTGCTGTCAGTTGGCCATTGTGGATATTAGAAATATCTTCCTTCGCCCGCAGGCTTTTGGTGTCAAACGGACGTTTCGTACTCCAATTTCACGGAGTCTCCAAACATAAGTATCCGAACATTCCCGAGGACATTCAGCCCCAGCTGACGGTGGTTAGTTTCCGAGCAGTACTTGGTTGGATCAGAAAACGGTTTTCCTTTTTGACGCCAAATGAATTTTTGGAATCGAACAAAAGCGGCGTGCTACTGACTTTTGATGACGGCCTGGCGAACAATTATGCGAATGTGCTTCCTGTGCTAGTAGAGTTTGATGCACCGGCGATTTTCTTTGTATCAACCCAGCATGTGGGGTCCCCTAGGGATTGGCTACCTGCCACCCGAAATGCCGTGCTAAGACACTGGAAGAGCGAAGAGTTCGTACCTCGTGACATTGCTGCCGATTTCTGTGACGGTATGTCACGAGATCAGCTTGCGCTATCTGCTCGGAACCCCTTACTTACCATAGGCTCGCATACTGTGTCCCATCCTTTCCTTACCCAATGTAGCAATGAAGAACTTCTCTTTGAACTGGTCGAGTCAAAGCGTTTTCTAGAGGAGGTAATCCAGCAAACGGTTACCCTGTTTGCTTATCCGGCGGGTGACTATAATCGAAGTGTGGCCGAGACCGTGCGTGCTGCTGGATACGATGCGGCATTCTCGGAAAATTCTCGAAATGTGGGCTTCCCAGTCCTTGAAATACCCAGAGTCGGGATCTATTCAGCCAGTCTTGCTTATGTAAGTGCCAAACTAAGCGGACTCCATCGTCGACCTATCGGTCGACCACCATTGCAGGTTTAACGGGCCTGCATTGTGAAACCCGGTAACGTATCGCGTAAAAATGTCTATCGGCCTAGGCTCAAAGAAAATAAGGATTGTTTTTCTTGTGGGACATCTGGGCCTAGGGGGGAGCGAGCGCCAGTTATACTTGCTTCTTAAGCATTTGGATAGGAACATCTTTGAGTGTCATGTTGTGGTGTTCAACCCCAGTCCATATTTCGTTCTGAACGATTCTTTGCAGAAAACTGGGATCAAAGTGTTGCAGGTGCCGGAGGCTTGTAAGGGTATTCCTCGACGCATCGGGTTCATATACGAAACACTACGAAAGCTTGAGCCTGATATCGTTCATTCGTGGACCGCGCACGACAATCCCTATGCTGGTTTGGTTGGCTGGGCCGCGAGGGTCCCAGTCCGTTTTGGTTCGTTGAGAGGTTCGGTCGGTCTGCCGGGATTTCAAAAACTTACTCCTATTCTAAGATGGTTGTCGCTCTATAGCGTTCGCAAACTTGTAGTAAATTCGCAAGCCATATTAGAAGAATTGGTGAGGCAAGGTTATCCATCTGACCGAGTTACGGTTTTGCCTAATTGTGTTGAACAGTGTTTTTCAAGCACGGTGACACCTGACCTTTCCGCCCTGGAGATCAAGAACTGTCATAGTTTGGTTGGAATTGTGGGGAATTTACGTAGCGTGAAGAATCACATGATGTTTGTTGAGGTAATGGCAAAGGTCTTCCCGAACTTCTCAAATGTAAGAGGGCTTATTGTTGGTCAACCTACTCCTAAAGATCCTGGTTTGACAGACAGGCTCCAGTCTAAGGTGAGGGAGCTGCGGCTTGAGGGTCGTGTTATGCTAGCAGGCTTTCGCCCAGACGTGGCAGCGTTAATGCATCGGCTGAGCGTCTTTTGTCTGACCTCGACGAGTGAAGGGATGCCCAATGTGATCTTGGAAGCGATGGCGGCAGCTCGTCCCGTAGTGGCTACAAGGGTAGGAGGTGTGGGTGAGTTAGTGGAAGATGGTGTTAACGGTTTCCTAGTGGAACCTAATGATATCGAAGGATTTGCTGACAGGGTCACACATCTTCTCTCGCACCCAGAACACGCTGAATTGATGGGTCTTGCTGGCCGGGGAAGGGTGCAACGTGAATTTGGCTGCGACCAAGCAGCCACACGTTTGACAAGATTATATTTGGAGGCTTTGCAGCAGAAAGGACTTGTGCCGGAACAAACATAACCGATACAGACTGCTTCAGGAAGACGATGAGTGCATACAACATCCTCACCGTTGATCAAATCGACAGGTCCCAATTGGCCGAGTTTTTGAACAGTGTCTATCGGAGGCCCAAGAACGAGTTTCTGCATTCCTGTGCAGAGTGGTGGCACCGTGGAAATCAAAACCGCTGGGCTATTTTGGCGGATGGCATAATTGCAGGCTACTTCGGGGTAATTCCAACCATTTGTCTCATCAACGGGGTTCAGGAGCCTGCTTGGTGGTGGGTGGATTTGGTAGTGGCTCCCGAATTTAGAGGGCAGGGCCTTGAAACCCTCCTCGATCGCGAAGTACGCAAGAACTCAAAGGTCAAGCTAGGATTTCCCAATGAGCTGGCGTCCAAGATCCACCGGAAACATGGATGGGGATTGCGGGAAGATCTTCAAGTTCTGATGTTGCCTCTGCGCCCTTTAAATATGAAAAAGGTTCGCAAGGCTTCAGACTTTAGAGCTTTTTTGCTCCGACTGGCAGCGCTCGCACTCACACCATTGGCCAGCATTGGGCACCAGTGTCTTAGACGTTACACTCCTTTAACTGCGAAAGCTGTTGAGCTTCTCTCGCCGGATGTTTTCGAGGCAGTTTTCGAAAAATATAGGCGAGATAACATGGTCACGACCTATCGTGATCCGGAATTTTTCGGATGGCGTTACCTGGAAGCTCCATATCGTTCTGAACTTGCTTTCTACATCGCTGGCCCTTGCTCATGTCCAACCCACTTTTTGATTGCCCGGCATGCTAGTTCTATGGGGGTTAAGACAACCCGTATCCTAGATGTCTTTGGGGATTTTCATGATCGAGAAAACCTCGCAGACATTCTAAAACTTACGGTAAAGGACGCCTTACTGCAGGGGTCAAGTCAGGTCACAATTCTGGTAACTCTGCCAGAACTTCGATCTGTGCTTCGGTCGATTGGATTTGTGATTGGTGCCAAAGTGCGCTTTTGCTGGCATGGTCCATCTCAACCAATAATGCGATCCTTAAGCGGTAGAACTTATTGGACACTGGCGGATAGTGACAATGACACGGAAGAATAGAGAGACCGAGGCCTTTATTCTACGCGGGCCTCAATCGAGTCTCGACGGGTTGCGCTACAACTAGCCTATCGATCAGTCCGTGAATCGTTCACAGCCTGCACCCTATAATATCCGGACTCCCATAAACGCCTCGGTTTTGGGGACCGATCGTTCTGAAGCGACTGGTGCATTCTTTTTCATCCTGCTTCACATCCCCCTAGCATTGGCTCTCAGATGGAATCCTGTTATGGCTACCGTCCACGCACTCTTTACAATCTTGATTGGGTTAGCTTGGGTTTTTCGAACCCGCAAGATATATAGCCTGGTTTATCTGATAGCGTACATCATGGGTGCGGAGTTATTGTGGCGCGGGACTCACGCCTCAGTGTTTTGGGAGTATGGGAAGTATGCTACGAGCGTATTAATGATTCTGACGATCCTGACGCAAGGCAGGCTTATTAAGGCAGACAAACGACCTTTGATTTACTTTGTCTTGCTGCTGCCGTCTATTATGGTTATGCCGGCGTTTGACCGTGTAGGGATCGCTTTCAATCTCTCGGGTCCGTTCTCGCTGGCAGTGGCCGCCATGTTTTTCAGTGGAGTGAAACTGACCCAGGTCAACTTGAGACGCGTCTTTGTTGCAGTCATAGCACCAATTGTAGGGTTGGGCTTCCTGGCCACATATCAAACCGTTGCTGCTGAGGCAATTAGATTTACAGGGTCATCCATCAGGGCAACCTCGGCTGGCATTGGCCCCAATCAAGTCTCTTCTATTCTCGGGCTAGGAGCACTCGTTGCCTTTTTGTACCTATTTGTGGACCGTCAGCATAAATCTCTCAGGGTATTGATGATTGGTTGCACGATATGGTTGTTGGCTCAGGCTGCTCTTACTTTCTCTAGAGGAGGTGTTTGGACAGCCATTGGTGCTATAGGTGTGGCAATCTTCTACCTCCTTCGGAATCGAAAGTCTCGGACGATTTTTGTTTCAACAAGCACGGTTATTTTTCTGGTAGGCTACTTTTTTGTTTTTCCAGCCTTGGAAGACTTCACCGGAAGGACTTTAGGTGCCAGATTCCAGAGCTTTGAGAGTACTGGGCGCGATAAAATCGTAAAGGGTGATTTGCTGGCCTTCAATGAGAACCCGTTGTTGGGTGTTGGACCAGGTCAATCGAAAGCTTATCACTCGATTCTTTTTCGTGCTTCTAGCGCTCACATAGAATACACGCGCTTACTAGCCGAGCATGGTAGTCTGGGATTACTTGCTTTGTTGGTTTTGGTCTCGATGAGCCTGAAACGATTCTTAGGTAGGTCGCATGCCGGTAACAAAGCCTACATCGTTTCCTTCACAGTCTGGGCGTTATTGTTCATGGCGCATTCTGCCATGCGTTTAGTTGCTCCGTCGATCATGTTTGGGCTGGGGGCGGTGACGGTATCCACTGAGGCAGAAGCTTTGGATCAATAACGGTAAAATACAATATTTTTCTCGCCGCTTCCGAATGCGTCGGATCAAAAATCAGGGCATGCCAAAGGCTTCACAGGCTTCTGATAGGCCCGCTGGAAAGAACTACAGATATCCGTGTGTTTCAGGATTGATTGGACTCTGGATCGAATGGATATCTTGCCTATCTACCGATTTCTCTGTCTGGTCAAATTGTTTACCCCTTTTTGTCTTATTCTGACTTCTCTATGTCTGACAAATCTCATCCAGGTGTTCTGATCGTTGGTACCTTTATCTCCAATTCTATTGCTAACCGCAGCGTTTGTGAAGATCTAGCAGCAAGGTTGGCCGCCTCGAGGTGGGCGGTGGTCACCACATCTTCCAAACTGAGTCGCATCCCCAGGCTTTTAGACATGGTCAACACAATATGGAGCAAGAGAAGTGAATACTCAGTCGCACAGGTAGATGTCTATAGTGGCCTAGCGTTTGTGTGGGCCGAAATAGTCTGTTTCATATTACGAGTAATAGGTAGGCCGTATATCCTAACACTGCACGGCGGCAACTTGCCCAGGTTCGCTCGCCGTTGGCCTTTGCGGGTTCGGATTTTGTTACGCTCCGCTGCTGCAGTCACCACACCTTCCCCCTATTTACAAAATCAAATGAAGTCGCACTGTGACAGTCCGCTTTTATTACCAAATGCTTTGGATTTGAGCGCTTATAGAATGAGACTCAGAAATCAGCCGGGACCTCGCTTAGTTTGGCTGCGAGCGTTTCACGCAATGTATAACCCCACACTGGCGCCTAGAGTTGTGGCTCAACTGGCAGAAGAGTTTCCAGATACGTACCTCATTATGATAGGCCCTGAGAAGGGTGACGGGAGTTTAGAGAGTGTGCAACAGTTGGCGCAGAAACTTGGCGTTCCTAATCGAATTTGCTTTTCCGGGGGCGTTTCCAAAGAAGAAGTCTCCGGCCTATTAGATGATGGAGACATTTTTCTCAATACTACAAACGTTGACAACACGCCTGTCAGCGTGCTGGAAGCAATGGCTTCGGGCTTATGCCTCGTTAGCACGGACGTAGGTGGCATTCCATACCTATTGAAACACGAGCATGATGCGCTTCTTGTCCCGCCAGACGGTCCTGAAAATATGGCTGACGCTGTGCGCCGAATTTTGACCGAACCCGGTTTAGCAGAACATCTCTCACGTAATGCACGCATGAAAGCTGAGTTGTTCGACTGGTCGGTCATTCTGCCGCAGTGGAAAAACCTTTTCACGGAGATAGCTATCGGTGCGTGACCTCGTCAGACTATATCACCATCTTCCCTCTTATCTCCGTTTCTTTGCTGCTAGCGCTCACGGCTTTTACTTGCGTTTCTGGCGTTATGGGCCTGAGACAGAACAATTGGTCGAAGATACACTGGAGCGCGAAACTTGGAGTCCGGAGCGATGGCAAGCTTGGCAGAGTGAGAGAATAGCCTGTGTGCTACACCGTGCAGCTACAAAGGTCCCCTACTACCGCGAGCAATGGGCCAAACGTCGCCGCCTTGGGGATCGTTCTTCATGGGAGTATCTGGAGAATTGGCCGATCTTGGAGAAAGAGCCACTCCGAGAAATCCCTAAAGCCTTTGTAGCTGATGATTACGATATCAGATCTATGTTCCGTGTTCACACAAGTGGTACCACGGGTAAACCCCTCGATCTGTGGCGAAGTCGTGACACCGATCGAGCCTGGTATGCGCTGTTTGAAGCGCGCTGCCGTCAGTGGTATGGTGTGTCGCGTCGCGAGCGGTGGGCCATTCTCGGAGGTCAATTGGTCATCCCTGTCGATCGAAGGCGGCCACCCTTTTGGGTGTTGAATGTAGCACTGAACCAGCTCTACATGTCATCTTATCATCTCGCACCTCATCTTATACCCCATTATCTTGATGCTCTTCGCCGCTATCAAATCAAACACCTTTTGGGTTATACCTCATCTCTTTATTCACTCGCCCAAGAAGCTTTGCGGATGGGGAGAAATGAATTGAGAATGGCTGTAGCCATCACCAATGCAGAGCCATTGTTCAATTATCAACGTGAGACTATTGCCGAAGCCTTTCAATGTCCCGTACGTGAAACTTACGGCATGGCGGAAATTGTCGCGGCAGCCAGTGAGTGTCGGGAAGGGGGTTTGCACCTGTGGCCCGAGGCTGGCTTGGTGGAAGTTATGGAAGATGGGCAGCCGATACCTAATCGCACTCCCGGTGATTTTGTTTGTACGGGGTTTTTGAACGCCGGCATGCCACTCATTCGCTATCGTACTGGGGATCGAGGGGTACTGGAACCTAACTTCAAAAACGCTCCTTGTGCCTGTGGAAGGTCTTTGCCCGTTTTGGCAGTTGTTGAGGGACGGGTGGATGATTCGCTGTACACCAGGGACGGCCGGCGAGTTGGCCGGCTCGACCCAGTGTTCAAAAAACAGCTGCCCGTTCGGGAAGCCCAAATCGTCCAAGAAGCACTGGATCGGTTGCGAGTTCGCTATGTGCCCGCGCCAGGTTATACACCAGACGCGGGGCGATCTATTGTTAAACGGTTGCAGGCTCGAATGGGGGAGGTGGAGGTAATCCTGGAAGAATTAGATGAAGTTCCAAGAACATCAAACGGGAAATTCCAGGCAGTAATCTGCAATCTCTCCGCGGAAGAGCGTGGCCAGCTCGAAAAGCAGGCCGCATGAATCCCCTTCCATTCGTCTCCATCATAATGGCGATTCGAAACGAGGCGAACTTCATTGCTCGCAGTCTTGATGCACTACTCGCGCAAGATTATCCCAGAGATCGGATGGAAATAATTGTGGTCGATGGTGTGTCCGAGGATGAGACGCGAGAAGTGGTTTCGAAATGCCAAATGGGGAATCCAAAATTCGAAATCCGGCTTTTAGATAACCCAGATCGAATAGCGTCCAGCGGGTTAAACGCCGCCATCCAAGAGGCAAGAGGTGAGATCATTGTTCGGGTCGATGGACACGCTGAAATTCCGCCAGATTATGTAGGCCAATGCGTTGAGTGGTTAGGCAGGACAGCTGCTGATTGTGTCGGTGGCGCGGTCAATTCTGTGGGGGTTAGTTATCTGGGCGAAGCGATCGCAACCGCCGTCAGTTCTTTGTTTGGGATGGGCGGTCCTGCCTTTCGAACCGTCGATGAGAATGCCAAACCGACTTTGACCGATACGGTGCCCTTTGGCGCTTTTCGACGAGCAGTGTTCGAACGTATCGGGTTGTTCAATACGCAAATGGTTCGACACCAGGATTACGAGCTTAACTATCGACTGAGGAGAGCTGGCGGCGAGATTATGTTGTTGCCCTCGGCGAGAGTAACGTATTACGTCCGTTCTACACTTTCGAGTCTATGGCGGCAGTATTGGCAATACGGTTTCTGGAAGGGGCGTTTTCTGCGCCTCCATCCCAGGTCGCTCAGAATACGGCATATGATTCCACCCTTGTTTTTCCTGGCAGTTGCGATAAGCAGCATTTTGGCTGTGGTGTCCCCGTGGGGTTTACGTGTCCTGGAATTTACCCTAAGTACTTATGGCGTATTTATGATTACGGCGCTTATTTGGCTCAGCAGAAATGGCAAATCGAGATATGCTTCTCTTTTTCCAGCGGTACTTGCCTGCCTCCATGCGAGTTGGGGGCTGGGCGTATGGTTTGGAGTTCTGGCGCCGAAGTTGTCCTTGTCGGTGTCTGAAAGGCAAGAAACGTGAATTGAGAGGTGTCCCTACCAGAGGTACGGGCTACAATATAGACAATCGATCTATTTCACTGCCTGCTTTTAACTTCATTGGTTCATCCCACACCGTAACGCTCACTCCTTCTTGAAGTTATGATTCTCTCTTGCACCCGCAAAAGGTGGATTTTGATTCTCGGAGACGTGGCCTTGATTCTACTGACCGCCCAGATTTCCCCGTGGATTCGCTTCGGCAGGACTATAAACACTTTCGATATTTACACAGGTGCGAGCACCTTCACCGTGCTTCTCTACTTGGTTATGCTGTACATCTTTGACTTGTACAACACCTGGCGGTCTTATCCCTTTCGAGAAATTGCCCTTCGGATAGGAGTGGCCGTGGGGGTCGCTGCGCTCTTCTCTGCGTTTATTTTTTACTCGTTGCCCAACTGGAAGTACGGCCGCGGCATTTTCTTCATTCAGATGATCATGGTCGGGATGTTCTTGGCTGTCTGGCGATGGTTGTTCTACCTGATATTCCAGGTCAATGGGCAGAAGGAGGATGTTCTGATTCTGGGTGCAGGTCTTTGTGGTAGGACCCTTTGCCACCTATTGGACAGGACTGACTCCCCTTATCGAGTCGTAGGATTTCTGGATGATGACCCAACCAAACAAGGCAAAGTCATGGGTTCTCCTACGGTGCTAGGGACGACGGACCAGCTGACGCAGATCGCACACCTTGAAGGGATCAAGACCGCCATTTTGGCAATAACACACGATCGCCCGCCAGAACTCATATGCCGGCTTAGGAATATGCGGCTCAGAGGCATGAACATTTTGGACATGCCCTCGGTTTACGAAAAGCTGACCGGTCGCCTTCCGATTCAACACATCCGTGACGAATGGCTCATCTTTGCGCCTGGCTTCTATTTGCTCTCCAAAGAATACGTGCAGAAGGTCAAAAGAGTAATAGAGTTCGGCACTTCTGGACTTTTGCTTGTCTTGAGTCTGCCTCTTGTAGCCCTTACTGCTCTAGCTATCCGGCTTGAATCTCGGGGGGCGATATTTTTCAGGCAGACACGGGTGGGCAAGGGTGGATCCGTCTTTACGCTCTGGAAATTTCGCTCCATGTATGAGGATGCGGAGCAAAACGGACCGATGTGGGCGGAAAAAAAGGACTGTCGTGTGACGAGGGTGGGTAAATGGCTCCGCCTAATTCGCATTGATGAGCTTCCGCAGATCTGGAATGTCTTCCGCGGGGAGATGAGCCTGATCGGCCCCAGGCCAGAACGGCCTGAGTTTGTCCAAAAGCTGGAAGCCAAGGTGCCCTACTATTCTATCCGGCACAGTGTCCGCCCCGGCATTACGGGTTGGGCCCAGGTTAACTACAGTTATGGAGCCTCGGTCGAGGACGCCATCCAGAAACTGGAATACGACATGTACTACATCAAGAATATGTCCCTTCTTCTGGATCTGAAGATCCTGCTGCGTACGATTGGCGTTGTCTTCTTCGGTCAAGGTGCCAGATGAAGCCGTATTTAAGGTTGAATATTGGAACGGACTAACCCAAAAATCGGTTGGCCCAGATCAGAGGTTCAGGCAGAGTGGCGTATCCTATCCCGATGTTTGAGCCATGCTGAATATCTAAGTGGCCAAAATCTTGAAGAGCAGAATAGATTGCTCAACCTCGTCGTTTTACATGGCGTCGGGCCACTCCTTTACTACTGTCTGATGTGTAACGGGAACCTCGATAACTTGCCTGAGAAAGCAGCTAAGCGCCTTCAAAGGCTCTACCTGCACAGCGCGGNNGTATCGGGTCTGGCAGAGGCATTTTGTGAGGCAGAGCTGCCGGCGATCTGGACCAAAGGTGTTGTTCTCGCGTCCGCTGTGTACCCCCATCCGGCGCTCCGACCCATGGGCGACATCGATTTGATCGTCCGAGCGGAAGACCTCGACAGGGCGGAGCGCGTGCTTCAAACCTTGGGCTTTGTTCAGACAGAGGTCGAGCCTTTTGGTTCCTTCACAAGAGATGTCGTCCACGCCCGAGCGTACAGTCGATCTGACCACAGGGGTCTCCCACTTGAAATTCACCATGCGCTCGTGAAAGATCACCAAGCCCCTTCGTCAAATGCTTCGACCTGGTTCTGGGAACACACGACCTCCATCCCTATCAACGGCTGTTCAATCGTCGCCCTCAAAGCTGAGGCTTTTCTGCTTCACTTGTGTGCTCATCTCACCAGCCATCATGGTTGGGATCCTCGTTTCATCTGGCTATATGACATCCACGCCCTTCTCCAGAAGCACGAAAGTTCTTTTGATTGGAGTTTGTTTCGCCAACTGGTTGAGATGGAACGGGTTGAACCCTATGTCTATCACGTATTGGGTGCTTCTCGTGCCTTCCTTCAGACCCGTGTGCCAGAAGAAGCCCTCGCCGAGCTTGGCAGGACAGATAGAGAATTCGGTCTCCTGGATTGGCAGATGCGTTTGCCCTCCACCCGCGCGGTCCGCTGCCTTGCGGATTGGTGGCGTTTACCGAACCTCCGGACGCAAGTGGGCTTTCTGTGGCATACGATTTTCCCCACACGGGAGTATATGCTCAATCGCTATCGACCACCAAACCAGCTTATCTGGCCGCTCTTATATCCCTATCGTTGGGGCATTATGCTCCGAGACCTGATGAAGACGGTTGGAGCATTCTACAGACAGAGCCGAAACCGATGAGAGACTCATAGTCGTGAAAGAGCAGTAAAGAAGATGTAGACTGTATTTCAGGAGAGATAAACCGGGGTTAAAAGGGAGATAGACTTTTCTGTCGGAGATCTCCCTGGCCCGTATCGGGATCGGGCAAATAGGTCGTCGGCCTTATGAGTTGAAGAAAAAAAATTTAGGAGGAGGATTTGACATGAACGGAAATCTGAGTCGCTGGATAGTTATGTTACTGCTTCTAGGGTTC
>JABAOH010029737.1_pt1 | contig 13139 bp, 7 predicted proteins | sample 7062181 | NCBI WGS metagenome assembly JABAOH01 (sample SAMN14538630, study PRJNA623070) | marine sediment metagenome | biome: marine biome [ENVO:00000428]; feature: marine pelagic biome [ENVO:01000023]; material: deep marine sediment [ENVO:00002113]; isolation source: pool of 5 deep marine... | reverse complement strand
TTTATGTTATTGGCGGCATTCATCGGGCTAAGTTTCCACATATCATCTTTGTAGAACGGGCAAAATAGTACCAGTTCAACCACAACACCGCATTTGCCCGCTTCCGTGACAAAGTCACGCAGGCGTTTGAAGTAAGCATTGTCCCATTTTGTAAGGTCGAACTTATTGCCGCCATTTGCATAACCGGGTGTATTGCTCCGGGCCCAGGGACATATAAACTGACCTTTTGCCGGTGCCAGCGTGTTGTTCTGAATATTAAATGCTCCCCTGGGCTCACAGTACGCCCCGCTGAATGTCCGAGTCAGGTTAAAACCGTATGATTTGAGAGTCTTGAGATACTTGCTGTAATTGAAGGCTCGATTGAGCACTGCTCCGTAATGTTCACCGGACGTTATCAAAACTGTCGGCTTGCCGCGCCACAGGAAATAATGGGGATTGTTCGGATGAAGTTGGATTGGCTTAACCTTCTCTTCGAGCTGTCCTGCATTTGCAGATAAAACATTTCCGACTAAGCTTAGCCCCGCTGCACACACAAAGACCGCAAGTCTAATTCCTGCAATATCTCTTACCACCAAGCCAATTTTCCCCCTGGTTGTTGCCATTTTATCCACATGCTCACACATATTAAGTTTCTCTCTGGAAAATGTATTTATATAACGACGAGCTTGCTGACATTTTAATATGATTATTTTATAAATCAATAGCAATGGTGGGTTTTACTACGATTTATCAGCTATTGTGGACCGTAAAAAGTTTGTTATAATCATTAGAAAATAACTCAAGATGATTTTCGGGCTTGCAGGTTTACAGGGCAACAAGCAATCCAGCACCAAAACGGAATTAGCCGACCCGTTGCGACGCATCGCGGCGAGAGCTCTTTTGGTGCTAAGTAGGAAGTGAGTCTCAAATTGAAGGTTCAGTGCGAGCTATGTCCAAAATTGTGTTTGATTGAGCCCGGCCAAAGCGGCGAATGCCGGGTGAGAATCAATATCGACGGCGTGCTGCGAACGGTAGTTTATGGATACCCGTGCTCGATTAATATTGACCCAATCGAAAAGAAGCCGCTTTACCATTTTTTACCGGGCACACCGATTCTCTCGATAGCAACCGTCGGCTGTAACCTCCACTGCGAAAACTGCCAGAACTGGGAGATATCACAAGCCAACCCGGAAGATGAAAACATCTCCGCATATTTTTGTCCGCCGGAACGGCTGGTATCGCTAACCAGGCGCAATAATTGTCCTTCACTGGCATATACCTACACCGAGCCGATTGTTTATTATGAATATACTTATGATACTGCAAAGTTGGCCCGAAGTGCCAATATACGCAATGTTCTTGTAACAGCCGGATATATAAATGAACAGCCGTGGAAAGAGCTGCTCAAATATGTCGATGCAGCGAACATAGATTTGAAGGGAATTACAGAGGATTTCTATCGGAAAGTCTGCTCGGGGACATTAAAACCTGTCCAGAATGCTCTAATAATAGCCAAGGCAAGCGGTATCCTTGTCGAAGTTACGAACCTGATTATTCCAACGCTGAACGATAAACCCGGAGCAGATACGCCAGCTTGCCCGTTGGGTCAAAGTGAATCTGGGCGGCGAGACACCGCTGCACTTTTCAGGATTTTATCCTCGCTATAAAATGCGTAATTTGCCCCCAACTTCGTTGAAAGCACTGGAAACAGCTCGGCAAATCGCAATAGGTGAAGGACTGGATTATGTGTATATAGGAAACCTTCGCAGCAAGCAAGGCGAGAACACGTATTGTCCGGGTTGCAAAGTTGTGCTCATTGATCGCAGCGGTTTTACTATCCTGAAGAATCGGCTCAAGGATGGCTGCTGCCCGGATTGTGGAAAAGAGATTTACGGAGTCTGGAAATGACACGAAGAAAATTTATTAGCAAATTAATAGAAACAGGTTCGGCCATTGCTTTTGTCTCTGCATGGCTGATAAGCAAAGTCTCACCGCGAAAATTCATCCGGGCGGTACGAGTTAAAAAGTATCCGGGGCATCTAAAGCCTCTGGGTGACATTTTCGGGCAAAGCAAGTGGAGTGGTTAATATGGATAAGAAACTAAAAAAACGGTTCAGATGGGAAGTTCTGCTGGTTTTAGTGGTTGTGTTGTTGGGTATTGCCGGCGTCTTCTTATATAAAATGTATATTTCAGAAGCGCCCCCCACCGGAGAAATAATACCTCTCACGAGTGAAGAGCCTACCGAATTACCAAAAAATGTTCTTCGTTCATCGCTTGCCGGCACATGGTATTCTGACGATGCAGAAGCTTTAGCTAAGCAAATCGAGGGTTTCTTTCAAAAAGCTCAGGTCAAATCGATAAACGATGTAATAGCCCTAATTTTGCCACACGCAGGATACAAGTACTCGGGCCAAACCGCAGTCTGCGGGCTTAAGACGACCGACAAAACGTACGAACGAATCGTTGTTATTGGTCCAAGTCACCGTATCCGGATGGAAGAGATACTGAGTGTTCCGAGAGTAACGCATTACGAAACACCACTGGGACAAATACCGCTGGATGTGGAGTTTATAAACAAACTTTTGAAATACTCAATTTTTCAGAACGTTCCCCAGGCACACCAGTATGAGCACAGCGTTCAAATAGAACTGCCGCTGCTGCAATACGGCCAAAAGGACTTTAAGTTCGCGCCTATTGTGGCCGGCAGTTGCTCGTTACAAACAATAGTCAAAGCCGGTAACATTCTGAGAAGTGTAGTGGATGAGGGGACGCTCGTAGTTGCAAGTTCGGATTTTGTGCATTATGGTCGCAGCCATCTTTACGTGCCGTTCACGGAAAATATACCTGACCAAATTAAAGAGCTTGATATGCGAGCTTATGAATATATAGCCGCATTGGATGCTAAAGGTTTTCTGGAATATAAATACAAAACCGGAGCGACGATATGCGGCTCTGTTCCTATTGCCATATTGGTTTCGATGCTACACGAGCAGGCGAAGGCCGAATTGATAAAATACACAACCTCCGGCGAGTTAACTGATGACTTTTCCAACTCCGTCAGTTACCTCTCGGTTGCCTTTTCTGGTTCATGGCAGAGCCGTCAGGATATTGAGCCCCAGGCCAGTAATCCTGAATTGGAATTAACGGAACAGGACAAGGAACAACTGTTAACCTTGGCCCGTAAAACAATAGTTTATGCACTGCGGACCCGAAGAGTTCCACAAGCGTCTGACCTGGGCGTTATAATCAGCGATGCGATGAGCAGTCCCCGCGCGGCATTTGTAACGCTCAAGAAAAATTCCCAGCTCAGAGGCTGCATAGGCGATATCTTTCCACAGCGGCCTTTGTACAAATCGGTCATTCGAAACGCGATTAACGCATGCGTCAATGACAGGCGTTTTCTGCCGGTAACAATAGAGGAATGCAACGATATTACAATCGAAATTTCTGCGCTTACGGCACCTGAGCCCATTACCTCTTCGAGTGACATCCGCATCGGCATAGATGGCGTCGTATTGAGCAAGAATGGTCGTTCCGCTGTGTTTTTGCCGCAGGTTGCACCGGAACAGGGCTGGGATGTTGAGCAGATGCTCACGCAATTGTCTTTGAAAGCGCGGCTGCCTGCTGACGCCTGGAAAGAAGGTACGAGCTTTCTGGTCTTCCAGGCGGATGTTTTCGGTGAATCCCACCCGTCGAAGACGGGATGGGGTGAAAGTGAAGGGACCCTGCTTGGCGGGAACCAAAAATGAAACTCGCTCGCAGTTTGCTGATATTCAGTTATGGCCTGTTTACTATCGCCGCCCAGGCCTTGCTTTTTCGCGAGTTTATAACCACCTTCGAAGGCAATGATATAAGCGTTGGCATTTTCTTTGCCTCATGGTTTTTATGGGTGGGCCTGGGAGCAATAGTTGTTTATAGAGCGCAAATTATCGCCGAAAAATTACTTCAGAATATAGAGCTTTTGTTTTTAAGTTATCTGCCGGCCTTTATCCTTCAATTGATATTAATCATCCAGGCACGCGAGCTTGTGGGCATCGAATCGTATCAGCTGTGGTCCGTTTGGGCCATTCTGATTGTATCAATTATCGTAAATGCACCGGTCAGTATCATCACGGGAATGTTGTTTCCCACTGCCTGCCGATGGGTCGAGGAAGACCAAAAACTCCCCGTCTCACAGGTTTACATTATTGAGGCGGCGGGAAGTTTCGTCGGCGGGCTGGGCGTGACCGCTCTTTTAGCTCTCGGCATGAATTCGGCAAGGATTTTCTTTATACTTGCAATTTTCGTTTCGCTATCAGCAGCCTTAAACAAATTACACACGGTATCGCAATACAGTGATACTCCATTGATAAAATCCGGCATAGTTAAAGCAGGGCTTATGTTTTTAATTCCGATTTGTTTGCTGCTTTGTCTTTTCGTAAGAGTCGATACGTCTTTAATACGGCATTTAAGAGTTGAAAAATGGAGTAAAATACTCCCGGCCGGTTCTTTTGCGGGCTCTTTTCAGACGGCCCAGGCTGAATACCTCTATGGTATCTATCAAAACCAATGGATTGCTATGAGCCAAGGTAATGTCATCGAAACATTGCCCGATGAAAGTTCTACCGGCCAGATAGCGGCTGTCGGCTTATGCCAAAAACCTGATTCTGCGAATGTCCTCGTCATCGGCTCTGGCCTTAGCTTATGCCGGCAATTCCTGCACTTACCGCAAATCGAGACGGTAAGCTGGGCCCATTGCGACAGTGAATACACGCAGAAGGTCGATGAAGTTTTGCCGGACGAGTTCAAAATCGCTGACAATCGATTACATCGGTTGACGGGTGACATTCGCTTATCGCTTGCTGAAAGGAAGCATCTGTATGACATAGTGATTTTGAATTTACCGGATGCAACCAGCTCGGTCCTGAATCGATACTATACGCTTGAATTTTACAATCAGGTTAAAGCATCTCTTAAATCCGGTGGCATATTTCAGGTTCGCGTGGCGGGCGGTGAAAACATTATGGGCACCGAGCTTATCAATCTTGGTGCTTCGACTAAATTGACTCTTGAGAAAGTTTTTTCACAGCTTGTTTTAACACCCGGAGAGGACACCTGGTTTATTGTATCTGATTCTGAAAACCTCACCGGAAAGCCCGGGACTCTACGGGACCGTTTCGCGGGAATAGAGGGTGCAACCCGCCTCTTCAATCCACAGGCCCTGCTTTCGGTTTATTTGCCGGACCGTGCCGCCACCGCTGTCAAAATCTACTCAAGTGCTGATTTACCCGAAGAGTTATTGATAAATCGAGATTCAAGACCCTTGACTCATCTATATAGTCTGTTGCTCGCGGCCAAGCAGTCGGGGGCGCCGGTTGCTAAACTTGCCAAATACCTCGCTCTGGCGGGCCCGTTCGCTTTTATTGTCCCTGTATTGGTTTTCATTGTGCTGCGTGTTATTTATATCCTGCGAACGACTAAAGAGGGTAGCAAATCCGGTTTTGACAGTAGTTTCATGGTTTTTTCAACCGGTTGTGTGGCCATTGGGGTGGTAATCGTCCTGATGTATCTTTACCAGACCCGTTTCGGTTCGCTTTACCTGCACATCGGTATTGTTTCATCTATGTTTATGGTGGGCTTAACCATCGGTGCTTCCCTGACCAGGCATTTATTGGCAAGCGATAGGAAAGTGCAGCCGGAGATACTGTTATTTGCGGTGATATTTGTGCATTCGTTAATCCTCTGCACAATTGCTTTTTGGCCGGACGAACAGTTGACGCACCTGACCTTTCTGGCCGCATTTATTTTGTGCGGCTTATGCGCCGGCAGCTATTTTCCTATAGCCGCAAGACAGTTGGCCGACTCCGCTTTCGAGACCGGCCGGGCTGGCAGCAAACTCGAAACTGCTGACCACATCGGCGCCTCAGTGGGAGGGCTGCTGACGAGTCTCGCTCTTGTACCGTTACTTGGGGCACGTATAACGCTATTTGGATTTATTCTGCTCATTCTGGTAAATGTACCGCCTGCCTTGCTGAGAATATACCAGGCCGAACGAGTTTGTTCTTTTGATACAATCGCTTTTAGATTGCGCAAGCTCGGCTACGTCTTATTCGGCGTTGGGGTATCTATCATCCTTTGCTCTAACCTGCTCGCTGAGGCTGGTGCACGTCTGAGGCCGTCACTGCCGCAACAATCAGTACAAGCCCTTGCCGGCGAACTGCGCCTCGAGCAACAATCAGCGGTTCTTAGCGATATTGCTCGCGAAATCAATTATTTCAGGGTTTTGGACGCCAACGATAAATTAACCGGGTATATCTTCAGTTCCGAGGACCTGGCGCCCGAGGTTCGGGGTTTTGGTGGCAGGATAAATCTCGCCATTTATGTGGACGACCCCGGCGGCAAATTGATTAACTTCCATATAGTAAGGTCGAACGAAACACCGGCGTACCTGGAGCTTCTTGGCGAGTGGCGTAACTCCTTAAATGAACGTCAGCTCTTCCATCCTGAGCCTTTCACTGACGTTGATGCTGTAACCGGTGCCACTGTGAGCTCTGAAGCTATTCTCTCAGCACTGCAAACATCAGGTCGCAGATTTGCAACCCAGATTCTTGGCCGAGCTGTTGAAGCAGCTCCCAAAGAAAAAACTTACCGAGCGGCATATCTGCCGGACAACCATGGCATATATTTGATTGGTGCTTTTGTTCTGGCCCTGATTGTAATCTACCGGGGCGGGTTTTGGAGCAGACTTGTTGTGCTCTTGTTTAATCTTGTCCTCGGCGGCATCATTTTAAACGCCCAGTATTCCAGTGAACAAATAGCAACCGTGCTGTCCGTGCATATGCCTGCTCTGGCATTAACGGGTGCGTTTTTGCTGGTCATAGGAGTGCCGCTTTTGGTAATAATCTTCGGCAACATTTATTGTGGTTACATCTGCCCTTTTGGTGCAGCACAGGAGCTACTCGGCTACGTTTTGCCCGGAAGATTTAAACAGCCGATACAGGCTGAGGCAATGCGCAAAGCAAGATTTGTTAAATATGTGGTCCTTCTTGTTTTGATAATCGTTTTCTTTCTTTCCAGAAATCGAACGACGTTGGCAACAGACCCGCTCATTTCGATATTCAACCCCTCAACGCTGAATTTTGATAGATATCCGCTGTTGGCAGGACGATTTTCAATTTACGATTTTGAGTCGGCAATGTTGTTGATAGTAGTAACAGTGCTGATAGGCTCTATTTTCTATGGACGCTTTTGGTGCCGGTATTTGTGTCCGGCGGGAGCCTTTCTGTCGCTGCTCAACAATGTCGCAATACTAAAGAGGTACCTGCCGGCGAAAAGATTTGGTAGATGTGAGTTTGGTCTTACCACCAAAGACAAAATAGACTGCATACATTGTGACAGGTGTCGTTACGTTGCAAGACAGAAGGCGGATGTCAGAAGACAGAAGGCGGACGTTAGATGGCAGGGTTTCTGTCTTCTGTTTTTTGTCTTCTGTCTTCTCTTCTTTGTATCGGCGGTTTCTGTAAGCAGGTTCTTGCAGGTTGTTCCTACGGGCAGCGATTATTACATTGCTTTAGCTCCTTCCGGAGGCCAGCCCCGGGATGTCGATATGCAGCGCATTCGCACCTTGATTGAGCAGAAAAGACTTTCCGACCGAGAAGCAGAATTCTATAAGAAAGTTGAGTAAGGTTGGTTTCGTGCCTGCCCCCACATTCTTGCTTTTGTAGGAAAGCACGGGGATTATGCAGGCTCAGGTGATGTTTGGTGCTTCAACGGTGAAAAATCATTGAATTTTTGAAAGGGAAAATATGAAAACAAACATTTTTTGTGTAGCAATCTACAGCATATTCATAATCACTACCTCCTCTTATTCAAAAAATCTTCAGCATTTCTACGAAGACCGTCCCTATTTGCAGGATTTCACAGAGAAAATCCCACTTTCCGAGGAGCTTGCAGGCACAGAATTATCCGCGGTACGCTCGGACAGAAATGGTCGTATCCTTGTTTTATCAAACAAGGGTCTTTTACAAATTCATAACGGAAAACTGGTGCCGGACCAACAACACAGACCATTGCTGGATATGCAAATAAGAAGCCTGGATACCTATCGTGACCAATTTGTTTATTTAACCGATAAGGTTGTCTTAAGTAATGCCTGGGCGGGTCGTTTTTACGTTCCCCATACGATACCTGATGCCGGATTATTTAAGATGGGAAGCGACTTTGATTTTCTCCTGACGGGAAAAGACGTTCTGGCCTACTTTGAACAAGGCAAGCGCGTTGACAAATGGGAAATAACTAAGAGACATATTAAACAGCTTTTTTTTGACCGGATGCGCAGCCGATTTCTTCTTTTGTCTAATGACCGGCTCGACTGTTTCCAGCCGAGAAAAGGGATTAAAAAAGTTTTCGAAGGTAGAGATTTGAATTGTTTAGAATTGACAAGTGACAACACGGCTCTTATCATCGGCACTCAGGATGGATACATCGAATTAGGTGCAAAATCCTTTCGTCAACGCTCGACTTTACAAAAGAAATTGCCCTGCACCGATATACGCTGTGTGAAACAAATCGGCGAGAAAATCTGGTTTGGAACGTCCAGAGGAGCTTTTGCCCTACATAGTGATGATCATATAGATTATTATGCCTCGAAGCGCTGGCTTGTGGATGATACAGTCGTCGATATATCAAAAGGGCCGGATGATTGTGTGCTGATTCTCGGGCCAGGCGGGCTGAGCATTATCCAATTCAAAACGATGACCCTACAGCAAAAGACCGAGCACTTCGATAAGCTTACACGAAAACGTCACGTGCGGTATGGTTTGAACAGTGCGCTTGCTCTATCTCAGCCCGGTGATTTATCAACGGGAACACTTATCGACCAGGACAATGACGGCCTATGGACATCAATGTATCTGGCCGGGGAGCTTTTCCGTTATGCTGTTACAAAATCGGAAGATGCTTTGCAGAATTGCTACGGGTCCTTCGAGGCAATGGAGCGTTTGACCTATATAAATCCACTGGAAGGTTTTCCATCCCGCTCCTTTGAACGCTCAGGCTATAAGTTAGCGGACAAGTCCCGATGGCGTCCCGCTGAGGATAAAATCTGGGACTGGAAAGCTACAACCAGCAGCGATGAGATAGTAGGCCACTTTTTCGTTTACAGTATTTTCGCTGAGGTAATTCCCGACGAAAAATGGCGCAACCGGGCAATCACCCTGATGGACAGCATTATGAACCATATTGTACGAAATGACTGGTACCTTATCGATTACGATGGCAAGCCCACTCTCTGGGGCAAATGGAATCCGGATTATGTTAACCAGTTTCCCAAACAGGTCGGCGACCGCAGACTTAACTCTATTGAAATTATTGCGTTCCTGCAGACAGCATACCACTTTACGGGTAAAGAAATCTACAAAGAGAAGGCCTTTGAGTTAATGGAAAAACACGGCTATCTGGATAATATAATGATACCTATATCCAAGATAGGCAGGGTTCCGGGTATCGACCTCACTACCGAATGGAATCATTCTGATGATGAGCTGGCTTTTCTAAGTTATTGGAATTTGTATAAATATGCCTTTACGGACGAGCTCCGTGAGAAATACCGCCAGGCGGTTAAAGAACACTGGGAAATCGAACGGCCGGAAAAACATCCTTTATGGAATCTTATTTATGCTATGACCGGAGCAACAGACTTTGATTTGCAAGAGACTATTTGGAGCTTAAAAGAATTCCCGCTGGATACTATCGGCTGGTCGGTCCGGAATAGTCATCGTAAAGACTTAGAATTTATAGCTCCCAATTTTCGTAATCAAACCATAAGCAAAGTTCTACCGCCGGATGAACGACCTATGAGCAAATATAACGGCAACCACTTCCGCCTGGATGGTGGTGAAGGCGGGCGCCGCGAATATAGTGGTGACATATTCCTTTTGCCCTATTGGATGGGAAGATATTTGCAGAAAATTAGGTAAATAAAAGCTATTATCAAGAGGAAATTTGTGACTTTTTCAATTCACAATTAGTTCTGCAGGATAAGGAGATTTTTGTTGTGCTAAGTGGATTCGATTATTCAGTGGTTATTTTGTACCTTCTCGGCATTATGCTGCTCGGGCTCTATTTCAAAAGGTTCATTCATTCATCTAAGGATTACTTTCTCGCGGGCAGGGCCCTGCCGTTCTGGGCGATCGGGATGTCGATTGTAGTTTCGGATATTGGGGCCCAGGATTTTGTGGGAATTTCGGGCCAGGCGTACCGATTTGGGATTGCGGTGGGCAACTTCGATTGGATAGGCTCAGTGCCGGCCATGCTGCTGGCCGCATTTATCTTTATCCCTTATTTCTGGAAGGCGGGGCTCTATACCATTCCGGAGTATTTAGGAAAACGCTACAATGATTGCGTTCGTACTCTGGCTTCGGCGACCTGGATCATTTTCTTTGCCTTGGATCTCGGTGTTATTTTTTGGGCCAGTGCGAGACTGCTGAACACCCTGATGGGCTGGCCTTATTGGCAGTCGATTATTATTACAGCGGTTGTGGTTGGTGTTTATACATTTTGCGGTGGGCTGACCGCAGTGGTGCTGACCGATGTTATTCAAATGGTGATTATGTTTGTAGGCGGTGCTGTCATTGTGATTCTGGGACTCTATCGCGTGGGAGGTTGGGATGGTCTGGTGGACAAGATTACCGCACAGGGAATTTCTTACCGTGATTATTTTGAGCTGATCCAGCCGACAAATACCAAAACTCCCTTTCCCTGGACGGGCATTCTTTTTGGTCTCACGTTTGTGATGGCCAATGCTTATATGATTGGCAACCAGGCGATTGTGCAGCGGTGTCTGGCAGCCAAAAGTGAATGGCACGCTAAGGCAAGTATGATTTGGGGGGCGTTTTTGAAAATGTTTATACCATTGCTGGTATTGTTTCCGGGCTTGATTGCTATTGCCTTGCATCCCGACTTGAAAGATGGTGATAATGCTTTTCCTTTATTGGTAAAAGAATTGCTTCCTCCCGGCTGGGGATTAGTGGGATTGATGTTTGCTGCCCTTTTGGCTGGCTTAATGTCGAGTATTGATTCGATGCTTAACTCAACCGCAACTTTGTGGACTAAAGATATTTACGAAAAGTACATTAGAAAGAATGCCTCCGACCGACACTACTTGATAGTGGGCCGATTGGCGACCGTTGGATTGTTAATTTTCGGTGTGATTACTTCGCCGATAAGTCAGTATTTTGAGGGGATATATATTGCCATACAGACGTTCTTGTCTTTCTTCCAGGGGCCTGTCTTTTCAGTTCTTATGTTGGGCATTTTTTGGCGTCGCACTACGCAGTGGGGCGGACTGTTCGGCTTGCTCGGCGGGATTACAGTTTCCGCTTTATTATATGCGTTTAAAGGGTATCTGTTTGAAATCGAGGACCCGTTTCTTTATGTTTCATGGTGGTCGTTTTTAGCTGGACTCGTCATTACCACCGTGGTCAGTTTGTGCACTCAACCGTATCCGGAAGAACGGCTATATGGATTAGTATATCGGCTCGCAGAACGAAAGCAGAACTTGGCATAAATCAGGAGTAAAGCAGAATGCTAAAAGTTTTAAGGTATATTCTCAATTTTGAATGGCTGGCCGGTGTGTCAATTGGTGCTGCCAAGAACGTTTTTCTTGTCCTGTTCGTCTTGATAGGAGTTTTGGTTTTATTTATTCCCAATGATTATATCTTTCAGGGAGTAAAAAAACGTAGATGGTGGCTTAATCTGAAATTGTGGGCGCTGGGCGATTTGGCCTTTATTTTTGTCACGTATTACATCTTTTGAAAAAATACGGATGAACAATATAATTCCCTGATATTATAGCTCATGCACATTGTCGTATATCTTTTCGATGGCTTTGGCAATAAGGTCCATATCTGCTTTTGTCCCCATCAAGATTGAGTGATGAAAACACACCGACTCTTCCTGGTAAATTCTATGGCAAACAGGCAGATTGAACCTAACAGGGTCGATTTCTTTCCAGTACTTTTCGTTCAGCTTATACCGCCACGGCTTGGTATGAGGGGTATATAATGCACACGCATTAAGAGGCTCATAACTTGGCTCAACCGGACAACCAAGCTCTTTTCCGAGCGCTTCTCTGAACTTTCCCACATCCAGTTCTTTAAATTCATCCTTGTTGTATCTGAAAGAGAAATTATAGTAAGCCCTCATCGTTTCTCTCTTGTCAACTCGCATCGGCTGAATACCCGGAAGCTCTGAAAGCAGAGAATTAACATATTTTGCATTTTCATCACGAATCTGATTTTGCTCCGGCAGTCGTTTTAATGATTCAATCAGCAAAGCTGCCTGAAAATCAGTAATCCGATAGTTGCCGGACTGTATAAGATTACCTTCATCGCCGTAGATTCCCGTACCTTTATCGGCAAGCTGTTCATTCACAGGTCTTCTGCCGCAGTTTCTAAGCGCATCCAGCTTTTCGTACAGTTGCGAATCGCTGGTAGTAATGGCTCCCCCCTCACCGGCTGTCATTAGTTTTGAGAGCTGGAAGCTAAAACTTCCCATATCACCGATACTGCCGACTTTTTTCCCGTTCCATTCACCGCCATGTTTATGGGCACAGTCTTCAATCACCCGTAGATTATGCTTCCCTGCAATCTTCATAATGGCATCCATATCAGCAGAGCTTCCATAAAGGTGAACCGGAATAATTGCTTTCGTTCTCGGACTGATTGCTTTTTCTACTTCAGCCGGGTCAATACACCAGTTCTCTTCATTCACATCAACGAGAATCGGAACCGCATTTACGTCCAGAGCTGCCGCTGCAGTTGCCTGCCACGTCAGGCCGGGTACAATTACTTCGTCACCTAATCCAATGCCGCATGCCTCGAGTGCGAGCTGTAAGCTTACGGTTCCATTTGCCACTGATAGGGCATATTTGGTCCCGGTGAATTTCGCAAAGGCTTTATTGAATTCTGATTCCTTCGGGCCGTTATATGACCATATCCCGCTCTTTAACACTTCGAGCAGGCCGTTTTCTTCTTTTTCATCCCATAGGGGCCATTTCGGCCACGGATTCGTCTTGGCATCTCGCAAAGGCTTTCCGCCATTGATAGCTAATTTGCTCATTCTATTGTCCCTTACTTAATTTCTTAACAGCAGCAGAATAGCAAATTTGCCGGATGGTTGC
>JABAOH010042193.1_pt1 | contig 13141 bp, 11 predicted proteins | sample 7062181 | NCBI WGS metagenome assembly JABAOH01 (sample SAMN14538630, study PRJNA623070) | marine sediment metagenome | biome: marine biome [ENVO:00000428]; feature: marine pelagic biome [ENVO:01000023]; material: deep marine sediment [ENVO:00002113]; isolation source: pool of 5 deep marine... | reverse complement strand
CCGGCCGGTCAGCGGTGCGGGCCACCCACCCCCAGCGGGCCGTCGCCGGGCAACACGATGCCCGACGCGCCCCCCTCCCCACCGACTCACAAGGATCCCCCCATGGACTCCGCGGCTCTCGAATTTTTCCAAGAGATCCTGGAAACCCCCAGCCCGTCCGGCTACGAGCAACCTGTCCAGGAAGTCGTCCGCCGCTATGTGTCCGAATTTGCCGACGAAGTCAAAACCGACAGCCACGGGAACGTGATCGCGGTGAAGAACCCCGGGGCCCCCTTGCGGGTCATGCTGGCCGGACATTGCGACCAGATCGGCCTGATTGTCCAGCACATCGATGACAGCGGCTTTCTGTACGTTCAGCCGATCGGTGGCTGGGATCCCCAACAACTGATCGGTCAGCGGCTGACCGTCTGGGCGGCCGACGGTCCGGTCCCGGGCGTGATCGCGCGGAAGCCGATTCACCTTCTGACCGACGAAGAACGCAAGCAGGTCCCCAAGCTGAAGGACCTCTGGCTGGATATCGGCGCCAAAGACAAGGAAGAGGCCGCGGGGGTGGTCCGCATCGGGGACCCGGTCACGCTGCAACTAGGTTACCAGCAGTTGCGCAACGGCCTGGCCAACTCGCCGGCCATGGACGACAAGACCGGACTGTGGGTGGTGATGGAAGCCCTCCGCCGCGCCAGCCAGCGACCGCTGAAGTGCGCCCTGTATGCCGTCTCCACTGTCCAGGAAGAAATTGGGCTGCGCGGAGCCCGCACCAGTGCTTACGGGATCGATCCCCAGGCGGGCATCGCCGTGGACGTGACCCATGCCACCGACTGTCCCACGATCGAGAAGAAAACCGAGGGGGACGTGGGACTGGGGAAGGGTCCGGTCATTTATCGCGGACCGAACAACAATCCGGTCGTGGTGGAGCGGTTGATCGAGCTGGCGGAAGAACACGAAATTCCCTATCAGCTGGGGGCGATCGGCCGAGCCAGCCCGACCGACGCCAATTCGCTGCAGGTCACCCGATCCGGGGTGGCCACCAGCCTGGTCAGCATCCCCAACCGCTACATGCACAGCGCGGTGGAGACGATTTCGCTGGACGACATCGACCACGCCGCGGAACTGCTGGCTCGCTTCGCCAGCGACCTCACCGGGCAGGAAGACTTTACGCCCTAGGGCGTGGTTCCCCGGGGAGTTGAGGGTCGAGCGGGACTGGAGGGTTGGCTGGGCCAGCCAAGGGCCGAGCGGCGGGGGGTGGGGGCCGCCTGTGGGGCGGTCCCGGACCTGGCTGCCAAATTGGCACCTGCGGCCCCCTGGTGGGGGAGTGCCCGGCGGCGGGGGGGTGGCGGGTCGAGCTGGCCCAAATCGATGTTTGGTCGAGATTTAGCGGGGCGCTGCTCGGCTTGGCATCTTGATTGCATCACCTGGGTTCTCAACGTGCGGCAGGCCTGCCAAAACGGCCGGCTTGTGTTATTGCGCACGGCGGACCCGCCCGTGGCGGGCGACCCTACCCCCGCACACCCCCACCAGCCTATCGCTCAGGAGGAATCAACTGTGGCAAAGAAGATGGTCTTTGACGACGAAGCGCGGCAGCCGTTGGCCGCGGGTGTCAGCAAATTAGCAAGGGCCGTGGCCAGCACGCTGGGCCCCCGCGGCCGCAACGCCGTGCTGGACAAAGGCTGGGGATCGCCCAAGGTGACCAAGGACGGGGTGACCGTGGCGGAAGATATCGACCTGGAAGACGCCAACGAAAACCTGGGTGCTCAGCTGGTCAAAGAAGCGGCCACCAAGACCAACGACGTGGCCGGCGACGGCACGACCACGGCCACGGTGCTGGCCGAGGCGATCTACAAGGAAGGGCTGAAGATGATCGCCGCCGGGGCCGACCCGATGGCCCTTTCGCGCGGCATCGCCAAGGCGACCGAGGCGGTCAGCCAAGCCATCACCGCGGCGGCCATCAAGATCGACGACAAGAACAAAAAGGAGATCACCCAAATTGCGACGATTGCCGGAAACAACGATCCGGAAATTGGCAGCGTGCTGGCCGACGCCTTCTTGAAGGTCGGCAAGGACGGCGTGATCACGGTTGAAGAGGGACGTTCGGCGGAAACGTACGTGGAAGTGGTGGAAGGGATGCAGTTCGACCGCGGTTTCCTCTCGCCCCACTTTGTCACCGACCCGGACAACCAGGAGGTCGAGCTGGAAAACTGCTATGTGCTGATCTACGAGGAAAAGATCTCCAGCGCCAAAAAGCTGGTCCCCCTGTTGGAGGCGGTCAGCAAAGAGAACAAGCCGCTGTTGATCATTGCCGAGGATGTGGATGGCGAGGCCTTGGCGACCCTGGTGGTCAACAAGATGCGCGGCATCCTCAGCGTGTGTGCCGTCAAGGCACCCGGTTACGGCGACCGCCGCAAAGCGATGTTGGGCGACCTGGCCGTGCTGACGGGCGGGACCGCTGTCTTCAAGGACCTGGGCATCGCGCTGGAATCGGTCAAGCTGGCCGATCTGGGCCGCGTCAAGAAAGTCAGCATCACGGCGGACAATACGACGATCGTCAAGGGCGCGGGGAAGAAAGAGGAAATCGACGGCCGCGTCCAGCAGATCCGGAAGGAAATCGAGGGGACCGACAGCGACTACGATCGGGAGAAGCTGCAAGAGCGGCTGGCCAAGCTGGCCGGCGGCGTGGCCCAGATCAATGTCGGCGCCGCGACCGAGACGGAAATGAAGGAACGCAAGGCGCTGCTGGAGGACGCCAAAAGCGCCACCCAGGCGGCCCTCGAGGAAGGGATTGTCCCCGGCGGAGGCGTGACGCTGATCCGCAGCGAAAAAGCCCTGGATAAACTGAAACTGGAAGGTGACCAACAGCTGGGCGCCACGATCATCCGGAAAGTGCTGGACTACCCCCTGCGGCTGATCGCCGACAACGCCGGTCACGACGGGGCGGTGGTCGTCAACCGCGTGCGGCAGCTGAAAGGGAAGACCGAAGGCTACAACGCCGACAAGGACAAGTACGTCGATCTGGTGGAAGACGGCATCATCGATCCGGCCAAAGTCGTCCGCACGGCTTTGCAAAATGCCGCCAGCGTCGCAGCCCTCTTGCTGACCACCGAAAGCCTGATCACCGAAATTCCCGAAAAGGAAGAACCGGGCGGTCACGACCACCACGACCACGGCATGGGTGGCATGGGTGGCATGGGCGGCATGGGAGGCATGCCTGGCATGGGCGGCATGGGTGGCATGCCCGGCATGATGTAATCCGGTGGCGGACCCCCCGCCGGCGGGCTGGCGGGGGGCAGCTTTCCCGCAACACAACGACATACAACGACCCATTACGCACAAGGAATCCAATCCGATGGCCAAACAAGAAAAATTTCGACCCCTGGACGATCGCGTGGTTGTGGAACTGATTGATGCTGAAGAAGTCACCGCGGGCGGCATCGTGTTGCCCGACACGGCTCGGGAGAAACCCCAGTTGGGGACCGTGGTCGCGGTGGGCCCGGGCAAACTGCTGGACAGCGGCCAGCGGGGCGAGATCTCGGTCTCGGTCGGCGACCAGGTCTATTTCGGCAAGTACGGGGGTGTCGAGCAGGAGTTGAATGGCAAAGACGTGAAGATCCTCCGCGAAAGCGAAATTCTGGCTAAGGTCGTGGACTGAAGCCTGGGGGAGCGCCATCCGCACAGGATGAGCGGGCCATGACCCAGACACCTCGAACTTTAAGTTCTCTACTTATAAGGAACTCAATCCGTGTCAAAACAACTGATGTTTGAAGATCACGCCCGCGCCAAGCTGCTGGAAGGCGTGGACCAACTGGCCAATGCCGTCGCCGTGACCATGGGTCCGACCGGCAAGAACGTGATCATCGACAAGTCATTTGGGGGCCCCAGTGTGACCAAGGACGGGGTGACCGTCAGCAAAGAGGTCGAACTGGAAGACCCCTTCGCGAACATGGGCGCCAAGCTGGTGAACGAGGTGGCCAGCAAGACGTCGGATATCGCCGGGGATGGGACGACAACGGCCACCGTGCTGGCCCGCGCCATCTTTCACGAGGGGCGGCGAAACGTGGTGGCTGGCAGCAATCCCATGGCGGTCCGCCGGGGGATTGAAAAAGCGGTTCAGGCGGCGGTCGACAAGTTGATGGAGATGGCGCGGCCGGTGGAGAGCAAGTCGGATGTGAGCAACGTGGGGGCGATCAGTGCCAACAACGACCCGACCATCGGCGAACTGCTGGCCGACGCCCTGGAAAAAGTCGGCAAGGACGGCGTGATTACCGTGGAAGAGGGGAAGACCACCGAAACGACCGTCGACTTCGTGGACGGCATGCAGTTCGACAAAGGTTTTATCTCGCCCTACTTCATCAATCGGCCATCGGAACGCGACTGCCTCATGGAAGACGCCTATATCCTGATTCAGGAAAAGAAGGTCAGCAACCTCCGCGAGCTGGTACCGTTGCTGGAAAAGACCAGCCAGAGCGGCAAGCCGCTGTTGATCATTGCCGAAGACGTGGAAGGCGAGGCCCTGGCGGCTCTGGTCGTGAACAAGCTGCGAGGCGTGCTGAACGTGTGCGCCGTCAAGGCGCCCGGCTTTGGCGATCGCCGCAAAGCGATGCTCAGCGACATCGCCATCCTCACCGGCGGCACGCTGGTCAGCGAGGAACTGGGGATCAAGCTGGAGAACCTGACCCTGGATCAGTTGGGACGAGCCAAGCAGATTACGGTGGACAAAAACGACACCACGATCGTGCAGGGTGCCGGCCGGCCTGAGGAGGTACAAAAGCGGATCGAGCAGTTGCGGCGGCAGATCGAAGCCACCGACAGCGACTACGATCGCGAAAAGCTCCAGGAGCGGCTGGCCAAGCTGACCGGCGGAGTGGCCGTGGTCTCGGTAGGGGCCGGCACCGAAGCCGACATGAAACAGAAGAAAGCCCGAGTGGAAGATGCCCTACACGCCACGCGAGCCGCGGTAGAAGAGGGAATTCTTCCCGGGGGCGGCGTGGCCCTGTTGCGGTGTCGCGACGCCGTGGAAGAGGTCCGCACGAAAGTGAAAGGCGATCAGAAAATCGGCGTGGACATCGTCCTGCGGGCCCTGGCCGCTCCCATTCGCCAGATCGCCGACAATAGCGGCGTCGACGGTTCGGTCATCGCCGACGAGATCCTGCGGAAACCGACCAATGTCGGCTATAACGCCAACACGGGCGAGTACACCGACATGTACAAGGCCGGCATCATTGATCCGGTGAAAGTCGTCCGCACCGCTCTGGCCAACGCCGCCAGCATCGCCGGCTTGATGCTGACCACCGAGGCCCTGGTGACCAACCTGGACGAAGAAGACAAAGACAAACAACGCGTGGAAGGCAGCATCGCCTGAGCGCGTCTGCCATGTTCAGCCAACCAGCGGGCCACTCCTGCCCCGGCAGCGGTGGCCCGCGGCGCGCCAGGAGCTGGCCAGACAAATTGCCGTAGGGGGGCGTCTAGGTCTGACCTATAATAAAACAGGCTCCAAAATGGGGGGGGAAGGCCAGCGGCAGAGCCCTGCTCAGCCCAACCCTGGCATCCCGTATCCCGCAGTCCGTAACTCGCCCCCCGCATCCCGTAACTCGTCTCCCGCACCCCGCACCCCGCCATGGCCAAGACTTCCAAAAGGGACTATTACGAAGTCCTGGGTGTCGATCGCGGCGCGGGCGATCGCGAAATTGCCGACGCGTATCGCAAGCTGGCGATCCGCTACCATCCGGACAAGAATCCGGGCGACGAAGAGGCCATTCAACGTTTTAAGGAGGCCGCCGAGGCGTTCGAGGTGCTGCATGACCGGAACAAGCGCGGCCGCTACGACCGCTTTGGGCATGCCGGTGTCGAGAACATGGCGGGTGGCTCGCCGCACTTCGCCGATATCGGCGACATCTTCGAGGCCTTTGGCGACATCTTTGGAGGCGGCATCTTCGACGACCTCTTCGGTGGCCGCCGCGGGACCCGCCGGGCCCGCCGCGGGGCCGACATTCAGTGCGAGGTGACGATCGAACTGTTAGAGGCCGCTCGAGGAGTAAAAAAACCGGTCCGCTTCCAGCGGCATCGGGCCTGTGAGGACTGCCAGGCCACGGGGGCCAAACAGGGATCGGCCTTGGAAACGTGCAGTTACTGCGGGGGCCGCGGGCAGGTGATTCAGTCCAGCGGCATTCTGCGGGTGCAGACCACCTGCCCCTCCTGCGGCGGCGGCGGACAGGTGATCAAAGAAAAATGCCCCACCTGCCGAGGCCAGGGGTACGTGGCCGAGTCGGTCCAGCGGGAGGTGGTGATCCCCGCCGGGGTCGACGACCAGATGCGGATTCGGATCACCGGCGAGGGGGAACCCAGCCCCAACGGCGGACCCCCGGGAGATTGTTATTGCTTTATCCACGTCCGCCAGCACCCCCTCTTCCGCCGTGACGGCAGCCAGCTGATCTGCCGCGTGCCGGTGACCTACTCGCAGGCGGCCCTGGGAGCGACGATTGAAGTGCCCACCTTGGAGGGCCCCGACCAGCTGAAAATCCCCGCCGGGACCCAGCCGGGCCAGGTCTTCACCCTCCGCCGCCGCGGGATGCCCGACCCCCGCGGCAATCACGTGGGTGACCTGCATATCCAAGTCGATGTGGAAGTGCCCAAGAAGCTGGATAGCGCTCAAGAAGATCTGATCCGCCAGCTGGCCGAACTGGAACACTCCCACGTCACGCCCCACCGCAAAAATTTCCTGGAAAAACTGCGGGACTATTTTGTGGCGGACGGTGACCAGCCAGACGAGGATCCGCCCGCATCATGAACCAGGACCTGCCCCAACCTGACCCGTCCGCCGGACCCAGCGACCAGCCGCGGGCGGAAAACGTGGAAGAATCCGCGGCCGCCGGTGACGCGCCGACCGCGGCCGCCTGGGATGGCTTGCGGCAAGAGCTGGAGGATGCCAACGACCGCGCCCTGCGGGCTCGAGCCGAATTGGACAACTACCGCAAACGGACTCAACGCGAACTGGAAAACGAACGCCGCTACGCCGCTCTGCCCCTCTTGCGCGAACTGCTGCCGGTGATGGACAATGTCCAGCGAGCGATCGAGGCGGCCCACCAGTCCGGCGATGCCGGCAGTCTCCTCGAAGGTTTCCAAATGGTCGCTCAGCAAATCCACAATGTTCTGGCTCAACAAGGCTGCCAGCCCATTGCGGCGGAAGCCGGAGAGCCGTTTGACCCCAGCCTGCACGAAGCCGTCTCCCAGTTGCCCAGCGACCAGTTCCCGTCCGGCCAGATTGTCCAGGTCACCCAGGCCGGCTACCAACTGCACGACCGTGTGATCCGTCCCAGCCAGGTCGTCGTCTCCTCCGGACCCCCCCCAGAAGGCAGTCAATAAATCGAACTCACTNNTAAATCGAACTCACTCCTCACCCCTCACCACTCACCACTCACTCCTCCTCCCTCACTCCTCACCCCATGCCCACCTACGACTACCTGTGCGACGCCTGTGGACACCAGTTCGAACTGTTTCAGTCGATCACGGCCGAACCACAGCGAAAATGTCCTGACTGTGGCAAGCTGAAATTACGTCGCTTGTTCGGTACCGGGGCCGCGGTCGTGTTCAAAGGTTCCGGCTTTTACCAGACCGACTATCGCAGCGATTCGTACAAGCAGGGTGCTGCTCAAGCGAAGAAGGCCAAGGAAGGGGACAAGCCGGCGAAGAAAGAATCCAAATCTCCTCCCTCGGACAAAAAAACATCGGAGTAGCCGTCTCCGGCCCTGTATTCCCCCGACGAACGATCCCCCGGCGTGGTGCCTGGCCCCGTGGTTATCCGGCCGTGGCACGCGGGGACCTCCCGTTTCCCGACGATTGATGTCCTTGATCGCCTGTCCCATCTGCGGCCGCTCGTTTGAGCTTGAACTGGCCACGACCGCTCCGTTCTGTTCCGAGCGTTGTCGCCAGCTCGATTTGGGCCGCTGGATGAACGAAGAGTACGGCTTGCCGGTCGAGCGGGCGGAACAGCCTCCGGACGAGTTGCCGGGGGCGGGGGAGGAGTAGCCCCGGCGGCGTCCCGGTGCGAGGTGGGGCCGGCGGCGGTGCCCTTTTTCTTCTTGCCTCCCTTCCGGCGGCGGGTGATAATGCGGCTTTCCTGGGGTTCCTGCAGAGAAGGGGGGGCATGATGGTCGAGTCGTCTGTGGTTGCAAGCTCGCCGCCTGCCGACGAGCAACCGTACCGTCCCTGGTTGGTGATCTTTTATGCCTTGCGGCCCGCGATCGGGCTCCGCAACCTGGCCCTGGCAGCCCTGGGCCTGATCGGCACGATCGCCGGCTGGCGGGTCTGTTGGAATGTCCTGGTCCCGCCAGCCGGCGAAGGGAACGTCCCTCCGGGGCTGCTGGCTCGGTTGGCAGCGGAGGACGGCACGGCCTGGCCTCCCTGGCCCTGGCAGCCGGACTTCCCGCGGCTGGGCAGTCAGGGGTTGGGTCGACTGTGGGCCGACACCTGGCTGGAACCGGTGTTGAACCCGATCGCTCAGCTGACCTTACCGTTCCAGTTTCTGTGGGACCGCGATCTTTCCTATGTCGGCCTGGCGTATGCGATTGCGTGTGGCTTGTGGACCCTGGCCGTCTGGTCCTTCTTTGGAGGGGCGATCACGCGGACGGCCGTGTTGCGGCTGAGCCGCGACGAGGTGGCCGGCTGGCGTTCGGTGCGAAGTTTCGTGCAGTCCAAGTGGTCCTCCTATTTTGCGGCGCCGCTGTTTCCCCTCCTGGGGATCGGTCTGCTGGCCATCCCGGTAGCCGTGCTGGGGATCTTTGCTCGCGGCGATGCGAGTGCCTTGGTGACCGCCATTTTCTGGCCGTTGGCCCTGGTGGCCGGTTTCCTGATGGCGCTGCTGTTGGTCGGCCTGGCCTTCGGCTGGCCGCTGATGTGGTCCACGATCAGTGCCGAGGGGACGGACGCCTTTGATGCGCTCAGCCGTTCCTACGCCTACGTTTTTCAGCGCCCCTTGTTTTATCTTGCCTACGCGGCCCTGGCCGCGGGGGTGGGCGTGGTGGGGGGCTATCTGGTCCATTATTTCGCCCTTCTGGTCGTGCACGTCACCTTGTGGGGCGCCAGCTGGGGGGGCTCGGCCGACCGTGTGGCTCAGCTGGCCCAGCATGGTTTGGACTCGAACCTGGGCGGCTTCGCCTCGCTGCTGGTCATGTTTTGCAACAGCGCCGTGCTGACCCTGGCCGCCGGGTTTGCGATCAGCTACCTTTGGTGTGCCGCGGCGGCCATCTATTTGTTATTGCGGCGGCAGGTGGACGCGGCCGAACTGGATGACGTCTACCTGGAACCGCAGGAGGAACGTTTTGGTTTGCCGCCGTTGGACGAGGTCAGCGAGGACGTGGCCGACGACACACCCGCAGAGCTTTCGGATTCCCCGACGGAAGAGGACACCTGACACGACATTGACCGCATCGTGCGCGCCGTTACAATGATCTTCTCGGTAAGGCGCGTTGCCACGCGAACTCCCCGCTGGCCGGGGGAAATCGCCACCAGACTTGCGGGCTGTAGCTCAGCTTGGCTAGAGCGCTGCGTTCGGGACGCAGAGGTCGAAGGTTCAAATCCTTTCAGCCCGACTTTAACTTAAAACCCGCCGAAGTCTCATCTTAGATCACCTGCCGGCGGTCGGCAGTGCAGCCTTTTTTCCGAAGCGCAAAACGGTAATTACCGTTTTGGCCAACGAATTGGAGGTTTCGCACTATGACGTCCCCCCTTAGAATTAGTCCAGGAAAAGTGAGAGAATCCATTCGGGCCGAAGGCCCGGAAAGGATTCTTTTAGATGTCCCAGAAGCGACATACGGTAGATCAGATCATCTCCAAGCTACGGAGTGCCGATGTGGAACTCGGCAAGGAGAGGAAGGTCCCGGAAGTTTGCAAGAAGCTTGAGATCACGGAACAGACTTATGATCGCTGGCGTCAGAAGTACGGCGGCATGCAACCTGAAATGGCCAAGGAGCTGAAGGCCCTTCAAAAGGAGAATGCTCGGCTGAAAAAGATGGTGGCCGAGCAGGCTCTGGACATGGAGATCTTGAAGGAGGCCGCGAAGGGAAACTGGTAAGCCCCGAACGTCGACGGCGGACAATCGCCGAGGTACGTCGCCGTTTGGGGCCAGAGAAGATATCCGAGCGTCGAGCCTGCCGGGTGTTGGGGCAGCCGCGCAGCACTCAGCGCTACCAGTCGCGGCGGCCGAACGATGAACCCCGTTTGCTTCGAGATATGCGAACTTTGGCCAGGCAACGTCCGCGTTTTGGGGCAGAGCGCATTCATCGCCTGCTCGTGGAGCGTCATGGGCGGGTGAATCCCAAGCGGGTTCACCGTCTTTGGAAGCAAGAGCACATGCAAGTACCGAGAAAACAGCATCGCCGCCGCCGTTTTTCTGGTGGCAGCGAGAACAGCTGTGTGCGTCATCGGGCTGGGCACAAGGACCACGTCTGGTCGTACGACTTTTTAACGGATCGAACCGAAGATGGTCGCCAACTGCGCCTGTTGGCCGTGATCGACGAGTACACGCGTGAATGCCTGGCGATCGAGGTGGGGCGTTCGTTCACGGCCCAGGACGTGATTGGTGTCCTGCAGTACCTGTTTGCAGTCCGTGGCACGCCGGAGTCCATCCGCAGTGACAATGGTCCGGAATTTATGGCCAAGGCAGTCCGTCGTTGGCTTGAACAAGGCAACGTGCAGACGCTGTTCATTGCCAAGGGAAGTCCTTGGGAAAACGGCTACGTTGAATCCTTCAACGGCAAGCTCCGCGACGAGTTGCTGAACCGAGAACTGTTCTTGAGCTTGGAGGAAGCCCGCTGGGTGATCGACCGCTGGCGAATGGACTACAACCACCATCGACCGCACAGTGCATTGGACTACCGTACCCCTGCCGCGTATGCGGCCGGCTGTGTTCTTCCGCGTTTCGCTGCGCTCAACCCTCCAGAACACAGCCGAGTTACTTGACCGAGTTACTTAACCTCGATTCTCTCGCTCACCCTGGTACAAATACGGGGGGGTGGTCACAGCCACCGACGGAAAAATACCGCTGTTCCGATTTATCTGTGCGGTTGCTTGCGGACAAAAGCTCCGCTCCACATTATTATGAAAACAGCGCGGCTACACCCCTGAATCCTGGAAATGAGTATCCGGTCAATCACCAAACAGCAGAATTAGATTCCGTATCGTACCTGTTCACTCTACTGGTTCGTCCGACACTGCTTTCAGGAGCAAGACCGTCACACTGCCGCTGATTAGCGTCACAACGCAGCCGGCGATGAAAATGATAATCTCAACCATTTCGAGATCCCCTTCCCGCCAGCATCAGTGGGCCAAACGCCAGAATGAATGGCACCCAAATGCCCACAAAAATCCTCTGCTCCTTGTATTCGTAAAATCAGAGTATCCGTAAAACCAGAGAAATACGGAGAGCACAAAAGAGATTGCAGCTGCCACTACGTATCCTGCTTTCACCCTCGCGATCGTAGACACCGTTTTCAACCCTTTTACGATTCATCTACTTGATTCATCTCCCAAGGCTGTCGTCCAACTCGGCATTGTAGTCGAAAACGCCTATCGTAAATGCCCAGTCCGTCAGTCCCTTGCGCGAAACTTTCAGGTGACTGAATCCGAATTCAAGCAATCAGGAAACCGATCGACAAGATGAATGAGTCGAGCAAGAAAAGCATTCAACAGGCGCTACTAAGCCCGTGCCATCAATCCACGATTCGCCGATGGTCGGCTCGTCTGGATAAGTGCTTCACAATCAGCGATCTCCAAAGGCTTTTCGAAAAACGAATACCGCCCGTCGTGGGCGATTATTTTCTCGGCGGAGCCAGCGACGAGCGCACAATGGAAGACAATGTGGCCGCCTTCGAGCAAACGCGATTTGCCCCGCACTACGGGGTCAGTCACCAAACAATCGAGATGACGACCACGATCGCCGGCACCGATATCACCATGCCGATCATTGCGGGTCCGATAGGCAGCCTGCGAACCTTGTGGCCCAAGGGCGAGGCGGTCGCCGCCAAGGCCGCGGGCGAAGCAGGGACCATCTGCACGCTGTCCACTTTGACGGGCACGCGGCTTGAAGAGGTCAAAGCGGCCTCGCCGCACGACTGCTGGTTTCAGCTCTATTTGGTGGGTGGCAAGGATGTTGCAATCAAGGGAATTGAACGCGCGAAAAGAGCCGGTTATTCAGCACTCGTGTTGACGATCGACACGCCAGTTGCAGGCCTGCGATATCGTGATATGCGAAACGGATCTGCCGAAGCAATCAACGGAAGCATTTTCCAGAAACTGAAGTTTGCGCCGCAGATGATGCGGCATCTGTCGTGGCTGACCAGCTTCTACCATGATGGCGGGCTGATGGAGTTTCCCAACATTGAGCTGCCGGGAGGCGAACCGATGCCTTACGCCGATATTGGGAACCAGCTTCAGCAATCCGCCGTGACTTGGGGCGACCTCGAATGGATTCGTGAAGTCTGGCAAGGTCCTATCATCATTAAAGGTATTCACACCGTTCACGACGCTTTGAAAGCAACGGATGCGGGCGCTGCAGCGATTGTAATCTCGAACCATGGCGGACGGCAGCTCGACCGCGTGTTGCCCACACTGCAGATGCTGCGGGAAATAGCGCCGCACATGAAGGGCCGGAGCACCGAAGTTCTTGTGGATGGAGGCATTCGGTCCGGAGGCGATGTCGCAATCGCCTTGGCCACAGGTGCAAAAGCTGTCCTGATCGGTCGCGCGTATGCGTTTGGATTAGGCGCCGCCGGCGAGGCCGGCGTGACAGCGGCTCTGTCGATCCTCAAGTCCGAACTCGAGCACACCATGCGACAACTCGGATGCGGAAGGCTCGAAGACTTGAATGAGTCGCATGTTCTGGACTATCGGCCGTAGCCAGCCAAAACGCCTTGTCCCACGAGTTCTCGATACAAACCCTCAGTCGAGGGGTGCCCCGGATCGGGCCCAGATTCGCCCCCAATTCGGGCCGTCGAAGACTTGATTTGAGGAGTTCTAAATCATCTTGGGCGATCGATTTCAGGCCCTGAATATCCAGTCGTGAACCCTTACACTTTGCGAATTCATGAGCCACCTCGCTATCCATTGACTTCAGGCCATTGAGGCTCAACTGACCATGGAACTTGCTCAGTTGGTGTGC
>JABAOH010005958.1_pt1 | contig 13141 bp, 14 predicted proteins | sample 7062181 | NCBI WGS metagenome assembly JABAOH01 (sample SAMN14538630, study PRJNA623070) | marine sediment metagenome | biome: marine biome [ENVO:00000428]; feature: marine pelagic biome [ENVO:01000023]; material: deep marine sediment [ENVO:00002113]; isolation source: pool of 5 deep marine... | reverse complement strand
TTCCTCGTCTTCCTCAGGGGTCAGTTCCCTGAAGGGCGGGCTGTATGTCCCGACGACTTGCAGTCCGGGGAAGCGCTCAAGCAGCCTTTGTGACAAGCGCTCCGGTATTCCTTCGGCCCCCCCATAGAAGAAATGTCGATAGCCTCTGGCGAGACCATGCTGGCAGACCTGCAGCATGACAGAGGGGCCGGCCAGCCTCTCCGGAAGTCTCTCGCCAAGAAGGCGTGCGCCCCATGTTGCCCCGACCCCGTCTGGCAGACAGAAGGTCGCCTCCTCAAGCACCTGGCGCACCCGGCTGTCCCTTGCCGCACAGACGCACAAGTGTGCTCCACAGAAGCATGCGTAACTCGTTTCCTTCCGCTCAATCACCTCGTCAAACGCCTGCAACAATTCAGCAAGCCGGATCCCACACACAGGAACAACACCGATTCGGACGATGTGCATGGCGGACCGCCTCCGCCAAACGCGATGATCACCGTGACACACACTGCCCGTGGCACTTCTTGCGGGCTCCTGCATGATCAGCATCTCCTTACGTTACTCGGGTTTTCCGGGAGACCGATTTCCGATCCGTCCCGTCTTCCGCGAAAAATACGAGCGTCACGACCATGACGGCTGGCACGACGGGAACTCGTCCCCCCATGGTGCCGTAGAGCCAACATCAGGCAGATCAGATGCGCCCATTGACCACGCGGGACCATTCAACACGATTTTTCTCGACCTCCACGGTGGTTTCTCCTCTGCCCGCCCTCGAATGCCGTCATCCTGTCGCCGTATGACAGCGGACTCCACTCCGCCCCCGAGAATGTCGTGTGCGTTCGTCCCTATCCTGCCGCCGTGAACGATGACGTACCCACCCGTACCGCTCTTACGACTCGCCACCGGGGGGAGGGGGGCCAAGTCGGACGGCAGTCTCGCAGACCGTCATCAAGCGTTCGTAGTATTGCTTGGGAGAATACTCGCGGAGTGCCTTCTCCCAGCCCGCCTGACCCATCTGTCTACCCAGGTTGGGGCGATCCCAGAGATGGCGGATCGTCTCAGCCAGTTCCTCCGCGTTGCCCGGCTCAGCCGCCAGACCCGTTACTCCTTCATCGGCTATTTCCGTCAGCGCACCAATGCGCGATACTATCGTGGGTTTGCGCCAAACCATGGCTTCAACGAGCGACATGCCAAAAGTCTCAAACCACACACTCGGCATGACAAGCATTCGCGCAGACCTGTAGAACTCCTTGAGTTCCGTGCCGGTCAGATGTCCCAGAAATGTGACGTTCTTTGGCGCTTCCGCCACAATGTGTGACGTTCGCTCATAGCTGCCGGCAATCTTGAAAGGTATATCGAGGCACTTCCGCGCGGCACGCATGAGTGTCGCGATGCCCTTTTCGGGGCTCACGCGACCGGCGTACGCGACATAATCGCCCAACGGCTGTGAAGCCGCCGTGTGGTCTGAAACGACCAGATTGGGGATAACCACAACACGAGCGGATGGAACGCCCTCTGCGACCAGCCGGTTTCGATGGAACTGCGTGAAAACAACGTAGACAGAGACATTGCCCGTATAGAATCGGAGGGTCCTCGCGGCCAGGCTCCGCACGGCGTAGCCAAGGCTCTTGGGCACACTGCCCTCACAGTTGCGAAGTACGCACCAGTATTCCTTGCCCCCTTTACATCGTTCACATACATGATCATCGGTCATGTGCATACCATGTGGACACGACAACCGGTAGTTGTGCAATGTCATTACAATCGGCACACCCACCTCATGACAGGCACCGAGTACCGATGGTGAAATCAAAGGAAAGAGGTTGTGCACGTTGATGATGTGAGGTCTGCACGTGGCCAGGAGGGCGCGCATAGCCTTTTTCGAGGAGAAGCTGTAGATGCCACTGAAGAAAGCGCGAATCCTGCCCAAGAACAGACGTGAGATTTCATCACTATGTCGGAAGAAGGGGATTACAACGTGGCCATGACCCGCCAGCAGCGAGCAGATGTTCTCGACAACAGTTTCTTCACCGCTTGGGTGGCGGTACAGGTTGTGTACCACGCATATACGCATAAGTTTAACCGATGTATCTGCCCGCGTAATGCATGGAATGTGCCTGCCTGGCGCCGCGAGCGTTCCGTGCAAGGGCTGGTCAGACAAGAATCGTCGGATCTTCCCTGCGCCATGGTCCAAGTCTTGTCTTCTCTTGCGGACCAGTTCCGGCAAGCAGGGAAGCCGGCCGCCGTCAGCGATACGCAGCACAAGCAGCGATGCGTCGCTCGATGTCCGCGATTATGCGGCAATAGCCCGCTCCGCCCACCCCCCCATACTGCGCTTGCAAGTCGGCTTCGGAAACGCCTTCGGGCAGATCACCGGCGGGCGGGCACACTTCCTCGATGGAAAAGCCGCCAACGAGGCGCTCTTGCATGGCGAGGGCGGCTGTCTTGTCGCGGGTGGCCCGGATGCCGAATACAGTGCCTGCCCGATCAACCAACAGGTCGGCAAATGAGAAGCCGCTGCCGTCAGCATCTGTGTCCAGTTCTTCCTTGAGTAAACCACAAGCATCACTGATGGCCTCATCGGAGAGTGCGGCAATCGCCGCACTGACACAGAAATGTCTGGTCCAGTCGGACCGCCCGTGAAGGACGACACAGGCCAAGATCTGCTGAGCCTCATCCTTGTTCCCGTCGCTTATGACCGGCCCCAGGAAGTCCTCGATTCCCGGATGCCCAAGAAGGATTCCGAGGGCGAGAATCGCCGCCCGGTTTTCGGTGACGGCATCGCGCTGGGTGGAGCGATTACGGGCCAGAGTAAATGCCGTCCCAAGGCAAATATTGAAGCTTGGCGGGTGATCAGACAAGGGGCCGGCAGCAAACAGGAGCAGAAGGTGATCCACTTGGGTCCGCGTAGAGGCCAGCAGTTCTTCGTTGGCGACGCGAGGACGGCGGAACTTCTCTCGAAACGTGGTGACCAGATCCATGGGCCCATAGGTGAGCCGGATCGAGTTGGGTTCGATAGCCATTTCTTTTGTAGCATTTAGAAACGGCTTCACCTGTCGATCGTGGTTCAACAATGAGGTGACGAGCGGGTCGAGGGAATGGAGAAGCCAATGAGGAAGCTCCACAGAACCGATCCGGCAACGATCCACACGCAGTCTCAGCACGCCATTCCGGATTCGCGTACTGCCCGCTGCGTCCAGATTCAGGTAGCGGGGTACTCCTTCGCCAAATCGTACGGGCAGGGACATCAAGAGCGAAATGGCATCATGGCGCAGGCGGACGATCGCCTTTCGATTCTGCGATCTGGACGAGAGGCCCCTGGAGAGCAACACGTTGGCATCGTGCTCCGTCAGCCGCAGGGTATGCGTCTGACCCTCGCTCAGGGATCTCGGACTGCTGCTGCGAATCAAGCGCGTCAGTCGTTGCTCCTCAGCAGAACTCGCGGGAACGGCCTCAAAGGGCAAGGGCGTCTTTTCCAAAGAGAACCACGCCGCAATGCCGATGCAAAGAACGACCAGTGGGACCAGCAGGGCGACCTTCCGCAGGAATCGGAGACGGGCTCGCCAACCGCGAAGCCATATGGCGTGTGCCCATACTCCAAAGAGGCAGCCGGACAGGGGAAACGCCAAACCAACAACCGCAGCCAAGTACCATGACCTGACGACCTTGGTCACACAGGCCAAGGCCGTGAGCGCGGTTGCCACCAGCAAGCCACGGAGGTTGATCGAGCGCCGCCGGAGCCGCCCCGAGCCGACGGGAACAAGCCTCGTGGCACCGAAGCCCACAGGTACGAAGTAGGCGAAGTCTCGCAAAGCTCCGAGGACAAGTGCGCCGATCCATCCGACTATCCAACGCGGGTTCCGTAGTTCCCACAGAGGAGGGAGCGTAGTCTCCCCTGCCGTAGTGTGGCAGTGAGCTCGATAAGCCAGAAGTAACGAGTACATGATTAGGATTGCCCAACCAATGTACTGGCGCTGCTTCCGATGGAACTGGATATCTCCAGATCGCATGTCAACAAGAAGGTTCGTGGCCATTTGGAAACCGGAGGGTCGGAGCAAGCGCCAGTCACAGGCACGCACAGCAAGGGGAACATCGACAGTCTTCTCTCATGATCGTAGCGGAGCCCAAAGCTTGCCGAAGTCTTCAGCCAGACGATTCAAGGCATAGGGCTTTGACTTCTCCAGCGAATACGAGCGAGCATCCAACGACAGGGCTTTGACCATCGCCTCGCAAAACAGTCCTGCCTCACGGCGGTCAACGATATATCCGTTTTTGCCATTCTCGATCAGTTCGGCGGCCGCGCTCACCGAGGTGGAAACGATGGGCTTGCCGGTGGCGAGAGCTTCCACCAAAACCGTGGGCCAGCCCTCGAAATGGGAGCCGAGAACAAAGACGTCCGCGGCATTGAGGTAGGCGGCGACCCCCCGCGGGTCGAGACAACCGGTAATATGGACCCGTTCGACGAGGCCGCACGTTCGAAGTCTCAGCTCCATCTCGTGCCTGTCCTCGCCGTCGCCCACGAAGTAGAGGTGGGCATCCTCTCTCCCTCTCGAGAAGAGCTGGAATGCTTCGAGCAGCAGATCCCATCCTTTTCTCCAATTGAGTCGGCCGACGTTCACGAACACGGGCACGTCCTGGGGAACGCCCAGCACCTCTCTTGTTTCGGCCCGATCTGCGGGACGGAAGATGTCCGTGTCCGCGCGGGTGGGGAAGGAGATGACGTCCTCTTCACGAATTCGACCGCCGGTTTTCGCCACGAAGGCCCGGATGGTAGGTCGATCCGCCGCGGCCAGCAGGAGGTTGGCGGATTGCAGAGCCGGGAAGAAATACGAATCGAACCGATCGGCAAACCGCTCGGCCCATCGATACCGCGGCATGTGCAAGGGACTGTCCACTCCGGCGAAGCAGTAGCACAGGCTCTCCCAACCCCACCGGCGCGTGGCCAGCAGGATTTCCGGGGCGCTCATGAAGACCGCACGGGTGTCAATGGCCAGAATCCGCTTTCGGTGTCTCCGCAGGCCAAGATAGGTTCTGATGCGCGCCGGGACGAGCGGTTTCCGGGCCGATTTGGTCCAGCGACCGACACTGAAGAAGTCACATATTCGGCCGTCGAAGGCTCGTTTTACCCACCGTCCCACGGGGGCTTCATCCGTCGAGATTCCGACCAGGGCGAGACGTGAGCCGAAGATGCGGACGGCTTGTCTAGCCAGGGAAAGCTGACCGCCGATGGGAAAGTCTTCGAAGTTACAGGGTTCGATGTACAGGACATCCGCCATACGTTCCTCCTGAACAACTCTTCAGTCAACCGGCGCGGTGCCGGGCCATTCGGCGCGCGGCGCAACCGACCCAGAATCCCAGTGCCGCATAGTCGAGCGCCCAAATGGGGTCCAAGGACCCGCCCGTGCCGATCGAGATCAGGCCCAGCATGATCGCCAAAGCACACGCGCCCTGGAACGGCCCCCCGGGTCGCCCGTGCAGATGCCAGACCAGTCGTACCAATTCCCCGTACCACCAGCCCAGGCCAATCAGACCGCACCAGCCGAAGGCGTGGACGAAATCCAGCCATTCGTTGTGGGCGCCGATGTACAATCCGAAACGTGCCTGGAGCAGATCCCTTATGCTTCCCATCCCCTCTCCCCATACCTGCGCCGCCAGGGGGCGGTGCAGAATGTATTCCAGGGTGATGCGCCAGAAGATGTAACGTCCCGACCCGGTACCCCCATGGGGGTTAAGCTCTTTCAAGCGCGTGATCACCTCCGCGCCCACGCGGGTGTTCAGCCCGAGGCCAGCCAACAGGACGAGTACCCCGGCCGCCATCAGGATTCTGCGCCAGGGCATCCGGCTTCCCCGCGAACACAGGTTGATGAAAATGACACCGCAGGTGGCCGCGACGGCGGCAATGAGGGTGCTGCGGCACATGATGAAGAAGAGCAAAGCATGGAGCAGAATGAGGCCGACCAGCGCGGAACGGGCCACGGCCAAATACCGGATAAACACCGGTAGGGTCGAGAGTACGAAGGAGCTAGCCGCCAGCCCGCCACGCAGCGGACCCACCGTGGCATAACGGCTTCCATAGAGGTCGAAGGCGTGTCCGGTGTGCAACCCGATACCGACGCAGGCGATAACGGTGAGCAAAACGACCCAGGCACATGCAGCCAGCCAGCGTTCGCGAATCCATCCCTCCTCGGCCAGTCGCAGGGCGACGACAAACACCAGCGTGATAAACGCCATCTTCACCGCGAACACAACATTCTGATAGGGATAGGGTCCTGCCCACGCCGTCAAGAGAGCGTAAGCTGCCAGGAATAACAAGGGGCGGGCGAGCGGGTTTGTCAACCGACGCAGGCCTCGGGAGAAGAACAGGGAAAGGAGCAGGAGAGCGCAAAGCAGCCCGCGGATGACCTGGGCGAGGCTGAAACTGCCGAGGGAGGCGTCCTCGGATTGCGTCAGATGGTACAGAATGGNNCTTGTTGAAAAGAGAAATTACGACGCTGATGTCCGGTGGTGTTGCCACGCACTCCCTCATAATGCACCCGACCCCGCGCTTCGGGCTAAAGCATTCTTCGGTATCTACCTCTCGCCTGGCTGGGCCGTTCCCGGCCGCCAGGGAGGTCAAGGGNNCAGAATCACCGCCAGAGCCTGCAGCCAATACGGGCCGGTCGGGGCCGGTGTGGTCTCTGTTTTCTCCAGGCTGACGAGGTCGGGGGAATCAGACGGCATAGCGTTCACTCCTGTCATGTGCATAGTGTCCGGCGGCACGGATGTCCGGGCTGGGGGCAGGGGCGGAGCTTCCGGCGCCCCGCGTGGAGACACCGACGGGCCCATCGTTTACCGTGTTTGGCAAAACGCACCCACGTCACGGGCAGCAGGGACCAGAACCACCACCACAGTTTCTGCCGGCGAAAGCGACGGGTCTGGCAATGCCGCAGAAGGTCACGGGCGGTTTGCGACTGAGCACCCAGGATGTACCGTGAGGCCGCGACCAGTTGCTCGTGAGCCAGAAACTCCTCGACATCGGGACGGAGATGGGAGGGCACGCCTTGTTCGCGCAACACCCGCTCGAAGCAACCCGTGGCCATAACGTGCTTGATGACGGTCTCACAGTAGCGATTCTCGGCCTCGCGGTGGTAGACCGCGCTGGCGCGCCCACTGAAGGCGATGGGGTACCGCAAGGCAATCCGGGCGTAGAGTTCCACATCTTCTCCGATGCCGGAACAGGAGGGAAAGCCTCCTACGACGTCGAACACCTCCCGACGTACGGCAATCGCCGATGGCTGCAGCGGGCCTTCGCGGCCGACCACGCTGCGAAAGAAGTTGGGGATAATGCCCTCCCAGGGAGCCGGCGGAATCTCTGTAAAAGGGGGCACGTACGTCCATCCATCCGGGTCCCGAACCTCGAAGGCGGTGGCGTATGCCCCGGCCTCCGCATAGCGGGCGTGCAGACGCAAGATGACTTCGAGGAACCATGGCTTCCATTCGTCGTCCGCATCCAGGAAGGCGATCAGTGCGCCGTGGGCTTCTTCGATCCCTCGGTTGCGCGCGAGCGAGCACCCCTGGTTTGGCTGTCGGAACACGCGGATCCGGGCATCCCGCACGTCCTCCACGACCCGGTGTCCGCCGTCCGTGGAACCGTCATCCACGACGATGATCTCGCTCCAGGGAGCCGTTTGCTCCAGGACCGACCGGAGGGCACGTCCGATGTAATTGCGCTTGTTGAAAAGAGGAATGACGACGCTGATGTCCGGTGGTGTTGCCATGCACTCCCTCANNCTAAACCATTCTTCGGTATCTACCTGTCGCCTGGCTGGGCCGTTCCCGGCCGCCAGGGAGGTCAAGGGCTGCGATTGACCCGTACGAGGCGCCTCCGGAGCCGGCGCTTACCGTGCTAGGCCAGACGGACCCATCCGGTCCTCGGATCTCCTAGGCCGTGGCATTAGGCTCCCGCTTCCGAATAGCGCGTCTCCAGATTCAGTATGGTTTCCAGGAACCAGGGCTTCCATTCGTCATCGGCATCCAGAAAAGCCACCCGTTCGTCCTGAGCTGCCGCGATCCCTCGGTTGCGTGCCGCGGAGGGTCCCTGATTCTCTTGCCGAGACAGCCGGATCCGACGGTCCTCTATACCTTCCACGACGTGGCCGCGTCGCTTAGAACGCGTCTCTTCTGGAGAATCATAAAGAAAGCCGCCGCGGCCATCGCGATTGAGGAGGACCAGGCGACGGCGCTGACGGTCACGGGAAATACCGCCAGACAGCAGAGGACGACCGCCACGTTCGTGACGGCCTGGACGACGTTGGCCATCAGGTTATGCTGAACATGGCCTGTGCCCACGAGCGTAAAGTAGGCCGAGCTGCCCAGCACACTCACAAACGAACCCGCCAGCAGGATCCGAAAAGTCCCCGGCAGCGGTTCGATGAATCGGTCTCCCAGCCACACTTTCAGGAGCGTCGGCGCCAGGAGCGCCAGAGCGGCATAGACGGGGGCTCCCAGAAGGAAGATCAGTTCCAGGGAACGACGGTATAACCTCAATACCCGGATGCGCGCCTCGGGAGTCCTGGCCGCGCTGACGCGACTGATCTCCGGGATCAGCGCGGCGTGACCGGCGGAGACCAGTCCTCGGATTTGCAGGCTCCCCGTGAACGCCATCTCGTAGATGGGTATGCTGCCCACCCCCACATAGCGGGAAACGATGAGTTTGTTCAACGGACTGATGAGCATGTTCAGCAGGGAGCTTCCCAGCATGGTTCCCCCGAAACCCAGGAGGCGCTTGCAGCGCGGCAGGTCAAAACAAAGCAGGTGCCGGATACGGATATGGGTCATGTGCCGCAGGCACAGGAACGCCGCCAGATGGGTAAGCCCCTCGGCAACTGTTCGCCCGATAAGCAGACTGCGGATTCCACAGCCCCAGCACAACAACCCGGNNGCGAGCAGTCCGCGATAGCTGGCCAGGTCCATGCGTCCCAGGCCTGACAGGGCCGCTTCGAAGACCTGAACCATGAGAACGTACAGGGTCAGAAGGCCGACGTAGGGCAGCAGCCACCGGGCCGTCTGGGCGTTCTCTCCACTGAGGGCAAACAGAGTAACGATTGGTCTCCGGAGGGCCAGTATGGTGATCAGGACGGCGATGCCGCTGATACAGACCAGCACGAGAGCGGTGGTGATGTAACGTTGCACGCCGAGGCGGTCGCCCCGTCCGTAGTCTTCGGCCACCAATTTCACCACCGCCGTATCGACACCGAGGTTGCCCAACTGCGCGAACGTCAGTACGGTGGTCAGAACAAGCCAGACCCCATACTGCTCGTAACCGAGAAAGTACAGATAGACAGGATAGCCTATTGCCAGGACCGCCGTGCTCACGACGGCCGTTACCGCTCCCGAGACCATGTTGATCCGAAGCTGGGATGAGAGCAGTCGTTGGACGGCAATTCTCATTACCTGTCTGTTATCGACAACCTCCGTGCCGGATGGAGCATCCCGGATGCGCGAATGAATGATAAGGCGAAGTCGTTCGTGTTCACCGCGGCGACCGGGTCGTTGCCCGTCCGTTAGATGGCCTTCGCCTGCTCTCTATCGCTGGCACGTCACGATTCACAATCCATTGGCCATCTCCTGAACAACCCGGCCCTCCGGCGGGCAGACTCCGTCCCCGTCGGTTACAGCCGACGTTTCTTTGTCGATGCCATTCGGCATCGGTACTCCAGCAGGTTCGCGGGCTTCCTTGCGACCGTGGGTACTACTGGGTCCAGAGTAGCCACCGAATCCGGTCGTGATCCGTCCGTGGGACGCACGGCGGTCCTGCTGCTACGTGGGCGGATTTCTTGCGCCGTGAATGGAGAAGAAGCTTGACATGCCACCGTCAATGGGATAGAAAGGGATCGACAACCAAAAAGGCAAAGAAAGAGTCTTTTTGGCTCAGTCGGGCGGACCAGCCGTTGCTTTCGAGAGCTGGGAGCTGGTCCGCCGCCTTTCTATCTGCACGGCTTCCCCGATTCACGTCTCCCGCGCAGTATTTTCACACAGACTCTGTCTTGGCTCGCAAACGCATCGTGCCAACTCTGCAAGCCAAATCTTGGTGGAAAGAGACAATCCGTCATATCCGTTGTTCTGCACATCGTATATTGGAGCGCATATAGCCGCCTGCTGTTGATGGCGCTTTCCGGGGAAGACCTGTGCAGCCGAACCCCGTGTTCCGACCGGTCCGCCCTCGCAAAACCGAGGGACGGAGCGCAACACGGTGTGATGCATGGTGTTATCGTTTTTGCCCGTCTGCGCCGGAAACCGGTTACGTCGGAGCAACGCCCCACGCCGAGGCCCGGCCCCTGGCGTTCTTCGCCTGCCCCAACCCGGACTGTGTCGCCCTCAACGTCTTCGGGACTGGTGGGTCTTTCGCCGGCCCGAGCTCGTTGGCCCGCTGGACCTGGACCACCTCGTCTGTCAAAGGCAGAGTCCTTCGATCGGCGTCCTTGGTGAGCCATTCCCGCGTCTCCGCGGCCTTCTTCGGGACGACCACGGGATGTGCCGAATCGATTCAAGCGGGACAGGCTCCGATCACGCTTCACCCGGAATGAGTCATTCTCTTGAATGGGCATGCCGCTGACGGTAAGATCGTCTCTGTCAGCAGAAGACAATGGTGACACGATCCGCCGGGGTCGACGTGTCACAGTGTGAGCGGTTCTTCGCGACGGGAACGAGATACTTTGAACTCGAGAGGAGCAACGCCGTGACAAGTGCGATCAGGATCTCCATTCGGGGCGCCGTACTCGTTGGTGCCTGGATATTTTGCGGCGGCGGGCCGGTCCGGGCTCAGCCCGTGGCGGACGAAACGCAGATAATTCCTGCGCCGGGGCAGGTACCGCCGCTGCCACCGCGGCTGCCGGAAGGAATCCCGGCCTTCCCCGGGGCCTGGGGCGGCGGCATGTTCGCCACCGGCGGTCGCGGCGGCAAGGTCNNCTGGAATCGAACATCGATATCGACAATCCCGACATCACCATCGCGGGCCAGTCTGCGCCGGGCGACGGCATTTGCCTGGCCAACCATTCCCTGAACATCAACACGCGCAATGTCATTCTTCGTCACTTGCGTGTCCGGCGCGGCCGGCCCGAGGGCGGCCAGGGCTCGGACAATATCGGCGGCAATCCCCAGGGGCAGGTCATTGTCGATCATTGCAGCACCAGTTGGGGGATGGACGAGAACCTCTCGCTCTATCGCTACATGAAGCCGCTGCCCGGCGGCGGCACCGTGAAGCTGCCGGTCGAGAACCTGACGGTCCAGTGGTGTATTTCGAGCGAGGCGCTCAACGCGGGCAATCACGCCTTCGGCGGGACCTGGGGCGGCCGGGATGCGACGTTCCACCACAATTTGTTTGCCTGCAACACGGGACGCAATCCCTCCATCGGCATGTCGGGCGAGTTCGACTACCGCAACAACGTGATTTTCAACTGGCGGCACCGCACCATGGACGGCGGCGACGAGACCTCGCTGATCAACGTGATCGGCAACTACTACAAGCCCGGCCCGGCGGCGAATCCGGACATGCGAAGCATTATCGCCCGTATCGAGCAGCGGAACATGTATTCCCCCGGCCGACAGTGGGAGGCCGGCGATTGGTACCCCGACACGCCGGTGCGGCCCGGCAAGTGGTACGTCGCGGGCAATGTCGTCGAGGGCTTCCCCGAGGTCACCGCCAACAACTGGGCCGGCATGCGCGGCCCGGAGGAGATAGCCCGCGTCAACACGCCGTTCGAAGGCTGGCCCGTCAATCAGCAAGCGGCGCTGGAGGCCTTCCAAGCCGTGCTGGCCAAGGGGGGCGCGACGCTGCCCCGCCGCGACGCCGTCGANNGCCGTCGATGCGCGCGTCATCGAAATGGTCCGTACCGGTAAGGTATCGACCGGCAACGGCATCATCAACGATCCGAAGGAGGTGGGAGGCTACCCGGACTATTCCTTCTCACCGGACGACGTGCCTGTCGATACCGACCACGACGGGATGTCCGATGACTGGGAGAAGAAACACGGTCTGAATCCCGACGACGCGGCAGACGGCCGCATCGACTCCGACCAGGACGGTTACACCAATGTCGAGGAGTACCTCAACGGGACCAACCCCCGCGAGAGAATCGACTACCGGAATCTCGGAAACAATATCGACACGATACGTTGAAGCACGACCACCGCGGCGACCGTACGGTCGGGGCTGTGGCGCCGGCATAGTGGTTTGGCTGCGCGCGGCGCCACAGTTTCGAGAACGGGCCTGCACCTGCACGAGGGGTGCAGGCCCGCGACGATCCCTGGTCTTGGTTTCGGCTGTGCTTGGTTAAGCACGAGCGCGTTCGAATTGTCGGCTACTTGACCTCGACACGCACGTTGTCGACTCCGATCCAGCTCTCGCCTTCTGCGCTGATGTTGGCGAGCTCGATGCCAAGCCTCATGCCGGCGGCGAGAGGATCGTCTTGAACGGCGAATGTCAGCGTGAATTCCTGCATGGCATCCGTCAGCGCGAACTCCGCGGCGGCCACGGGAACACGGACGCCCTCGATGTCAATGTACATACTGAGTTGCAGAATCGTGGCCTGCCAGTTGTTCTTGGCGTCCACCTTCAGTTCGATGACGTCGTCGGCGCCCATGATGAAGTGCGTCAACTGCCACACGGACGGGTCGGCCCCCTTCAGGAAGCCGGTCCATTCTCCGTCGGTGGCGCCCCAGCCGGTTTCGACGCCGGAATCCACCGGGGTGCTGTCGCTGCTCCAGCCGGGGATATCCGTGGCCGGCTCACCGCCTTCGCCGGCCTTCTCGCCGTCCCAGGCCTTGAACTTGTCCGTGCCCGGGAGCTCGAAGCTGCCGTTCTCGACGATCGGCGGCTGGGTGNNGGAAGATGATCTCACCATCGGCTGTCAGGTTACAGGCTCCTTCGACATAACCGAGGGCTTCGTCACTCTTACCAACAGCGGAACCAAACCACATGCGCCGGCCGCCGGCAAAGGTGGCGGAGCCTCCATAGAATTCCACGCCCTTATCCCACTCGGCAATCCAGGTAAGACCCTCGTCGTGCAATCCCAATACTCTGCCATTGCCGGCTCCAATATCAGGATCTTTGATGAGGGTAACCTTCGTGTTTGGATCCACCAGAGCAACGGCGTTGTTGGGATCCAATTCTACACCCGCGAAG
>JABAOH010002919.1_pt1 | contig 13142 bp, 10 predicted proteins | sample 7062181 | NCBI WGS metagenome assembly JABAOH01 (sample SAMN14538630, study PRJNA623070) | marine sediment metagenome | biome: marine biome [ENVO:00000428]; feature: marine pelagic biome [ENVO:01000023]; material: deep marine sediment [ENVO:00002113]; isolation source: pool of 5 deep marine... | reverse complement strand
CTATAGTACTCTGGTATGACCTCGCTCATATTAACCTCCTATGCATACTTCTATAAGAATGTGTTATTCAGTTCTACCACGGATATATCCCTGCTAGTAGAGATGCCGCAAAAAGGTTTGACAATCTGTTAAATGTTAAAAAGGCAGCAGAATATCAACACATAAGTGGAGATTCAAATGGTTGAAAGCAAGGACTTTACTAAATGGTCAGAAGTNNAAAGTCTTGATAGAGCAGTGGCGAAGAGAATATAATCAAGTACGCCCACATAGTGCCAGGAATTATCGCCCACCAGCTCCTGAGGCGATTCTACCTATGGTAACTACTTGACAACTGGTACAACTACTGGGGGCAGGTCACGTGGACCTGCTGTTNNGAAGTAATCCAAGACTATATTGAGTGGAATTTATCCTTGATAGAACGAAATCAAAAGATGAGGGAACGTGGACCTGCTGTTTTTGTTCGCGACACCCTATATCAATTATGTCGTTAACAATGAGAATTGAAGACCTTAAGAAAATCTCAACACCTAGCATCAAAAACTGCAAGAAGATACGTAGAAATTTGGAAGACTCAATGAAGATGCGAAAGAGGGGGTTGGAGCAAGAGGTCAAGTATTATGAAGACATCCAGAAAGGAACATTAGCAGGTCGCTTCGGACGCAGTAGTGTAGCAATCAGCATATCAATGTCTGATAGTTTATTAAAGGACACTATTGAATTCCAAGTCAGGGGTATCAATAGGTCATTTTAGCTTCAAAACAGTGTTATTCCGTTTTTAGCTTCAAAGCTAAAATACCATCTGGTAACAACCTGTTATTTTCAGTTTAACGCCAAATTAACGCCAACTTTCTAGCTTCTGTTGAGTGTGCATAGATACGAAGGATTTGTTCTGAGATGTGAATTAGAGCAATGGTGGAAATCGTAAAATCAGGTACAACCATATAGCTCACTTAGCTAGCGTCCTCCTACTCCCGCTAAAATGCCTGTAACTCTAACCTAAGAAGTGGTATCCTTTATGGGAAAAATCGTATATGTATGTGAAAATCGTTAAACAAATATAATAAAAAACCATACTTCGACTTTATAGGGAGAACTGATGGGCAAGAAAGCCAGAAATAAAAAAGTAGATGACTCCATTAGTGCGGTTGAAGGAGGCTGGGAATTCACTAATGAGGTAGCCAAGCACTTCGATGCTCATGTCCGTAAGAGTATCCCTCTATATGAAGAAGCGCAACGGATGACCGTTGATATGAGTGAGTGGTTCATTAACAATGGAAGCACTGTCTATGATATAGGATCATCGACCGGCGAGACAATTTCACGTCTTCAAAAAAAACATGCTTTTAAGGAGAATGTGAGATTTATTGGTATTGATAACAGCGATATGATGGTTAAGGAAGCCAGAAAAAAGGTCTCTGCAAATAATGTGCATTTTTCATGTTGTGATTTAAGGCAAATAATACTCGAAGAAGCAGATCTAGTCGTTTCGTTATTTACACTGCAATTTTTAAGCGTACCAGAGCGAATGAAAGTATTACGAGGAGTTTACGAATGTCTTCGTAGTGGCGGAGCTCTTATCATGGCAGAAAAGCTACTGGCTGAGGAAGGGAGGTTTGATGATATGTGGGTGGAGCTTTACTGGGATTTCAAAAAACGACAAGGGCTGACAGATGATCAAATTTTGTACAAAGCAAGAAGCATCCGAGGCGTATTGAGACCGATAACGCTAACTGAGAACATCAGGCTATTGAGAGATAGCGGATTTAATAGCATAGACGTGTTCTTAAAATGGTATAATTTTGCCGGTATCCTTGCCATCAAAACCACTAGTTCTCTGATAAAGTTTACAGGATACGAAGCTGTTGCTGGTGCAGTCGATGGTACTGCATCAGAGAACAAGTTTATTTTAAAAGACAAACACGCAAGTGAATAAACAATTTGCCATTGGCTCCCTAGCTCGTGTAGCCGCTAGGGCGAGAAATTTAAAAATATATCGTATTTTACCTCAGCCTTGGCATGCTGCTCTTAGAAAGGCATGGCATTTTCTTATAGGGATCCCATTGCTTGGAGATATTCCATTTAATTTTGATGCTGAAGTTAGTGGAATCAAGTTTTGTCTGCGTGCCCCGTATCGATATTTGGCTAACGATTATTATTTTATATATTTAACTGAAGGTGCCTATGAAGTACAGGCCACCGCTCATATCACTCAGGTAGTGCGGGAATCTCCCAATCCCAGGGTGTTGGATGTAGGAGCCCATTACGGGTGGTATACAATATACCTAGCTAAGCTCATAGCTAATAGAGGAACAGTGTATGCTTTTGAACCGAGTGAAACCGTTTTTCTATTCCTCAAACAGAACGTAGAGTCAAATGACCTGCACAATGTTCGTCTCTATAAGCAGCCATTGTCTGATAAGCGGGAGACCGTTAGTATGGTTGTATCAAAGGACAGACCTTATGAAGCCAGATACATGCATTCAATCACAGGACCAGAAATAATCGACAGCCATAGTAATACACTGAGGGCAATTACATTTGACGAGATAAACGAGAAGGAAGAAATTCATCCTAATATCGTTAAAATTGATGTGCACGGTAACTGGAAGAAGATTATTAATGGTATGAGGCTTAGTTTACAAAGAGATATAGAGCATCTTTATGTGGAATTGGATACTCCCTCGCATGTTGACTTGGTTACAGCACATTCAGATATACGGTATGTAATCTCTATGCTTCGCGACATCGGTATGGATGTCTATGAGATTCGAGATTTTAGAAAACGCGACGGCGGCAACATAATCACGGCAGACGAGAATCAAATTATAAATACCGGGTATAAAACAGCCATGTTGTATGCTGTTAAAAGGAAGCAGCCATACTAATTATGGTATCATCGCCGAGACCGCAATCTGAATTATTCATGCTATCTTCAACCAGGCTTCACGAAAGGCTCTTGCGCCTGCCTCTATACCTTGAGGGTGACTATCCACTGCCGTAGCCGCGATAATCATAAAATCGGTACTTCCAATTGCTTTCAAATATTGACGAAGACTCTTAGGAGATTTTCCTCCCGCTATGATTGGTAGTGTCGATCTAATATTCCCCATTGGCTCTATACATGCTGCTACATATTTTTGCGCCTCTTCTTCATCAGTGAAATCAGTGGCAAAATCTCCCGGTAACATTAGCATGTCAGCACCGCATAGTCTCTGCATTTTGAAATACAAGGCACGGCTGACGCCAAATCTCGGATGCCTGGTCAAAATATCTTCCCAGGAAGGGTGACAGAGCACAGCAAGTCCAGTCCTCCGAGCAATCTCCCCAGCAATGGCAAATCCCTGTATCGGTGGAGACACCAGAAGTGCATCAACACCAGCTTTAACAGCGGCATCGGCCAGCGCGAAAATCCGCGAGGGCTCATCAATTATATTAGCTATATAATATTTTCTCTCCCCGGTTTCATCTTCCATGCGCCTAACAAGATTAACCATCCTTGTAATTCTATCCATAAATGGAGAGAGTGGAGTATCACAGGTCAACTCGTCATCCTTGACGACATCGAAACCACCACGAAGAACATTCTCGTTTATCTTCAACATCATTTCAGTGTTCAATCCGACCGCAGGGCGTGCTGAGCGACAGAAGATAGGTCTGCCTTTAGTGTACAATTGGTTTTTAATGCCTGAGATTCCGTGCAGCGGTCCGGTAAATTGGTCGATCAGCGGCGGCGGAAGAGAAACGTCCATGAGTTTCAGGGCATTCAGGAATCCCATCCGATGTAATTCTGCGCCAACCGCGTTCCAGAGATTTGTTAGACTTGAACCGAAGTTGACTATAGGGAAGGCAATCTTGGCAATGGCCCGCCAGTACCCCTTTTCTCGATAGATACCCGTCTGATATACAGCAGTATTTAACCTGTAGGTGCGAAGCATGCTATCTTTCGTCTCGCTGAGAGACTCTACCGAAGTCACCCTTGCTGTGTAAGGGCTGAGATTATGCCTAATGTCGATGCCTGGAACTTTGCTTGTAGTAGCACTTTGTTCTCTCGCCATGGCAACTGCCGCTAATTCAGGATCGATTAATGTTTCGAGATAATATGTAGCCTCTACGTACTTTGCGGTATCAAGACGTTCCCGCCACATAAATAGGTCAATGTCGTCTCGACTGAGCGATTCAGAACCCATTAGGATGATCGTTCCCCCAATTCATTGGAGTCGATGCGAGGCGCAATGATCTTTTTCGCTATCTCCCAGTCGAGAGGAGTCGTAATTTTTATGTTCAACTCTTCGCCTGGGATCATCATCACCTTTATTCCTAGTCTTAGAACTAGCTCCAAAGTAGTCTGGTCTTCAACCTCATTGTTAAGTGCATTTTCATAGGCTTGCTCAAGAATTTCACGACGGTAAGCTTGGGGAGCTTGAGGTAGCGCTGCTTCCGATGCTGAGATAACTGTAGTTATGAAACCACCACGATGGCTTACTACTGGAATTAGCGGAGTAATAAATGGTGCTGCTGCCCCATGGTTTTTTGCCCCGTCGATAACCTTAAATACCAGATCCTTGGTGGCAAAAGGGCGAGTAACATCGTGAATAAGGATAATATTCTCATTGCATTTTTGGAAGAGAGAGAATATTGTGGCCTGTCGGGATGCTCCTCCTGGATATACTTCCGCCAGGCCAGCTAACTCAGAGCGAGCTTTTTCAAGATTACTAAGCGGCACTCCAACAAGGATTCTATCAACACACGCGATGAGGGTATTCACCACTCTATAGATCAAGCTGCGGTCTGCAAAATTTAAAAAAGCCTTGGGTCCCAATCCCAGTCTTGTTCCCAACCCGGCTGCAGGAACCAATACAGCAGTATCTTCCGTCAAATTGCCCCCCTTCTTAACTACTTAATCCTTTTTGTCATATTTATAAATTATTGTCACTGCACTTTTATAAAAATATCTCTCTTGTCCGATTATTTATGCTCGGATGAAGAAAATTCTTTTTAATAAATATTTTAACCTTGGGTAACGTTCGAGGAAAAAACCCACCGGGATTAAAAAAGACCGTACATAGCTTACAACGATCTTTTTCTTATCGATTAACTTGAACGATGCAATACTATTCCAGCTCATTGTAACCCACTCTTTGTCTTCTGGTTTTGGATTAAAAAGTGCTCTAACTCTATCTGCAATTCTCTCAGATGCACATCCATCAAGAAGGTTACCAAATATTCGTTCTCGATAATAAGCCCGTTCTTCAGCCTTTTCCTGGGGCTTCTTTATTGATCTAATCAGGGCATTTTGAAGTCCATCAACATGATTGATCTGGATACCCAAGTCCCTCCAAGCCCACTCATGCCCTTCCGGATCATAAAACTCTTTATCTTTGAACCGAAGCGGATTGTTGACAAGAATTATAGGTCGATCTAAGGCAAGAAAATAGAAAATGACGCTAGAAGCATCTGACAACAGAATATCTGCCAAAGGCAAATATTCATAAATATCTGAATTGTAATCCTCTACGAGCAAAGTGCGTTCGTTACGACGGACAGATTCACGCCACATTACCATCAAATGTGGAAAAAGTTTGATTATAAGCGGATGAGGTTTAATGATTATATTAATATCTGGCAAACTTTCCCGGATCTTATCAATCCATTTATCACCTAATATTTCTGCGGAATTGAAAAATTTGTTCCAAGTCGGAGCGTAAAGAAGAGTGATCTTGCCTTTTGAAAAATCTGCCGGATGCACTACATCACTGTTGAACATAGGATTAAGCACACGATCCATCGCTACAAAACCCGTTATCCAATACCCAAGACGTGGATTCCAACCTTTTCGGATGTATTCATCCCGTATCCACTCACTGGATACACAGGTAAAATCAGACCCCATAATTGCGCTCTTCAAAACATTTTTACTGGCAAAACCGTGCCTTACCCAGATTATGATAGTTCCAGGTAGGCGTGCCCGATAGAGGTAATATCGGTTGTCGGCTACGAGCAGGATTCTAGGCTTAAAGGAAACAATAGATTTCAAATCTTTGGTCATGAGGCAAGGGAAGTCATCTTTTAATATGGAATAGACAGGTTCGAGCATTGGACGGTAAAAATCATTAAAGATGTGGAATCCGATACGTGCCGATTCTTTACCAACTACACCCAGACAAGGTGAGGCTTCTTCACTATTGACTAGTTTCCCAAGGACATTGGCCTCCTGTTTATGATGAATTTTTATTATCATATGTAGACTCTTTATTTTCAATATATTTTTACTTTTTCCCCAGAGTCCAAAGCCCGCTCTATGACTGGAATATTATAACTCGTTCTTAACTCCAATGTCATGCTCTTGAATTACTATCTGAGTGATCATATATCAAGAAGCACCACCCGTATACGCATCAATGGCAACGATACCCTCTATATATAAAATCTCTACCACGATCTGAATGGTGACATGTTGGCATTATAACTCCAAATGAAGGGACTACTACACTTTTCCGATAGCAGGGTTTTATAGTAATATCTGAAGGATTATCAAAGACGGAGAGAATCTTAATATCCAGCAATTATTATTTTTTACAGTTATATAAAATCTCTGCAAATGAGTGAACGAGGGAGAGGCGGAGAGTGGATGTAGTTATACGAAAATAGTGAAAATAGATCTTATTTGGAATGTCAGTTAGCACGCGAAGAGATAGGGCCGAGTCATTGTCTGCCTAAACCGAACGAACACATTATGGTTTTGAGAAAAATGAAATCGTACATGGTTTCAATAATCATCCCGGCTCTTAATGAAGAGTCTACAATTGGTGAAGTTATTGATGAGATACCCAAAAAGGAGTTACAGAAAAGAGGGTATGGCGTCGAAATCGTGGTCGTTGATAATAACTGCAACGATAGAACTGTGAGAGTTGCTGAGGAAAAGGGAGTCAAAGTTATTGTAGAACCAGTCAGAGGGAAGGGCAGGTCTGTTAGAACAGCCCTCAAATCGGTCAGTGGAAATTTTATATTTTTTTTGGATGCGGATTATACATATCCTGCCACCTATATCCTTAGAATGCTTGAGGTGTTGCACGAGGGACAGGATGTAGTAATAGGTTCTAGGCTTAGAGGGCAAATGATAGAAGGGGCTATGAGCAGGATGAATTTGGTGGGAAACCGTTTTCTTTCTTTCATAGCAAGCATCTTATATGGGACTCGGATAAGTGATCTTTGCACTGGGTATTGGGGCTTTACAAGGAGGGTTATTGAGGACATCGAATTAGATGCGAAAGGATTTGAGTTCGAAGCAAATATATTCGCCGAGGTAGCTAAAAATGGTTATAGTATAGCCGAAGTACCTATTCACTATAGAAGGAGGGCGACTGCTCCCAAGCTTGATTCTTTGAAGGATGGATTTAAAATAGGTTGGACATTAATGACAAGGAAATTTCGTCGAAAATAAAGGATTGTATCCGAAATAGGAGCGACGTCTCATGTTTGTATCCGTGATAACGTGTACTTATAACACCGATAACTACCCGAATATCTTGGATACAGTAGCTAGCCTATTAAATCAAACATACCCAGATATAGAGATTATCATAGTAGTTGATGGAAATGAGAGATTACGCGAAAAGATCGCTATGACATATGACACCAAGGGTAATATACAGGTTATTGCCTCAGAAGAAAACAAGGGCGTAGCTGGATCTAGAAATTTGGGTATTACACAGGCACGAGGCGATATTATCGCCTTTTTAGACGATGATTCAGTCACCGATAAAAGATGGATAGAAGACCTGGTTGATACTTACCAAAAAAGGGATGCTATCGCAGTTGGGGGGGGAATCTTGCCCATATGGCTTTCGAAGAAACCAGACTACTTGCCTGAAGAGCTTTATTGGCTAGTCGGTTTGACTTATAAGGGATTTGCCAAAGAAGGTGTTACTGAAGTTCGCAATGCATTTGGTTCGAACATGAGTTTTAAGAGAGAAGTGTTTGAAAAAGTAGGTTCATTTAACCAGTGCTTTGGTTTCGCTAGGAAAGGAACCTCTTATATACAGGGAGATGAACCAGAGTTCGCACTGAGAATGCAAAACACACTGGGTAAGGGGGTCACCTATAATCCTAATCTAATAGTATATCACAAGATTCCCGAATGGAAGACAAAGTTAAGAATTTTACTCAAAAGGGCCTTTTATCAAGGTTACTCAAAAGCGTTACTCAAAAAGCTTAGTCATTCTCCTAAGCCCCTAGCTCCTGAAGAATCGTACCTTAAAGATTTGCTGCTCAAGTATATTCCAAGAAGGATAAGGCGGATATTCCTATGGCATGATCCGTTGGTAGAAATGAAGCAGCTGTTGGTCTTGCTTATCTCTATACTTGCTGTGGGTCTGGGATTCGTTGATGGACATTTGAGAAGCAGCTCAAAAAGTAGAAGCTAGATGAATAATGCCATAACTATAAACGAATTGGGTCGATGTTCATCTCAGTCCTAAGGAGAGAAATGCTTAACCGATATGCTAATACCGACCCATTTATGGCATTGTCAAGATAAGAGTTCTTCTGGAATATACTATCCGGATTTAAGCGTCAAGAGCTCCTTATGAGACAACCTCATAGAAAAGAGAACATACAGGGTAACCAGCCCTTGGGTGGCCAACCAAACATAGCCAATGCCGATTATTCCGGTTTTCGTTAGGACAAAGTAGCTGCCGAGCAACACTGCGGTAGCAGTGAATCCGGAAATAAGGGCAAGCTCCCTTATCCTTCCTTCAACACGTATGACGCTGTTATAAACATAATTTACTCCAATAAACGGGCTTGATAGCACCAGAATGCGTAATAGCATTAAACCGTTCAAGGCATAGCCCTCGCCAAAGAGAGACAGAAGCCAATAACCTAACAGCCACAGCATGAGAGCCGCTGGAACTAATAGGGAAAAGATTAATCTGAAAGCCATTCTCACACTGACCGCTAATTTATCCTCAAAGTGAGAGCCTTCAGCGAACAGAGACTGGGACACCGCTAAGGGGATGGCAAAAAGCAAACCAGCAATCATCCATGCCACATAAAAGTAGGCATTATAGGCTGCTCCGATGAGGTTAACCACCATGATCGGTAAAATCAGGGCTGGTGCTATTGCAAATAGAGAGGCTAGGTAGTTTCCTGTGGAATATCGCCACATATGGCTGACTGCACCGACGCTCAGCTTGGGCATCAGCCGGTAGTGGCTCTGAACTCGGGGCAGAAAAAAGAACATGGAAACCACCACGGCTACCCCAGCCGCGATTCCCCAAGAGGCAGCGATACCAAAGGCATGAAAAAAAAGAGCTAAAAGGATGGGGATGGGAATCTTAAGCAATGAAAAAATGGTGCCCTTGGATAACACAAACTCTGCCCTTCTCTTGGCGATAAATATGTAATCGGTTAATCCAGAAAGTGCCCAGAGGAGAACAAAGACAGCAAAAGCGATGGCAAAGATTAGATTCTCGGTAATAAAACCTATAGCTGGTGACCATAAATTCAAACCAGCCATAAAGATTGCAGCTAAAGTTAGGGCTACCACTCCGCTAAGAGTGAAGCAGGAGTTTATGATATCTACCGGTTTCTCGGCTTTTGGCAGAAAACGAACAAGGGCAGCACCAAACCCTAATCTGCTAAGCATGGCCAGAAGAGACATAGCGGATATGATAGCTGCCCCGAAGCCTACATCTGCTTCAGTATAAAACCTCGCCACAACCATCCAGAAGAAGAAACCCAGCCCCGTCATCACTATGGTGTTGGTCATTAAAAAGAAAGAGTTCTTGTATAGAGGGCTCCTAATATGCTGCAGTGTGGTTCTCGTGAGAGGATTGCTGAACACTCAATAATAATACTTTAAACCGGTATCAAGGGCAAGAAAATGAGCGAATTAAACCGAAACCATCAGTCGACATTGGCCGCTTCATTCCACATATTCAAAGATTTTTACTGATGGGATCGTAGCAGACAGTGTTCTACCGCTATCAGAGCTATGAATCAGCTTGTAGCGTTCTAGCGGGAGTAAAGGAACCGGACTAATAAGGGGATTAGTACCGACTACTACATAATTTTCTGTATTCTGGCTTAAGACGTATGTGGTTGCCTCTTCGTAGCTAGGAAAAGATTTTCTGCTGGTTATTTGCTTAAAGGCTTTGCCTTGATGGTTTATCTTTTCCTGATACGAAATTACCAGCGAGCTGCTTGGGATTACGGCTTCGCCGTTAAAATTATTCAGCCTGGTAGATAACGAGCGATAGTATTCGGGGTAGAACAGAGTCCCAGATATTAGTTCACCTTTCTCTGATATGTAGTAAATTTCATAATATTCATTCGTTTCTTTTTCTGCCCAAGCGACAACTGAGTGGAATTTGGTTGTAGCTGTGTCGGAGTCAATAATCACATACCTTGCTCCTAAGTCATCCATTATTTTGTTAGCTGAGGTCTCATCTTGAGCAGTAAAAAACTGCGCTGCTTGTGAAGCCCCTTGTTGAAATGGGTTGGAAATCGGTATTCGGTGACTGATCCGAGTAATCCAGTGCCCATAATCCCACCAGGCCATTATGCCATAAGCAGATTCAGGATACTTATAACTTCCCTCTTGTGCGAGTGGCTCATAGAGCTCATAATAGTAATCGGATTTTCCAAAGGGGTCAGGGGTATTCTCTTTCAGCCAGGAAAGGGAACTTACCCAGGCATCAGTGGGAACAAAAGAGGATGCCTGCTTGACAGTTTTAGTCGCCCCATGGATATTCCAGAAAAAAACAAGGAAGAAGATAACTATCACCCATAAAATGATAACCGTGTAATTAGTGGAGGGGCGTGCCTGCCATCCCCTTCTCTTGGCTCTTCTCCTCTCTGCCCTACTGGGTATTTTCACAGGTACGGATATCGGATCCTTAAAGTCAGCAAATTCAAGGATTTGCCACGACATGTAGTCAGTATTTTTTCCACCTAAATAGTCAATAATATACTGAATGACATAATAGACAAGTATAGACACATAGCTAGTAAGTAGCACCACATTAATGGCAAGATAGTAGGCGAAGCGGCGCTGCCCCAGGGTTGCCGCCAGTATCATTAAGCACCAGACTACAAGAAGGGTTTTTTCGGCACTGTTATGCTTAATAACAATGTAGATTAAAATGCCGAGCGCGATGAGGCTAAGGAAAAAGTTGGTTGTATAACTACTCCAAGCAACTGTAAGTGCGAAGTTACCTTCAGGAAACAACAAGGGCGCAACTTCCCTAATAGTAACTGAAGCTCGTCCCGGAGTGAAGAAACCGAATTTACTCACCATTGAACTAAGTAAGTCGGGATTAACGACATAGAAGATGGCTAGCCCAGCAAGTCCAAGTCCACCCAAGGTCAATGGGTAGTAGATTGGCTTTATCTTATTACTTGCCATCAGTCGGGAGAAACCATTCAAGACTAGGGGGATCAGGATAGCAATAAGCATAGATGGCAGATACAGCTGGCCAAACCAGGTTTGTGGTAATTTGGGTAAGCCCATCGCAAAAGCAATGAGAAAAAATAGAGTACCCACAATACATAAGTAATCGGTGGTTTGATTTCTCAAGTGATCAATGATGAACTGGGTTACGAAAAAAACGGAGATGATAAAGACCAAGAGGAGCCCGCCTACCCAAGAGAGTAGATAGATTCCCAGGAAAACGCCAGCAAGCAGGCTATATATAAAGGTCTTATTAATAATACCCCACTCCCAACGCTTTATGTGGTTGAGGGTTAGTTGTCTTTGCTTCGCAACTTTAATAGAAAGAATCAGGAAAAGCATAAATGTAGCGGTAAACAATGTCTCAGCTACATGATGATCAGTGAAGCCGAGTATTGACCGACCAAGAAATTCACCGGGCAACATGGCTATCAAACCAGCAGAGAGCACACCAGCCCATCGACTAAATAATTCTTTACCAATGAAATAAACGGGAATAACAGTCAAGGCACCTAATACTGCTGGGAAATACGCGCTAACGACATCAATAGTGTGCTCGGTTGGTGAAGCTAAGCCAATGCCCCAGATAATACCGGTAAGAAACCAGTCAAAAAAAGGAGGCCAGCCTACTATGGCACCATTAGGGTAAAAAGTGTAGGGGTCAAAGGAGATGGAATGAGGGAAGTGGCGGAGCAGATTGTCGACAAGACGCATATGATAATATGCATCGACACTAGTAAACTTTACTAAGTCGCCGCTGAAGACTTGGTCGTAGGGCAAGTAAATTCGAAAGTACAAAGCAATACCGAAGAATAGAGCCAGCATTATACCAGTAAGAAATCGTGGGTGAAATCTAATCTGACTCATATGGACTTGCCCCCATTAGTTGTACCAGTTCTAACGTCTTTTTCATAATTAGTTAATCTCAGGTGTAGGTGGATGGTTATTCCTAGCACAATGCGGACGTACCTAGCTATATTCCTTCTGCCATTGTCCTATTAACACTTTAGCTTCGTCAAGTGTGGTACAGATCTCCCAATCGAGCAGCTCATCTCTGGGCTTACCGCTGCTCCAGCACATCCTATGCCCGCCTATCAGTGGCAGTTAATCAGATGGTTTCACTGCCTTAGCTGCGATAAATTGTGCTGTAAGATATTTTGTCTTCTTTGTAACTTATGGGCAACAGCAGGGTGAGCACATATTCGATGAAGGAATCACGGATGAAGGAGTCCTCTCGTGGCAATCGCAACCGAAACAGGACTTGCAGAGTAAGCAGATACAACACTTTATTAATCACGATGAACTGAAGAATTCGATATATTTGTTCTTAAGGACTAAAGAGACAGCTGATTATTCTTATTTGGGAAAACTGAAATATTTATCTCATGATAGGGAACGTGAGCGCCCTGTATATTTTCAATGGCAGATAATAGATTGGGATTTGCATTCGGATATTGCGGAAGTTATGGGACTTGAAATTCAGACAATTAGTAAAGAGAGTGAAGAACAGCCTTCCCTTGGTAGAAGCATTCTTCAGGAAACTGTGACCTGCCCCCAGTAGTTGTATCAGTTGTCAAGTAGTTACCATAGGTAGAATAGCCTCAGGAGCTGGTGGGCGATAATTTCTGGCACTATGTGGGCGTATTTGATTATATTCCCTTCGCCACTGCTCTATCAAGACTTTAGCTTC
>JABAOH010069932.1_pt1 | contig 13146 bp, 12 predicted proteins | sample 7062181 | NCBI WGS metagenome assembly JABAOH01 (sample SAMN14538630, study PRJNA623070) | marine sediment metagenome | biome: marine biome [ENVO:00000428]; feature: marine pelagic biome [ENVO:01000023]; material: deep marine sediment [ENVO:00002113]; isolation source: pool of 5 deep marine... | reverse complement strand
GAATACAAGGTCGATATTCCTGGTTCCGAACGCATGAGCCATCAGCCCATTGAGACCCCCTCCGGACTCGATCACAAGAGCCCGATCCCTTTCGGTCATTCGATAGGCAAGCGCATCGGGCATATGAGAGAAGAAATCCAATAGGGTCTTTTCCCCGTCATAACGGGTTATTGCCGTCAAATGCTCACCGTCAATGGTGATCCCGAGTTGAGGGGGAACTGGTTTCTGAAAACGAAGACTCAACCCAGGAGCAAAACGAACCAAGGGGCTGTCCACAACATCAACTCGTGAAAAGGCATTCCACCAGGTGTCCAGGAGCCGACTCTCCGGATATCGAAGGGCGACCCTGAGGCTCTTGTACGGCGAGATTCGAACCTCCAGAATGGACGGCTTCGCCCACAGAAGGAAGATCATAAACCCCAGAAGCACGGACGAGACCNNAGCACGGACGAGACCGTCATAGCCCACCGACTTGAAGGCCTCTCCGTTCCGAAGAGGAGCGCCCCCAAGGCAGCCACGAGGGCTGGGAAAACGACCATCCCGGTCCCACCGAAAGGTGAGAACAAGACAAGGACCAGAAGGGATCCAAGTCCTGCCCCGGCGAGATCAAAGAAGTAGACCCTTCCAGCTTTACGTGCGAGATGAGTTAAAGCCCCTGAGATGCATAGGCCAGAAAAAAAGAAGGGCACGCTTAACAGGAGGTAGTCGGCAAACAGGTAGACCAACTGGAGGCGATCCCAAGAGACCCGGAAGGGATCAAATGGGAGCGCGTTTGCCACCAGGTAAGCGCCCACGGAGGACACAGAAAAAACCATGGCGGAAAAGGATAAGAGGGAAGTAGGATTCTTCTTCAAAAAAGACGGGAAAAGAGCCAGGAACGAACCACTGGCGCCATACCCCAGGAGGGCGAGGCTGACGACCATGAAGGCGAAGTGATATGAGAGGGCCACCGAAAAGACCCGGCTCAGGGTCACCTGAAAGGATAGCGCAGCAAGAGAGACCAGAAAAACACCCAGAAAGGTTGAAAGACGTGCTCCGGCTTTCACAACGTCGCCCGAGAGAGGCACGAATTGGAGGCTTCGGATACCCTAGCCCACACCGCTCGATGGAGTGACTTCCGCGTTATCCTTGTCATCCTTCGCCGCCGAGTTTTCATTTTCTTCCTTGTAGACGGCCACAATGCTTCTCACCTCGATGCCAGCCGCCTTGAGGGCTTTTCGAACCTCGCCCGCAGTCGTGTCTCTGACCTTCACAATCAAGTTTAGCTTTCCCATAGCTTCCGTTACCTCAAAAGCAAACCCGTCAACGCTCCTCTTTTTCTTCCCCACCATCCGTCGCGATCCGGGTCACGCCTCTCTCTGCCTTTCCCACTTTCGATATCGACTCACGTAGTCTTCCAAGACCTGGCGGTAATCAAGACCCAAGGATCTGGCATACTCATGAACAAAACCCTTAAGGTAAACCAGTGCTGGAAGATGGGCATATTTTTCCGACTCGATAAAATCCAGATTCGTTCGGCTCACCTTAGTCCGGACGGAAATCTCTCGAAGATCGATTCCCAAGGCTTCCCTGATCTTCCGCAGGGCCGGTCCTGAGTATTCGAAATCCGGCTGGGAGATCATCTCCTCGATCCGTCGACGGTGATCAGGGCCAAAAGGCCTGGCCTGATCGGGAAACGGGGAGGCGTTCGCTTCCAGAACGTGCTGATAGAACGATACACCCGTTCTCCTCGCCGCCTGCACGTCTTCACGGCCGAGCGTTCGATCATACTCTCGCCGACTGATTTCATTTCCGATCGTCTGGTAGGCCTTCTCAATCAGCGTTGATACCTCCTCGATCTCGTCTTCATCCAACAGAGAATAGATGCCGATAGAGTCACGACGGTAAGTCTCCTTGGCCCGTTCATAGGCACTTCGGATTTCACCCTGGCTCGCATTTGGGCTAACTTCGAGAATCTCGTAGTAATTAAGATTTCCCAGACGTTTCATCGTCAAAAGTTAAATGTAAGCTGTTGTTTCCTCAACAGTTTGTTGGTGATCTCCGCAATACATCTCGACGCCTTGGCATATGGCCGTTCAATCACGAGGGGTCTCCTCCGCTGTACCGACTGCCAGACCTCATTGTCATAGGCAATATAGCCAATGTAACTGAGACTGATGGCAAAAAATCGAAGACAGGCACTCCTCATCGAAAACCCAACATCGACATCGCCCTTCGTCCTCACCTGGTTGACAATCAGCTTCGGTCTGAAGCCCTCAACCTCACGCCTGATCATTTGTCCGATACTGCCATCGATATTCTCGACGGCTTCGATGAGATCGAGTGGCGTCCGAATCCCCCTTTCGTTTCGCTGATTCATCGCAGTCTCAATCACCTCGCGCGCTTCAGGATGGCGGGTGAGTTTTTTCAGCTTTCGATAGAATGCGCTTTTGATAAAACGATATGCATTTTCGATCGATGTGGGCTCTGGGGTGACCACGAGAATGCCACCATCAGAGATTAGAAAGAAATCCAACACGTTGAATGAATTCCCGGCTCCAAGATCGACAATGACATAATCGCTCTCGAGATTCCGGATGTGTCGAATGATTTTCAACTTCTGGTGGACTTTTGGATTCGCAGCATCGAGGATGTCTCGCGCTCCAATGACGAGCCCTAGATTGGGGATTTCCGTGTTGACGATTACACTGCGAATGTTTTCGACACGTCGTTTGATAAAATCATCGAGGGTAATCTGAGGAGGGGAGAGCCCCAGGAAAGTATGCAAATTCGCTCCCCCGAGGTCTGTATCCACCATGATCACTTTCTGACCTTGTTTCGCAAGACTGACTCCCATATTGGCGGTGACAAAGCTTTTCCCGCTTCCTCCTTTGCCGCCCCCAACTGCAATAATATGCCTCGTCCTTTCGCCCAGGTTGGAATGTGAAAACCCTGCGTTGAGCAATTTAATTCCCTCTCAACAAGTGGGAGTATACCATATTCTCCGGGCGGCCTCGAAAGACTCTCTCGGCAAGCGCTAGGCTGCCTCGAGCCGACCATCCCGGTAAGCAGACAGATACCCTTCACAGTAAGGATCAGCACCGGAAAGCGTCTCAGCGGTCAGTATGCCAGCCATCATCCCTCTGTCCAAGGGATCGATGATCAGGGCGTCCAGTCCCATAGCCATTGCCATAATCGCGAAGATCTGGTTGATATGCTTCCGGAGGGGAAGTCCGTAAGAGATATTGCTCAACCCGCATATGGTATGGACACCCGGATGGCCTTCCATGATCCTTCGAACAGCCAGGAGAAACTCAATGCCGAAACTCGAATCGGTGCTCACGGCCATCACGAGCGCGTCGACATAGATATTGTCCAGTGGGACATCCGCCTTTTTCAGCTTTTCGATCAGTTCTGAAGCAATCTCGAATCGCTCATCCGCCGTCTTTGGCATTCCCTTATCGCTCATGCAAAGGGCCACGACCTTAGCCTTGTATTTTCCAATGAGAGGCAGAACCTCCTCAAATCTTTTCTCCTCCAGGGAAATCGAATTGATCATCGGTTGGCCTTTGTGAACCGCAAGAGCCGCCTCAATGGCTTTCGGGTCGGGACTGTCGATACACAAGGGAACATCGAGCTTTGCCTGGATCGTTTCCACGAGCCAGGGAAGATATTCGACCTCTTTTTTCACGAAGACACCCGCATTGACGTCCACCCAATGGGCCCCGGCATTGACCTGATCCGTGGCCTCTTTGACGATAAGCGTCGTATCCTTGCTCTCAATGGCCGGCTTAATGTTTTTGCGACTCGCATTGATCCGTTCACCCACAATAAGCATGACGTACCCCCTGATTTTTAGATTTATTTCGGAGTTCAGCTCAACCTTTTCAAACGGGTGGGTTTCCACCTGTGAGAGGCACCATGACAAAAAAGCGTTTGGGAAAAGCAGAGAGGGTTTCTGCAAGAAGCCCGCTGAGATGAGGAACACCGCTCACGCGCGATATTACCATGACAATCTGGGATTTCCAAGGGCCTTGGCGACCACCCGGAAGGCTCCCCCTTCTCTGGAGACATCGACAATAACCTGTGGATCAACCGCGCCCGCCTCAAGAGCGGCAAGGCGTGCCCTGTTTCCAAGGAACTCTCTCGCATAGTCTAGGGCGTCCTCAGATTTTTCAAACCCGGACCTCTGCCCTTCGGCCTGAACAAAGAAACTCTGAACCCGCTCGGTCTCATGGGTATAGATCAGAGCCTCTTTGACGATCATCACGGAACCTGCCACGGCTCCGACAGCATTGGCCACGTGAGCATAGGAGGGTAGAAAAAGGGGAGTCTTCAAAAAGCCTGCCACTTTTTTCAAAAATATTCCTGCCGGGGCGCCGATGGCGATGATGGGGATTCTACTCGTCAGGGTCACATCGAGGCATGGGTTCTCTCTGCCCAAGGCATTCTGGAGGAACCACCTACCCCACGTGTCACTAACCTTTTCTGGGAGCCCCTTATCCTTTTTCTGTGCCAGAAAAACGACAACCTCCTCGACGATCTTGGCTGTCATGAGATCGAGGACTTCATCGACGAGGCTCTCCTTCCTCCTTTCAAAAAGCGTGCAAGCAATATGTACAGCCGTCCGTGCAGCCTCTGTGCTCCACGCCGTGAATTGGCCGCTCACATGAAGCAGATCCGTTGGCGTCAGCGTAGACGGCTCAATGAGGCCTTGACGAATCAAACCTTCGGCGCCGAGTTGCAGGGGATGGTAGAATTGCATTTTCTCGAGAAGCCTTGACAGCGATAGGGGGCCCTCACTCAGAAGTTCGAGCAAGTCGCGATGAAGGGATGTGCGGACATATGGCCCGCTATCAGAGCGGTTCTTGTGCAAAAACCAGTACTCCAGATCGGTTTGTTTCCAGTCCAGAAGCGGTTTGCTCTTCAGCTCAAGTATTTCTCTCTCCACCCGAGGGAATTTCGCGGCCAGGTATGATAGAGGAACAACCCGGCTGGGTCCAACGATCAACCGCCCATCCAGAGCAAAGGAAATCCTGCTATCTCCGCCAAGGCCTATGGTTCGAATGCGAGCGGCCTTCACCGCTGTCTCAATTTCCCCGACCCGGGCTCCTTCTTCAGCGATCGCAATCTGCGAATTCTCGATCACAGCGATGTCCGTAGTGGTCCCACCAATATCGATGACGAGAGCATCTCGGTACTTGGAGAGAAACCTTCCCCCTATGGCACTTGCAGCCGGCCCAGAGAGAATGGTCTCAACGGGCTTTTTCACCGCCATCTCATAAGGCATCAAGGAGCCGTCACCTTTGACGATCATCAAAGGCGCCTCAATCCGGTGGGCTTTGAGGGACTCTCTGACGGCCTCGATAAATTCCTGCATGATGACAACGAGAGAGGCATTGAGGCAGGCCGTGGTGGCTCGTTTGATGGAATCGAGTTTTGTCGATAGCTGGTGACCGAGAACAACAGGGAAAGAGGAGACCTCTCGAACGCTATCAAATGCCTCTTCTTCATGGGTCGTGTTCAGCGGACTGAAGTAGCTAGAAACCGCAAGGGCATCCACCCGGCTCAGGTTCTCCTTGACCCAGGCCTTTATGGCTCCACGATCTAGGGGCTCTTTCTCCTCTCCCTGGACCGTATGGCCTCCTCGGAAGTACGCAAAATAAGGGGTAGGGAATTTCGACTCGAGGTCGTAGCTGAGTATCAGATCTCGGTCATAGCCAATGAGGAGAAGCCCCACGCTTCGTCCTTTGCCTTCCGCAATCGAATTCGTGGCAAGGGTACTCGAAATACAAACGAGCTTGACCTTTGATGGGTGATCAACGTTGAGGCCCTCGAGCGCCGCGGTAATCCCAACCGTGAGATCCTCACGGGTCGTCAGGCTTTTGCTGGCCGCAACGACTTGCCGAGACGGGTACTCGAGGAGCACGCCATCTGTATAGGTCCCCCCCGTATCGATGCCGATCATGTAGGCAGCGTCTCGATAAGCCCCCTTCTCTCGTTTCTTCCTTGACCCCATATTCAACGCCTGATCTCATTCCCAAAAAATCCTAAACACACCGAGTCCACGGGAATCACAGAATCGTCAGAGGATCTATCGGAAAATTGATTGTCATCTGGATAGCCCAATTTCAAAACCCGTTCTATCGAAAGGCGGGGCTCCTGCCGAGGCCCCGCCCTCTCTTCGCATGAACTCGTCCCGATGGTGATCAGGAAGCCTTCTCATCCGCCCTTTGGACGATCTTCTTCACTTCCTTTCTGACCCCCTCATCGATTGGCTCTGGGCGATGGGTCTCCAGAATATGGTTCATCTTCTCTTCAAGCCGCTCGTTGAGTCTCTTCTTCCCTCCACCAGCCCAGTTTTCATAATTGCTCCGGTCCAGCAACCGGGGGAACCAGAAGCCTGTCCGATAGTGTTCCATGGTGTGATCCTCGGTCAAGAACTGGCCTCCCGGACCGACCCGATCGATTACATCGAGAGCGAGATGATCTGCATCGACACGGATCCCCTTGCCAACATGCTTCACCATATCGATAATCTCATCGCACAGAACGAGCATCTGAAGGGAACCGTTGAGACCGCTATCCAAATAGCCCACGTCGTGGATCAAACTCGCACCTGAGAGCATGGCCGTATACAGGGAGAGGGTCGCTTCAGCCGCCGCCTGCTCATCAACGACTTTGGCATCGCTGCACCCCCCGGTTGAAAACATCGGCAGTCCGAGCCATTTCGAAATATCAGTACTGGCCGCGGAAGCAAGCGAGAGCTCTGGAGCCCCATATGAGTAAGTCGATGTCATCATATCCATGATGGTCTGAACCCCTCCCATAATGAGGGGCATCCCCGGCTTTTTGAGGTGAGACAGGACCAGACCGAACAGGGTCTCGGCAAGATCCTGGACCAGCATCCCCGCAACAGTAGCCGGTGCGGTGGCTCCCGCACTTGGGCACGGGGTGTACATCGCAGGTACGCCTCTATCTGCCGCGAAAAGGAGCTTTTCAACCGCCTCTTTACCGTGATAGAGCGGAGAAACCGGCTCGATGTATATAATAAACATCGGGTTAATCCGAAATTCCTCCTCACCCCCCCGGATGAGGCACGCCATCTCATACAGGTCTCGGAGCCCCTCTCCGTCAACAGCAGTCAGGATAAGCGGTTTTGTCGTGTTGGTCACCATGGCCATGAACTGATGACGATCATAGGCCTTTGGATTCGGCACGTTCGAAACCAGACCGTGAGACATGAAGAAATCGAAATTCGGAAGAAAGTCTACGATTCTCGCGGCTTCGGTCACATCGTTGAAGGTGTACCGTCTCCGCTCGCCTGTCTTCCTGTCATAAATGAAAGGACAGTCAGATCCCGTTCCAAAATTCACCTCATCCTTTTCCAGATGGAGGGTTCTCTTCCCATCTCGACCCGCGATCGTGATCTTTTGCGGACAGTCCCTTCGCGCCCGTTCAACCATGGAGGCGGGAAGTCTCACAAGGTTTCCATCGGTCACAACGGCATCACTCTCTTTGAGCAAATCCAAGGCCTCCTCATGGAACACCCGGCTCCCCGTCCTCGCCAGGACTTCAAGGGCCGCCCCGTAGATCATCTCGATCTGATCCTCGGAGAGCACCCGAAATCTCGGACCCCTTTGATCCGTCAGGTTTACTCGCATGATTCTCCTCCTATCGGGGTATCGAAGCGCCCAGATACTGAGAATCTTCCATCCCCAGTCTGCCCTCCCTGTCTTCGGTTACTTGACGACCAAAGCCTTGGCCTTCTCCACGGCTGCCGTGGCATTGGATCCGTATGCGTCACCTCCAATTTCCTCCACAAAGTCTTGTGTGACCGGGGCGCCACCTGCCATGACTTTGATCTGGTCACGAATACCGGCTTCTTTAAGGGCAATGACCGTGTCGCCCATTTTGGGCATAGTGGTCGTCAATAGGGCGGACATCCCGAGAATTCTGGGTTTGTGCTCTTTGGCAGCTTCCACAAATTGCTGAGGCTTGACATCGGTTCCGAGATCAACAACCTTAAAGCCTGCCCCTTCAAGCATCATCCCAACCAGATTTTTGCCGATGTCATGGAGATCTCCCTCGACCGTGCCAATAACGACCGTTCCCGCACCAGCCGCCTCCGCCTCCGAGAGGAGCGGCCGGAGAATATCCATGGCGGCGTGCATCGTTTTTGCTGAACGAAGGACTTCTGGGATAAACATTTCACAGGCCTTAAATCGCTGGCCAACGATGTCCATTCCAGGGAGCAGTCCCTTCCCAAGAATTTCGTTCGCCTTGTTGCCCTCGTCCAAGGCCTGTTGGGTGAGCTTTTTAATCTCTTCGATGTTACCGACAATCAATACCTCTGACATTTTCCCATACAGTTCTGACATGACCCCTTACCTCCTTACTGTTTTTTCGCCTTTTTTTTTTCTCTCTGTTCGGCGGCCTTCAGAATGTTTTCGATCTTTCTCTTCGCCGCGTCAGACACTTGTGGACCTTTGTGGGTGGCGAGAATTTCCCGGGTTCTCTCCTTCACGCGTTGCTCATAGGTTTTCTCTCCCTGTGTAACCCAGGCCTCGTAGTTCCACCGATCCATCAGAAACGGTTGCCATTGCTCCTTCTTGTAATGCACGAGCGTGTGGTCATCAGAGAGAAAATTGCCCCCCGGACCCACGCGATCGATCACATCAACGGCCAGGGTCTCTTCATTCACTTCGATCCCCTGGCAGATCCGACGGCTCATCCCAATAATCTCGTCACTCATGACCAGCTGAAAAAGGGACCCGGTCATGGCTGATTCCGTATACCCAACATCGTGGACCAGGTTGGCACCGCTCAGCATCGCCGAATGGACGGACAGAGCGGCCTCTGCTGCCGCCTGCGGATCCATGACCTTGGCATCCGTGCACCCGCCAGTGGACCAGATAGGAAGGCCGACGTATTTGGCCATGTCCGTCAGGCCAGCGCTGAGAAGACCCAGTTCAGGAGCACCATAGGAAAGGACAGAATGCTGCATATCCATGATCGAGACAACGCCCCCCATGATAAATGGGGTGCCTCTGTTTTTCAGCTGGGCGACCACCAGACCGTGAAGAGACTCTGCCATGGCATTGATGAGAACTCCCGCAAACGTCGCTGGCGCCGTTCCGCCGGCAATGCAGCACGGCGTGTAGACAACGGGGATACGATTTTCAGCGCAGTAAAGCATTTTGTCCATGGCCTCAAAGCTGCTGGTCAACGGTGACAGAGGCTCACAGTAGAAAATGTAATTGGGTCTTCGCCTGAACTGTTCCTCACCCCCAGCCATGACGACACCGATCTTGTGAATATCCCGGCAGGTTTCCCGACCGAAAGACCACGCGACGATGGGCTTCGCCGTGTTGGTGATCATGTCCGCAAACTCGTAAACATCAGCCAGCGAAGGGGTCACATCACTGATACTCCCGAGGGATTCGACAAACCCGATATTGGGTAAGGCATCGCAAACCCGAGCTACACTCGTTGCATCTTTTCTTTTGTAAGACCGTCGCTCCTCGGTCTCAGGATCGATAAAGTTGGGACAAGTCGGGCCGGGCCCGAAGTTAACCTCGTTTTTTTGGAGACGAAGTACCCCCGAGCCATCCCAGTGATAGATCACGGTCTCCCGGGGGGCTGCGGAGAGGGCGTCTTGGACCAGACCGGGCGGAATATAGACTCGGTCTCCATCCACCATGGCTCCTGCCTTCTTGAGTACCGACAGGGCCTCTTTGTGATGAACAAGAACCCCAGTTCGCTGCAGAACCTCCAGGAAACCCAGGAAGATAGACTCGGCCTGGTCTTCCGAAAGGACAGCAAACTGCGTCGCTCCACTGACCTCAAGATTCGCTCGCATCCCCGACCTCCTTTTCCCGAGATGGATCCCCCAAAAGGGCATCGTCTCTTGGATGTTTTTCCTGAAAACCACGAACGATCAGTCTATTAAAACGGACGATATGATCCCGCACGACTTTTCTCGCCACTTTCGCGTCCCTACTCTTGATCGCCCGGAGAACCGCGGACAGGTCATTGTAATCCGCCTTCTCCTTTCCGTGGGGGATAAAGGAGAAAGCCTGCTCCAAGAAGCACGCATGAATGGCCTCCATGATCGCCAGGAAGAGGCCGTTATGAGAAGCCTCACCAATGGCAAGATGAAAGGCCATGTCGAGGGGAATGATTTCTTCCATCGTTCGATTCAGGGCCAAAAGCTGACCCATTCTATCGAGGATCTCTTCCATCTTTTTGATATCTCGTCGGTTCCGCCGTTTCGCTGCCCAATAGGCTGCCCGACCTTCGATGGTGAGTCGTAGTTCCGCGAGTTCCTCCAACGTCACCCGCCGCATGCTCACCAGCAGCCTAAGCGATTCGCTGAAAGCCGCTGTATTGCTTTCAGAGACAAAGGTGCCGCCTGTAGCCCCATACTTGGTGTACACGAGACCCCACTGCTCCAGGAGGCGAAGGGCCCCCATGATGGTGAACTTGCTCACCTGGAACATCTCCATGAGTTCTTTTTGAGAAGGAAGCTTTTCCCCGGGCTTCAGGCGCCGGTCGATTATGGCCTGCTGAATCTGCCTTGCCACTTCCTCGTAACTTCGAGTCAGCTGAACCTTATTGAATAGAGCACCCTCGTCAGCCATCCTCCACACCACCCCCTCGGATCAAGACCTCGGAGAACCTGGGGACTCAGACCAGAAGGGACACATTCGGATCTATTCTCCGAGCCATTTGATGGGCTGAAAAAAACCGTTGACAGGTAATGTTGAATTGTTTAATATAGGAACCAATCAATCATTGATCCAGATTTATCACAGACGTTTTCAAAACTCAAGCATAAAATATCCTTCAGTTTCTACCATAGGAAACGAAGCCTGTACATAGATAAATTCGGCTCTCATCGCGAAAAAGAGGAGCGAATCACGATTACCCATAACTCAGTTTGTTTTCTTGACATTCTCCCTGTGGTGTGCTCTATTAACGCACCTGCGAACACTCAGGCGGGAACAAGCAATAGCCCTCCTCGCCTGAGTAGGGAGAAGGCATGGCCGATAAGAAAATCGCCATAGATGTCCCGCTCGGGAGTGAAATGCAGCAGGTGATCGTCCCAAGGGACCAGTTCCTCGGATCTTTTTTACCTAAACAGATGCCCGTCCTTCAGGATCCTGAAGCAGAACTCAAACGGTCGATTCATGAAGCCTTCGAGACCTGTGGTATCGTGAACAACGCCAAACCGGGTGCCAAAGCCTGCATTGTCATCACCGACCGCACTCGCCCAACACCAAATCACATGATCGTCCCAATATTACTCGATACACTCAACACCCTCGGGGTGAGAGACAAGGACATGACCATTATCGTCGGTGTCGGCATGCATGCCCCAGACAGCGCCGAAGCGATCCGCCAGAATGTTGGTAAGGCTGTGGCGGATCGGGTGGAAGTCATCAACAGCGAGCCCGACAATGCAGATGCCATGGTCTTTATGGGGGAAACCTCATTTGGGACTCCCGTCGAAGTCCACTGTCGATTTGCTGAAGCGGATATCAGAATCGGAACCGGCAACGTCACTCCATGCATGTTGGCAGGCTGGTCTGGAGGAGGAAAGATCGTCCTCCCAGGGGTGGCGAGCCGCCAAACCATTTATGAAAACCACAAACGCTTTACCGGAATCCTGGCGGACCTTGAATGTGGTTCACTTCTCGGGATAATGCCGCCGCAGAACATCGTTCGTACAGACATCGAAGAAGCCGCCACAAAAAGCGGAATCGACATGGTGATTAACACCGTTCTCGATACCAGAAATAACCCTATCGCGGTTTGGGCGGGCGAACATGTGTCTGTCCACCGGGCCGCAATTGAGAAATTACTGCCCTATGTGGAAGTCAAAGTCCCTCAACAGGTCGATGTCCTCGTCACAGGTGTCGGCGAGGTGAACTTCGAGGTGAGCCTTTTCCAGGGGGGGTCACGCGTCTGCGGTGAAGTCGATCGCTATCTCAAAGAAGGTGGGACCCTCATCATGGCCAACGAATGCCGGGAAGGGATTTACGAGGGGTTCGAACACGAGGAATTCCGCGACTGGATGCGTCAGATGCCCACCCCGGCTAAGCTCCGAGACCTCACGGAGAGGATGGAAATCGGGGGCGAAAAGAGTTGCGTCCTCCATGCATTCTCCTGGTTGATTCACGAAAAGGGCTGCCGAATCATTACCGTCACGAATAATATGACGAAGGAGGAACTCAAAGAAGTCCATCTCGACCATGCCTCCCCTGTCCAGAAGGCCTTTGACGACGCCCTGAACTGCTATGGAAAAAGCGCTTCGATTGCCGCCATGCCCTTTGGTGCCCTGGTCCTGCCGAAGTAGTTCTCTCAGTCTCGATGCCTTGGAGAAGTCTCGGCACATTCTCTCGCTGGACAAAAAACTTGACATGACCAAAACTGATATTCTAAAACAGCAACAGGGCCAGAGGGACGACCATTTGCCTATGAGAGGCCAAAAATAGCCTGGAGGAGGCCCCTTTCGTGCCCGTAAGGAATCACAGATAGGGGACAAAGAATGGCGGCGATTCGTGCTCAGAACATCTATAAGATTTTCGGCGAGAGGCCCGAAATAGCAATAAAGCTCCTTGAGAAAGGAAAGACCAAGGAGGATGTCCAGGCCGAGACGGGTCAGGTGGTTGGAGTCCAGGATGTGAGCTTTCAGCTTGAGTCGGGCGAACTGTTCGTGATCATGGGACTCTCTGGCAGCGGTAAGTCCACATTACTGCGCTGTGTTAATCGGTTGGTGGAGCCCACATCGGGCAGGATCTATCTAGAATCCAATGGCAGAGAGATCGAGATCACCGCCTTGCCCCGAAAAGAACTCCGTCTGGTTCGGGAAAAGCGGATGAGTATGGTCTTCCAGCGTTTCGCTCTTCTCCCCCACCGAACTGTTATCGCCAATGTTACCCTGGGACTGGAAGTCCAAGGGGTGGATAAAAAGGAACGTCTTGGGAAAGCCAGAGCAGTTCTGGAATTGGTAGGCCTGGAGGCTTGGGCCAATTCCTTGCCCTCTCAATTGTCAGGGGGGATGCAACAGCGGGTGGGACTGGCTCGCTCTTTGGCCACCGAGGCCGAGGTTCTCCTTATGGACGAGCCGTTTAGCGCCCTCGATCCGCTGATCAAGGTTCA
>JABAOH010005167.1_pt1 | contig 13148 bp, 9 predicted proteins | sample 7062181 | NCBI WGS metagenome assembly JABAOH01 (sample SAMN14538630, study PRJNA623070) | marine sediment metagenome | biome: marine biome [ENVO:00000428]; feature: marine pelagic biome [ENVO:01000023]; material: deep marine sediment [ENVO:00002113]; isolation source: pool of 5 deep marine... | reverse complement strand
GAGAAAGTGACCGGCGACATCTCGGCCTTAAAAGTACGAACTATGGCCATACAGGCCGATGTGAGCCAATCTCAACAGGTCGAAGCAATGTTCGGTCAGATCGAGAAGACCTTTCAGAAGCTCGATATACTAGTGAACAACGCTGGGACTATTCGAAGGGGAACGATAGAGACTGTCACGGAAGAGGATTGGGATCAGGTAATCAGCGTCAATCTGAAGGGAACCTTCAACTGCTGCAAGGCGGCGGTTGCCATCATGAAACGCCAAAGGATGGGGAAAATTATCAATGTCTCATCGATCGCTGGGAAAATGGGTGATATTACATCGGCCCCGGGTTATGGACCATCAAAAGCCGCTATCGATTCCTTGACCAAAACATTGGCCCGGCAGCTAGCCCAGTATGGGATCAACGTTAATGCCGTCGCGCCTCATGCGATTGAAACTGAAATGAGCGCCCAGTGGTCGGAGGAGAAGCGGAAATCCATCATAGAAGCCATTCCCCTGAAGCGATTGGGTACACCGGAAGATGTGGCCCAGGCCGTCCTCTTTCTCGCATCGGATAAAGCCAATTTCATCACTGGAGAGATACTGGATGTAAACGGTGGATTCCTTATGGATTGAGCGAACGGAGCCCCTGCGATGGCTATGCAGTGATCAGATGAGAGTCGAACCGCCGTCCACAAAAATAGTTTGTCCCGTGATAAAATCGGTGGCCCTTGCGGCGAGCAATATGGCCGTATTCACATAGTCCTGAGGGTCTCCCAATCGACCTAGGGGGATGGACCGAAGTCTTTCCTTAAGATCTTCGGGAGCCTCGTCAAGGGATTTTTTGTTCAGAAATGAGATTTGATATGATAGTCTACATGCTTCACCCTTTTGATAGCCATCCAGTCACTGTATCATAGTTCACGTGCCTTCGGCACGAGGGCTTTCATCCCCACCCTTATAGGTAAAGTATTCAGCCCTGATTTTTTTTAGAACACAAGAATTGTTCAGTGGATCATTGTTTTACCGTTCCGACTGGTATACATATTAGGATGGTAATAAGTCTTGATGATCTCGTAAAAAGTCAAAATTCGATGGCAAAGTAAAAAGCTCCAAATTCAAGGCGCGCAAATCCTGAGGAATGAGGTGTACTTACAGTACGCTGCAGTGATGAAGGATGCAGCGCAACGCAGCCCTTCGACTCTGCTCAGGGCCATGAGCCTGTCGAACGGAAGTTGGACTTTTTACGAAGCCGTCAGTCTTGTTTTCCCCGAATGTCGGGAACCATCGACATGAAAATTGTGCCACGCTTTTTCCTTGACACGCAGAGCTTCCTCCATATATAATTCGCGTTAAACCGGCAGGAAACTCTACATTGCGGGCCTACCGTTGGTCATCTAGTGATAGGCTTCTCAGCGTTCTCCGCTTAACGGTCACAAGTTCAGTTCTGGATGCAGCCCGAACGTCTGGTATCGGTGGAATCTGCGGAAAACCGGACCAAAATGAACTTCTGGTGCTTGCAGACTGACGGTGCGCATGCTTGAGAAAGGAGGTGATAGAAAAGTCGTTTCATAGCTAATCACTGAAGGGGGGAAAGCACTTATTACTGGGAGTATTTGTTGTTAGCTCTCTAATCCAACCTCACAAAAAGAAAGGAGATTGTCATGAAAAAGAAAAGTTTCATGATTGTGTTGCTGGCGGTCCTATTGGTCATTCCCATTGCAGTTTCTGCGGGACCAATACAGCTCACGGTGGCTGAAATCCACCCTGAGGATTATCCTACCACCCAGGGACTGTTCAAGTTCGCTGAGCTGGTCAAACAACGATCCGGCGGCCAAATTCTCATTGATGTCAAGTACGGTGGGCAGTTGGGTAAGGGCGAAAAAAAGGTTGTTGAGCAGGTACAGTTCGGTGCCCTGGACATGGCTCGGATTAGTGTTTCTCCGATGACCGAATTCGTTCCCGCGTTGGAAGCCTTTGGTCTCCCCTATATCTGGAAAAGCCAGGAGAGCATGTGGAAGGTGCTCAACGGGGAGATCGGTAAACGACTTCTCAAAGCCGTGGAAAAATACAGATTCTACGGGCTTAACTACTACGAGGCAGGGGCACGTTCCTTCTATAATGCCAAGCGGCAGATTAAAACAGTTGCGGATCTCAAGGGATTGAAGATCCGTGTCCAGAAGAGCCAGCTCATGCTCGATCTCGTGAATACCATGGGTGCGAACGCAACACCTATAGCCTTCGGCGAGGTGTATGACGCGATCAGCAAGGGCGTTATCGATGGCGCGGAAAACAATTGGCCTTCCTACGAGTCAACTGGTCACTACGAGGTTGCGAAATACTATACCCTCGATACCCACACCAGGGTCCCGGAAATTACCGTCGCATCCAGAATCTCCTTCGACAAAAAGTTGTCAAAGGATCAGGTAGCATTGGTCAAAAAGGCCGCCCTGGACACCCAAGACTACGTCATTAAGAAATGGAACGAACGGGTGGAAGCATCCAAGAAGAAGGTTATGGCGAGTGGGAAGAATATCATTACCGAGTTGACCCCCGACGCCCGGGAGGGATTTGTTAAGGCCGTGCAGCCCCTGTATGACAAGTATGGAGAGAAGCATAAAGCCATCATCAAGGAACTTCGCGCAGCGCAGTAAAATATAGCCCACCTAGGGTCCGTTCCCCGAACCGGACCCCAAGAGCGGTGCCCGCGGGGAACGGGCCCTGCACGGAAACGGTACATGCTGGGAATCATTCGTAAAATCTTTTATTCCATCGAACGGTTACTGGAATACCTGGCCATGGGAATGCTTTTGGCCATGACAGCGATCATCTGTTATCAGGTTGTGCTCCGGTACGTCTTCAACCACTCTCCCTCATGGTCCGAGGAAATCGCCATTGTGCTCATGATCTGGTTCGGTATGCTCAGCATCCCCATCGGTGTAAGACTGAATATCCATATCGGCATCGAGTTCATTTACAACATGTTCCCCCTGCGGATGCAGTGGATGGTGTCTCGTTTCATCTTCTTGCTGATTGGGGGCTTTGGGGTCGTTATGCTGTTTTCCGGTGCTGAACTCGTTGAGTTCATGACGATGTCCACCCTTCCGGCCACCAAGCTTCCCAGTGCAGTCGAGTATATCGTAATCCCGATTTCCGGATTGATGCTGATATTCACTGCCTTGGAACTCCTGTTCGTGCCGTACGGTGAGTTTCTGAGCCGGCTCCAAGAAGCCTCCAGGAAGACTCCTGACAATCCTTAGGGAGCACGTTATGCAGGCTGATGTTCTAGGCATAACCCTTCTCGTGGGATCATTTTTTGCCTTCCTGGCTATTAGGGTGCCAGTGGCCTTCGCCCTCGGAACCTCCTCCGTTTTAACGGCCTGGTATCTTGACCTCCCCCTGATGATCGTCGTGCAGCAGATGACCAAGGGACTGGACTCCTTTTCCCTCATGGCGATTCCGTTCTTTATCCTGGCGGGCCAGATCATGGGCATCGGCGGCATCTCCCAGAGGATGATTGCCATGTCCAATGTTATCGTCGGAAGAATTCGGGGCGGGCTCGCCATGGTTAATATCATGGCCTCCATGTTCTTCGGGGGGATTTCCGGATCTTCTGTGGCAGATACATCGTCCATCGGGTCGATCCTTATTCCTATGATGAAGAAAAATGGGTACGACGGGGATTATTCCGTAGCGGTCACTATTACCTCGTCCGTACAGGGCGTCATCATTCCCCCCAGTCACAACGTCATCATCTATGCTCTGGCGGCTGGCTGGGTCACCGTTACGATAGAAGGCGTATCCAAGCAATTCTCCCTCTCCATTGGCAAGCTCTTTCTGGCGGGAGTTATTCCAGGGGTCTTTTTGGGAATTATGCTGATGGTCATCTCCTTCTACCTCGCTGTTAAACGCAATTATCCCAAAGAGGAAGCGGTTGAATTTCGAGAGGGGATGCGCAGAATCGTGGCCGGATTCTTTGGACTCCTGACAGCCGTAATCATTATAGGGGGCGTGATATCAGGGGTTTTCACCGCCACCGAATCGGCCGCCATCGCTGTGGCTTACGCCTTTTTAGTTACCTCGCTCGTTTACCGGGAGATCAACCGGAGAAGTCTCCGGATTATCCTCTCCGAGTCGTTGAAAACCCTGGCCATCGTGGCCGCGTTGATTACCACCTCCAGCGCCTTCGGATATCTGATGACCCGTCTGGATATTCCCCGACTTGCCACCGAATCACTCATCACCCTGACCGACAATCGCTACGTGGTCTTCCTTATCGTGAATGCGGTGCTTCTGATGCTTGGGATGATTATGGATATGGCGCCCTTGATCCTGATCACGACGCCCATCTTGCTCCCCGTGGTAGCCCATTTCGGTATGGATCCCCATCATTTTGGCATTATCATGATGCTCAACCTTGGGATGGGGTTACTCACACCGCCTGTAGGTTCAACCTTGTTTGTCGGCTGCGCCATTGGGAGAGTTCGCATTGAGGATATGGTACGCCCCTTAATTCCTTTTTACCTCACCATGTTTGTGACCTTGATGCTGATCACCTACATCCCGCAGATTGCCATGTGGCTACCAGGGATGATTTCGAAATAGCTCACCCTGCATAAATCTTCGTGGTCTTGTTTTGCTTCCTAGTTAGAAATTAGTTCCGATTTCCAAAGGCTAGCCCATCAAGAGCATTTGGATATGCCTTCCCAGATGATCTCGGAGGACATCTTCGTGTAGTTGTCGATTCTGCCGAAGAATCGTTCGGAGTCTTTCACGGAACCGATAATCATGATCGGTTTTTTCGGTCAGTACTGACCCGAAGGTCACGTGGAGAATCTGGCGACCATGAACCTGGTCCAGATAGACCTTCTCCAGTTCCCCATCTTGGAGGTCACTCGCCTCGGGTACGAGGTCCAATCCGGTCGAAATATGATAGCTAGCCCGATCTGTTTCGAAGCGCTGCCTGGCGAAGTGAATGATTGCTCTGAAAAACTCCTTGTCTACCCGGCAAGCTACCCGGAGGGCCTCAAGATAGCTGGTTCCCGCTGTTTTTACGTGAAAACGTCCTTTGCAGATGCGTCCAAAGCTCGGATATATGCTCAGTTTGTCGCTTCCGCTGTGAACGCTAATCTTGTATGGTCCAAACTGCTCTGCAATGGCCATATGGTGTTTCAACGAGTCATCAAAAAGTGCCAGATTGCCTTTGTAATCAATGGCTTTCTCGAAATCACCGACGAACCGGGGAGCGAGGCTCACGATTGAGATGCCATGCCGTTTTAGCTCAAGGGCGATGAAGAGGTGTTCCAGAGGTGATGTGGGCTGAGGAGTCTCATCAACGGAGATTTCCAGTTCAAAAGGCCTCGAACCCATGCGTTTTGCCACGTGACGGGCCATTTGGTATGTGTGGGCCAGAGCCCGGCCGTACTTGACCGTTGCACGTTTCAGCGAGAGCTCCTCGAAGGGTACGTCAAACCCCTCCTCCCCGTGCTTGATTTCAAAGGTTCTCCCCCCATAGAGCTTGATGAGATCCGATGCCCCCTCGACCTTACGATCGATGAGATCCTGGAACTTCCCTTCAATTTGATTCCTGCCATAGTCGTTGGCTTGTTGATCCACGTACTCGGATGGATCAATGGTGAAGAAGACGAAACCAGCTCGGGCCGTTACGTCCACATCGGATTTCGTCTTGAGGTGATCCGCATCGGCCCCAAAGGGCTCGGTCCATCCAGCCCGAAAGACTCCCCAGGTTGCATCATCCAGGACCTGATTGGCCGTCCGCTCCGTTCGAGTCATCTCTCGGATTGACTGTTGGGCGAAAACCGGCAGAATCCTCCCTTCAGCACGGGCAGCGGCCATGACGTGCCCGGGGGTGGCCAGGCCAATCCGATCCCCAAATCCGAATGCAGGGTTGAGGCCAAGTGTCCGGGGACGGGTATAAGGCACGATCTCCCGTAAGGCGGCTGCATTCCCCGGGCTTAGTGTTGCCATCAGCACACGAAGTCCCTGGATCTCAGAGAAGTCGCCCTTAAAGCGGCTCAACCACGACGGTACCCTGCCCGCTTCAGAAACGCCAAAAAGCACGGCATCTCCACCCCGGTCCATCATCCCCAACAAGCCATCCGCCAGACTGCAGAGGGAGGAAGGGAATGCCGTTCCGCCTTTTAGAATGGCCTCGAGGCAACCAGCAAGGAGTTTTTGCCTCTCTTCCTGGAGATGGACAACACCCTGATTTCTAAAGGATTTTATGATCTGTTCGACGGGATGCACCATATTCCTCTTACTATCTTTTTATTCGAGCGGTACCCCCACCCATAACATGGAGGACCTCATCCAAGGTAATCATACTGGTATCGCCTCGCGTACTCTGGAGAATGGCCCCGTGGGCTGCCCCAAACTCGACACATTCGGTCGGTGGCTTCCCATTGAGAAATCCATAGATCAACCCTGATGAGAAGCCATCCCCTCCCCCTACCCGATCTTCAATCTCCAGGTTCTCATAGCGCTGAGACTCATAGAACGCTTCGTCATAATAGAGAATTGCGCTCCAATGATTGACAAGCCCGCTGACAACTTCCCGAAGCGTTGTGCCAACACCATTCAGGTGGGGAAAGCTCTCCATCAACCGACCGACCATCCTCTTGTAGTTTTCCACTGGGAGCTCAAGGAGTTTTTCGTCTACCCCCTCAACCTCAAACCCCAGGACTTTTTGAAAGTCTTCCTCATTTCCGATAACGAAATCCATGTACTGGACCAACGGCCTCGTAATCTCCTGAGCCTTCTCGCTGGACCAGAGCTTCGATCGGAAGTTGAGATCATAGGAAACGATGGTGCCCGCCTTCTTCGCTGCTTCCATGGCTTCCGCTGCCACCCTCGCCGTACTCTCGCTGAGAGCGGTGAATATTCCCCCCAAATGGAGCCAACGGACCCCCTGTTTTTGAAAAAGCTCTTCCCAGTTGATTTCGCCTGGACACATCTGAGAGGTCGCCGAATGGCCCCGATCATACATGGTGACACTGGAACGCAATCCGGTTCCAACCTCCGTGAAATTGAGCCCAACCCGGTCTTTCTTTCCCACCCCGTCATAGGGAACCAAAACCACATGTCGCATATCTACCCCGACGGCTCTCCCATGATTCACTATGAGGCGCCCCAGGGGATTCTGGGGGAGTTTGCCCACCCATCCAGTTCTGAGCCCCAGACGCGCCAAAGAATAAGCCACATTGTATTCCCCGCCGCCAACCCATACCTCCAGGTGTCGAGCAAATTCCAAGCGCTCATGGCCGGGAGGGCTCAGACGAATCATGCACTCCCCCAGGCTCACCATGTCAAATTGACAGGATACTTGATCTCGAATCGAAAGGGTCATGGCATAATCTCCTCCTTTTTTCCGCCTGTTGAGCGGTGCGTTTCAGAGGGAAAAGGGACCCCCAACTCCTGGCCGAGTTGCCGAAGGAGGTTTACATCCTCCTCCCTGATCGGACATCCCTCCCTTTCTCGCAACTTCTTGGTCCGCCACTCAGGTTCTCCCGGTATCAGAATCTCCTCAACCCCTGGGCCCTTTGGTTGGCTCTTCAGGTCCGCAAAGAGTTCATCCATCCGTCTCTTGAATTCATCAACTGGGCAGAAAGCTGAAATATCAATGGCCTGAACGTAATGGCCCATGAGGGCTTTGTTCTCCCAGTCATCGAACTTACGAACGATGTGGGCGCCATAGGGCATTCCCGTCAGACGGCTCGAAAGAATCTCGATCATCAATCCGATGGCATATCCCTTTGGTCCACTCATCGGGACAACGGCATACGCTTTGGTGGCATCAGTAACCGGTTTTCCATTCCGATCGACTGCCCAGTTGGGTGGAATTGCTTTCCCGGCTTCGGCAGCCGCACGAACCTTGCCGAAGGCCACTTCGCTGGTTGCCATATCCATGCAAAACCAGGGATAGGTTCCAGCGGGAATACAGCAACAGATCGGATTGGTGCCGAGGAATTTTTCCCGCCCCCCAAAGGGAATGACGTCACATTCCCCATCGGACATTACCAAACCGATACAGTCCCGTTTCGCACAATACCCCGCGTAGTAGGCAGCCGCTCCAAAGTGATTTGAATTCTTCACCGTCACAATACCCATGCCGACATCCTGAGCCATCTCTACGGCTTTGCGAGCAGCTTCAAGGGTCGAAAGCTGGCCCAGGGAGAAATCCGCATCCAAGATCCCCACCCCTCCTCTCTTCTTTTCGAACCGAAATCGGGGGGTTGGATTGATCAAACCTTTCTGCAATCGGCGTACATAGAGGTTGGCGAGGTAGATACCGTGGGTATCTACCCCTCTGAGATTGGCCTCCACAAGGATTTCAGCAACCGTTTTTGCATCCTCCTCCGGGACGCCGGCTTTTTGGAATACTCCTTCGCCGAAGGTTCTTAACTTCTCCGCGGGGATCAGGTATAAATCTTTCATGGCCCTCCCTTCTTTTAAACCACTCTCAGTCCTCGCTCCACTCCGTGTGGAATATACCTTCTTGATCCACCCTCTCATAGGTATGAGCACCGAAGAAATCCCTCTGGGCTTGGGTGAGATTTTGTGGCAGCTGCTCCCGCCGATAGCTATCGAAGTAGTTCAGGGAGGCGCTGAGAGCAAGACAGGGGATACCTAGCCTGTTTGCCGTCTGAATCACCATCCTCCAGGAATCCTGCGCTTTCAATATCCAGGCACTGAATTCCGGGTGGAGAAGCAGGTTGGGAAGATCCGGTCGCTGGCGATAGGCCTCCTTGATGAGATCGAGGAACCGGGCCCTAATAATGCAACCACCTTTCCAAATCCTGCTGATTTCAGCCAGATTGAGGTTCCAACCATACTCCTCTGAAGCCGCTCTCATCATGGCCATACCCTGGGCGTAACTGCAGATCTTACTGGCGTACAGGGCATCATGGACAGCATCGACCAAATGCTCTTTCTTGCCTTCGAATCGCTTTTGTGGACCCCCAAGGGTTCTGCTTGCCGCTTGTCGTTCCGCCTTGTACGCCGATAAAATTCTCGCCTCCACTGCCGCATTGATGGTTGGGATGGCCACTCCCAGATCAAAACTCGTCTGAGAAGTCCATTTACCCGTACCCTTTTGGCCAGCTTTGTCCAAAATCATGTCTACCAAGGGTTTCCCCGTTTCTTCGTCGATTTTCGTGAAGATTTTCGCCGTAATCTCGATGAGGAAGGAATTGAGTACCCCTTCGTTCCAACGGGCGAAAATATCGGCTAGTTCCGCCGGTTCCAGACCCAAGGCAGTTTTCAAGATATCGTACGCCTCGCCGATAAGCTGCATGTCACCATACTCAATCCCATTGTGCACCATCTTCACAAAATGGCCGGCCCCTGATGGGCCGATATACGTGCAGCAGGGTCCGTCGTCCACCTGGGCGGCAATCCTGGTCAGCACGGGTGCCAAGTGATCATAGGCTTCTTTAGGCCCACCCGGCATGATGCTGGGCCCCTTCAAAGCCCCCTCTTCTCCCCCGCTGATTCCCGTCCCCATGTAGTGGATTCCTTCCGGAGACAAGGCTTTGTACCGTCGCTCCGTATCCCTGAAAAAGGAGTTTCCCCCGTCAATGAGAATGTCTCCCTTCGATAGGTAGGGTTTTATCTGATCGATCAACCCATCCACAGGGGGGCCCGCCTTCACCATGAGAATAACCCTTCTAGGGGAAGCCAGGGAGGCGACCAACTCCTCGATCGTGTATGTCCCGAGGATATTTTTCCCTGAACCCCTCCCTTCCAAAAAACTCCTCACTTTGTCCGTAGTTCTGTTATAGACGGAAGCCGAATATCCTTTACTCTCTATATTGAGAACGAGATTCTCCCCCATCACGGCCAATCCTATTAAACCAATTTCTCGCTTTTTCATTTTAAACTCCTAATATGCTTTAGCTAATGGGCTTTCACCGCTCAGCACGGCGACGAGATTCTTGACGGCCATAGTTGCCTGCCGAACTACACTCTCATAGGTCCTGGACCCGATGTGGGGAGTCAGGACGATATTTTCTAAACCGCTTGTAATCAGAGGATCGTCAGGACCAGGGGGCTCATGTTCCATAACATCGGCCGCATAACCCGCAATCCTCCTTTCCTTTAAAGCCTCCAAGAGATCAACCGTGTTGACCAGTCCCCCACGAGCGCAGTTGATAAGGTAGGCCGTTGGTCTCATCAACCTGAGTCGATCGCGATTGATAAAATAGTGATTCTCAGGGGTAAGATTCATATGCAGTGTAACGATATCGGACTGATCAAGGATTTCCTCTGACAACAGGCATCTGCCCACAGAATATTGCTGGCAAAAGGGATCATCCCAGATCGGATCGCATCCCAGTACCTTCATCTCAAAGGCGAGCGCCCTTCTTGCCACCTGCTTGCCGATTCGCCCCATTCCAATGATTCCTATGGTTTTCCCCCACAGTTCGTGTCCTGTGATCCGTTTCCACTGTCCCTCTTTTACCCATTGATTTTCCTGGGGGATGTTCCTGGCCAGGGAAATCATCAGTCCAAAGACGTGCTCGGCTACCGTAACCTCGTTGACTCCCGGAGTATAGGTCACGGGTACATCCAAGTCACGGGCAGCCTCGAGGTCGATCCGATCCACGCCGATCCCGTATTTGCTGACAACCTTGAGCCCCGGCAGGCCCTTTTCGATCACCCTTCTTGTAATGGCATCATCCCCACAGATTATGCCATCTACATCTCCCACTAAATCGATCATCTGATCTTCTTCCAGCGGCCCCTTGGCTGTGACCATCTCATATTCCTGCTCTCGGAGAAGATCATGATGGGCCCCGGGCGTATCCATGAATGACGTTGTCGTGATCAACACGCGCATCTAGTCCCCCAATCGGATCTCAATGGACGTGACGGAGAAGCCCCACTCTACCACGAGGTTCGGCCCCGTGATAAAGCTACGAGAATTTTTTTGCATTTTAGCATGGAAAAGGGGTGACTACAATAAACAATTCGTCTGGGGATTCCTAACCTTCTGGAGGGAAGATTTTCACGAAGTATGCGTTTAACAGCTGCAATGGAATAACTGGCCCGGACGTTGACTTTTCGTAAGTTCGGATCTATCTTTGGTCCAGGTCGTGATTTATAACGAAGGAGGTTCACAATGATGGCCGCGCCAATCCGCGTTGGAATTGTTGGTAGTCGTTATGCCGCCGAGTTTCACTATGAGGCCTATCGGCGAGTAACTGGTTTGGATGTCAACGTGGTGGGTGTTACGTCGGTTACGAGGGAGAATCGTGAAAAGTTTGCAAAAGAGCGAGGGATCAAGGCTTTTCGATCCCTCGATGAGATGCTTCCCGAAGTTGATGTGGTGGACGTTTGCACTCCGGGATACGCTCATGAACCGGTTGCTATCTCCGCCTTTGAAGCGGAAAAGCACGTGGTCGTTGAAAAACCCTTCACCGGCTATTATGGTCCCCCGGGAGATACGAGTTTCAGGGGAAATAACTTCTCAAAAGAGAAGATGCTGGAGGAAGCGGCCGCCAGTGCTCGGCGCATCATTTCCGCCGCTTTGGAGAGCGATAAGAGACTGTGTTACGCGGAGAACTGGGTTTACGCCCCGGCCGTACAGAAAGAAGCCGAGATCATTGCCAAAACGAAAGGGCAAATACTGTGGGCTCTGGGGGATCAGTCCCACTCAGGAAGCCCTTCACCGGCGTATGGAATCTGGAGGCTCTCGGGAGGAGGATCAGGTGTGGGCAAGAGCTGCCATCCGCTATCGGCTATCCTCTATTTGAAGCAAGTTGAGGGCCTCTCTCGCGATGGAAAGGCGATTCGACCGAAGGCGGTGAGTGCCCGGACTCATGAGATCACTCGAAATCCCGGGTTCATCGATAAGGGATTCCTCAGAACCGACTACGATGATATCGAGGATTACTGTCAAATCCACGTTGTCTTCGACGATGGGATGATTGCCGACGTCTTCGCCTCGGAGCTGGTAATGGGAGGTGTGCACAATTACCTCGAGATCTTTGCCAATAACCATAGGGCTCGGTGCAACCTGAGTCCCCTCAACGCCATGGAACTTTACAACCCGCGGGAAGAACAGCTTGCCGATGTCTACGTAGTGGAGAAGATCGGCACCAAGCAGGGCTGGACCAATCCTGCCCCCGATGAGAGCTTCATGTTTGGTTACCCCCAGGAGATCCAGGACTTCATGGAAGCTCTTGCCACCGGGCGAGAACCTAAGTCGGGCATGCTAGCGGCGAGCGATATCGTCGGCGTCCTCTATGCCGCTTACCTCTCAGCCGAGCGAAAGGGAGCTGAAGTAGACATACCCCTCGATCCCGGACTCTAATGCATGATCTGTACAATCCTGGTGTTTGAGGACTTCATTGAGGCAAGGATGGATAACGGCGAAGAGCTTTCCCCCTCCGGCTTATAACAAATGGAAGAGTCTTGCTTGATTCTCATACATCAGTGCCTTGACGGCTCTTTTTCCGCCGGCTCTTGACATCTGACCATCCGAAACCAGTTTGCCGACCGCTCTACATATCACCCTGTCAAAAACTTCAAATCGGCTGCCTTCAGATAAGATTTTTCTCCCGTCGCACACAGGGCCGCCGCTTGAGCTGAGCAGAGATGCGCCGGCAGTATGGAGCAGGTATTGTTCCATTACATAGGGTGTATCGTTGTGCCACCATGGAAACCCTGCGTGGACGTTTGCAAATGCCCTCTCAAGCATCAGGTTAACATGAGCGTATATTTGATTCATCGGGTAGAGGACGAGGTGGGATTGATGAGGAGATTCTCCACTGAAAAATTTCGAAAGTAACGGTATGAGGTTTTCAACAATGTGTACCGTATCTAATGAAACATCGCCGCCAACGTCCGTCCCCCAGCTCTTGAAGAGATATTCATTGGCATTCCTGAAAGCACCATAGTGTATTTGCGTCACCATTCCTCTTTCTTGGTTCATCTCACACAGTTTGTGCATCAAATAGGATATAAACTCCCCTGTTTCCCTGGATCTGATCCCGAATTTCTTCTTTTTCTCGTATGCGTCATGGAAAATCTCTTCTGCTCTTTTCTCCCTCACTTCTAATCCATACGGTTCCAGTAAACCGTGGTCGCTAGCCTTTGCCCCCGTTTGCGAAAAATAGTCATGCCTCTCTCTCAGGGCCTCC
>JABAOH010063116.1_pt9 | contig 13152 bp, 13 predicted proteins | sample 7062181 | NCBI WGS metagenome assembly JABAOH01 (sample SAMN14538630, study PRJNA623070) | marine sediment metagenome | biome: marine biome [ENVO:00000428]; feature: marine pelagic biome [ENVO:01000023]; material: deep marine sediment [ENVO:00002113]; isolation source: pool of 5 deep marine... | reverse complement strand
ATTTCATAGACCTGCCACTCGGACGAGCGGATCGGCCGATCGGCCATGTTGTCGAAGAAGCCCGGACGTCGCTCCTCGCGATCGACGCGCAGCCACAGCTGCCCCTGATTCCCTTCCCCGCTGACGGCCGCCCGCACGTAGGCTCTGAGCTTGACCCGCTTGCCCCGATACGGTTGCGCCTCCAGGGCCTGGGTGATGGTGCCGAAGCCCGCACCCGATGCGGGCTGCCGGCTGTCGCGATTGAGCCGGGCGCTGCGATACGGGGTGCGGGCGCCACTCGCTAGGTCGACCCCCACATGCTGCCAGGCGATCACATCGAGTCCGGCGGTGTCATCCGGCGTCAGAGCCGCAGTCACCGGTGGCCGGCCTCCAGCATGGTAGATCCGCACCGATGGGGCGATGGGCAAAAAGATTCGCTCGAGGGCGTCGGCGAGCCGCTCGGGCGACCCGGCATCCTTGACCGCGCCGGCTCCGTAGATCGCCAGCTTGTCCCACTCGACCGACGCCGCCCGGTCGCCGGGGTGGAAGAAACGCACGTAACCGTAGAGCTTGGCGAAGGCGCGCAGGTTCTCGACCTCGCGCGATGGTTGAGCGAGGAGAAGCGGCGGCGACAGAGAGGTTCCCAAGACCGCCGCCACAAGCGCCAGGAGCCGAAATTCGCGCGCAAGAAATCGCATGGGCCCGCCTCAGTGAGGGACTACATTCGCTTGTAGCTCGGACCGCTCCCGCCCTCTCGCGGGGTCCAGCGCGGTCCGATCACATCCGTCGCCTTGCAGTCGATGCAGTTGGGCGCGTTGACCACCAGGCTGTCCCCGTCGCGCTCGTAGACGCCGGCCGGGCACATGTGGGCGTACAGCTCGGCGACTTCCGGCGGTACGCGCTCGCCCACGATGAGATGCGATGGAATGTCGTCCCGCGTCGTGTTACCCGATCTGAATACGGCGTCGACTTTGCTCAGCGTGGCCTGCCCGTCCGGGCTGAACTGCTCGGGAGGTGTGATGTCACGCGCTTCTTGCGAGTCTTCCTCGACCGCGATTCGGCCACCGAACAGCGCCCCGCGACTCATCGTCATCAGAGCCGCCTTCAGACCACCGGCGTAGAAGCCCGACTTGAACGCCAGGCGCATATTGCGCGTGCGATACAGGTCTTTGCCGACGAAGCTTTCCCTGAGCTGTGCGTCGTACTCCGCCAATCCGCTCGCCGAGGTATCGTCTTTCTTCAGGGCGTCGTAGATGGTGCGCGCGGCGAAGATGCCCGATTGCACCGCGTAGTGGATGCCTTTGAGTGATGGCACGTCTACCAGGCCGGCTGCATCACCCGCGATCAGCAGACCGTCGCCGTGCAGACGCTCGGGCAGCGAGTGATAGCCACCTTCGGGGATCGTCTTCGCTCCCCACTCCAACAGCTCGCCGCCTTCCAGAAGCGGTGCCATCAGGGGGTGCCCTTTCAGCCGCTGAAGCAGCAGGTGCACATCCAGGGAGTGCTGACGGTAGTCGAGACCCACGACCAGTCCCAGCGAGATCAGGTCGTCGGCCAGCGGATACAGCCAGCTCCCACCGAAGGCGTCGTTGGGGAGCGGCCAACCCAGCGTGTGAACGACAGCATCCAGTGGCCGCTTGACTTGCCAGAGTTCCTTGACCCCCAGGGCGTAGATCTGTGGGTTGGGCGAGCGAATGTCCTGCCAGCTGAGATAGGCCTGGGTTAGTGAGCCGCGGGTCCCTTCGCACAACACGGTGACTCGCGCCGCGACGTCGGTGGGTGGCGAGTACCCGCTTCCCGGCTGTCCCGACCTATCGAGCCCGACCGCGGTGGTGCGCACGCCCAGCACGCGTCCGTTCTGCGTGAGCAGCGCGTCGGCGGGGAAGCCAGTGAACACGTTGACGCCGAGCTCCTCGGCCCGCTCGCCCATCCACCTGACGATCTCGCAGATCGACGCGACGTGATTACCTCGGTTATGCATCGTGGGTGGCGTCGGGAGGCGGGTCTTACCGTTCTTGGTTAGCAGGTAAACCCGGTCCTTGGGCGCCGGGCCGCGGAAGGGAAGATCCTCAACGGCGACGTCGGGGAACAGCTGTCGGAAGGGGGCCGGGTTCACCACGGCACCGGAAAGACAATGCTCGCCCAGCGACTCGGCTTTTTCCAACACGCCGATCTCGAGGCCGCCGAGCGCGCCACCGTCGGCGCCATCTTGCCGTACCAGGCGTGCGAGCTCAATCGCCCCGGCAAGCCCGGCGGGCCCAGCGCCCACAAACAGCACATCCATGGGTACCGACTCCTCGCCCGGCGATTCCGAGATGATGAAACGCTCAATCGGCAAAGGCGGTTGATAGTCCGCCGGCCTGAAGGTATCCATAGGGTCAGCTCATCGTCGCAGTCAGCAGGGCAAGTGGGAATGTGGTTGGGCCGGCTGCAAGATGAGGTCGGGCGGCTTCTCCGTCCAGCCAGCGCGCGGCTCAGCGGCCGGTCGCGACTGAGCGGTCATCGAATCGTAGGGGTATGCCAACCAAGCCGAAGCGCGAGCACATCAGCTATCGACCTCTTACACCGGATCGCTGGCCCGATCTGCAACGGCTCTTCGGCCCACGCGGCGCCTGCGGCGGCTGCTGGTGCATGTGGTGGCGGCTGAGCCACTCGGAATACGAGCGGCATAAAGGAGCGGCGAACAAGCGCGCCTTCAAGAAACTGGTCGCGTCGGGCGCCGAGCCCGGTGTGATCGCCTATCGCGACGATCAACCCGTCGGCTGGTGTGCCGTGCAGCCGCGGGGGGAATACCCGCGGCTGGCGAGATCGCGGATCCTGAAGCCGGTGGACGAACGACCCGTCTGGTCGGTGGTCTGCCTCTTCGTAGTGAAAGAGCTGCGGCGCTCGGGTATCTCGATCAAGCTGCTTCGGTCCGCCGTCGACCACGCGAGAAAGAGAGGCGCGCGCATTGTGGAGGGCTATCCGGTGGAGCCACGCAAGCCGGATATCGCGGACGTGTTCGCCGCCTGCGGCACAGCCTCGGCCTTCCGGAGAGCGGGGTTTACAGAGGTGGCGCGACGTTCCGAGACGCGACCCATCATGCGCATCTACCTGCCCCGCTAAAACGTGAAGATCGCGAATACGTAAGGCAGAGCGCTGATGTTGATCATCGACGAAGCCGACATTCGAGCGGCGATCAGAGAGCCCGAGGCGCTGGCCTCTGCGGAAAAAGCCTTCCGCGCACTGGCTGAAGGAGCCGTCGAGCTACCGCTGCCTATGGGGCTGGAGATCCCCGAGGTCGAGGGCGAGGTACACGTGAAGTCGGCCTATCTAAAGGGCTCGCCGATTTTCGCCGTGAAGGTCGCCAGCGGCTTCTATCAGAACGCCGCGCACGGTTTGCCCAGCGGTTCGGGCCTGATTCTGGTGTTCGACGCGAGCACCGGGTTCCCCAGCGCTCTGCTGGACGACCACGGCTACCTCACCGATCTCCGTACCGCTGCCGCCGGAGCCCTCGCCGCTCGGCTCCTGGCACCGCCGCGCTTCACCACCGTGGCGGTGCTCGGCAGTGGCATTCAGGCCCGCTTTCAGCTCCGGGCCCTATCCGGCGTGCGCCGCTGGCAGCGGACTCAGGCCTGGAGCCCGAACCCGGAGCGTCTGAGTCAGTATTGCACCGAGATGGAGCAAGAGCTGGCAGTCCCCTTCCGCGCGGCGGCCAGCCCCGAAGATGCGATCCGCGGGGCCGATCTACTCATCACGGCGACGCCCAGCCGCCAGCCGCTGTTGGACGCCGACTGGCTGGCCCCGCACGCCACCGTGATCGCCGTGGGTTCTGACGGCCCGGACAAGCGAGAGCTTCCCACGGCGGCCCTGATCCGGGCGGACAAGATCGTAGTGGATCGCCTGAGCCAGTGCCTGGCGTTGGGTGAAGTCCATCACGCCGTCGAGGAGGGCGCCCTGGAGGCGGCATCGATTCACGCCGAGATCGGCGATGTTCTCTTGGGTAAGCGATCGGGCCGCGAAGGCGACGAACTGATCGTCTGCGACCTCACCGGCGTCGGCGCGCAGGACGCCGCCATCGCCGAACTCGTTTGGGATAAGCTGCTGCGGTGAGCCAGGCCCTTCGGGCCGGGCGGCGAATGGTATCTCAGGGGCAGCTCGGGAACCCCCCGCCGCGCCCCTGCGTTTTGCTCATGCCCCGTGCAAGCGCCCGGTGCCCACGAAGACGCTGCCGACATGTCAGCGGTGCGTGCCGGGCGCAGCCAATATCAGGCAAGCAGGAGAAATCGGCTCCCCAAGGAGTCGGCTATCCGTCGGTCACACCGCCCAAGCCTCCCCGTTCCAGCACATCTCCCAGAAACGCCACTCGTAACGACTGGACACCAGGAACAGCTCGGTGAGCCTCTCGCGCTTTTCGGGCGGGGAGGTTGCGGCCAGGCGGTTCATCTCCGCCTTGAGCCACTCGGTCGCCTCGGCGAACTCATCGGAGGAATACTGAGCGATCCAGTCCGCATAGCGCTGATCCTGCGGGGGCCTTCCCTTCGCCAGCTGCTGGGCGACATGGACGTAGCCCCAGGCGCAGGGAAGCAGAGCGGCCACCAGGTCGGCCATATCGCCGTCAGCCGCTGTACGCACCAGGAAGTCGGTGTAGGCGCGAGTCGTCGGCCACATTTCGGCCGCCTCCAGATCCGCGGGATGAAGGCCGAAGCGAGCGGCGTATTTGCGGTGCAACTCCATTTCGGTGTTCAACGTCAAGTTGAGCACCGCGGCGTACCAACCCATCGACTCCAAGCGCTCCGCCTTCGCGACCGCCCAGGCGAAAACCCGGGCAAACTCTTTCAAATAGCGATAGTCCTGGAGAACCCAGCGCTTGAACATGTCCTCGTCCAAAGATCCGTCGCCGATGCCGGCGACGAACGGATGCCGGACCTGCGCCTCCCAGATGGGTTTTGCCGCCGCATACAGCTCATCGCTAAACGCCATCAACTCATCTCCCCCGTCAAACCCGGCCAACCCCCTCCGCCCGCTGCCATCTCCCAGAAAGCCAGCTCGTACTTCGCCGTAAGCTCGAACAGCTCGCCCATGCGCTCGCGCTCAGCCGCACCTACGGCGTCGGCAAGCCCGTCCAACTCGGCTTGCAGGAACTCGACCCAGCCCCGGAACGCGTCGCTCGTCCAGTTCTCCACGAAAGGAAACCAGATCGAACCTTTGTCGATGCCGGCCCGCACCACCAACCAGGAGTCGTAGTACGCTTTCTCGGCGACGTAGAGCACGGTGAACGCCTCGGCATATGAGCGGGAGTAGGCGCTGGCCAGCAGGAACTGCACGTAGGCGTGGTTGGTGAACGACGGCTTGACGTTTTCCAGTGTGACGCCCGCCGCCTCGGCCCGCTCGCGGAACAGCTCTAGCTCTTTCTCCAGAGTGGGGATCGCCTTTCCCAACGCCACGCGATGCGCGCGGGGCGCCTTGGGGACCAGCACCGCGATGAACGGGATCGCCGCCTCAACGAACAGGTAGTCCTGGCGCATCCAGTTAGCGAAGACCTGGTGCGCGATGGTGCCGTCGCGTGTCTCGGACAGAAAGCGGTGATTCAACATCCGCTCCCAGATCGCCGCGACCCGCGCTAGCTGATCCGCGCAAAAGCTCATGATGGGTCCCCCCTGCTGGGCGAATGACCTTTGATAGAAAGCAGAGAGGGATGGAGGAGATTGGCTGACTCCCTGCGCCGGTATTACCCGGATCAGGTTCGAGGGTCTGTTCTCAGCCGGGAAACCTCCCCAGCACCCCTGTCAGTCATCAACCTGTGAGATCGGCGGGAGCGTGGCAAGGGTGACGTCAACGCGTCGACGCCACCCTGCCGCAGATCGCTCAGCCGGCGGCCTGTTTCTTCGCCGCCTCCTTCAGCTTCTCGTTGGCCATAATCGCCAACTCGACGCGTCGATTCTGTTGCCGACCCTCGGCTGTGTCGTTCGCGGCGACCGGCTGCATCTCACCGTAGCCAATGACACTGAACCGACGGGAATCGACATTCTGCGCGGCCAGGAAAGTCGAAACCGACCGGGCACGCCGCTCGGACAGAGTCTGATTGTAGTCCTCGGGGCCACTCGAGTCGGTGTGCCCCTCGATGAGGACGTTGGTGTCCGAGTACTTGTTCAGGATCCGCGCCAGGTCGGTAAGCTCGGTTTGCGCCGCAGGGCGCAGGTCGGCCTTGTCAACGTCGAACAACAGACCCGAGCCGAAGGTGATCTTGATCCCTTCACCTACGCGCACGATCTTCGCGCCCTCCAGGTCGCGCTCCATCTCCTCGGCCTGCTTGTCCATGTAGTTGCCGATCACGGCACCGGCGGCGCCACCGATCGCCGCGCCGAGGATCGCGCCCACGGCGGTGTTGCCGGCGGCGGCACCCACGGCGCCGCCGACCACGGCGCCGGCACCCGCGCCGACCAACGCCCCCGTTTGCGTCTTGGTCGCGCACGAATACGAGCCGACGCTGACCACGGCGACCAGGGCGACTGCGGTAAACACAGCTGCTACGCGCTTCATGCTCTCGTCCCCCTCAACTTGTGGATGGATTAGCCCAGCAGCGCCGCAAAGCGCTCCCGAGGCACCCTCTATCATACCAGCAATTACATAGACCGCAATCCGACGCAAAACGTCACACCTCGGGTTCGAAGCCTCTGCCCGGCCACCGAGGCTAGACTAAGAAAGCGCCAGCCGCTCAACGCGCCACATCTAAACTGTATGCCGCCATACACTCCAAGCGCCCCACGCCTCCGGAACCGCGAACCCGGGTATCCCGTTTAACTCACCGATGAAACTCCAGCGCGATCGGGTGAGCCCTACTCGAGCGCTCGGTGGCGGGCGGGGCCCGGGCGTCGATCGATTGGAAAACCGGCGTCGCCGGAGGCGCAGCGCTCTGCTGCTGGCCGCGCCCCTGCTGCTTCTGCAGACCTTCGAAGCGGCCAACCTCTTTTGCAACGCCACGGCGCACAACAGCCTGCTCTCGATTAGCTGTCCCCATCACCGGGACCCCCGCGGCGCGCACCACGAGGAGCCGCCCGCTGAGGGATCGTCCGAGGACGCTGAAGGCTGCCGCTGCCCCTCGTCGCGCCAACCGCTGCCGGACGGACTGATACGGCTCGCGCTAAACGGTATGGGCGTACCAGTCGACTGGATCGACTTCTCGCCGCATCCGGCCTTCACACATTCCCCTACTGTTCAGCTGGAAGAGCCGAGCGCCGGGCCACCGCTCAGCCCTCCCAAACAACCTCCACGTCTCCTGAGCTAGACGGGCGAGCCTGCCGGCGCGGGGCGAACGTCCCGCACGCCGCGTTCGGCGACACCCAGAGCCAACCGGTTTAGACATCGATTTCCTACCGGTCGGCCGCCGCCGCGCGTTGTAGCGCTCAGCGCGGCCGACGCAAGCTCAGGAGTCTGTAATGAAAGATTTCGTGACGATTGTCTCGACCGTATTCATCGCGAGCGCTGTGTTGGGCGCTTCGGACCTGGCCGCCCAGGTGGCACACCAGGCTACCTTCGCCCGGTCCGCCCTGCCGATCCCCCACATCGTTCACGAGACGACCCGTGGTGCCTTCATCGACCCGCTGATCACCGAGCATGCCTTTGTCGATCGAAAATTGCGGTCGGATTTCGTGGCGCGGCTGGCGCGCGAAGCCGCGGAGGGCAGGTTGTACGCGAACGAGCTCGTGTTCGAGTACGCCTTCACTCGCTGGTTCGCCGTCGAGATCGTACAACCGTTCCTCATCACCGATCCGGCGGAGGGCGCCTCGCAATTCTGGCCTGGGTGACATACGCCTCGCGGGCAAGTTCCAGCTGACCCGCGCCGCCCAGACCGGTGGCCTGATCCTGGGGACCGGTCTCGAGGTCGCGCTGCCCAGCGGCGAAGCGGACGTCGGTTTCGGCGAGGAGTACGTGATCGCCCCGATCGCAGGCCTCGACTGGGCGATCGGATCCGGCCGCCTGAAGCTGCAAAGCCAGGGCGAGCTGGAGATCGCGTTCGCCCGGGATGGCGGTGAAGGGGAGCTGGAGGCGCTGGAGTGGAACACGGCTGTGTCGTTCTTCGCCTCCGACTACGTGGTCCCGCTACTCGAGCTAAACACCTCATTCGAGGGGCTCGAACAGAACACCGAGTCGATCTTCGCGCTCACGCCCGGTGTCGTTATCTCGCTCGAGGGCGCCGCCGGAACCAGCTTCGACATCGCCACGGGCGCGCAAATCTTCTTTGGGTCGGACCGCGAGGACGATGTGGCCTTCCTAGTGAGCTTGCGTCACCACTGGCCATTACCGAACGGCGGGGGTCTTAGGGAGGGGTCTCGGCTTCCCTAAAGGGCTACCGGCTTGCAGTGTCGGCCTGGCGGCGGGCGGCGCGCACGGTCTCGCAGTGGATCTCAACCGTGTCATCGAAACGGCGGGCGTAGCCACCGGCCAGCGTGACCGCCACCGCCACGCCCGCCGCGCCCAGCAGCCGAAAGATGAGCTCGTCGCGGCGGCGCAATCCCTCCCGAGTTAGCCGGAGGCCGCCCAACTGATCCTCCTCGTACGGGTCGGCGCCCGCCAGATAGAAGGCGAGCTCGGGCTCGTGCTGGTCGATGATTTGGGGGATGTGGAGCTCGAGCAGTCCGAGATAGTCCGAGTCACCGGTTCCGTCTGGCAGACCGAGGTCCAGATCGCTCGGCGGCTTAAGAGCCGGGTAGTTGTTCTGCTGGTGGATGGAAAAGGTAAAAACCGAAGGCTCGTTGTGGAATATGGCGGCGGTGCCGTTGCCGTGGTGCAGGTCGCAGTCGATGACAGCCGAACGCCGGATCAACCCTTCGCCGCTTAGCACGCGCAAAGCGATCGCCACATCGTTGATCAAGCAAAACCCCTCGCCGTGATCCGCGAAGGCGTGGTGGAAACCGCCGCCCAGATGCACGGCCAGCCCATGCTCGAGCGCCAAACGTGCGGTCAGAATCGAGCCGCCGGCGCACAGCCACATGGCCTGCTTCAGCTCGGTCGAGAACGGCAGCTCGAGGGTCATCATGTCCTGCCATGAGAAGGCGCCCCGCCTGATCTTGTCCAGGTAGGCCGCCGTGTGAACGAGCGCCACCTGCGCGTCGCTGGCGGGCTCTGGGCGACGGATCTCCTCCGGGGCGATGGTCTCGTCCGCAAGCAGCCGGTCGCGCGCCGCGCGGTACTTCCGCGTCGGAAAGACGTGCGGACCGATGTCGGCCTCGTAGGCTTCGTGCCAGACGACGGGCAAGCTCTCCTTCATATCTTTCAGAACCCGAGCCTCGCGAGGTGTCTCTCACCGGCGGCTTGGTAGAGAAGCTTCTCCCACACCGCGACTTAATCGTAAGAAAACTAGCGGCTTCTTACAGTCGAATACAGCCTGAGTACGGTCTGGCGCCGCGAAAGCAGAGCGTTAGGTTGGGCGCGTGGCCAGCCTCCGCTCCGCCGCCCGACGCTTGAAGCAAGCGACCATCCTGACGCTGGCAGCCGTCCTATCATGCGCCGAGGGTCGCGAGGGGTCTCGGGCCGAGGCCCTCACCTCGCTCATCGAATCGGAGCGCGCCTTTGCCCGTAGCGCCGCCGAGCTCGGCACACGCGACGCCTTCCTCGCCTACCTGGCCGACGACGCGGTGCTGTTCCGGCCTCGGGCCTTGAACGGCAAAGAATGGCTGAGTGATCAGCCGCCGACCCCGGGCCTGTTGTCATGGGAACCGCTTTACGCAGACGTCGCGGCGAGCGGGGACCTTGGCTTCACCATGGGCCCCTGGGTGTACGGGCGCGAGCCGGGCGACAGCGCGGCGCGGGGTTACTACTTCAGCGTCTGGCGAAAGCAACCGGACGGGTTGTGGAAGGTCGTCATCGACCACGGCACGGCGAGTGGACCGCCGGCGGCGGAGTGGGACAGCGTGACAGTTGAGTCTATACGAACAGACGACGAGCCGACGGTTCCCGTCGACCGTTCGGCGGCGCGCGCCGAATTGTTGGAAGCCGATCGGAGATTCTCTGCGGCTGTGCGAACGCGACGCTCGGCCGCCGGCGCCCTGGACCGTTTCGTGTCCACCCGCACGCGCCTACTTCGCGAGAGACAGCCGCCGCTCCTCTTAACTTCCTTAGGCTCACTGGAGTCCGCCTGGCCGACGCCGATGTCCTGGGAGGTCCTGGGCGGTGACGTCTCCAGCTCCGGAACTTTCGGCTACACCTACGGTGAATACGAAGTCCGCGATTCCGCCGGGGCCGAAGCGCTCGAGGACGGGAACTACATGCGGGCCTGGCGGAAGGGCGGTGATGGAGCCTGGAGGGTCGTCGTCGACCTGATGAGCCCAGTGCCTCGTACATCTCCGCAATAGCTGCTGTCGCGGCGACGCTTGCGGCGTCCGCGATGTTCACGGTTTTCGCCAACCTCGCGGCTTTCTTGAAGGTCGAGCAGCGCCCCGGTAGATTCTCGGCGTGATGTCGGACTCCGGAGAAGCCCGTCGCCGTTACGGCGAAAAGGAAGTCGGCCTGATCCTCAAGCGCGCCGCCGAGCTTCAGCGTGAGGAATCGGCGACGACCGCGAGCGGCAGCGGCCTCAGCCTGGGCGAGCTGGAGGAGATCGCGGAAGAGGCGGGGATCGATCGCCACTACTTGCGCCAGGCCGCGTCGGAGCTGGATACGGGCGCCGCCGTCCCCCCTAGCGGGGCTGCCGCTCGGTTTCTCGGCGGCCCTCTGACAATCGAGCAGGAACGAAGCCTGGCCGGCGAGCTGACTCCAAGGGACTTCGAGCGGCTGGTCCCTGACATCCAACGAGCCGCCGACGCCCTCGGGCAGGCCAGCCTTCTGGGCCATACCCTCACCTGGCACTCCAGCACCCCGGACGGCGCGCGCTCGCTGCAGATCACCGTCAGCTCGACGCACGGTCGCACGCGAATTCGGATTCAGGAGCGCCTGAACGGACTCGCCGGGGCCCTCTTTGGCGGCTTCCTCGGCGGGGGCGGAGGCGGTGTGGGGCTGGGTGTTGGTCTCGGGGTGGGGCTCGGCGCTTTGGGCTCGGCCGCCTTCGCGATCGTGTTCCCTGTGGCCGTGATCGGTGGCTCGTACGTAGCGGCCCGGACCATCTTCGGATCGCTCTCGCGCCGACGGCAGCGCGTGCTGCGCGAGTTGATGGATCGGCTAACCGAGCACATCGAGATGGTGAGCGCCGATCGAGCCCTCGATCCCGGGCGCGGACCGAGGGAGTTGCCGGACGGCTAGAAGCCGCTGCCGCGAGTAAAATGTCCGGTCCCTCAAGGCTAACTGGCCGCTGGCCGAGCCAGGTTGTATCGTTAGGGTCGATCCCTGCCCGCTCATCGTCCTTCAGTGTGCTCGGCCGCCCTCGGCGCGGATGGTCCTGAGCGTATCGGATTGCAGGTGGGTTGTTGATGATCGGAAAGACCGGGGCGAACGCGGAGGAACTGCGCCGTCATCTCCATGCCCTGGACGCCGCCACGGCGCTGCTGGACCGGCGGCCCGAAGAAGCTGCTGCGTCGGCCCGCCGTGTCGCAAAGGCTCTGGCCCGCCTGGGCGAGAGGTCCGGCCGCGGGCGGCTCGCCGCCGCGGCCCGCCGACTTCGCGTCGCGCCGGAGGCCGCGTTTCCCTCGGCTCTACAGGAACTCACTGCCTGCCTGCGAGAAGCGGTCGAGGTGGCGACGGCGCCCCGCGGGACCGTGCTGATCGTCGAGGACGATCCCCTGCCGGCGAAGTTGCTCGGACACGCACTGGCCCAAAAGGGTTGGGAGGTGGAGGTGGCGGGCACGGCCGAACTGGCCGAGAACGTCCTCGCGGCCCGCTCGGTCTCCGCCGTGGTGCTGGATCTGGTCCTGCCCGACGCCGACGGGCGCAACCTGCTGCTCCGCTTGAAGGAGAGCCCGCGGAGCGCGGCGATCCCCGTCTACGTCGCCTCAGCTCGATCGGATCCACACGTCCAGGCGGAGTGCCTGGCGCTCGGCGCCGAGGCGTTCTTGCCGAAGCCCGTTGAGCCGGAAAGCCTGCTGCGGCTGATCGCCGAGCGCGCTTCGGCGCCCCAAGGCGCTGATCAGCACGAACCCGCGACTTCAGCGATCGCGAGCCGGAGCGCCCTGATCAATGCATTCGAGAGCAACAGCGGTGGCGTGCGCTCTCTGGCGCTGGTCGCGGTTGCCCAGACAACCGCTGACGAAGCTGGCGCGCCCGAGCCGCTGCGCGGCGACGCCCTGGCGCAAGCGGCGCGGGTGATTGCCGAGTCGATCGACAAGCAGGCGGTCGTGGCTCGCTGGGCGGCCGACGAAGTGGCCGTTGTCTTCCCGGGCGTCGCGACGGTTGATGCGGCGCGAGGATTGGATGCGGCGCGCAAGAAGCTCCAAGCTCTCGAGTCAGGGCTCGACTTCGTGGCCGGGCTCGTGGACGTCGAGCCTGATTCGGAGCTGGATGAGGCTATCGATCAGGCCGGTCGACTCCGCTATCTGGCGAGCGGCGCGCTAGGCGGCGGTGTACTGGTCGACCCGGATCAAGCAGGACCGCCTGATATCACGATACTCGTTGCCGAGGATGACGAAGTCGCCGCGAAGCTTCTCGTCTACCGGTTGTCACGCGAGCCGGGCTTCACGATCGTTCACTGCAGCGATGGTCACGACGCACTGATGAAAGCCCAGGAGATTTCCATCGACCTCGCCATCCTCGACGTGAACATGCCCGGAATCGATGGCTTCGACCTGCTGGCTCGCCTCCGCAAGATGCCGCGCTACGCCCGGCTGCCGATCGCCATGCTCACGTCGCTCGGAAGCGAGAAGGATGTGGTTCGCGGACTCGATCTGGGCGCCGACGATTACGTCGTGAAGCCGTTCTCACCGACCGAGCTCCTCGCCCGCGTGCGCCGGCTTCTGGGCCGGGCGGCGGCACGGTCCTGATGGACTCAGCGCTCAGCCTGCCGTTTTCCGACCGCTCCTTTCACATCGTAACGGCCGCCGTGCTGCTGCTGCTCGCCTGCGCCGTGGCTTTCACCCTTGCCGCGGCCTGGCTGCGCTTGCGAAACGCTCGCCTGGCTGAACGCTGGCAACGGCTCGAGGCGGTATGGGAGCCGGTGGTGCTGGCCGTAATCAGCGGCGAGTCCGTCGCGTCCGAGTTCTACCGGAAGGTTCGTAAGAAGGATTCCCGCTACGTCGCTGATTTTCTTCTCCGCTACGCTCGGCAGCT
>JABAOH010070442.1_pt1 | contig 13155 bp, 11 predicted proteins | sample 7062181 | NCBI WGS metagenome assembly JABAOH01 (sample SAMN14538630, study PRJNA623070) | marine sediment metagenome | biome: marine biome [ENVO:00000428]; feature: marine pelagic biome [ENVO:01000023]; material: deep marine sediment [ENVO:00002113]; isolation source: pool of 5 deep marine... | reverse complement strand
AGTAAGCGATCTCGAGCCGCGTGCCGACGAGGATGCGACCGGTGTCGGGCTCGAGCTCGCCGAGCAGGAGCCGCAGCAGCGTGCTCTTGCCGCAGCCGTTCGGTCCGATGATGCCGACGCGGTCGCCGCGCAGCACGCGCGTCGTCAGGCCCTGGATGACGGGCCGCCCGTCGTAGCCGAAGCCGACGTCGTTGAGATCCACCACCACCTTGCCCGATGCGGCGCCGTCGTCCACGTCGAGCCTGGCCTGCCCCTGCCGCTCGATGCGCCGCGCCCGCTCCCGGCGCATGTCCTGCAGCGCCCGCACCCGGCCCTCGTTGCGGGTGCGGCGGGCCCTGATGCCCTGGCGTATCCATGCCTCCTCCTGCGCCAGCTTCCTGTCGAATCGGGCAGCGGCCCGCTCCTCGGCCTCCTGCAGCGCTTCCTTGCGGCGCAGGTAGTGCGCGAAATCGCCCGCAAAGCTGCGCAGCGCCCCGCGGTCGAGCTCAACGATACGGGTCGCCAGATGGCTGAGCAGCGTTCGGTCGTGGGTCACGAACACCACCGCTCCGTTGAAACCGAGCAGGAACTCCTCGAGCCAGGTGATGGCCGCGATGTCCAGGTGGTTGGTCGGCTCGTCGAGCAGCAGCACGTCGGGCCCGCTCACCAGCGCCTGCGCCAGCATCACCCGGCGCCGGATGCCGCCGGAGCACCGGGCCATGGCTAAGTCGGCCGGCAGCGACAGGCGGCTCAGCACGGTCTCGACCCTCTGCTCGATGCCAAAGCCGCCGGCGACGTCGATGCGCTGCTGCAGCTCGGCAAGGCGCGCGAGCGCGGCATCGCCGGCGTGCGCCGCGTGCTGGGCCGCGTCGTGATACGCGTGCAGCAGCTCGCCGAGATGGCCCAGCCCCGCCGCCACGACCTGATAGACGGTGCCGGGAGCGTCGGCGGGCACTTCCTGCTCGAGATGGGATACCCGCAGCGTGTCGCGGCGCCACACCTCGCCCTCGTCCGGTTCCACCCGGCCGCTGATGACCCGCAGCAGCGTAGACTTTCCCGCGCCGTTGCGGCCTACGAGACAGATGCGCTCACCGGCGTCGATCTGCAGCGCGACGCGCTCGAGCAGGGGAACGTGCCCGTAGGCGAGACAGACGTCCTTCAACGTCAGCAGCGCCATATCAGGCGGCGCCTTGCGGCGGTGGTTGCGGCATGCAGAACGTGGCGGCGGCGAGCAGAAACGGCAACATCACCGGTCAATATACCGCATCGCTCACGCCGCGCGGGACGCGCGGCGGTCCTTTGCCGGGCGAGCCATCCCGGTTGTTTGCGCCGGGCGATGTGGGCACAATGAGCGTCCGCCCTGGGCTGCCCAGCCGCGGTCGTTTCGTATCCACTCCGCACCGACTCGTGAACGCGATGCGGGCAAGGGCGACCGCCCCGGTTTACGGCAGGCCCAGGACACCACCACAAGAAAAGCGGGGGAGACGAGCATGATTCCGCCTTCGTTCGAGTACCACGCCCCGACCGCGCTGCAAGACGCCCTCGGCCTGCTGCGGCAGCACGGCGAAGGCGCGCGCGTGCTGGCCGGCGGCCACAGCCTGCTGCCGATGATGAAGCTGCGTTTCGCCGANNTCAACCGGATCGACGCGCTGCGAGGCGTGCGCGAGGACGGCGCGCACGTCGTCATCGGCGCCATGACCACCGAGAACGAGCTGATCGCCTCCGAGCTGCTGCGGCGCAAGTGTCCGCTGATACCGGAAGCCGCGCGGCAGATCGCCGATCCCCAGGTGCGCAACTGCGGCACCGTCGGCGGCGACATCGCCCACGGCGATCCCGCCAACGATCATCCGGCCATCATGCTCACGCTGGGAGCGGACTTCGTGCTGGCGCAGGCCAACGGCGAGCGCACCGTGGCCGCCGACGGGTTCTTCGTCGACACCTTCGCCTCCGAGCTCGAGCCCGGCGAGATACTGAAAGAGATCCGTGTTCCCGTGGCGGTTGCCGGCAGCGGCTGGGCCTACTGCAAGCTCAAGCGCAAGACCGGCGATTATGCGACGGCGGCGGCGGCCGTGCAGCTCACCCTCGACGGCGGCAGCTGCTCGCAGTTCAGCCTCGGGCTGACCAACGTCGGGCCGACGGCGCTGCTGGTGCGCGACGCGCCGGGTGCGGTGCTCGGGCGTGCGATCGACGATGCGCTGATCGAGCAGATCGCCGAGATGGCGATGGCGGCCTGCGATCCGGCGGAGGATCTGCGCGGCAGCGTCGAGTACAAGAGACACATGGCCGGCGAGATGACGCGACGCGCCATCCGTGTGGCCGTCGAGCGAGCCGGAGGAGCCTGACATGGCAAAGCGACACGTCAGTTTCAGCGTCAACGGTCAGGCCGTCGAGGTCCTGGTGGAGCCCCGTGAGCTGCTGATTCACACCCTGCGCGAGCAGCTCGGTCTTACCGGCAGCCACATCGGCTGCGAGACCAGTCACTGCGGCGCCTGCACCGTTGACCTGAACGGCAGGTCGGTCAAGTCCTGCACGGTGCTCTCGGTGCAGGTCGAGGGCGGCGAGGTGCTCACCGTCGAGGGCCTGGCCGCGAACGGCGAGCTGCATCCGGTGCAGGAAGGCTTCATGGAGAAGCACGGTCTGCAGTGCGGCTTCTGCACGCCGGGCATGCTCATGCGCGCCTACCGTTTCCTGCAGCAGAACCCGCATCCGTCCGAGCAGGAGATTCGCGAAGGGATGTCCGGCAACCTCTGCCGCTGCACCGGTTATCAGAACATCGTCAAGGCAATCCAGTATGCCGCCCAGAAAGCATCGACTCCCGAGGAGGTCGCGTGATGGCTGCTCCCGCTGAAAAGATCACCGCCGATGCCCTCAAGGGCGTCGGCACGTCACGCAAGCGCAAGGAGGATCCGCGCTTCATCCAGGGCAAGGGTCACTACGTCGACGACATCAAGCTTCCCGGGATGCTGTTCGCCGACGTCGTGCGCAGCCCCTACGCCCACGCGCGCATCACGTCCATCGACACCGCGGCCGCCAAGGCTCTGCCGGGCGTCCACGCCGTGCTCACCGCCGAGGACCTCAAGCCGCTGAAGCTGCACTGGATGCCGACCCTCGCGGGCGACGTGCAGGCGGTGCTGGCCGACGAGAAGGTCTGCTTTCAGGAGCAGGAGGTCGCCGTGGTGGTGGCCGACAACCGCTACATCGCCGCCGACGCCGCACAGCTGGTCGCGGTCGAGTACGAGGAGCTGCCGGCGCTCATCGACGCGCGCAAGGCCATGGAGCCGCAGGCGCCCGTGATCCGCGAGGACCTGGCGGGCAAGATGGAGGGCGCCCACGGCAAGCGCCTGCACGACAACCACATCTTCACGTGGGAGTCGGGCGATAAAGACGCGACGGACCGCGCCTTCGAGCAGGCGGAGGTGACCGTCGAGGAATCGATGTACTACCCGCGGGTGCATCCCTGCCCGCTCGAGACCTGCGGCTGCGTGGCATCGTTCGACAAGGTCAACGGCCAGCTCACCGTGTACATGACCTCGCAGGCACCGCACGTGGTGCGCACCGTCGTCTCGATGCTCTCGGGCATCGCCGAGAGCAAGGTGCGCATCGTCTCGCCGGACATCGGCGGTGGCTTCGGCAACAAGGTCGGCGTGTACCCCGGTTATGTCACCGCCATCGTCGCCTCCATCGTCCTCGGGCGGCCGGTGAAGTGGATCGAGGACCGCATGGAGAACCTCTCCTCCACCGCCTGGGCCCGCGACTACCACATGAAGGGCGAGCTCGCCGCCGACCGTGACGGCCGCATCAAGGCCTTGCGCGTCAACGTCATCGCGGATCACGGCGCCTTCGATGCCTGCGCCAACGCGAGCAAGTTCCCGGCCGGGCTGTTCAACATCTGCTCGGGCTCCTACGACATTCCGGTCGCCCATGCGCGCATCGACGGCGTCTACACCAACAAGGCGCCCGGCGGCGTGGCCTACCGCTGCTCCTTCCGGGTCACCGAGGCCGTGTACGCCATCGAGCGCATGATCGACGTGCTGGCGCAGAAGCTCGGCATGGACAAGGCCGAGATCCGCTACAAGAACTTCATCGCGCCGGAGCAGTTCCCGTACGGCTCGGCGTTCGGCTGGCAGTACGACAGCGGCGACTACCCGGCCGCGCTCAGCAAAGTGCTCGAGGCCGTGGACTACGAAGCCCTGCGCAAGGAGCAGGCCGACAAGCGCGCCCGCGGCGAGCTCATGGGCATCGGCATCTGCACCTTCACCGAGGTCGTGGGCGCCGGCCCCACGAAGGTCTGCGACATCCTCGGCATCGGCATGTTCGACAGCTGCGAGATCCGTGTCCACCCGACCGGCAGCGCCATCGCCCGCATGGGCACCATCACCCAGGGACAGGGTCACCAGACCACCTACGCGCAGATCATTGCCAGCGAGCTCGGCATCCCGTCCGACGACATCCAGATCGAGGAAGGCGACACGGACACGGCGCCCTACGGTCTTGGCACCTACGGCTCGCGCTCCACGCCCGTCGGCGCGGCGGCGACCGCGCTGGCGGCGCGCAAGATCCGCGCCAAGGCGCGCAAGATCGCGGCGCATCTGCTGGAGGTCGGCGAGGACGACCTCGAGTGGGACACCGACCGCTTCAAGGTCAAGGGGGTGCCCGGCTCGGAGAAGACCTTCAAGGAGATCGCCTGGGCCGCCTACAACGACCTGCCCGAGGGCACGGAGCCGGGACTCGAGTCGGTGGACTATTACGATCCGCCGAACTTCACCTTTCCTTTCGGCGCCTACGTCTGCGTGCTCGACATCGACCGCTTCACCGGGGAGGTGAAGGTGCGCCGTTTCTACGCCCTCGACGACTGCGGCACCCGCATCAACCCGATGATCATCGAGGGTCAGATTCACGGCGGGCTCACCGAGGGCTTCGCCGTCTCCATGGGCCAGGAGATCGTCTTCGACGAGAGCGGCAACCTGCTCGGCAACACGCTCATGGACTACTTCCTTCCCACCGCCGTGGAGACGCCGAGCTGGGAAACCGATCACACCGTGACGCCGTCTCCGCACCATCCGATCGGCGCCAAGGGGGTGGCGGAATCTCCCCACGTCGGCAGCATCCCCTGCTTCAGCAACGCGGTGGTGGACGCCTTCGCGCATCTCGGCGTCACCCACATCGACATGCCCTACAGCGCCCACCGCGTGTGGGAGAAGCTGAACGAGCTCGGGCTCAACCGGCGCTAGGGACGCAACGGTGCGCGTAGAGCTGCAAAAGAGCTTTCCGGTGCCCGCCGCACCCGAGTTCGGCTGGACGGTGCTGGGGAACATCGAGGAGGTCGCCTCGTGCATGCCCGGCGCACAGATCACCGAGCAGATCGACGAAAACAACTACAAGGGTGAGGTGCGCCTGAAGCTCGGGCCCGCGCGGGTGGCATTCAAGGGCGACATCGAGGTGAAGGAGATCGACGCCGAAGCCCGCGCCGTGAGCCTGGTCGGCAAGGGCGGCGACGGCAAGGGCACCAGCGCCAGCATGGACCTGAGCGCCCGCATCGAGCCCACCGAAGACGGTCATTTCGAACTCGTCGGGGAGTCGGCGGTGAGCCTCAACGGCAAGCTCGTCAGCATCGGCTCACGCATGATCAACCAGGTATCCGAGCAGATCCTCAAACAGTTCGGCGAGAACTTCACGGCCCGCGTGCAGGCGCTCGCCGAGTCCGGCGCGTCGCGGGCGGACGCGCCGAGCGCGGCCGCGGCGCCGCCGCCCGAGCCGACGTCGCTCAACGCGCTGGCGCTCATGTGGGACATCGTGCGGGGCTGGTTCGCCCGAGTGTTCGGGAGAGATCGCAACGAGTGAGCTGCGGTGGACGTCGCCCGGGATTGGCAACGCCGCTTTGAGGCGGTCGGCTACATCGCCGACGCCGAGCTCGCCACGGCGCTTTTCCTGCTCGATCACCTGAAGCGGCCGCTGCTGCTGGAGGGCGACGCCGGCGTCGGCAAGACCGAGGTCGCCAAGGCTCTCGCGCAGGCGCTCGACTGCCGCCTGATCCGGCTGCAGTGCTACGAGGGGCTCGATGTCAACGCCGCCGTCTACGAGTGGAACTACCAGCGTCAGCTGCTGGCGATCAAGCTCCTCGAGTCGAGCGACGGCGATGCCGATTCCAAGGAACAGCGTATCTTCAGCGAGGCCTTCCTGCTGCAGCGCCCGCTGCTCGAAGCCATCACGCAGCCCGAGTCGCCGGTACTGCTGATCGACGAGATCGACCGCGCGGACGAGGAGTTCGAGGCCTACCTGCTCGAGGTGCTGTCGGACAACCAGATCACCATCCCGGAGCTCGGCACGCAGCACGCCGTGAGCACGCCCAGGGTGATACTCACCTCCAACGCCACGCGCGAGCTGAGTGATGCGCTGCGCCGCCGTTGCCTGTATCACTACGTGGACTATCCGAGCTTCGACAAGGAGCTGCGCATCGTGCGGGCGCGCCTGCCCGACATCGGCGCGCGCCTGGCACAGCAGGTCGTGGGCTTCGTGCAGCAACTGCGCCGGGAGGATCTCAGGAAGAAACCCGGCATCGCCGAGACGCTGGACTGGGCGGCGGCACTCATGGGCCTCGGCGTGAAAGGCCTCGACGCCGATCCCGCGGTGCTCGTGCAGACGCTGTCGTGCCTGCTGAAGACGCACGAGGACCGCGACGCCATGCCGGAGCAGAGCGTGGCGCGGCTGGCGGCCCAGGCGCTGTGAGCGCGGCCGCCGAGCCCGGGCCCGTAGCCGAGCGCCTGCTCGGTTTCGCCCGCTTCGCCCGCGGCCACGGCTTCCGCGTCGGACTGGCGGAGGCCGAGGCCGGCCTGGAGGCGGTCGCGGCCTGCCGGCGGCTCGACCGCGCCGCCTTGCGCCGCGTGCTGCGCGCGGTCTATTGCGCCGACCGCGAGGACTGGCAGCGCTTCGACGCCGTCTTCGACGCCTACTGGCAGGGGGCCAACCGCCGGCGGGACCCGTCGACGGGCGGCGGTGACGCGAGCGAGCGCCAGGCGGCGCCCCACCCGGCGCCGCGCGGCAGCGGCAGCGCCGAGCGCGCCGAGGACTGGCAGCGCTTCGACGCCGTCTTCGACGCGTACTGGCGGGGACCCAACCGTCGGCGGGACTCTGCCGCGGGCGGCGGCGACGCGAGTGAGCGCGAGGCGGCTCCCCATCCGGCGCCTCGCGGCAGCGCCGGCGCCGAGCGCGCCGAGGGCGACGGTGACGGCGTCGCGGCGGCAGAGGGGGCCGCTCACGGGGGCGCCAGCGCCCGCGAGAGCATCGGCCGCGGCGACTTCCGCCTGTTGACCGACCCGCACGCCCTGCGCGCGACGCAGCGGCTCGCCGAACGTCTGGCGCGGCGCATGCGCCGGCGCCTCGCCCGTCGCGAGCGCGTGCAGCGCCGCGGCCGACGGCTGCATCTGCGCCGCACCGTGCGCGCGAGCCTGCGCCACGGCGGCACGCCGCTGACGCTCGCCTGGCGCCGGCGCCGCACGCGGCGCCCGCGGCTGGTGCTGCTGCTCGACGTCAGCCGCTCCATGAGCCTCTACAGCCACCTCTTCCTGCGCTTCGCCCGCGGCATCGTCGGCGCCTTCAGCGACGCCGAGGCCTTCGTCTATCACACGCGCCTGGTGCCGGTGACGGATGCGCTGCGTGCGCGCGACGCGCAGACCATGACACAGAAGCTTGCGTTGCTGTCTGCGGGGTGGGCGGGAGGCACCCGCATCGGCGCGTGCCTGCACGAGTTCAATCGCCATCACGCCCGCCGGGTGAACGCGCGCACCGTCGCCGTCATCCTGAGCGACGGCCTGGAGACAGGGGCGCCGCAGGCGCTCGCCGCCGAGCTCGCCGAGCTCCGGCGTCGCGCGGGGCGCATCGTGTGGCTCAACCCGTTGCTCGGTCGCCCGGGCTACCGCCCCGTGCAGGCCGGCATGCAGGCGGCCCTGCCGTATATCGATCTGTTCGCGCCGGCACACAACCTGGAAAGCCTGCTGGCACTGGAGCACGAGCTCGTTCGCCTGTAGGCTTGAGGCTCACAGCCATGTCACACAGCCACGCCATTCTCGATCTCGCCGAGCGGCTGCGCTCGGCCGGCAGGCCGTACGCCCTCGTCACGGTGGTGCGCACGGAACCGGCGACGGCCAGCCGGCCCGGGGCCAAGGCGCTCATCGAGGCCGACGGCACCCTGCACGGATGGATCGGCGGCAACTGCAGCCGCGCGGCCATCGTCAAGACGGCACGTGCGGTGCTCGAGTCGGGCAGCGCACAGCTCATCCGCATCGGCCCCAAGGACTCCGGCGCGCAGCTCGCCGGGGTCGTGGACTTCGGCTCCGGCTGCCCGAGCGGCGGCATCATGGACGTGTTCATCGAGCCGGTGCTGGCAGCGCCGAGCCTGTTGATTCTGGGCGATTCGCCCATCGCCGCGGCACTGTCGGGTCTCGCCGCCCGGGTCGGCTTCCGCGCCCACGTGAGCGCCTCCGGCGTCGACCGCGAACGCTTCCCCGACGCCGAGGCCGTCAGTGAGACCTTCGCCGTCGACGCCGCCGACCTCACCCGCCCGCTNNCGCCCGCTCTTCGCCGTCGTCGCCACCCAGGGCCAGCGCGATCTTGCCGCGCTCGAGGCCGCGCTCAGGCTAGCGCCCGACTACCTCGGCTTCATCGCCAGCCGCCGCAAGGCGGCCAAGCTCCGAGAGAAGCTGCGCGAACGCGGCCACGACGAAGCCGCGGTTGCCGCCATCGAGGCGCCGGCCGGGCTGCCCATTCGCGCACAGACGCCCGAGGAGATTGCGCTCTCGGTGCTGGCCGGGGTGGTGCGGGCGCGGCGCGCCGGCCTCGCCGGCGGCCTCGCCGCCGCAGCGGGGTGAGTGTCGCGCCCGGCTGAGGGGATGGGCGGACAGTGCGCCCGGCGAACACGCTCGTCGTTCTGACCCTCGCGCTCGCGACCGTGGCCGCGGCGTGCCGCGCGCAGGCGCTGACGCTCGTGGAGGTGCCGTCGCTCAAGTCGCGGGTCGCCACCGCCGAGCTGGCGCCGGTGGCCGAGCGCCTCCCCGAGAACCCCTCGATCGTCGATCTCGCCGCCCCCCGCGAGCCCGGTCGCCACGGCGGCGAGCTGCGTCTGCTCATGGGCACCAGCAAGGATGTCCGCATGATGACCGTCTACGGGTACGCACGGCTGGTCGGCTACGACGAGCACCTGCGGCTGCGGCCGGACATCGTCGAGCACGTGCAGGTGACGCAGGGGCGCGAGTTCACGCTGCACCTGCGCAAAGGCCACCGCTGGTCCGATGGCCATCCGTTCACGACCGAGGACTTCCGCTACTTCTGGCAGGACGTGGCCAACAACGAGGCGCTGTCCCCTTTCGGGCCGCCGCGCGCGCTGGAGGTCGACGGCGAACTTCCCACGGTGGAGTTTCCCGACCCGACCACCGTGCGCTATCGCTGGTCGAGCCCGAACCCCGATTTTCTGCCGGCGCTCGCCGCCGCGCGGCCGCTGTACATCTACCGACCCGCGCACTACCTGAAGCAGTTTCATGCCGAGCACAGCGACCCCGCCGAGCTTGAGCGTAAAGCCGCCGCGCTCGGCGTGCGCAACTGGGCCGGGCTGCACCATCGCTTCGACAAGCAGTACCGCTACGACAACCCGGACCTGCCGGTGCTGCAGCCCTGGATCAACACCACGGCCATGCCGTCGTACCGCTTCGAGTTCGTGCGCAACCCCTACTACCACCGCGTCGACAGCCGGGGGCGACAGCTGCCGTACATCGACCGTGTGATCGTGAACGTATCGAGCCCGTCGCTGGTGCCCATCAAGACCGGGGTGGGCGAATCCGACCTGCAGGCCCGCTACCTGCGCCTAGACAACTTCACCTTCCTCAAGGCCGGCGAGAAACACAACGATTTCAGCGCCCGTTTGTGGCACATACCCGGCTCGCAGATCGCGCTGTTTCCCAACCAGAACACCACCGATCCGGTCTGGCGCGAGCTCGTTCGCGACGTGCGCTTCCGCCGAGCCCTGTCACTCGCCGTCGACCGCCACGAGATCAATAAGGTGGTCTATTTCGGCCTGCTCGTCGAGGGCAATAACACCGTGCTTCCCGAAAGTCCCCTGTTCCGGCCGGAGTACCAGAAGCTCTGGGCCGAGTTCGACCTGGATCGGGCCAACCGGCTGCTCGACGAGATCGGCCTGACACGCCACGACAAACGGGGCGTGCGCCTAATGCGCGACGGGCGTCCGCTCGAGATCGTGATCCAGACCAGCGGCGAGAGCACCGAGGAGACGGACGTGCTCGAGCTCGTCCAGCACAGCTGGCTCAAGGCCGGCGTCAAGCTCTACACCAAACCGTCGCAGCGCGAGGTGTTCCGCAACCGCGTCTTCTCCGGCAACGCGATGATGACCGTCTGGAAAGGCATCGAGAACGGCGTTGCCAACGCCGACATGAGCCCGGCGGAGTTTGCCCCAACAACGCAGAACCAGCTGCAGTGGCCGCAGTGGGGACAGCACCACGAGACCCGCGGTAACGCCGGCTTCCCAACCGATCTGCCGGCGGCTGCGCGGCTCCTCGAGCTCAACCGCGCGTGGCGCCGGGCGCCCACGCACGAGGAACGCGAGCGGGCGTGGCACGAGATGTTACGCACGAACGCGCAGCAGGTTTTCAGCATCGGCATCGTCGCCCGCGCCCTGCAGCCCGTGGTCGTCAACAATCACCTGCACAATGTCCCCGAGGAGGGCATCTACAGCTGGATGCCCGGCGCCTATTTCGGCATCTATCGCCCCGAGACGTTCTGGTTCAGCGACGCGCGGCGGCCACAGGACGCCGAGCACCGCAGCGCCCACGGCCAGCCTAACTGAGGTCGCCGCCGCGGCGACGGCGTCCCACCGGTCCCGAACGTGCGCGGGCTTACTGGACGCTGCCGAAACCCCTGTCGATGGCGCCCGCCGGCGACTTCAGCCCGGCGAGGCGGCACCCCTGGGCGACGGGCCCCTGGGGGAAGAGCAGGTAGAGAAAGCGGATGCCGCCGCGGGCGTGGAATCTCTCGTTGAGTGCATCGTGAATCTCGCGTGCGTTGATGTCGGTGTCCGCGTGCCGACTGAAGTACTCCTGCAGCGCCCGCACCGCCTCCCAGTGGTCGTCGCCGAGCTCGAGCCCCTCCTCGCGCGCCCGCTGCTGGGCAGCGCCCGGGGTCCAGTCCCGGGGGGCATGGGGAAAACCCCGCGAACCCCCTTCACTGTCGGGGTGAAGAATGTCGTCCATCGTCTTCGGCATGGGTGATCCTCCTGGCGGCGCGTGTGCCCTCAGTCGCGGCAAAGGCACGCACCCGAGCGGACGCGAGCGTTGCGGCGGGCACTATAGTACCGCACGCCGCTCCCTCGGCGGCCACGGCCCACGCGACCCCGTCGGCGGCGCGTCAGTTCAGGTACCAGATGGCGGCGTTCAGCAGCGTCGCAAAACCGAGCCACAGCAGGTAGGGCACCAGCAGCACTCCGGCGACGGCGTCTACACGCCAGAAAAGCCACAGGGTAAGCGCGGCGGCCGCAACCAACAGGACGATGTCGACGAGGGCGGCGCCGATGCGCTGCAGACCGAAGAACAGCACCGACCACAGCAGGTTGAGTGCGAGCTGCAGGGCGTAGGCGCCGAGCGCGCCGCGGGCCTTGCGCAGACCCTGGCGCCGCCACACCCGCCAGCTGGCGATGGCCATGAGGGCATACAAGGTCGTCCAGGCCGGCGCAAAGACCGCGTTCGGGGGCGTGAAGCCCGGCTTCACCAGCTGCGCGTACCAGTCGTCGACGGATGTGGCGGTCGCGAGCCCGCCGAGCGCCGCCACGGCGAGGCACAGCGCCGCCGAGGCGGCCAGGCCGACTACGTCGTGCAGGCGCGTCGTGCTCGCGGGGGTGTGATCGGGCATCGCGGCTCCCCGGCGCCGGGCGGACCGGCCTCAGGCTTCAGAAGTCGATGCAGCGGCCCTTTTTCTCCCAGTCGCCGTAACGGGTGGGGTCGGGCCCCTCGCGGCCGCCCATCTCCGCAGGCCGGCGCGCCGCCGCTTTCGCCTCGTCGCGGGGCCCGGCCGCGTTTTCGTCCTCGGGCGGGCGCGGGGCCTGTGTGTGTCGTTGGTGTCGGCTCACGGCTGCTGTAGGCCGCCCGGTCGCGGGCGCGCCCCAATTCTCCCGTGCCGTGTATTGACTGTCAAAAGGACGTGTCTACATTGGATCGACGGGAATCGGATCCGGTATCATCTCCCTCCCCACGGCAACGCCACCACCGACTTCGCCCGCAACGCCGCCGCATGAGCGCCGATCGCTTCACCCTGCGCTTCGAGGAGCTGCCGCGCACCCTGCCGGTCTTCCCCCTCGCCGGCGCCGTGGTGCTGCCGCGGCAGCTGCTGCCCCTCAACATCTTCGAGCCCCGCTACCTCAACATGGTTCTTGATGCCCTTGGTGCTCTGCGCCTCATCGGCATGATCCAGCCGCGGGCCGACGCCGTCGCGGCGCGGGTGCCGGCCTTGTACGACATCGGCTGCGCCGGGCGCATCAGCGCCTTCGAGGAGACCGGCGACGGCCGGCTGCTGATCACCCTGACCGGCGTCAGCCGCTTCGCGGTCGACGCAGAGCTCGAGCCGGTCAACGGCTATCGCCGAGTGCGCCCGCTCTGGTCGGCCTATCGCGGCGACCTCGAGGAGCCTGCGGCGCCCGAGCTCGACTTTGCGCGGCTCGAGCCCACACTGCGCCAGTACTTCGAGAACAAGGGGCTGCAGGCGAGCTGGGAGGCGTTGCAGAAGCTGCACGCCGGGGCGCTGATAGACTTCCTCTGCACGAACCTGCCGCTGTCGAGCGAGGAGAAGCAGGCGCTCGTCGAGGCCGTGGACGTCGATGAGCGCGCGCGGGTGCTCGAGACCGCCATGCAGATGGCCGTACGGGCCTCGACGCAAGCGGACGCCACACGCCACTGACCGACGCGGCGTCCGCGAGGCCCGCTCAGTCGACGGGGCGCTTGCACCCGTCGATCATGGCGCGGGTGAGATTCTCACGGTGCACGAGGCTCGCCCACAGCACGCCGACGACGTGCACGATGACGAGCACCAACGTCGCCTCGGCGAGGAACTCGTGAAGCTCCTCCCACAGCTCGGCGCCGGCCTCAGCGTCGCGTGCGTCGTCTTCGTCGGCGACGGCGCTAGCGA
>JABAOH010018314.1_pt3 | contig 13157 bp, 6 predicted proteins | sample 7062181 | NCBI WGS metagenome assembly JABAOH01 (sample SAMN14538630, study PRJNA623070) | marine sediment metagenome | biome: marine biome [ENVO:00000428]; feature: marine pelagic biome [ENVO:01000023]; material: deep marine sediment [ENVO:00002113]; isolation source: pool of 5 deep marine... | reverse complement strand
AATGGATGATTGAACTATGGAAGAAAGATAAATCCTGGCGGGTGGTTCGTGGCGGTGCGTTTTACGATATTCGGTACTACGTCCGTTTTGCCTATCGGACTACAACCCCCCCGAGTACTACTTCATCACCAATGTGGGTTTTCGTCTCTCCAAGACATCTTAACCTGCACACTTTTTACTTTTACCCTTCATAAAGAATTTCCACTTTTTTCTTTTGTGAGTATGGGAGCGAAGCTCCCATCGAAAATTTTTTTGGAATTACACCTTTGAGATACACGCTTTGTTGCATAAATCTGTCCCTAAAGGGACATTTCATCTATGGAAAATTTTCGATACTATAAACATTTTGTTCCTAACGGAACAAAATTCCAACCGCTCGATCGGACTTGTTCAAATTAGTCCCGATAGGGACTTGATGTTTATAGATTCATCGAAATAAAAACTGTGTTTGTCCCTTTAGGGACAAAATATTAAAAAAAATCAACCAAAGGAAGGAGAAAAACAATGGCAAACACCTACACCCAAGTCTATATCCAGATTGTCTTTGCCGTGGAGAATCGAATCAGCCTTATCAAAGACCAATGGCGGGAAGAGCTTCACAAATATATCACAGGAATCATTCAAAACCATAAACACAAATTAATTGTGATCAACAGCATGGCTGACCATATCCACATTTTCATCGGTATGAAGCCAATTCAAGCTTTATCCGATTTGCTTCAGGATATTAAAGAATATTCATCGAAATGGATTAATCAAAATAAATTTGTGCTGGGACATTTCAATTGGCAGGCGGGATATGGGGCGTTTTCATATTCGCATTCACATATTGATAGCGTTGTAAAATATATTCAGAATCAAAAACGACATCATCAGAAGAAGACATTCAGGCAGGAATATATTGAATTTTTGGAAAAATTTCATATCGAATATGATGATCGATATATTTTCAAGGACGTGGTCTAATAAAATTTCGTCCTGACCGGCTTAATAAACTTTAGTTTTGCTGGATCAATAAACATTTCGTCCCTAAAGGGACGAGAGCGTGGTTTCGGTTCGGCATAGCTATAAACATTCAGTCCCTATCGGGACTAGAATATTCTTTGGTGATGTCCAGGGTTTGTATCCGGTGCGGATAACGTTTTTTGTTATCAGCCGAAGATAAAAAAGCCCGCGGCGGGTTTAAATACTGGCTTGCGGGCATTTTTTTTAAATCTGTTGACTTGATTTTATTTGCTGGAAATAAATTAATCATTCACAAGTTCTGATTGTATTCCTTGCAATATCCATTCTTTTACCTGGGATTGAACAGAAATCCTTTTCTTTTCAGCGATTCTTTTAATCTGCTGCACCTGTTTCAAATCTAAAAAGCCTTGTAAATATAAAAGCAATTCTTGCCCCGAAAGGGTATATGATTTGATATTTTGATCTTTATAATTGTCAATTGCGTATTGATAATTGTCAATTGACAATTAGGGCGTCTTCACTTTTGGTGCTGTCCTATCACGGTTGGAGATGTTTGATTTCAACGCAACATCGGATCCAGTGAATCCAGTAATCCCTCCCCAACTAAATTATAATCCAGAACGGTAACAAAAATCGCTAACCCGGGAAACAACGTCATCCACCAGGCAAACTGCATGAATGATTTACCCTGGATTAAAATATTACCCCAACTTGGAGTCGGCGGCTGGTAAATTTCAGTAAGGTCGATGGCATCAGGATCATATTTTGTCAGGAGAGGACTGAAAATTGCCGCCAGACTCATTCAATCAAACTTCGGAAATGCTTAAACATAAAAATGATGACAAATAAAGAATAATGGTTTCGCTTAGATTACTGTGACAGGAATTAATCCATCGGGATTTTATGATTCTTGATTTTGTTAAAAGAATGATGTATTAAATCCAATCGATTTTTTAAACAAAAATCAGTTACTCGACTGACAACAAACTGCGGACTACTACCTCTAAAACGCCTGTCCCACCGAAAAATAAAGCTCCCCAAGAGATTCATCTTTACGACGATCCAGCTTGATACCGTAATCCAACCGTAAAATTCCCAGCGGTGAATTGTAGCGAAGCCCCACTCCCAATCCCTCGCGTTGGTCAAATAGTTTAAAAACCGACGTATTTTTCCAGATATTACCTAGATCCATAAAAACAATGGCAGACAATTTCTTAAAGAAAGTGTATCTGAATTCAAATAGATTTATATTTAATAAAACGTTTCCACCGATAGGATTTTTGAAGTCGTTTTTGGGACCGATAAATTTTTCTTTGAATCCTCGGATTGAATTCGCACCTCCCGTGAAAAATCGCTCCTGGATTGGAATTTCTCTTTCGAGTCCGTAATTGCCCATCCAGCCTAACGTTAATGATGCGCCAAAAACTAACCGTTTCATCATTGGATAGAAATACTTTTGTCGGATGGTAAATTTTATGAATGTGGAACTGCCTTTAAGAAACGCTCCTGCGCTTTCGATGTCCAGAGAGCTGAAATTCCCCCGGGTCGTATTCACGATATCATCACGGGAGTCCCGAATAATCGTAAATGTCAGACTTCTGGTGTTTCCTTTTTCATCAGGCTTAATGGATAGCGGAGTTACTTGAGTGGACAGTCTCACAATTTCATAACGATAAGATAAATTTAAATTTGTATAATTGCCAAAACGTCTACCTAAAGTAAATCTACCTCCATACCGACTTAAATCATAACCTGGTTCTTCCCGTTTTTCGACAAATCCGTTCAGATCAGCTTTTGTTTTAGTTGAAAATAGCCAGGGCTCAGTAAAAGAGAGTTCTACTCGACGGGCGATTGAACTTCCAAATGCAGATAAACCAATTTGCCGAGCTGTTCCCAACAGATTGTTCTGCAATAATTCAACAGAACCTCTAAGGTGATCTAAAGTCCCGTATCCAAAACCGAAATTTAATTCGCCATTTTTCTTTTCATCCACTTCGATTCTAATGTTACGAATGGATTGGTCTGGTAGTGATTTTTCTTCTGGTCGAATAAATACACTATTAAATAAACCAGTTAGGTAGAGTTGTCTTTGACTTTTGAGAATTTTACCGTAACTATAAATCTCTCCTTTATTAAACTCCAGCTCCCTTAAAATTACTGAAAGTTTCGTCTTTTGAGTGCCACTAAGTTTAAAATCTCCAATTTTTACTAATGGACCTTCATCAATGTTAAAATCGATCAAAATTTCATGTTTCTCCTGGCTTAATTTAACCGAAGGTACAACTTTCGCTTCAATATAGCCATGATCGGCATAATAGATCAATAAATTATATGTATCTTTCTCAAGCATATTTTTCTTAAATGGCTTGTTAACAGAAGACTTTATAACAGGAAATAATGCGGAATCTGGGATCACGTGGTTCCCAAAAAACGAAACACCTGTAATTTTCGTTCTTTCTCCTTCGTTTATCTCGATTTCAATTTTAACTTTGTTATTGAGTGTATCGATATTAACTCTTTGATTTACAATCATCGCTTCTAAATAACCTTCGCTAATGTAAAAATTTGTAATGGCATTCAAATCATCCTCAAATAAAGTTTTTCGATAATGGCTTTTATTGAACCAATTGTATTTCCTGGTCAGCATTAATTTTTTTAAAAAACGATCAGAATAATTCTCATTTCCAATAAATTCGATTTTTTCAACTTTATATTTTTGTTGAGAAAAAGCATGTTGTAACTTTAGAATGATGATTATAAAAATTAAGGTTGAAACGAATATCTTACTTAAAGAATTTTTCATCATTAATAATGCCTTTTATGACAAATAATTTAATAAAATTTAAACTGAAATTTTAAATCCAATCCAGACTGTCCCCGCTGACCGGTATTCCCTACAATCGAAAGATACTTATAAAGCTGATACCCTAATTTGATCTGTTGTTCATTTGCATGACCGACTACTGTCGAATAAGTGATATTAACTCTGTCAGAGAGTTGCTTGGTAGCCGTTACTCTAGGTCCCCAGGATTTATCCAACTGAAATAAATTTCCTTCAATGGATATATTTTCTAAGGACAAGGTTCTGCTTAATTTCTGTTCCGTTATACCAGCGATTCGCTGACTGGTAATTTCTTTAAATCGATCTAGCATAATCTGTTGAAAAGAGTATCCCTGGGCACTCTCAGATTGAGGAAATAGACTTTCTCTTGTTCTGCCTACGGTAAGAATGGCGATGATGTCCGCCTTGTCCAATTGAGGCTCTGAAACGAGCATAAAATCAGGCTTCTCTAATAATCCAGATAATTTTAAGGTGATTGTATATTTTTGTTCCTTAACACTTTGATAATCGGTTACCGTACATATTGCAGTGATATCGATAAATGGATTAATTCGATGTGGATCAGTAAAGTCAATCAATCCGTTAGTGATTTTAAACTTACGATCCAGATATAAAACATAACCTTTATTGATGACCACTCTTCCTGAAATATTTGGTTGAGCGATTGTTCCAAAAAGATTGAGATTTGACGTCATCTGGAGTTTCGCAAGATTATTCTCGACCCAGATATTCTCCTGGCTTTGAATGATAACATCCAGCAATACTTTGTTCAATAACTCATTTTTATCAGCCTGGGGACGATTCGGTATCTGGGTTAAGATTCTACTGATCTGTGGTTTGTAATCCTGGATATACTTTGCTTCAGTGAGTTGAATATTTCCCTTGAGCGTAAAACGATCTTCAATTTGACTTAAACCAACTTCTCCCGTTTCAATATTAACTGAAAATATTTTTGGTGATGACATTTTCATCTTATCGAGATTTAAAGCAAATTTTGTATCAGCAAACATGCGACCATTCAGTCGTGTTTGTCCATTTAGATTAAAGCTACCTGGCTCCAATTTTCCAGCTATTTTATCGATCGTAATTTTATTTCTGTCAAAATCAATGACAGCATTCATGGCGCTGATTTCTGGGATTATATTTTTTAATTTCACAACACCATCTTTTAAATTAAATGAGCCGTTAATGACTGGATCTTCCAAAGAACCTGTAATCTTCATATCATAATGAACCTTTCCCTGAAGATTGACGACACCAGGGATTAAAGGACGTAGCCAGGCAATGTCCAAATCATTGGCATAGGATTCAAGATTAATATTAGTGAGAATAAAGCTTGAACTGTCCCGCTGAGGAAAATTTATCGGAATCGAACCTTTAAAAAGGATTTGCCCGTTATTGACTTTAAAACCCGATTCACGAATATTTAGAATATTTTTATCGTAATGTGTAGAAATTTTCAGTGAATCTAGTGTTACTTTTTCAATACCGATTTGATCACTATTTATATTTAATAAAACAAGTGGAGAATCTTGCGTTCCAGATACGTCTACTGATACATTAACCAGACCTTGAAGCTGTGTATTTATCGGTGTGACTCGAACAAGATTATTTAAGTTTAAATTATCTATCCTTAGCTGTCCAAATATTTTGTGATCAGTGTGACTGGTTCCAGCTATTTTAATCTGTCCAATTTGTGAAAAACTTCCAACCAGGGTCGCCTCATAGCGTTCTTTTGTGGCATAATAACCTTCTCCTTCAAATGTAAAATGATACTTATTTATTTTTCCATTTAGTTGTTTTAACTGGATCTTTTCGTCGAAAAAAAACGTGTTCACATATATCGAATCGATCTCTGAAAAATAAGGCGTGATCAATTGACCATTATCGATTTTGAGTTCACCTTGGACCAATGGTTCTTCCAGAGTCCCCCGAAAATTTAACCGGGCAGAGAGTTTTCCATCTATAAGAATCGAATCTTTCACAAAGGGTTCTAATAAATTCAGGCCAAAGTTATCAGCCTCTATTTGAATAAATGGGGTTGAAGATGATAAAAAAGTCGCCTGATACAAATTGAAAGGAAGCTCTCCTTTAACAGTAAATTTACTATTTTCTTTTATAGCTGTTATTTCTGATACAGATAAATGATTATTTTTATAATATAATTTTCCGTTAAGCGAGTCTAACGATTTATTTTTATAATCAAGATGATTCAAATTCCATGACAGGTCAAAATCTGGATGATTAAGGTTCCCATAAATGTTACTATCAAAATTTAATGTCCCATTAATATATTCATCAACATTATTAACTGATTGCAAAATTGGAAGAAGCGCAATATCATTTCCGTGAATCTCAGCCTTGAGGCTCTCTTGATATAATTTTCCAGCAATCGTTAGAAATCCCTGACTCTTCGATTTTTGTGCTGATGAGTCAATTTCAAAAAGAGAGATGTTGAGATTCGCCAGGATTCCTTGAGCGTAATTGAGGTGACCCAAAATCGAGATTGAAGTATGGTTCTTTTTAAAATCAAATCTTTCAATGAAAACTTCGGATCCTGAAGTTTTTATTTCGACCTCTGAATTATCAAAGTTAATACTGTTTATTTGTCCATCTTTCCAACTCAGTTTGGCGTTTGCATTTAATCGATCTAAATTTCCACTTGCAGAAATCTGGTAATCTATAACACCAGCGAGCGAATCAACAGGCAAAAATTGGGCAACTTTTTGAAGATCAGATGAATGGCCGCTTGCAAACAAATTGGAGATGGTGAGTTGATTTTTTTCAAAAGCAATCGCTCCCTCAACTTTGGTCAAAGGCCATCCTTGATACTGCCCATCCCAAAAGCGAAAATTCATATTAATAAAGGGGGACTTAATACTTCCATTCAAATCGCCAGCAAACTGAAATTGACCTTTGAGTCCCGGGACATTGGCTAGACTGGCAACGGGTTCAACAGTAGATGAATGTCCTTCAAATTTTCCTTGAATAGTACTATCCGTGTTGATGACTCCAGTCAGATTAATCTGGGATTCATTCTGTCGAAATTTAAAATCAAGCCTTCCTTTGTGAAATGAGAAGTCTGTTTGAATATCCTTGAACGGCTGGGAAAGTATTGAAAGTTGAGAAAAATCGATCCTTCCATGGGCAATATATTGTTTCCAATTTATGCCAGCACCCTTTAGTTGGAAGTTTCCAGATAATCTTCCCTGGAGGTCATATTTTTCTTGATGATATAATCTTCGAAGTAATTGACTGAGCTGGAAATTTTGGAGTGATACGTTTAATTCATATTGAAAATCATCTTTTTCTCGTGTTAAATTTCCAACGCTTTCAACTTTTCCACTTAATGTTTCTATTGAAAGCGTTGTCATTTTTAACAGATTATCATTTAGAGTGAAATTGGCAGCAAATTTATTCAATGGAAAATTGTAGACTAAACCGTTGTTCAAACCTAAATTAATCGATCCAAATGGATGAGCAATGGAGCCATCAATGTTACACTGGATCAATAATTCGCCAGCAAAAATATTGTCCGAATTGGAGCTTTCTAAACTATTCAGCAGCCCAAGATCCAACGTCGCGAATATTTTACCAGATTCGATTACTTTTTCGGTCAAAATATAACCACCGGAGCTGTTCAGCTCCAAATTATCAGTTTTAACAGTTAAACCGATTAAATTAAATTTATCCTCAGCTAAAATAAATTTTACTATCAGTTTGTCAAGTCGCTGGTTAAGATTCCGCCAGTTTATATTCCCATTTTTTATATCTAATCTACCCAAAAAACTTTCACTTAAAGTGGTGGAGTTACCTTCAAAATTAATATCATTAAGAATTAAATTAATCGAATCTTTTTGGTCGAAATAATTCAAGTCCATATTGATAATTTTTAAACTGCCAAATTGGAGTTTATAACCTAGTTGCCTTTCCGAAGATTTTTGAAGACTGTCTCTGCTGGAGTAGAATAATTTTTTAGGTAAGTTATAATAACCACTGCTATCTTTCAATATTGTGATTCGTGGTCGATCAATTTTCACATCCTTAAGAATTATTTTTTTGTTGAATAATCCGAGCGTTTGGTAATGAATGCTCAATTGTTTGAAAGCGAGTAATGATTGTTCTTGTTGATATGATTCACCAACGATAAAATTTTTTATTTGAATATGATTTATTAAATTGGTACTAATATTGCCAATGAAGACAGGTTGATCAATCAAATTAATTAATTGCTGTTGAACTATTTTCTTAATGAAGAAATTACCTGGCGGACTTATGAGGAACAAATAAACGCCAATAATAAATATTATAAAAATTATTGAAAAGATTTTTACAGTTTTCCGCACTTTTCCACTTAGGGTTCTTCGATTCATCATGTTTCTTAAATCAGGTGAGATTATAATTTTAATTTAAAAACCTATTGCTCAAATTTAAAAAAATTTATAGCTATATTAAGATAAAAAAAATAAATTCATAAGTCAATACAAATATGTTATAAGACCAAACTTCAACCTCAAAAATTTATCAGACAAATTTATTTTGTACTTGACAAATAGATAATTTTTTTTATATTTTTTATAAGGAAAAAATTCAATAATTCGATTAGCCGTCTTTGCTTATCATTGAGGTTACCTCATGATAGGCGGGGGAGATACGGCTATGGCAGGTTGCAAAGCGCATAACACTTTTGTCGATGTTATGCGTTTTGCCCTGATATGAGAAGCTATTTCAGCAACATCCTGATAAAGCCGATTTTATTTTTGATTCATTGGAATTCACTTCCTTGTTATTATATCTCACCCCCTAAAAGATTCGCTGGAGGAGGACTTGCATTACTTTGGAATTCAACCACTCGACTAATCCGATGACTAATATAGCGTTTCCTGATCAATGTAGCAATAGCGATGTCATTGGGAGCGGAGCAAAGCAATCTCCAAGTTTATAGAAATAAAATGGATTGCTTCGTCACTTCGTTCCTCGCAATGACATACTCGAATGAATATTATTTAGAAAACGATGCACTAGTCCCCGGATCATAACTCACTAACGCGTAATCAATTTTAAAACGATAAAAATAAGGCATCTTCAATATCTCCGAAATAACCTTCTGGTCTGCCAGTTGATCGCAAATCAGGATTCAAAAATCGATCATATCGAGGAATATCATCCACTCATAATCGAATCGAACCTATCCCAGGTCCAATATTGTTTCGCAATTTGAAAGATAAGTTAAAAAAACTATGTTGAACTGTATTTTATTTAAGATGAACTCTGCGTATACAAAAATGGACATATTTGAAATTTTATCAATTCCAAAAAACAATAAGTTATGAAAAATCTGCCCTGATTTACGGCATTTTTTATGTATACCAGAACCTAAAAATAGGCTATTTTATGGCTATTTCGCTCGGGATTCAATGATTTTGAGTCATCTAGTTTTTTCATGTATACCCTTTCTCTCTTCGGAACTATGTTTGTTACTTATATCGGACTGGTATAACTGTCCTTATTATTCGTGATTCATTGTTGAATGCCCGCTCCCACTCTTCAGCTCTTCTTCGACACTCTTCCTCAAGGGGTGCCATCTCAATTGGAAGAAATGGAGGATGCTCGATAAACTTTACGGGTTCATTCAGCCATTGAAACCTTGGCGGTTGCGGATAATAGGTCAATGCCAGGGCATCGCTGTAGTCGGGTGAGCGGCCCAATCGTTTTTTGATCTCGGATTTTTCTTCAATGAGAATTTTGCCATCGCTTCTCATTGTCCATTTTGGCTCGGTTAAATCCTGGATCAGTTCATCGATTGGGGGAATGGCTAAAATTCCGCCCAGTTGCGGATCGAGGCCATCGCGGATCGCCCAATAACAATAAGCCCGCATATTGGCAAAAAAACGTTCTCCGGTTAAATCGGTTAACTCTTTTTTGCTATTCCCCAATCGGGCGCATTCTGAGAATTTGGCGCTTGTCACCTTCATTTTCTGTTCTTTTAACCGGGAGTAGACACCGGCGCCCTCGCCAATGGTGTCGATAAATGCGTTTGCCTTCTCGTAGGGTGATAAGATATTTTTTATCAGCCCGACAATTCGCATGTGATCTTTTTGTTGAAATGTTTGAAATTCTTTTACATAGTTATCATAGCGGTGGCAAAATACCGTAAAATCTGCTCCCATGCCTGCGACATCGACGCCGAGCTTTAATTCCCCGGTGATCGGTTCATGCTGCCGCTCCTTCCAGCGCACAACAGCAGCTTCAATCCAGGCAAGGGGAATGAGTTGATCTTCGCTCTTTTCAGGGAATTCGCCCATGACCTTAATGCGGAACAGGTCATTGGGTCGATACCATTTCCCGTTGAATTTGAAATCTTGATTGGCGGTGCAATGAATGTTCGTCTGGCTTTCTCCTTCATCATTTTCGTAGTCGACTGGAGGACTGATAGGAACGCACCATTTCCGGACTTTTTCCTCCACCCAAGCATAATCCACCTGACCTGGGATGAGATTTTTCTTTGCCTTTACATTGGGCGCATCCAGGCAACTCAATTTGAATTTTTGATACAGCGGACTTTTGACGCTATTAAAAGCTTCACCAGAGTTATGATTGGGATTGAAGACGATCAATAATTTCGAATCACCAGTCAAAACTGACTCGACGCTGTTGAATACAAGTTGCTCAACACCACTGGCTTCGGTAACGATGACCATCAAGTTCGGTGAATGGAATCCAGTCCACGCCTCGGCTTTATAATCTGATGCTTTAAAAGCCAATAGATACCAATCGGGACGTAAAAATTTTATCTGGTTTTGCAGGATTTCCCCACCTAAGGGTATCTTTGCATTCCGATGGATTTTTGTCAACTCTGACATCATGATCTTAATTGCCTGTCTTTCGGTCGGCGCTGTCATGACCACTTTACTGGGGACATTTAAGTACAAAAAGCAGATGGCAGATGCTGCTGCGACAAAATCCTTACCCCTGGCATTGCCGCTGCGCACTGAAACCCGGCGTTGAAGCTGTACGGCATGAAGGATCTTCTGCTGTTCGTTATCCAATCGGACTCCTAAAATATCGCGGGCGAATTTGTTCCAATCTTTTCGATAGCAGCGATAGTTGTCTCTTAATTTATTATTCATTGTTGTTTCCATTGCCGTTACCCTTTCCGTTAAGTTTTGAGAAATATTCGCTCAGCTCAGCGAAGGAATTTAATGCTTTTTCTGTGGGAGAAGCCGTCGATCGGGTTACACTCTCAACGCCATCTAATCTCGATAATGCTTCCAAAATCTTGAGCGTTCGATCGATAGCTTGAAAATCGCCCTGGGAGGATTTTTCCCAGAGGATATTCAGCAAAAAGTTGAGGCGTTCTCGGTAGAGATTTTTAGTTTCCATCAACTCCTGCTTGTTTTCTACTTCAATTTTTTTCAAGTATCGTTTCAGATCTCGGCAGACATGGCTTTCGCTATAGCCCTGAGGAAGATTTTGTTCGCCGAATTCTTCCACTAACTTCTGGAGAATCTGCTTATAGCTCATGCCCGCCATGCGATAATGGAATATTTTATCGTTCCTCAGGGCGATGTTCAATTTATTCGAAGATTTCGTATCAAGCTCTCGCTTCACATCCAAACAAGCGAGACGTTTGTTGTACCCCCTGGGCAGATTCTCTTTGCCGAATTTTTTAATCGCTTCGGCGGCAATGTCCTCATAAGATAAACCTGCATCTCGCATGGAAAGGACGAATGCGCGGCGTTGATCAGTAGTTAGTTTTGATGTTTTCATGATAAAACCTCCAATTGTAATGTTAAAATTCCAAATCACAATAAATAAATTCCAAACCTGGCCGAAAACAGGCGGACTGATCTTTATTCTACAAACGATATTCCAGAATTTATATTTTTTTGTGAAAAATTTCTTAGACTTAACAACAGTCAATTTTATCGTTGTGACACAGATAATTTTGTTATTTATTAAATATTACAACCAGACTATATCAATATCTTATAAAATTAAAACGCTTCATCCATTATTACGATTTTAGTAACCAATTTGAAATTGCGACTACAAAAGAGTTATTTCAATTAGCTGAAAAAAAATCGAGATATCAGAGAGAAAATTAATTAATTATGTTCAAGCTCATGTAATTATTTAACTAAAAAAACGAAGTCCTAGCTGCCCCAATTGATTTAGTGCCTTTTTTTTCGCTTCGACAACAATATGCAGCAGTCAGGGACTGCTGCTACCCAATATGTCGTGGTGTTTTGCTAATGAATGATATCAAATCAACAGAGTCATAGCTGGTTCAACAGCTTTTATTAAGAAAGCCAAACTTGTTAAATACGGGTTAATCATAGCATCATAATTAATTTTGAGTATTACATTTTGATCTAAATAGTGTCTTCCCGAAAACGTAATACAAACTTCCAGTTTGTGAGAAAATCATTAACCATACTCGTTATGGATTAAATTTTCAGTATGTCATCTGTCATTGCGAGGAACGATGTGACGAAGCAATCTCTTAATTTCCTTATAGTTAAGAGATTGCACTCTAAAGAGTATCTCCGACTTCGCTTCGATCGCAATGACAGCATTCTATGAAATTCATACCCGTAATAAGTATAAATCTAGTATTCATGTCGCAAGCAAGATGCTTGCATTACAGATTCGTCGCATTTTAGGATAGACATTAATACTTAATCATATTACGATTGAGTTGTCATTCCTGCAATCTTTTATGCAGGAATCTCATCATTTTCCGTAGGAGATTCCCGCAAAAAACATGCGGGAATGACAGCTTTTTGTCAGGAAATGTAAAAAACCATAGGCATAAATATTAATCTGACTAAGTAGTATTAAATAATATCACTTTTGCCTTTCAAAAAGACAATTCCAACAAACAAGACACCCTTCGCAAAAATAGTTGAAATATTTCGATAATTTCTATTGACATTATTGGATTTATTTTATAATTTTATTCTGCAAGATTTTTTGATATCCTTCAGAGAAAAGATTATTTCATTTTGGAAAGAATATTGAATTATTATTGATTAAATTACATTCTGTCCCTGAAAGGGACTATGATCATGGGTGGTACTCATAATTCTATAAACATTCTGTTCCTGACGGAACAGTCCTGATAAATACTTTTTGAGTGAATAAGATTAATGAAAGATCATTCGATAAATTGTAATCCTTTAGCTAACTGAAGCATGCTAACAAACCAGGTTTCTTCAAGAAACCTGGTTTGTTTATAATTTTTTAATCCTGTAGGGAATCAATGTTTATAGCTCAATGATTAGAATACCCTTCAAGTTCCTTTATGGGACGAAATCTTAATCTGGATAGATGGACTCCACCTTCG
>JABAOH010119126.1_pt1 | contig 13158 bp, 14 predicted proteins | sample 7062181 | NCBI WGS metagenome assembly JABAOH01 (sample SAMN14538630, study PRJNA623070) | marine sediment metagenome | biome: marine biome [ENVO:00000428]; feature: marine pelagic biome [ENVO:01000023]; material: deep marine sediment [ENVO:00002113]; isolation source: pool of 5 deep marine... | reverse complement strand
ATGCGCCCTCCGAGACCACCACGATGGCATAGTTCGAGCTGTTGCGCGCCCGGTCCTCGGAAAGCAGCCGCGCCACCTTGTCGATGTCGACCGGCACCTCGGCGATCAGGGTGCGGTCGACGTCGGCGAGATACCCGGTGATCAGCGCCGACTCGCCGGAGTTGCGGCCGAACATCTCCACGACGAGGAACCGCTCATGGCTGCCGGCCGGCGTCCGCAGCCGGTTGATGAAGTCGACCGAGCGGTTGACGCAGGTCGAAAAGCCGATGCAGTAATCGGTGCCGAACACGTCGTTGTCCATGGTTTTGGGTATGCACATCGTCGGCACGCCCTCGTCGTGCAGCCGGGCCGCGTAGGACAGCGTATCGTCGCCACCGATGGCGATCAGCACGTCGATCTTCAGGGTGGAGAGAACGGCCAGGACATGCGCGGTGCAGTCCACCGACTCGGTCCCGTCGGGCATCGGGTAATTCGGCTCCAGGAAAGCCGGCAGCTCAGCGCGCCGCACGTTCGACGGGTTCGTGCGGGTGGTGTGCAGAACCGTCCCGCCGGTGCGGTCGATATGGCGAACCACGCTCGGCCGTAGTCCTGCAATCCAGTCGCTCGAGCCGTCCGGGTCGTTGGGATTGTAGTTCAGCGGCCCGGCCCAGCCGCGCCGGAACCCCGTTACCGTCCAGCCTCGGGCGGTCGCCTCGGTCACGATCGCCTTGATCGCCGGGTTGAGCCCGGGGACATCGCCGCCGCCCGTCAAGACTGCCAGATGCATGTGCCCGTCTCCTCTCTACTGCTGCGGAACCGGCGCCGCCAATCAGGGACCCGGCGCCTCGTCGTCGAACGGCAGGCCGACATAGTTCTCGGCCAGCGCCCGGGCGCCGGCCTCGTGCCCGGTGACGAAATCGATCTCGGCGAGCTGGATGCGCCGGCCGAATTCGTCCTGGTCGGGAAAGATGTGCAGCATCGAGGTCATCCACCAGGAAAACCGCTGCGCCTTCCAGATGCGCGCAAGGCACCTGGCCGGATAGGCGTCGAGCGCCGTGATCGCGCCGGTCTTGTAGTATGCGGCCAGCGCCCGAGACAACAGCAGCACGTCGGCCGCCGCGAGATTCATTCCCTTGGCCCCGGTCGGCGGCACGATATGCGCCGCATCGCCGGCCAGGAACAGCCGGCCGTGGCGCATCGTCTCGCACACGAAGCTGCGCATCGGCGTGATTCCCTTCTGCAGCACCGGCCCCTCGCTGAGCCGCCAGTCACCATCCTGGGTGAGCCGCGTCTGCAGCTCCGCCCAGATCCGGTCGTCCGGCCATTCGGCGATGTCCTCGTCCGGAGTCACCTGGAGATAGAGCCTGGTCAGCTCGGGTGAGCGCATGCTGTGCAACGCGAATCCGTTATCGTGGCTGGAGTAGATCAGCTCGTCCGACGACGGCGGTGCTTCGGCAAGAATGCCCAGCCAGGCGAAGGGATAGGCCCGCTCGAAAATCGCCAGGTCCGGTATCGCCGGCCGGCAGACCCCGTGGAAGCCGTCGCAGCCGGCGATGAAGTCGCAGGTGATGCGGTGCGGCGTCCCTTCGCCGTCGGTAAAGCGGAGCTCCGGATGGTTGCCCGTGACGTCGCCCACCGAGACCTCGCCGACCTCGAAGCGGATCGGCGTGCCCGCGGCCAGGCGCGCGGCGACGAAGTCCTTCACGAACTCCTGCTGCCCATACACCATGATCGACTTGCCGCCGGTCAGCGCCTTCAGGTCGATGCGGCGGCGCCGGCCGGAAAAGCTGATCTCGATCCCCTCGTGCACCAGCCCTTCGCGGCGCATGCGCTCGCCCATGCCGATCTCGTCGACCAGCTCGGCGACCCAGTGCTCCATCACGCCGGCCCGGATGCGCGCCTCGATGTAGGCGCGCGTGCGCTTCTCCAGGATGATCGACTCGATTCCGTCGCGCTGCAGCAGGTGGGCCAGCAGCAGCCCGGCCGGCCCGGCGCCGACGATACCTACCTGGGTGCGCATGATGATCCCTCCGTGATCCGGTCCTGCCCTCCGGCCCGCCCGATTGGGGCCGGAACTGGCAAGAATCGCACAAACCTGATGCAATTCAAGCCTCGCGGCCGAAAGCTGCAGACGTCGGGCCGCGTACGGCTATTGACCGCCGGGCATGCCTGTGGTCATTGACGGGAAACCGCGCGCCCGAACGCGGTGACCGGACAGGATGAGGAGGACGACGCATGAAGAGGACGAGCCCGCCGTTCCGCGCCGACCATGTCGGCAGCTTTCTGCGCCCGGCCAGGCTGGCGGCGGCGCGCGAGAAATTCTTCGCCGGCACCCTGCCGGCAGACGAATTGCGTGCGATCGAGGACGACTGCATCCGCGATGTCACCGTGAAGCAGGAACAGGTCGGCCTGCACGGCATCACCGACGGCGAGTTCCGCCGCACCTTTTTTCACATCGATTTTCTCGAGAATCTGGACGGCGTGACGGTCGACTACGAGGGCGAGTTCACCGCGAAGTTCCGCAAGGACGACGGCTCCGAGGTCGGCTTCAAGCCGCCGACGATGCGTGTCGATGCAAAGATCGGCCATGCCGCGCCGATCCAGGGGCCGGATTTCGATTTCCTCAGGTCGGTCGTCACGCGCACGCCGAAGGTCTGCATCCCGGCGCCCTCGATGCTGCATTTCCGAGGCGGCCGAAAGGCGATCTCCGAAGACGTCTACCCCGAGCTCGGGCAATTCTACGACGACCTCGCGGCGGCGTACCGCGAGGAGATCGCCGATCTTGCGGCCCGCGGCTGCCGCTATCTGCAGATGGACGACACCAACCTCGCCTATCTCTGCGATCCGGCGATCCGCCAGAGCACCGTCGAGCGCGGCGACGATCCGGACGAGCTGACCCACCTGTACTGCCGGATGGTCAACGACGCGATCCGCGGCCGGCCGGCCGACATGACCGTTTCGGTGCATCTGTGCCGCGGCAATTTCAAGAGCGCCTGGGTGGCGCAGGGCGGTTACGAGCCGGTCGCCGAGATCCTGCTCAACGAGATGAACATCGACGCGTTCTTCCTCGAATACGACGACGAGCGTTCCGGCGACTTCGCGCCGCTGCGCTTTCTGCCGAAAGGCAAGATGGTGGTGCTGGGGCTGATGAGCTCGAAATATCCCGAGGTTGAGTCGAAGGACGAGCTCGCGCAGCGCATCGAGGAGGCGGCGGCCTACGCGCCGATCGACCAGCTTGCCCTCAGCCACCAGTGCGGGTTCTCGTCGACGGCGCACGGCAACGAGATCGCCGAGGACGACCAGTGGCGCAAGTTGGAACGATGCGTCGAGGTCGCCACTGCGGTCTGGAACTGATCCTGCGGGGCGGGTGGCCCTGGCGGTCCGCACTCGGGCGAAATCCGATCGGAGATTGATTTCGCATCAAGCCGGTGGCTAGGATCACCGTAAAGCGAAGGCACGGAGCCAATTTGAGGGAGGAGACAGAACGATGATCCGAAGGACGCTTCTGGCGGCGATCGGCGCCGCATTGGGACTGGGACTGGCCGGCGGGGCGGCCGGCGCCCAAGAGGTCACACTGAAGCTGCATCACCTGCTGCCGCCGGTGTCGCACGCGCACAAGAACATGCTGGTGCCGTGGGCGGAGAAGGTGAACAAGGACTCCGCTGGCCGCATCCAGATCGACATCTACCCGGCCATGCAGTTGGGCGGCGCACCGCCGCAGCTGATCGACCAGGTCCGCGACGGCATTGTCGACATCGTCTGGACGCTGCCGGGCTACACGCCGGGCCGCTTCACCAAGACCGAGGTCTTCGAGCTGCCCTTCATGCACAAGGACACGGTGAGCACCAACAAGGCGCTGACCGAGTTCCTCGAGAAGCACGGCGACGAGTATGCGGACTACAAGGTGATCGCCATGTTCGTCCATGCCGGCCAGGTTATCCACTCGGCCAAGCCGATCCGCACCGCGGCCGACCTGGAAGGCATCAAGATCCGCACCCCGACCCGCACCGGCGGCTGGATGATCGAGGCCATGGGGGCGACGCCGGTCGGCGCGCCGGTGCCGAAGATCCCCGAGATGCTGTCGAAGCGCGTGGTCGATGCGGTGCTGATCCCATACGAGGTGACGCTGCCACTGAAGGTCCATGAGATGGTCGATTACCACACGGTGCTGGCCGGCGACGTGGCGCGGGTCAACACCTCGACCTTCATCATTGCCATGAACAAGGGGCGCTATGACTCGCTGCCGGCCGACCTGAAGAAGGTCATCGACGACAATTCCGGCATGGCCCTGTCACAGTGGCTCGGCGAGATCTGGGACAAGGCAGAGGGCCCGGGCAAGGCGAAGGCCGAGGAGTCGGGCGAGATCATCACCATGCCGCCGGCCGAAGTGGCAAAGCTTCGGGCCAAGATCGAGCAGCCGGTGATCGACCGCTGGATCGCCGAGATGAAGGCCAAGGGCGTCGACGGGCAGGCGCTGGTCGACGAGGCACGGGCGCTGATCGCCAAATACCAGATGTGAGCGGCCGGCGCCCGGCACCATACACCCGCTCGGGCAAGAGAGGGGAATGGCTGAACGCAACACCGAAACCGCGCGGCCGGCCGATCCGGTGGGCCGCGCCCTTCTTTTCTGTGCCTATGCGCTGATCCTCGTCGGCGGCTTCCTGATGGCCGGTCTGACGGTGATGTCGGTGATCAGCGTGCTCGGCCGGTACTTGTTCTCTGCGCCGGTGCCCGGCGATTTCGAGCTGGTCACCATGGGAACCGCGATCTCGGTGTTCCTGTTCCTGCCGTATTGCCACCTGCAGCGCGGCAATGTCGTCGTCGACCTGTTCCTGTCCTGGGCGCCGCGCCGGGTCCAGGTGTTTTTCGACGGGGCCAGCGGGCTGCTGCTGGCGGTCATCGCCGGCGTGCTGTCGTGGCGCATGGCCTTTGGCGGCTTCGACATGTACCGCTACAGCGAGGTCTCCTACATCCTCGCCCTGCCGATCTGGCCCGTCTTCCCGTTCGCCGTCGTCGCCCTCGCCCTGCTGGCCGCGTCCTGCCTCTATACGGCGGTGCGCGATTTCCGCGACACGCTGCGATGAGCAGCTTCGAGATCGCTCTTCTCGGCATCGCCGTCCTGCTCGTCCTGCTGGTGATCCGGGTGCCGGTGGCGGTGGCGATGATCGCCGTCGGCGCCGGCGGCTACGTCTCGCTGACCGGCTGGCTGCCGCTGTTCAGCTACGCCAAGACATCGGTCTATTACGCGTTCTCCAATTACGACCTGTCGGTCGTGCCGATGTTCCTGCTGATGAGCCAGTTCGCCAGCAAGGCCGGCTTGAGCCGCGCCCTGTTCGAGGCCGCAAACACCTATCTCGGCCACCGCCGGGGCGGCGTCGCCATGGCGGCGGTCGGCGGCTGCGCCGGCTTCGGCGCGATCTGCGGCTCGTCGCTGGCCACCGCGGCGACCATGGCCCAGGTCGCGCTGCCCGAGCTCAAGCGCTACAACTATTCCGGCGCGCTGGCGACCGGGGCGCTGGCCGCCGGTGGCACGCTGGGTATCCTGATCCCACCCTCCGTCGTGCTGGTGATCTTCGCCATCGCTGTGGAGGCCAACATCGTCACCATGTTTCAGGCGGCGCTGATCCCCGGGATCCTCGCCGCCGCCGGCTATATGCTGGCGATTTCCGTCTATGTCCGGGTGTGGCCGGAGGCCGGGCCGGTCGGCCACCGCGCTGGCGGGGAGGAACGGCTCCGGGCATTGCTCAAGACCTGGCCGGTGATCCTGATCTTCGTGCTGGTCATCGGCGGCATCTATGCCGGCGTGTTCACGCCGACCGAGGGTGCGGCATTCGGCGCCCTGGGCACCGCGATCATCGCAATCTGGCGCGGCGGGTTGCGCCTTGCCGGATTCATCGACTGCGTGAAGGGCGCGGCGATCTCCACCGGCATGATCTTCATGATCCTGATGGGGGCCGACTTCTTCAACGCCTTCCTCGGCTTCTCGCGCATGCCGCTGGAGCTCGCCGAGTGGATCGGCGCCGTCGCGCTGCCGCCGATCACGATCCTCCTGATGATGATCGCGATCTATCTCCTGCTCGGCTGCGTCATGGACAGCCTGGCGATGATCCTGCTCACCGTGCCGGTGTTCTGGCCGGTCGTTGCCGGGCTGGACTTCGGCATGCCCGAGGCCGACCTTAAGATGTGGTTCGGCATCATCGTGCTGATCGTCGTCGAGGTCGGCCTGATCACGCCGCCGGTCGGCCTCAATGTGTTCGTGATCAACTCGATGGCACCGCATGTCCGGCTCAAGGAGACCTTCATGGGCGTGCTGCCGTTCCTCGCCTCGGATGCGGTCCGGGTCGCGCTGCTGATCCTGTTCCCGGCACTGACCCTGTGGCTGCCGCATCTGCTGAACTGACGGGGGCACCGATGTTCACCAACAGCATCGAGATCGAGATCGAGTGGGGCGACTGCGACCCGGCGGACATCGTCTACTACCCGAACTTCTTTCGCTGGTTCAACAAGGGCGCCCACATGCTGTTCGACGCCGTCGGCCTGCCCTTCCACCGGCTGATCAAGGAGCGGGACATCGTCGGCGTGCCGTTGCTCGACGCGCGGGCGACGTTCCTCGCACCGGTGCGGTTCGGCGACGTCATCACCTTGACCAGTGGCATCTCCGAGTGGCGCAACACCTCCTTCGTCGTCAGCCACCGCATCTTCAACGGCGAGGCGCTGTCGGTCGAGGGCCAGGAGATCCGCGTCTGGGTGATCCGCGACCGGGAACATCCGAAAGGACTGCGCGCGGTGCCGGTACCGGACGACATCAAGGACCGCTTTGCGGCGCGCAATTGACCCATGGAACGCAGCTTCGCATCGGAAATCGACAAGCTCAAACTGGCGGCGGGCGAGACCTTCCGCGGCGAAGGCATCCTCGCCGTCACCAAGGCGCTGCTGCAGTCGGGCGTGTCCTATGTCGGCGGCTACCAGGGCGCGCCGGTCTCGCACCTGCTCGACGTCATGGTTTCGGCCCGCGACTATCTCGGCGAGCTCGGCGTCCATGTCGAGGCCTGCGCCAACGAGGCCTCGGCCGCCGCGATGCTGGCCGCCTCGATCAACTACCCGGTGCGCGGCGCCGTGACCTGGAAGTCGATCGTCGGCACCAACGTCGCCTCGGACGCGCTGTCGAACCTCGCCTCGGCGGGCGTCCAGGGCGGCGCGCTGATCGTCGTCGGCGAGGACTACGGCGACGGCGCCAGCGTCATCCAGGAACGCACCTACGCCGTCGCGCTCAAATCGACGATCTGGCTCATCGACCCGAAGCCCGACCTTGCGACGATCGTCGACCTGGTCGAGCACGGGTTCAGGCTGTCCGAAGCGTCCCACGCGCCGGCCTTCCTGCAGCTGCGCATCCGCGCCTGCCACCTGCAGGGCGAGTTCACGGCGAAGGACAACGTCACGCCGTCCGTCAGCACCCGCCACCGGCTCGCCGCGCCGGCCGCCTTCCTGTACGACCGGCTGTCGCACCCGCCGGTCACCTTCGGCCAGGAGCAGGACAAGCGCGCGGTGCGGATCCCGGCGGCGCAGGCCTATATCCGTGAGCACGGGCTGAACGAGCATGTCAAGGGCAAGGCGCGCAACATCGGCCTCATGCTCCAGGGCGGGCTGTACAACACGGTGGTCCGCCAGCTCGCCATGGCCGGACTGGCCGACGGCTACGGCAAGCCGGCGCACGACCTGCTGGTCCTCAACGTCACCTACCCGCTGGTGCCGGAGGAGATCGAGGCGTTCTGCCGGGACAAGGAGGCGGTGCTGGTGCTCGAGGAGGGCTATCCCGAGTTCATCGAGCAGCAGGTCCTGCAGATCCTGGTGCGCGCCGGGATCGGCGCCGCGGTGCGCGGCAAGGACGTGTTCGAAGGCGCCGGCGAGTACACCGGCGAAGCGGTGGCGCAGGGCCTTGCCGCGTTCTTCGAGGCGCACGCCCCCGCTGCGGCGGCACAGGATATGCGGGCGTTGTCCGACGGCATCGCCGCGGCACAGGCCGCCGGCCGCGACGCCTTCGACGGCAAAGCGCCGCCGCCCCGCCAGCCGACCTTCTGCACCGGCTGCCCGGAGCGTCCGGTGTTCGGGGCGCTGAAGCTCGTGGAGCGCGAGATCGGGCCGGTCCACGTCGCCGCCGATATCGGCTGCCACGCGTTCGCGACGTTCGAGCCGTTCAACATGGGCAACTCGATCCTCGGCTATGGCATGTCGCTGGCCAGCGCCGCCGCCGTCGGCCCGATCCAGGAGCGCCGCACCCTCGCCGTGATGGGCGACGGCGGCTTCTGGCACAACGGGCTGCAGACCGGCGTCGCCAGCACCTTGTTCAATCGCGGCGACGGGGTGCTGGTGATCATGCAAAACGGCTACGCCTCGGCGACCGGCCAGCAGGCGATCCCGAGCAGCGGCGATGCGCCTGTAATGGAGATCGAGCCGACCCTCGAGGCGCTCGGCGTGACCTGGCTGCGCACCGTGCGCACCTATGCGGTCGGCAAGATGGTGCAGGCGCTGCACGAGGCCTTCACGACGGCGCACAAGGGCCTCAAGGTCATCATCGCTGACGGCGAGTGCATGCTCGCCCGGCGGCGTCGCGAGAAAGTGGAGGAGGCGCAGGACATCGCCGCCGGGGCGCGGGTCGAGACCGCCCGCTTCGGCATCGATCCCGACCTGTGCACGGGAGACCATGCCTGTATCCGCCTGTCCGGCTGCCCGTCGCTGACCGTCGCCGCCAACCCGGACCCGCTGCGCGACCGCCCGGTCAGCCGCGTGACCGACGACTGCGTCGCCTGCGGCCTGTGCGGCGAGATGGCCCACGCCGCGGCGCTGTGCCCGTCCTTTTACAAGGCGATCCGCATCCACAACCCGGGCCTCATCGAGCGGGCGCTCCACCGCGTGCGCCGCGCCGTCATCGGCTGGCTCGCGCGGCGGGTCTGAGAGGCTGGGGATCGATGCCGGTGACCGTGAACCTCCTGATCAACGCCATGGGCGGCGAGGGCGGCGGCGTGCTGACCGGCTGGATCGTCGCCGCGGCGCATGAGGCGGGGCTGGCGGTGCAGGCGACCTCTGTGCCCGGCGTCGCCCAGCGCACCGGCGCCACCACCTATTACATCGAGATGGCGAAGCCGGACCGGCGCGGTCGCGCGCCGGTGTTCGCGCTGCTGCCGGTGGCCGGGCAGGTCGACGTCGTGCTGGCGAGCGAGCTTGTCGAGGCCGGCCGCGCCGTCGCCGGCGGCCAGGTGACGCCGGACCGCACCACCGTGATTGCGTCGACGCACCGCGTCTTCACTATGCCCGAGAAGACCGCAACGGAAGATGGGCGGTTCGACGACAGGACCCTCGGGAAGGCCCTCGAGACCCGCGCGAAACGCGGGGTGCTGGCCGATCTCGACGTCCCGTCACGGCGCGCCGGAGTGCCGATCGGCGCCGCCATGCTGGGCGCGCTCGCCGCCGCCGAGGTGCTGCCGCTGCCGCGCACCGCGTTCGAGGACGCGATCCGCGCCGGCGGCCGCGCGGTCGAGCCGAATCTCGCCGCCTTCGCCGCCGCCTTTGAAACCGTGCGGGCCGAAGCCGACGCGACGGATGTGGCCGCCGACGACACCGGGCCCGCCGTGCCGGAGATCACGACGGCGTTTCCTGAGGCCGCGCGGCCGGCCATCGCCGCCGGGCTGGAGCGCCTCAGCGAGTACCAGGGCGCGTCCTACGCAAGGCTCTTCCTCGACCGGCTGGAGCCGTTCGCGGTGCGTGATGCGACGCTGTGCGCCGACGTCGCCCGCGAGCTGGCGCTGCGCATGAGCTACGAGGACGTGATCCGGGTCGCCCAGCTGAAGGCCAGGGCGGCGCGCCGGGCGCGCATCCGCGGCGAGCTCGCGCTGCCGGGCGAGGCGCCGTTCCACGTCACCGAGTACCTCGCGCCGGGCATCGAGGAGATCTGCGACCTCTTGCCGGCGCCGTTCGCGCGGCCGCTGCTGTGGCTGGCCCGGCATTCCAACCGGCTGCGCCGCTGGCATGTCAACATGCGGCTGCGCTCGAGCACGGTCTGGGGGTACTCGCGGCTGTGGCTGCTGGCCAGGCTGCGGCACCTGCGCCGCCTGACCTGGCGCTACGGCGTCGAGCAGCGGGCGATCGAGCGCTGGCTCGGCCTCATCGATCGCGCCGCCCACGGCGACCTCGCCCTGGCCCGCGAGATCGCGCTGCTGTCGGGCTTGATCAAGGGATATTCCGACACCGCGCGGCGCGGCCGCGCCGACTACGAGCGGATCCTGGAGCAGCTGGTCGTACCGATTCTCGACGGCGAGCTGGCCGCCGACGATGCTGCAGTACAGGTCGCCAAGGCGCGGCGGCGGGCGGCCGAGGCGATCGAAGGTGCGGCTCCCGCACCGGCTGCCGCGGTCGCGTCCTGAACCGATATCCGGAATGTTGCGGATGGGTATCGCGCGGATGGATTCCGCTTCACCCGACAATGCGCTAGCATTCCGGCAACCGACACAGACAAGACACGCAAATGCAGTTCGCCCGCATCGACGAGATCGTCCTGCACTACGACGACACGGGCCCGCGGCCGGGCGCGCCGACCCTCGTGTTCTCCAACTCCCTCGGCACGGACCTCCGGGCCTGGGACCGGCTGGCGGCGCGGCTTTCCGGCCGCTTTCGCATCGTCCGCTACGACAAGCGCGGGCACGGGCTGTCGCAGGCAACGCCCCCGCCCTACCGCATCGACGACCACGTCGACGATCTGATCGGTCTGCTCGACCACCTTGCGCTCGACCGGATCGTGCTGTGCGGACTGTCGGTCGGCGGCCTCATCGCGCAGGGGCTGGCGCTGCGACAGCCGAAGCGGGTGCAGGCGCTGATCCTGGCCGACACCGCAGCGAAGATCGGCACGGCCGAGATGTGGGAGGCCCGCATCGCGGCGATCGAGGCCGGCGGCATCGAGGCGATCGCCGATGCCATCATGGAGCGCTGGCTGTCCGCCGAATTCCGGCGCAGCCGGCCCGAGGAATCCGCCGGCTGGCGCAACATGCTGGTGCGCACGCCGACGGCGGGATATCTTGGCACCTGTGCCGCCATCCGCGACGCCGATTTCAGCGCCGAGGCCGCCGGCATCGAGGTGCCGACTCTGTGCCTCGTGGGCAGCGAGGACGGCGCGACGCCACCCGACCTAGTGCGCGCCACTGCCGACCTGGTCCGGGGCGCGCAGTTCGCGGTGATCGACGGCGCGGGACACCTGCCCTGCATCGAGCGGCCGGACGTCATGGCCGGCCTGCTGACGTCGTTTCTGGAGGAGCACGGCCTTGTCTGACGACCGCTTCGAGGACGGGAGGAAGGTGCGCCGCGCGGTGCTGGGCGATGCCCATGTCGACCGGGCCGAGGCCCGCAAGACCCCATTCGATACAGACTTCCAGCGCTATATCACGGAAACCGCCTGGGGTGCCGTGTGGACGCGGCCGGGGCTGGAGAGGCGGACGCGGAGCCTCTTGACCCTCGCCCTCCTGGCCGCGCAGGGCCACTGGGAGGAGTTCGCCATGCATGTCCGCGCCACCCGCAATACCGGTGCCACGGCGGAGGACATCGCGGAGATGCTGTTCCACGTCGCGGTCTATGCCGGGGTGCCGGCGGCCAATCGGGGTTTCGCCGTCGCCAAGCAGATCCTGGAGGACCGCGACCACCAACCCGCCGAGGAACACCGGAAATGACCGCACACGGACCGTTCGGGCCGCGCGACTGGGACGCCCATCCGCCCTATGTCTACCCCGACTACAAGTCGACGACCCTGCGCGGGCCGACAAAGCCGCTGATCCCGTTGAAGCAGACCCTGTCGGAGAGGACCGGGCCGGTCTACGGCACGGAGAGCGTCGGGCCGCTGGACCACGACCTGACCAGGAACGCCCGCGTCAACGGCGAGCCGCTGGGCGAGCGCATCGTCGTCGCCGGCCGGGTTTTCGACGAGGACGGCACGCCGATCCCGGACACGCTGATCGAGGTCTGGCAGGCCAACGCCGCCGGGCGCTACATCCACAAGAGCGACCAGCACGACGCGCCGCTCGACCCCAACTTCCGCGGCAGCGGGCGCTGCGTGACCGACGGCGACGGCAATTACAAATTCTATTCGATCAAGCCCGGCGCCTATCCCTGGGGCAACCACCCCAACGCCTGGCGGCCGAACCACATCCACTTCTCGCTGTTCGGGCCGAGCATCGCCACGCGCCTCGTCACCCAGATGTACTTCCCCGGCGATCCGCTGCTCGAGCTCGACCCGATCTATCTAGGCGCCGGCGAAAGCGCCCGCGAAACGCTGATCGCGACGTTCGATCTCGACATCACCGAGCCGGAGTTCGCACTCGGCTATCGGTTCGACATCGTTCTGCGCGGCCGCAACGCCACGCCGGCCCAGGCGTAGCACCATGAAACGCAGGCAGAGCCCATCGCAGACCGTCGGTCCGTATTTCGCCTACGGCCTGACGCCGGAGCAATACGGCTACGACTTCAGGGCGATCGCCGGCAACAATCTGGCCGACGAGACCGTCGAGGGCGAACGCATCCGCATCCTCGGTCGCGTTCTCGACGGCGCCGGCAAGCCGGTGGACGATGCCCTGGTCGAGATCTGGCAGGCCGACGCCCGGGGCCGCTACGCCCATCCCGCCGACCCGCGCGGCTCCAACCTCGCGTTCAAGGGTTTCGGGCGCTGCGGCACCGGCACCGACCCCGAGCAGCGCTTCGTCTTCGAGACCGTCAAGCCGGGGGCGGTCGAGGGCCAGGCGCCGCACATCACGCTGTGCGTGATGGCGCGCGGCATGCTCTCGCACGCCTTCACACGGATCTACTTCTCCGACGAGGAAAAGGCAAACGCCGCCGATGCCGTACTGGCAACGGTGCCGGAGGCGCGACGCGGCACGCTCATCGCCCGGCGCGAGGACACGCCGGCGGGGACCGTCTACTGCTTCGACGTCCACTTGCAGGGCGCCGACGAGACGGTATTTTTCGACCTCTAGAGCGATATCCGGTATGTTCGCATCGGTTGGACTGGCGCGACCTCATACTTCGAGGCGGCGCAGCGCGCCTCCTCAGCATGCGGCTCCAATATCTGTGTCCTCATGCTGAGGAGTGGCGAAGCCGCGTCTCGAAGTATGAGGCCGCGCCGCCCGCCGAGAACGTTTCGAATTG
>JABAOH010001857.1_pt4 | contig 13158 bp, 10 predicted proteins | sample 7062181 | NCBI WGS metagenome assembly JABAOH01 (sample SAMN14538630, study PRJNA623070) | marine sediment metagenome | biome: marine biome [ENVO:00000428]; feature: marine pelagic biome [ENVO:01000023]; material: deep marine sediment [ENVO:00002113]; isolation source: pool of 5 deep marine... | reverse complement strand
ACCCAATGGTTATCATATTTTTCTGGGTCTGGTGGGGGGTTGATTAAATAACCTTCTTCACCTTCGGCACCACCATTAAGAACTTGAGATTTTAATTCACCAGAGCGCATTTTTAGTAAAAGTTTTGCCATTCCGCCCCAATCTTCTTGAGGGATATCCGTCTCAAAATTTTGTTGGAGCACTTTAATTAATCGAACTACCTTAGAAGGATTAGCTAAAATCCTAAGAGAAAGCACTTCATTTTTGATAGCTGATAAAAACCGCTGTTGGCGACGGCTGCGAGCATAATCCGTTCCTTCTTCGCCCTCGGCATAACGACTTCTGACATATTTTAAAGCTCTCTCTCCGTCCATTAATTGCTCGCCGGCATCAAAATGGAGATGTTCATAGCGACAACGATATTCCGGGTCACCATCACACTCATCATTTTCTTTTCCTGGAATCGGATAGCGGTAATCATCAAAACTGTTTTCAACATTAACCACTACTCCTCCCAAAATATCAATAATTTGCTCAAAACCGCTAAAGTCAATCACCAATCCGTAATCCACGGGCTGATTGATAATTTCCGCAACCGCTGCTTTTGCCAAAACCAATCCCCCACCAGGCTTTTTTTGATTGCCATAATGATAAGCCGTATTTAATTTGGCTCTCATTGAAACCAACCAAATGTCTCGAGGTAAAGATAACATCAAAGTGTTACCGGTTTGAAGATTAATAGAAGTAAAAATAATCGTGTCCGTTAAATCAGCTCCCGCCCGCTTCTCACCACTAGCTCCTAAGATTAAAAGATTAACCCGTCCGTTTTCTCCTTGAATATCCTCAGTTGATTGGCTAACTAAAGAAATTCCTCCTAAAATAACTCCCCTAACTATCCGCCCCCCAGAAATAAAAAAAGGCAAAAGCGCTTTAAAAATCAGGATTAATAAAACAATCCCCGTAACGATTAAACCAATCCGAATTTGGGGAAAATAGCGAGCCGTTAATCTTCTTAATTTCGCTAGATATGTTTTTACCTGTTTTCTGTTTAACATGCTAAAATGCCCCTAGTGTCTCGGGCAGATTCTATTCTAACTCAACTTAATCCCGCACAGCAAGAAGCCGTTGCTTTTGGTGAAGGTCCGTTATTGATACTGGCTGGAGCTGGCAGTGGGAAAACGCGAGCTTTGACTTATCGCGCTGCCTATCTTATCCAAGGAAAAAAGATTCCTTCAAACAATATCCTCCTCTTGACTTTTACTAATAAAGCAGCCGGTGAAATGAAAGAGAGAATTCAAAAACTATTGGGTCATTCCCAACCAGATCTTCCTTTTGCCGGCACTTTCCATTCTTTTTGCGCCCGACTTTTAAGAAAAGAAGGAAAAGCAATGGGTATTCCTGTTAATTACAGTATTTATGATGAGTCAGACCAAATTGAAACAATCAAATTGGCAATGATTAAGGTCGACATTCCCACTAAAGAATACAAACCGGCTTCAATTTTAAATACGATTTCTCAAGCCAAAAACGAACTTATTTCAGCCATGGAATATCCCCAATACGCCCGAGGTCATTTTCAAGAAACAGTCGCTCGAGTTTATTTAGCTTATCAAAAATTGCTCAAAGACTACCAAGCTTTGGATTTTGATGATTTGCTTTTTGAAACGGTTAAGCTTTTCCAAAAAGAAAAACCAGTTTTGAAAAAATATCAAAATCAATTTCAATATGTTTTAATTGACGAATATCAAGACACCAACCAAGCCCAATACGCTCTTACCAAACTTCTAGCCAACAAGTGGCGTAATCTTTGTGCGGTGGGTGATGCTGCTCAAGCAATTTATGGCTGGCGAGGAGCCAATTATCGCAATTTAATGAATCTCAAGAATGACTTCCCTGACTTGACGATTATTAATTTGGAAAGAAATTATCGCTCAACCCAAAATATTCTCCAAGCCGCCAATGAGGTTATTAAAAAGAACACTCGCCACCCAATTCTTAAACTTTGGACCAAAAACGAAGCCGGTGACAAAGTAACGGCTTTTGAAACTGGTAACGAACTTGAGGAAGCCCAGTACATTATTAATACTATTGTTAGTCAGAATGGTGATTACAGTGATTACGTTGTTCTTTATCGAACCAATGCTCAATCCCGAGTAATTGAAGAGGCCTTTCTCCACGCAGGTTTGCCCTATATTCTTGTTGGTGGTACCCGTTTCTATGAAAGAAAAGAAATCAAAGATTGTTTGGCTTACTTAAGGCTTTTGGCCAATCCTAAGGACATGGCTTCTTACAAAAGAATTCAAAAATTAGGTAAAAGAAGAATGAAAAAATTCATGGATTTTGCTGAGAAGTTTGATAAGAAAAAATCTAAAACAAAACTAACGACTTTGGAAATTCTTGACAAAGTTCTTAGGGCGACCGATTATTTGGACCTCTATGACAAAAAGGACGAAAAGGATTTGGCGAGATTGGAAAACATCAAAGAACTGCGTTCGGTGGCAACGGAATTTCCCAAGCTGGATAGTTTTTTAGAAAATGTGGCTTTGGTTCAGCAAGAATATTTGCCCCAGCATCCTTTGGGAAACAAAAAAAAGAATGCCGTTACTTTAATGACGGCTCATGCGGCCAAGGGAACAGAGTTTCCCATTGTTTTTATGGTAGGGATGGAAGAGGGTTTGTTTCCTCATTCCCGAAGCATGATGGATAAAGAAGAATTGGAAGAAGAAAGAAGACTTTGTTATGTGGGGATGACCAGGGCCAAAAGGAAGCTTCACTTGCTTTATACTAGACAAAGGCTCTATTTTGGCCAAAGGTCGGCCAATCCTCCTTCGAGATTTTTAGGTGATATACCTGGGGAATTGGTGGAAACTTCTCAACTTTAAAAAAACTCTATTGTCTCTAACAACGTCTCTGCTTTCTCTTTAGCTCCCTCAACTAAAAGTTGTTCTTCAACTATTTCTTTTGGTTGGGTTTCAATACTTTCTTCCATTTTTAAAACTGAACGCTAAAAGAGGAAAGGATTTGCTGATAAATTCCTGTAATTTCTATTGTGTTATAAAACTCTAAGACGTATTGGTTATCACTTAAATAAGCAACCGCAGCTACAAAAGGCGGAGAACACTCAGGACCATCGCAGTATCCATTTGGAAATTGGAATTGCTTTCCATTTAATCCACCCAATTTAATTTCCCCTGAAGATTCTTGATCAAGATAGTAAGGCGTTTCTTTTTCTTTGCTTGCTCGAATAACAATTTTATAGTTGTCTTTAAATAATTCGATTTGGCTTTTATCTTTAGTGCCGTGATCTTTAATCGAAAAATCGGCTGGGTATCTTACTTTGTGCCCAAAAACTTCATTAAAATAAACTTTCCATGATTCGTCCAAAAACTCAAAAGAGGCAAGGATTAAATTAAAAATTTCTTTATTTCCTTCATAATTATTGGCACCGTAAAAATGAATTAATTCCTCCCTAGGCGATTCAAAAACAGCGCTACCCAAATTTTGATCATAGATTGCTCTTGTTTCGTAATAAACTCCTTTTTGAGAATCAACTGTTATCGATTCAATTTTAGAAACTTCATAGAGCCTTTCAGTCATTGGGTTAATTTTCTGTCTTTCTTCCTCAAACCACTGATCAACATCTGATTTTTTATCATTAACATAAATCTCGATTTTAAAAAGATCACCATCAATTGAAGGATCATACATTCGCCCAGGAGCCTTATCAACATCATAGTTGTAAAGAGCCACAGAGCTGGCACTCAAGTTTTCTTTAATATTCCACTTGGAGTTACTCGGATATTTAAATTTAAAACCTAAAGTCTCGTTTGTATAAACTCGCCAATCAGCCGTTGGATCTGGGGTTGGGGTAACAACTGCTTCAGGACTGGGGCTTGGTTGAGGTTGGAGTTGTTTCTGACCTAGTTGGTAAGCACCGAAGATGGCTCCGACGAAAATTAAAACTCCTAAAATTCCACCAAGGATGGTAAATTTGTTAACCCTTGATTTTTGTTCAAGAACAGGAGAGGGTAATTCTGCTTCTGGCTGTTCCGTTGGTGGTTGAGCTGGTACTGGCTGTTTTATGCCAGTAGATTTCTCCTCCATTTTCTTTATGATATCATAAAAGCATGTCTGAGGACGCCGAACTTACTGAAGCCAAACAACAATCTTCAATTGTTCAGCCAAAAGAAACATCTGGCAAAAGTTCTTTTTTGAAATCTTCAGAAACATCCCAAATGATACTTGACGGATTGAAATTAGATGGATTTCAACTTGGAGGCGGAGGAATTAATTTTTCCTTAGGACGGTATAGACGAGAACACGAGGACGTTGACATGGTTTATATTGTTGATTCAATAACCTGGGAAGAGTACCTGCAAAACCCCAAGCAAGTCCCAGAGGAGAGACAAAGTCTTCAAAACATCACCCAAGAACCGGAATTCTTTAAACACGCCCAATTCGTACCTAAGGCATTGGAGTTGCAAGGGGCTCCTGGTTTAAGCATGACTGGTCCAGAATTACCTACTCAAGTAGACTTTGTGGAAGCATACCGACATAGAGAAAATAATAAAGAATACATTATGCTGCCCATATATGAAGGTAAGTCTTATGTAAAAATTCCTGCCGAAGAAGTTATTAGTTCAGAAATAGAGGGCATAAAAACACATACTGTTTCACCGGAAGTTCTTTACTTGATGAAGGAACAAGCAAGTGGTTATTTAAGAACCATCAAAGGTGGCCCTCCTCCTGACAGACGACCAAAATCAAAACAAGATATAGAGGAACTAAAAGATAAGGTTGATATGAATAAAGTTGAAAGATTAAAAAAAGAAGGAATCGGTTTTAATTTCTCGCCCTTACCAGCAGCAAGATTTAGGGTGACAAAGTTAATTGAATCATTAGTTGGTTAAAGTATTCTTCTCCAAGAAAGTCCAGTCTGCTAGAATAAGAACCATGATTATCCGCCCCGTCCTTGTTGAAGAAAAGGAACAATTTAATACTCTTGTTAATCACCCACTCCAGTCCTGGGAATGGGGAGAGTTTCGGGAAAAAACTGGTCGGAAGGTTATTCGCCTTGGTCTTTTTGACAAAAAAGCAATTAAAGCGGGATATCAAGTCACTCTTCACCCATTACCCAGAATTCCTTACAACATCATTTATTTTCCCAAAGGGCCAATGCCGGATAAAAAACTAATTGACGCTCTTGTTAGCTTGGGTCAAAAAGAAAAAGCAATTTTAATTAAATTAGAACCTAATGTTCTTGCTGATGAAAAAAATTCAAAACCCGAAATCTGGAAAAATCTTGGGTTACGACCCGGTGAACCAATTTTTACCAAACACACATTCCATTTGGATTTAACTAAGAGTGATGATGAATTAATGTCTTTGATGAAATCCAAGACCCGTTACAATCTTCGTCTTTCCCAGAGACACGGAGTTAAAGTAGTTGAGGATAATTCTGATAAGGCTTTTAAGGCTTACCTTCAATTAATGGAAAAAACCACTAAAAGACAGGGTTTTTATGCTCATACGTCTGATTACCACCAAAAAATGTGGGAAGTTCTAAAACCAAGTGGGATGGTCCATCTTTTGACAGCAAAGTACAAAGAGGAAATTCTAGTTACCTGGATTTTGTTTAAATTTAAAGACGTTCTTTATTACCCCTATGGTTGGTCAACTCGAGAACATCAGAATGTAATGGCTTCCTATGCCATGATGTGGGAGGCAATTCAGTTTGGGAAAAAACAGGGTTGCAAACTCTTTGATTTATGGGGCACCCCCGGCCCTGACCCCAGTCCCAAAGACCCTTGGTTTGGCTTTCATCGTTTTAAAGTTGGTTTTGGGGCTAAAGTAGTTGAATTTGTTGGTACTTATGATTTGGTGATTGATTACCGCCTTTACCCCCTTTATAACTTGGGCAATACCATGCGCTGGAAATTACTTCGCCTAAAAGCTAAACTGCCCTTTTGAAATGGATTTGCGCCAATCAAAAGAATTTGCCCAGTACATGAAGTCATTGGGGTGGATGGTAGAGAAAATCGATAGCTGCTATATCTATCTCCGCAAATTACCTTTTTTACCACCTTTGATTATGAAAGTTCAATATCCTAATCCTCCTATTTCCTTTGTCAAAATAGAAAAACTTGCTCAAAAACACAAACCTCTCCAAATCCAAATTCAACCCTTAAAAATGGAGCCGGGATTCAAAAAACATGGTTATAAATTAGGTGGTGGTGGGCACGTGACCAAAACTCTTCAAATCGATTTAACCCAATCAGAAAAGAAAATTTTCTTTCAAATGAAAAAAGATGCCCGTTATGGCATTAGAAAGGCAAAAAAGGAAACAATTCAAATAATTGAAGTGAAAGATTTAAAACGGTTTCAGCGAGCTTGGAGAACTATTTGGCTTAGACAACAATTCGTCCCTTCACTAAAAAATCTGAAAAAGCTTAAAAAAGCCTTTGGTAAAAAGGTCGTTTTTCTTGCTACTCAATATCAAAAAAAAATTATTGCCGGCGTTATTATTCTAATGACTGATAAAAACGCTTACTATTACCGCGCTTTTACTTCAAAAGAGGGACGGAAAAAATATGCTCAATATCTTTTGGTTTGGGAAGCAATTAAATTAGCAAAAAAGAAAGGGTGTAAGATTTTTGATTTTGAAGGTATTTATGATAAACGATTTCCTGTTAAATCCTGGAAAGGGTTTTCTCATTTTAAAAAAAGTTTTGGGGGGAAAGAAATTGAATATCCAGGGTGTTATCGCAAATTTAAGCTTCTTTGAAGGGTTACTAGGGAGTTGCTACTCGGTTAAGAGCCCAGTTATAAACATCACTAACTAGCCAATTAGTATAGTCATAATCATAAGCTGTTGGTACATGAAGGTTACAAGCACCCTGCGGTTGGCCAATTGAATCATCAAGGCAAACATTGAGACTGGGGTTGGAATTAGGTAAACAAACCCGACAAGCTTTTGAATTGCCACCCGGATTAACGCTTTTAAGAGTGTTGTGAAGATTCCAATAGTGGAGACCGGCGTCACGCGAAGCGTCATTGTTGTTCCAAACAAGATAAATGGGTTGACTCACTCCACCTCGCTGGATAATGTTATAGGGTTCGTCCACGCCAAAATTAAATCCGATTCGTTGGGCCAGGATTTCCATACAAGTGGTTCTATAAGGGTCAGGACACCAAGGCGGTTCGTAAGGCACTGCACCATCAGCTTCGGGTTCAGGACAACAGCAAGGATAATTAGCTTGATTAAGACCAAAAACATTAACTCCGTCTAAACAAGCGTTACTAATAGCCCCTAAGTCGGCGGCCATTGAATCCATAATAATTCCAGCAACATTGTCTTGGTCTTTAGCAACAAAGAAATTGGCTGCCCCTGCCGAGCCACCGTAAGTAATGACTTTATTGGTGTTAAAATTTTGTTGAACAAAATCAATTGCTTCCATCGCCGCCGAATAACCAAAGCGGCAAAAACCGTCAACATCATTACACTCACCCCGCCCATGATAGAAGTCATGTGAACAATAACTAAGAACGACCATTCTGAAGCCATTATTATCCCTGAATCTTTTAGTAACACCATTGGCAAACTCTTGACTCATCCCTGATCGGAAAAACCAATTATAATTAAGTGACTGATTAAGAAGGCCAACCGCATTGCTATGAGGATAATAAACTCGGTTATTATTTTCATCGTTATACCAGAACCCAACTCCTCCCCCTAAAAACTTGGCAAACAAATGTTTTTGGGTATTGGTCTCGGATGATTTGTCAAAAACCGCAAATTGATGATTGCCCTGATTACCACAAGGGTAACGAGAATTTTCGTAAATTCGATAATAATAGCCAGGTAAGATGGTAAGACCCGAGATTGATTTATTGTCCGTCCATCCCTCTTCAACTAAGGTAATCTGGCCTGGAGGTGGCGTCGCTGGTGGAGTCGCCGTTGGAGTGGGACTGGGTGAAGTTGGTGGTGTTTCTTGCCCACAGGCCCAATAAAAAGCATTAACCATTTCTTGGTCGGAAACAATAGGACCGGATTCGGTTGGATAAGAATAGACGGAGGAAATATAAATTCCATCAACCAAAGGTGGTCCGTGTTGGGAACCAACAAGCCACTCCCGATACTCAAGTAATAATTCGGCACTGGGTGGATCCTCGGGAGGACCAATTTGATGTAAAGCTAATTGAATCCATATCTCTATATTGGGATTAGCCGCCCTTATCCAATTAACCCATTTTTCTGCTTCAGCCCTCCATTCAGGTCCGGGTGAATAATGCATTTGAGACAAAATCGGTCCCTCATGACCAGTGTTATTAGGATTGTTGTATTCATCAGCCGCTTGAATCAACCACATATCTCCGTAGGGAGCCAACATTTCAATCACTGGGCCAACATTATCCCAACCAAAACCCCTCTCTTCAGCCTCAAGGTGAAGTTGTTCAGTACCATAACTAATCATCAACTTTTTCCCAGCTTCGTCTGCAATCTGGCGGGCGACTTCGGTTGCCCAAGGTAAATTACCTTGTTCTTCAGGAGGTACTCCGCCTAAGCGTTCTGGTCCGTAACCAAAATATTCAAAATCTATTCCATAACAAAGTGAAAATTGGGACATTCTGCTCTGAAGACACTCGTGACTATTGCAGATTGAGATTTTATTCCAATTTGGTAGTTGGGGATAATATTCTGCCTGGTCAGAGCAATTCAGGGCACCAGCAACTCCGGTGTAGCCTTCTTGGGCCAAACTAACTAATTCCGGACCAGAAGAATCATTAAAATCCGGCATCGTCATCAGGCTGGCTCCCAAAGCACTGGTGGAGCAATCAGTCCATTGGCTTGGCAAGGAAGTTGGTAAAGGAGAAGGGATTCCTACCGGACAATTATCAGGACAGCCAAAAAACTTAAATATTTCCACCAAATCCATGGAATTGACCTTGCCATCGTTATTAAAATCCGCTTCTTGCCAATAAGAAATCGCCCTCACTCCACTCCCTAAAACAAAAACTGTTAATAATCCAATTAAGATTCCNNTTTCATTTTTCTATTATTGTCCACAAACCATGGTCACGGCCTGCTTGGCTACTTGCAGTGATTCACGATAATATTGATTATCCATCGGGTCGTTTGAGCAAGGAAAGCCTGGTGACGGATTTGGAGGACAAGGCTGACAGGGTTGAGCAGGCATGATTATTATTCCGTCTATCAAATCAACCATTCGTTGACGCCACTCTAAAATATATTCGGCTGATTGAGGAGGAAGGCAAACATTGTTAATAGGGTCTCGTTCCCCAATACCCATTTGAACGATAATTTTGACTCCAGAATTGCCTGTTTTAATCCAATTTACCCATTGACTTAGCCAATTTTTGAAGTCGTCAACACTCATTCTTCCTTCATCAACATCTTCCTGTCTACTTCCAAGCTGAATTCCCCACATGTCCACTTGCTGGGCCACGGTGGGAATAAGCTCTTCTGCACTTATTCCTCTTTGATCGGGAATGTGCTGCTCATAATCAGCCACTGCCGGAGCATACATCAAACACTTGCCTGCTTCGTTGGCAATCGCCCTAGCCTCTACTACGTTCACTTCTGGGTGAAGCGCTTCTTCGCCAGCCCCATGGCCAAACTCTGGCCCATAAACAAGGCATTCATATTGATCACCAATATTAAAGGCAATTGCCGAATTGTGTTTGTTTCTAATATGATCAAGTGTTCCTCCGCCTAATCCTCTGGTCCAACCTGGAAGTTGGGGATAATATTCGGCTCCGGTAGATACACTTCCAGTAAAAACAAACCCAGGCCAGGAAGCAATATCTAAGATAAACTGACCACTGTCATCACCGATAATTTGGGTGCCAAAATGGCATTCTCCGCATGGAGCCCACTGTCCTGGCGAGGGCGTTGGTTGGGGAGACTGTTCAGGTGTCGGTATTGGACTAGAGGGTTGACTCGGACAATCACCAAAAGCAGGACAGCCAAGGAATTGAAAAGCCAAACTCACATCGCCAGAATCAATTTTGCCATCATTATTAACGTCTACTTCTTGCCAAGAGGAAACGGCTTTAACAATTACTTCTTGTTTTCCTAAGGCAAGAGCAAGGAAAGCAGTCAGTAAAAAAGGCAAAATAATTTTTTTTACGTTTCTCATCTAATCGAAACAACACTAATTTGGTGATAACTAAAGTTGCCTGCCGCGTCATAAGCTGTTGCTTGGATAGTGTAAGTCTTGTTTGGTTTACCAACAAGTCGATAATTGCAGGTGTAGGGGGCTTCAGTATCAGTGCAAGTATGTTTTTTATCAAGAAGAAATTCCACTTTGGTCACGCCGATATTGTCTGAGGCATCGGCGGTAATCGTAAATCGAGTGTTTCGAGTAATCTCTTCTCCATCAGCAGGACTGGTTATATTCACACTGGGAGGGATGCTGTCTGGCGCGCCAGTGGGAACTGGAGTTGGAGTTGGAGAAGCAGTGGGAGTGGGAGTTGGCGTGGGAGTGGCTGGCGATTGAATATTAACTACTAACTGGGTAGTTGGTGCTTCTAAAGCATCAATCACATTTTCATTAAAAACGACGCTTATATTCGATTCTGTTGTTCCATTTTCAGCATAGTCAAAAGAGATGGTTGTTTCTCCAGGAGCAATTGTTCGAAAAGCAACCCGAGCTAAACCAACGGCTGAATCCCCTCCCACAGGTTCTGTGGGTTGGTTTCCGTCAAAAGCCAGAGCAGTAAAACTCACTCGCTGTTTATTTTGGTCAATATTGGAAGAAAAAGTTTTGAAAGCCGAAGTTTGATCAGCTTCAACAGAAAGAGGCTCCAAAAAAGACGAATCATAAATTAAAACCACGTCTATGCCGCTCACAGGGTTACCTTCAGGAAGAAGATAAACCTGAGTTGTGAAGGTTTCTCCCACTTCAGCTTCCATTTGGCCAGGAGCAAGGTAAAGAATTGAGGGTTGGAGTTCGGCTCTGGTTCCGAATGGCCAAATGCCACTCAAAACTAAAGCTCTACCTAAAACAAGAGTGGAAAGAAGAAAAGATAAAAAACCCAAACTGGCAATGACCCTGATCTCTTTACGACTATTGAACCAAAAATCCTTTACAATCGCGACTTTGTTTCTCAAAAACGAACTAGTCTTACCAAGAAAATTTTTTCTGGAATTATTGGCAATATTCCAGGTGAAAAAACTGTCGCGATCCACCAAGATTAGAATATAACAATTTTGGCAACCAATGCAAATCCTAGTGCATCAATCATTCAAAATACCTTTAATTATGACCAGGCTTCACAAATTAATCTGTATTCACAAAAGTCACACCAAACCCCAGGACGAGGTTCAAATTGGCTTTTTTCAATTTCTTTTGCTTTTTCAATTATCTCCTTCTTTGCTTTTAGTAATTGCTCTTTGGTTCTCTGGGTTGATTTTTTTTCACCTTTATCCAGGAAATAAAAAGATAGAATCACGTCTTCTGGGTTTTGTTTTAAAACACCAGGGTCAGTGGCTGCTAAGGCATAGACGCTCATTTGTAAAGATTTGTCCAGGGTTTTTTGGTCCATTACCTTACCGGTTTTGTAATCAATGATTTCCATGCCTGATTTGGTTTCATCAATCCGGTCGATTCGCCCCCCGATTCTTAGGCCTTTTTTAGCTTTAATCATAAATTGTTGCTCTAAAAATTTGGGTAATCTGTCTGGGTCATAACTTTTATCATAGAATTTTCTTAACATTCTCTTTGCTTCTTTTTTCATCCGTTTCTCATGGACTTTGGAGGCATAGCCCTCATCATTCCAATTTTTTTCTAAAATGGCTAACAAATCTTTTTTGGTTGGCTTTTTACCATCAAGGGCCACTTGATAAAAATCTCTTAAAGTTCGATGGATGGTGTCACCGAAGACGGCGGCCGCTGCCGGAGGAGCCGGAATTCTTTGGATGTAGCGGTAGCGGTACTGAAGCGGGCAAGTATCGTAGGTATTTACTTGGGAAAAAGATAAATAGGTGATCGGTAAACGAGCTTCTTTTATCTTAGGTTCTCTTGTTGGCCGAAAATCAAAAATGGTCAATTGGTCGCTTGTTGCTGGCTTCCCTATTGCTCCTTCTCCCAAAGCTTCGATTACAAACGGGGAAACTTTTTTCTCTCTTTTGGCTTCACCGTAATAGTTAGCCGCAGTCAAAAAAAGCCTGTTACAAGCTCTTGTCATGCCCACATAAAACAACCTTCTTTCTTCTTGTTCATGATAATCGCCAACAGGCAAAATCTCTTTAATCAACTTTTCGGGAATAGGAATTTGCTCTCGCCTTTCCCGGGTAGGAAAACGAGCAGCCACTAAATTAACCAAGAAAACAACAGGGAATTCTAATCCTTTGGCTGAATGAACCGTTAAAAGATTAACCCGATTTTCCTCGGTCCAATCAATGTTGCTGGCTAAAGGTGATTCCCCCAATGACATGGAAAGATTAATCCAATCAACCACAGCGCGAACAGTGGCATCTTCGTGTTCGACTTCATAAGTTTTTAATCTGTCAAAAAATCTAGAAATATTTTGGGCTTGTTTTTCTTCGGTTGGTGTTTTGTAGTCGGTGAGGTTTTTCAACATCCCAGTATCTTCAAGGAAATAAAAAAGAATCTGACCAGCGGTTTCTTTAGGAAGAAGTTTTAAATGACGGTGAACCATTTTAACAAATCTTTCTGTTTTTGCTTTAGTTTTCTTGGCTATCCTTAATTTCCCTGCTTGTTCACAAGCTTCAAAAAAAGACAGATTCTTCCGTTTAGCGTAGTTATTAATAGCGGCTAGATCTCGGGCATTGATATCAAAAAGCTCCATAGAAAGAACGCGATAAAGAGCAATATCATCTTCAAAGTTATAAAGGACTTTTAAATAGGCAATTAAATCTTTGACCTCGGATTGGCGGAAAAGTTGCCCTGGACCCAGAAATTGGTAAGGCAGTCCGTGGCGAGCCAGAGCTCTGACAAAAGGGTCGGCGTGATTATTGGCGCGGACTAAAATGGCAACGTCTTTGTAATCATAATTACCATCGGTTAAGCTTTTAATTGTTTTAGCAACCGCTTCAGCCTCATTTTCAACTCTGTCAGTATGGATAAATTCAATTTTCTTACCTCTAGCTTTTTTAACTGCTTCAAGTTTTTTATTTATTTTTTCTTTGACTTC
>JABAOH010050196.1_pt1 | contig 13162 bp, 8 predicted proteins | sample 7062181 | NCBI WGS metagenome assembly JABAOH01 (sample SAMN14538630, study PRJNA623070) | marine sediment metagenome | biome: marine biome [ENVO:00000428]; feature: marine pelagic biome [ENVO:01000023]; material: deep marine sediment [ENVO:00002113]; isolation source: pool of 5 deep marine... | reverse complement strand
CATTTTAAGAGCAGCGGGACTTTTATCCCAGATAGCAGAAGGAAAAGTTCTTAGTGGAAAAGTTGATGTTATATCTGATTGGATTTGGATTTGTCATATAGGTCTAAAAATCTCAAGATTGGAGGAATTTCTAGGAGAGGGGATATCAGCTGATAAATCAATAAATATTTTAAAATCTTTAGGATTTAAAGCAGAAAAATTTGATATTGCTCAGGAAGTGAAAAAACATATTGGCAAGCCATATAAATATGGAGCAAATTTCAAAAAAGATGGAACTTTTGCTTTTGATTGTTCTTATTTAACCGATTACATATATTCTTTGATTGGTCAAAATATTGGCCATACAGCTTTAAAGCAGTTTGAGAAAGGTAAACCTTCATCCGAATCTGACTTGCAACCTGGTGATTTACTTTTTAGTATTGGTCATAACCCCAGAAAGAGTAAAAAATATCCTTGTGGTGTTGGGCATGTAGGCATTTATATTGGAGGAGGAAAAGTTGTTGATGCTCAAAGAGATAGTGGCAAAGTAACCGAACGTTCACTTAGAAAAATTACCAAAGCAAAAGATTATCTAGGGGCCAGGCGCTATGTTGATGATCTGAGTGACTGGATTGCGGTAACAGTTCCTTGGTGGAGATTAGATGTTTCTATTGAAGAAGATTTAATTGAAGAAATAGCCAGAATTTATGGATATAATAATATTCCCAGTAGCCTACCCAGTGGCAAATTGCCAGAATTTTCAGAAAATAAGAATCTTTTGTGGGAAGAAAAGGCTAAAGAAATACTTTCTGGAGCAGGATTTTCGGAGGTTTTAAATTATTCATTTTTAAGTGGCGAGATATTAAAGAAAGTAAAAATAGATCCTAAAGCTTGTCTTAAGATTGCCAACCCCCTAACTTCTGAACAAGAATATATGCGCATTTCTCTTATTCCATCCCTTCTCTTAAATGTTTCTAAAAATGAAGGAAATTTTCAGTCTCTTTGTTTATTTGAATTAGCTAATGTTTATCAAAAAAAAGCAAAAGGTGAAGAGGAATTGCCAAAAGAAATAAAATTTTTAGCTGGTGCAGTAACAAACCCTAAAGGCTCAGACATTAAATATAAAGATGGAAGGGAATTCTACAGCGCTAAAGGAGCAGTAGAGTTGTTATTTAAAAAATTAGGAGTTGAGGGTATTAGTTATAAGGAATTAGGAGTCCCCGAAAAATACGGGGCAAGTAGTAACCAGTTGTGGCATTCTGGTAGATCTGCTGATATTCTTGTTGAGAATAAAAAAATTGGAGAAATTGGGGAAATTCATCCTCAAGTTAAAAAAGAATTTAATATAAAACAAAAAGTTGCTTTGTTTAATTTAAATTTTGAAAAATTATGTAGACTGGCAACAATAGAGAGAAATTATGTTCCTGCTTCTAAATTTCCTGCTGTTATTTTGGATTTGTCTTTGATTGTTCCCTTTCATACATTAGAGAAAGATATTAGACATACAATAAGAAAGGAAGGGGAAAATTTAATAAAAAATATTCAATTGTTTGATATGTATACAGGTAGGCAAATAGAAAAAGGTAAAAAAAGTTTAGCTTTTAGAATAAGTTATCAATCAGATAAAAAAACTTTGACAGATCTTGATGTGGAAAAAATACAAAATAAAATTATTAAATCTCTGGAGGAAAAATTCAATGCTCAGGTCAGAACAAAAAAATAATATACCGGATTTAGACAATCCTAAAGAAATCTCTAGAATAGATTCTAAAAATATATTAAAAAATATTAGGGAACTGCCGGATCAATGTGAAGCGGCTTTTAAAGAAGTTAAAGAAGTTGATATACCAAGTAAATATAAAAATATTAAAAATATTATAATTTGCGGAATGGGCGGATCAGCTATTGGAGGGAGTCTGACATGTGGCTTAATTGAAGAGCAAGCAAGCCTACCTATTATAATTAAAAGAGATTATACTTTGCCTGGTTTTGTAGATTCTTCAACTTTAGTCTTGGCTGTAAGCTATTCCGGTAATACAGAAGAACCTTTGACACTTTTTAGAGAAGCAAAAGAAAAGAAAGCTAAACTTTTGGCTATTTCTACAGGTGGAGAGTTAGAGAAGTTAGCTTATGAGCTTGATATTCCTTTATATAAATTTTCCTATTCTGCCAAGCCAAGAGCTGCCTTAGGTTATCTTTTTATTTCAGTATTATTTTTGCTTTCCAAAATTGGTATAATAGAGATGAAAGAAGAAGAATTTCTGAAAGCAATTTCCCAACTGAGAAATAAATTATCTGAGTTGGATGTTAAAGTTCCTCAAGAGATAAATTTAGCCAAACAATTAGCTTTTAAAGTTTATCAAAATGTCCCTATAATTTATGCAGCAGATTTTTTANNAGCAGATTTTTTAGCTTGTGTAGCAAGAAGATGGAAAACTCAATTCAATGAAAACAGTAAGAATTTTAGTTTTTTTGAAATTTTACCAGAGTTAAATCATAATGCCATTGTTGGTTATGATTTCCCGGAAGAAGTAAAACAAAATTTTTTTATAATTCTATTGGTTTCTGAATTTTATCATCCTCGAAATAGAATTCGTTTTGATATTACGAAAGACATTTTATATCAAAAAGATATTTCCACATTTGAATTTAGAGCTTCTGGACAAACTCTCTTATCTCAACTTTTAACTACTATATATTTTGGTGATTTTGTCAGTTTTTATCTAGCTATATTAAATAGAATTGATCCTACGCCAATAGAAATCGTGGATTATTTAAAGGATAGATTAAAAAAAAGATAAAATATCTAAAATAAAAATCTAAGTTTTTAATACTTGTTTTAAGGGGTTTTGATGGGTATTAAAACAAACTCAAAGACCATAGAAAATAATATAGGAGGGAAGATAACTGCTGTAAAAAAGAAAGCAGTGACTATTTTGTATAAAAAAATAAAAGTCTCTGGTCTTCTGCAAAGACGAATAAAAATCAAATTAAACTTTAGAAAATTTTTCAGTGGAGCAAAGAAAAAGTCTACTAAATTTAGAATCCAAATTCCATTATTTGGGAATTTCCAAATCTTATCCGCCTTGAATTCGGGCAGGCCCGCTTCGACGCGAGGCGAGCAGGAACCCGTAGGGCGGATGTGCTTATTAAAAAAAATATTCAATTTAAAAACAATAATTGTTTTAAATTCTTTTTTATTTATTTGTTTTTTATTAACCTTAAGCCTTTTTTTATATACTAAATCTTATGCCGGGAAGATTTATCCGGGAGTTTTTGTAAGAGATATTAATTTAGGAGGGAAAAGCATTGATGAAGCTAGAGAAATTATTACCCAAAGACTGGAGGAATATAATGAGGATAATATAGTTTTATCTTATTTTGGACAAGGTTCTCCAACATATGTTGCAGATTTTTATTTTGATCCGTCAATCGGCGAATACGACGAGCAGGGTTTTTCAGAACAGGGGGAGGTGAAATCGCAGAAAATTATTGAATGGAATCCTAAATTAGAAGAGTTGGGATTTTCTTTTTATATAGATGATATACTAAATGATACCTATAATATAGGAAGGGAGGGAAAATTTTGGACAGACAGCAAAAAACAGATTAAAGCTTTAATTTTAGGGCAAAAAGTAAAAATTGATTATGATTTACAAGAAGATGTTTTAGATGAATATTTGAAAAATATAGCTGCTGAATTTAATAAGCCGCCACAGAATCCTACTTTAGTTATAAAAGATGGCACCATAGAAATTGTCCCAGGCAAAAATGGATATACTCTTTCTATAAACAAGTTGAAGAAAGAGATTAGGGATACATTAGAAAACTTTCAACATGAAGGAATCACCCTTACTTTAGAGAATACTTCTTTTAAAATTAAACCAGAAGATCTATCTGATGCAAGAAATAAAACTTTGGCAATGTTATCTTCACCACTTATTTTAAAATATGATGATAAAGTTTTTGAAATAGATAGAGATAAAATTACCTCTTGGATTAAATTCCAAGAGATAGAATCCAAAAATGAAAATTCAGAAATATTCTTTTTTGATTTACAAAATAAGTGGGTTTTGGATGCCCAATTGGATGAACAGAGGCTTAGAGAGTTTGTAGAAAGTTTAGCTTCTAAAATTAATGTCTCAACCTTAAGCAGGCAAGTTATGGAAAGTGGGGGAAGAGAAGTGGTATTAAGGCAAGGTCGTGATGGCAAAAAATTGAATACTGATCAGGTTATTTCTGATATAAAAGAAAGAATAGAAAAAACTGATCTTGGAGAAAGGGAATTTGATCTGCCAGTAGAGATAGAAAAAGCCAAGGTAGTAAAAGTTACCCCCTCATCTTATGGCATTATCCCCAAAAGTGATGAAAAATACATTGATGTTTCTCTATCGCGTCAGATTTTGACTTGTTTTGAAGGAGGAAAGGCTCAGTTTTCTACTTTAATCTCTTCAGGTGTTCCTAAATATCCAACACCAAGCGGTACTTTCCATATCTATGCTAAATCAGCATTGACTCGAATGCGCTGGGTATATGGTCCTGACCATCCAGATAATTATGACCTACCCAATGTTCCCTATGCGATGTTCTTCTCTGGTGATTTTAGTCTCCATGGCACTTATTGGCATTCTAATTTTGGTCATCCAATGAGCCATGGTTGTGTCAATCTTCCCACCTCTGCTGCTGCTTGGGTTTGGAACTGGGCACCTAAAGAAACAAAAGTGGTAGTGTATTAATCCTTAGCTCATAGCACATAGTAAATATTCTGTACTTTATAACTAATCTATTTAGAGTCCTGTTTTCAGGACTTATTTTTATTTACTTAAAACCTCCGAAAAGGCTTGACTTAAGCCATTTTTTGTGATACAATAATATGATAATTTACAGACACTAATCCAACACGAATTTAATACACAAATCAGACACTAATTATATAGTATTAGTGATTAATTAGTGATCGGAGACCAATAAATTTAGCAGAATAAAAGATAATTTTGAAAACCAAACAAACACAAACAAGAATGCAAAATTAGTATTAAATTAGTGATTAGAAAAATGCCTCTTATAAACATAGGGGGTAAACAAAAATCAAAAACAAATTCTTCCTACGCTCCGCGAGGTTCGGAGGATAAGCAAAGCCTTGAAGAGACCCCCCAAAATTCTAAAAGGCAGAATTTTTTATTGAAGAATATAGATTCTTCTTCAAAAAGCATTAATTCTCTTTTATTCACTCCAATACATTTTCCATATTTGCCCACTTTTGGTATCAAGCATAAAAAAACAGCTCTTTCATTGGCTGTTTTATTTTTAATTTTGGCTATTTTTGCAACTATTTTTTTTGTATATGGAACAATATATGCTGATAAAGTATTTCGTAAAGTAAAATTAGGAGTTTTTGATGTAGGAGGTAAAGAAAGAACAGAGATAAAAAATCTACTTCAAGAAGAACTCAATAAATATGCTGAAAATAATATAGTCTTAGTGTGTGAAGAAAGTGAAAATGAAGATGTAAACGGCAAAGAGTGGAATCCCACATTAGAGGAGTTGGGGTTTATAGCCCAGATAGACAAAACAGTGGAGAAAGTTTTTAAGTTGGGTAGGGAAGACAGTGTTTTCTCTCGTGTTCAAAATAGATTTTTAAGTTTATTTATTTATCAAACATTAAAGATTGAATATGATTTAAAAGAAGATATTTTGGAAAATTATTTAACTGTTATTGCTCAAGAGGTTGATACACCATATAAAAATTCTACCTTGATTTTAGAAGGAGATCAGATAAAAATTACATCTCCTGAAGATGGTTATGGGATTCAAACCAGTAGATTAAAAAAAGAAATCAGAAATTCCCTAGAAATTTTGGAAAATAAAGATATTCCCCTTCCATTTGATGATCTGGAACCAAAAATCAAGGAAGAGGATACAACAGAGGCAAAAGATGAAGCTGAGATTATGATTGTTGCCCCTCTTACTTTAAAATATACAGACAAGGTTTATACTACAGATTGTAATATTATTTTTTCTTGGATTACCTTTTCCGAAGTGGAGATTGAACAGATAGATCCAACAAGTCCTTCAAATCTTTTGGGTATTGATATAGCCGAATTAGAGGAACAATCTAAATGGACTTTGGAAGTTTCCTTAGATGAGGGGAAAATAAGAGAATATGTCGAGGGTATAGCAAAAGAAATTAATGTTGACAGAATAGATAAAAGAGTAACAGATGATGATGCAAAGACANNTGATTTCCGAGATAAAAAATAGAATTGCAGAGGCTGATTCTTCTCAGAGAGAATTTGATTTGCCAGTAGAGGTTGATAAATTTCAAGAAGTGAAAGTCAAACCAGCTTCTAATGGAATAGCTCCTCTTTCCGATGGAAAATATATTGATATTTCTTTATCTCGACAATTAGTAACTTGTTTTTTAAATAATGAAGCTGTCTTTTCCTCAGCTTGTTCTACAGGAACTTGGCGACATCCAACACCAACGGGGACTTTCCGTATTTATTCTAAGTATAGATATACTAGGATGACAGGCTATTACGGCCCAGGCAATCCAGACAACTATGATTTGCCCAATGTTCCCTATTGTATGTTTTTTTATGGAGGATATAGTCTTCATGGCACCTATTGGCATTCCAATTTTGGTCATCGGATGAGTCATGGCTGTGTCAATCTCCCCACATCTGCCGCCGGCTGGATCTATGGATGGGCCCCCACCGGTACAACCGTTATAGTGCATTAAATAAGTACAGAGTACTGAGTATAGAGATAAATTAATATATTTTATGATCCTGCTTATTGGGATTTAATTTCACTAACTAATTTATATAGGAAATAAAAATGAGGAAAGTTTTAATTATTATTTTAATTATTTTTTGTGGTCTGTCTTTTGCTATTGGAGGATATTTTTATTTTCGAAATGATAAAAATGATGAAAATGGAAAGATAGAAGATAATAGTCAAAAAACAGAGGTTACTCAGGATGGTGTAACAATGTCTATCGATCCTAATAGAGGACCTGTGAGGACTGAAGTTACTGTAAATATATCCGGTTTACCTTATTCAGAGGAATTAAATATAAAAATTTACTTTAAAGGAAAAAATGAAATTTATTATGATGGTAATTCGCTTATTCAAGTTAACCCACAATCTCTCCGAAACAATAATGGAGTCTATACATATACAGCAAAAATTACTATACCAGAAAAAATGGTTTATCATTTTGTGCCAAAACCAATAGAGAAAAAGACGCCGTTAGGGCAAGGTCATATAGGTTTGTATTACTCACAATCATTTACGACAGAAGGAAAGAAAATCTTGATTCCTTTTACAGTAACAGAAAAGTAATTTGATCTAAAAATAGGACAAAAATGAATAAAAAAATTTTAATTTTACTTATAATAATTATTCTTATCCTTTGTGGCATTGGAGGATATTTTTATTTTTCTAAAAAATATAGTGATGAACCTGAAGAAATTACAGAGGAGTCGGTGACAGAAGAAAAACCTGTTGTAGAGACAGCTTCAAAGTTTGAAGTTTTTCCGGTTAGGTTTGAAGATTTTTTAAATCCGCCTGAAATGTACGGACTTTGGCCCTATGGCGTAAAGGGTTCAGACAGTGCAAGTCACAATGAGGGTCATCCAGGTTGGGATTTTGAACTTAAGAAAGGTTCAAAGGTATATGCTGTGGCTGATCTTGAGATTAAACAGATTCATAGCGGTGATCATCAAGAAGGTGATCAGGAAATAATGGTGCTTGAAACAAATGCGAAATTAAATAACCAAAATATTCACGTAACCTATCATTCAGTTGTTAATCTTGAACCTGGTGTGGTTGAAGGAGCCAAAATAAAAACAGGCGAGCCGCTTGCAGAAGCTGGGTATCCGCTTTCAGAAAATTCTGTCATGATTCATTTTGGAGTTTTTCCTCCAGGCGACAGTGTTGGCTCATGCCCGGCAGATTTTTTTGCCGATTCGCTAGAAGATACAATAAATCAAATTGTTGCCAGCTCTTTTGATATGAAAACCGGAAAACCATATGATTCTGCTTGTGTAGGAAAAATCGATAAGGAACTTTATTTTGAAAATTATCCGGAAAGGGAAAAAGACTTAGGCGGCGCAGAACAATTTGAATAATAATAATTTGGGTAAAGTAAAAGAGGAGGAATAGTGAATAAAAAAGTTCTAATTATTATTTTGATAGTTTTTTGTGGACTGACTTTTGGTGTGGGAGGATATTTTTATTTTTCTAAAAAAGAAACTGTTGAGGAGCCAGCAAAAACTGAAGTTGAAGATGAAACAAAAGATGAAAACAATCTTTCTGATAACTGGACCAATGAACAAGTTGTTATTTCTGGTGCATATGCTGATGCAGAGGTTGTAAAATTAGATTCAGGTCAGTTAAGAATGTATTATTCTCTTGAACCGGAAGCTGAAGGATTTGAAGGGCAAATATATTCTGCTGTTTCAGAAGATGGTTATAATTGGGAAGAAGAGGATGGAATACGAATGAAATGGGCTACATTCCCTTCTGTTGTAAAAATGGAAGATGGTGGATGGAGAATGTATTTTCAAGGTTCCTTGGAAAATTATCCTTCCCAAAATGGAATATTAAGTGCTACATCTCAAGATGGGCTTTCTTGGACAAAAGAAGAAGGTTTTCGCATTAAACTGGGACAGCAGGGAACTTATGATATGAAAAACGTTGCAGCCCCAGCAGTTGAGAGACTGTCTGATGATACATTTGTTATGGTTTATAGAGGATCAGCAGGGGAAAGCAAAAAAGGACAAATAGATGATTTTACAGGCAGGCCAAGACCAATAGATTATTTAATATTTGCTGCATCAGAAGATGGATTAGTCTGGCAGGCAAAAAGTGTTTTTGTTGACAGCGCAAACGAAAAAATGCGTGAACAAATAGATGGTCCGGATATAGTTTTAGTTGGTGATAAAATTAAACTTTTCTGCAATTCGTATGAAGGAGTATATATTCTTGAAATTGACAAAGAAGGAAGTGTAATAGAAGAGGAAAGGGTTGTTATAAAATCAAGCGGACCAGAACATGCACCTAGTGATGTAACTGTTATCAATTACAACAATGTTTGGTTGATGTATTATGGTCTTCATACAAAAGGAGTCCATGTTGTAGAGAATAAATAAATTTAGTCTAAAACAATATTCTGACATTCTTGCGAAAGTCAGAATGTTTTTTTATTTATTTTTGTTTTTGGAGTATAATTTGTAAAAAATTCGAATTTTTTGGGTGGTTTTTTGCTGTAGGAAAGGGTCTAAAATCTCTTGTTTTGGGATGAAAAATATGATATATTTATAGTGTATATTATTTTAATTTAGATAAAAAAATGACAAAGATTTTCCTTTGTTATATTTAAGTTTGATAAAGAAAAATCAATAAATTTCATCGGAGTTATTCATGCCAAAAAAGAAAACATCTGATTATGAAGCCAAACATATAAAAGTTTTAATGGGTCTTGAGCCTGTGAGAAAGCGACCAGGAATGTATATCGGTTCAACAGGCACAGAAGGTCTTCATCATTTAGTTTGGGAAGTAATTGATAATTCTATTGATGAAGCAATGGCTGGATATTGCACAGAAGTTGGACTTATTGTACATAAAGATGGAAAAGTTACAGTAATTGATAATGGGCGAGGGATCCCAGTTGGCAGACACAAAAAAACTAAAAAATCAGCTTTGGAGACAGTAATGACAACCCTGCATGCTGGAGGGAAATTTGGTGATGGAAGTTATAAAGTATCAGGTGGTTTACATGGGGTAGGGCTCTCGGTTGTAAATGCTTTATCAGAATGGATGAGGGTGGAAGTTGCCCGTGATGGAAAAATTTATGCTCAAGAATATCAAAGAGGGAAACCAATAAATAAAGTAAAAATAATTGGTAAAGTAACTAAAAAAAAGAAAGGACATTCCTCTTCTAATTTTCATTTTCCAATTCCTGGCGCTGAAACTGGAACAAAGGTTACTTTTTCTCCTGACCCTCAAATCTTAGATACTCAAGATGTTAGCTTTAAAACTATTTTAACTCATTGTCGACAACAAGCTTATCTAACCAAAGGAATTAAAATTAGATTAAAAGATGAAAAGACAAACCAGGAATATACTTTTTATTTTGAGGGAGGAGTGGAGTCCTATATTAAATATCTTAATAAAAACAAAGAGATAATTAATGAAAAACCAGTTTATATTGAGAAAGAGGTTGATGGGATGCCAATAGAAATAGCTATTCAGTATACTGATGGATTTGCTGAAAATGTTTATGCTTTTGCTAATAATATATGCACAACAGAAGGAGGAATGCACTTAACCGGGTTTAGAACTGCTCTGACACGAACTATAAATAATTATGCTCAAAAATCAGGTTTGGTTAAAACCAAACAAGAAGGTTTAATTGGTGATGATGTTAGAGAAGGACTTTCAGCTGTAGTTTCTGTTAAATTAAAAAATCCTCAGTTTGAAGGACAAACTAAAGCTCGCTTGGGCAATCCTGAGGTTCGAACCGTAGTTGACAGTGTTTTATCAAATGGACTTTCTACATATTTAGAAGAGAACCCTTCTGAAGCTAAGAAAATTATGGAAAAATGTTTTTTAGCTGCCCGAGCTCGGGTTGCTGCTCGTACTGCCAGAGAAACTGTTATTCGTAGAGGGGTTTTAGAAGGATTGACCCTGCCAGGTAAACTTGCAGATTGTGCGGAGAGAGATCCTTCAAAATCTGAACTTTTTATTGTGGAGGGAGATTCCGCAGGGGGTTCAGCAAAACAAGGGCGTAATCGTCATTTTCAAGCTATTCTACCCCTTCGGGGGAAAATTTTAAATGTAGAGAGAGCTCGAATGGATAAAATGTTAGCTAATAATGAGATTAAGTCTTTGATTGTTGCTCTAGGTACAGCTATTGGAGAACAAATGGATGTTTCTAAACTTCGTTATCATAGAATTGTTATTATGACTGATGCTGATGTTGATGGAGCACATATTCGTACTTTGCTCCTAACACTATTTTATCGCCATTTTATTGAAGTAATTAAAGGAGGACATTTATATATTGCTCAGCCCCCTTTGTATAAAATCCAAAAAGGGAAGGAGAAACATTATGCCTATACTGAAGATGAGAAAGAGGGGATATTAGAGGAATTAGAAAAAGTCAAAAGTCAAAAGTTAAAAGTTAAAGACAAAGAAAAAATAGAGGATAAAGAGGCTACCTCAGAAGAAGATTCAGAAGAAGAAACTGAAAAACCAACCAAACCAACCTCAGGGAAAGTTTCTATCCAGCGTTATAAAGGTTTAGGAGAGATGAATCCTGAGCAGTTATGGGAGACTACTATGAATCCTGAAAATAGAATTATGTATAAGGTAAGTATTGAAGATGCTGCCCAGGCTGACCAAGTTTTTGATACTTTAATGGGCGATGAGGTAATTCCTCGACGCCGATTCATCCAAACCCATGCCAAGAGTGTGAAGAATTTGGATATATAAAGGGTAAATGACTAATGACCAATTATTAATGACTAATCAAATCTCAATGGCTAATAAAAAAATTCTAAATTCTAAATCCGAAATACTAAACAATTTCAAAATTCAAATGTTCTAAACATCTGTTTTGGTCATTTGGATTTAGATATTAGGATTTGTTTAGAAATTAGATATTAGATATTAGTAATTTTAAAAAGCCCCGTCATCCACTGACGTTACGACAGGGCTTCAGCCTTTGTAAGGAATAATTATATAGCAAAGGCTTCAGGAGTATAAAATGGAATCAGAACAAAATTCACAAGAACAAAAACCAGCTTTGCGTCCTGATGCAGTCTATTGCCCCAGATGCGGAGCAGTTCACAAAAAAGGAGAAAAATATTGCAATGAATGTGGTGCTTCTCTTTTGCCGCCAATGACCAAACCAGCCGTTATGAAGGAAACAAAAAAAGAAGAACCAGCTTTGGATTTGGATAAAAAAAAGAAAAAAAGAAAGAAGAAAATTATTTGGACAACTGTTATTATTTTAATTTTAGCTGGAACAGCAGCAGGTGCTTGGTTTTATACTCAAAGTTCACGACAAAGACAAAGAAATTTAAAATTTGAAGAAGAAATCAAAAGTATTTGGGGAGAATTAGTAGAAAAAAGCAATGATACAAAAAATGTTTTGACCGATATATCCAGTGAAGATGATATTGATAATCTATCTAACAAAATTTCTGATCTGAAAAGTCTAATTGAGACAAAAGCAAGTAAATTGGATGAAATTGATACTCCAGAGAATTACCAAGAACTTAAAGGCAAGTTAAAATCTGCTTTGGAAAAATATTCTGGATATTTAGACCGCCTTCAAGATGATATTACTGATAGGTCAATTGATCAGATTGATACAACTACAGATTTTCTCTCAGTTCAAAATTCCGCTGATCAAGCCAAAAGCGCATTAGGTGATTTTGTAGACCAAGCTCGCTTTATTGAAAATAAAATTGCCGATGGAGTTTTTGATTTAACTTCTTTGAAAGAATTCATAAAAGATACCCAGACTCAAACTGAAGCAGAAAAAGCTCAGAGAAAGAAAGCAGAGGAGGAAGCTCAAGAACAAGCTGCCAAGAAGGCAGCAGAAGATACAGTTTATGATTTTATGAATACTTTGCCTGATGCTTATGATGATATAGAAAACAGTTGGGATAATGCCCAAAGCATAGCTGAAGATTATTGGAGTTCCGATGCTATGTCTATTTTTGAAAGTGATTATCAATTTTATTTTGCTTCGGAAGTATTTTATAAGGGAGGGAGTGTCCTATCTAGTGAGAAATTAAATGATGAAAAATATAATATCTCTTGTGAAGAGAGATCAGAAAGCATGGATTTTGAAAGTGGGGAAACATATACTAGTACATACCTGACTTATTTTCTTGTAGAGAAAATTGGTAATGATTGGTATATTACCAGCCATGGATATAAGTAAATTAGGAATTGGGTTACGGTTACGAAGTTGGTATCGTAGTTCGGTTACGGTTACGTGAAAATAAATGACGTAACCGAGTAACGTGACCGATACGCACTTCCCAACCGATTAACGAATAACGATTTTCAAAGGATTAAAAATGGCAGATGAAAAAGAAAAAAACCAGCACATTGGTTATATAAAACCAAGAAAAATTGAACAGGAGATGGAAGAATCATA
>JABAOH010005490.1_pt5 | contig 13162 bp, 14 predicted proteins | sample 7062181 | NCBI WGS metagenome assembly JABAOH01 (sample SAMN14538630, study PRJNA623070) | marine sediment metagenome | biome: marine biome [ENVO:00000428]; feature: marine pelagic biome [ENVO:01000023]; material: deep marine sediment [ENVO:00002113]; isolation source: pool of 5 deep marine... | reverse complement strand
AAAAGTCTTAGCCGAGGTCGGTCTTGAAGACGTGCTAATCCTCTCCCCTACATGCGAGGACGGATATGGCAGTTTCGAAAACTATGTGAGCAGGGTAAAGAAGCCCGCCTGGCTGGGGATCGTTGCGGCAGACATACTGCGCAAGGTTCTGCTCATGTACAGGCCTTACGAGGTAAACCGGGGAGAGGCGGAAAAGCTCTTTGATAGCTCTCTCGATCTTGTGTGCGAGACGATAATAAGGACCGGAAAAAACCCTGAAAAGTGTCTCAAAGGACTCATGGGATGCCTAGATAAGGTGAGAGATGATTTCGCGGCGATGCCCGTGAGAAAGGAAAAAAGGCCGCTTATCGGCGTTGTTGGTGAGATTTTCTGCAGGTTGAACCGGTACAGCAACATGGACGTCATTAAAAAGGTCGAAGAACTGGGGGGAGAAGCATGGCAAAGCGATGTGGCCGAGTGGATCTGGTACACGGACAGGGAGAATAAACGAATCCTGAAGAGGCTCGGCAAGACGTTTTCAAAGGAAATGATCGGGGCAAAAATGAAATACCTTTACCAGAAAAGGGCAGAACATGCGCTTTATTCCATCTTCAAGCATACTTTTTCCGGGAGGGAAGAACCCGGCGACGTCAGCGATGTTCTCAAGCTTGCAAGCCCGTACTTAAAACAGGGGGGTGCTCTTGGCGAGATGATTCTGAGCGTGGGAAAATCTGTTTATTACATGAAGAAGGGAGCCCTCGGCGTGATAGACATAAGCCCCTTCTCGTGCATGAACGGGATTGTTTCCGAGTCGATCTATTACAAACTTTCCGCGGATCTGAGAGGATTTCCCATCAAGATCTTCTATTTCGACGAGACACATAGGGATATCGACTACGACCTTGAGATATTCATGGAGATAGCGAGAGATTTCGGCAACAGGGAGAGGGTGAAGCCAATTAGCAGGGTCTCATGACATGAGGATCGCTATCGTCTCCGACGTCCATTCCAATCTCGAAGCACTTACGTCAGTTCTGAAAGATATTCGATCACAAGGAGCAGACCAGATATGGTGTCTGGGGGATGTGGTAGGGTATAATGCTGACCCTGACAGTTGCTGTGAGATCATCGCAAAGACGTGCAGCATAACCATATTGGGGAATCACGATTCTGCAGCTGTGGGCAATATCGAGCCGTCCCATTTCAACAGAGTAGCGAAAGAGGCGGCAATGTGGACGAGGAAAGTTCTGAAACGCTCCAATGTTAAATTTCTCAAGAATTTAAAGAGTGCTGTCGTTTTCAACGACGAGGTATTGATCGTTCACGGCGCTCCCTCTGACCCTGACAGGTATATTATCTCGGAAAGTTCGGCGAAAACTGAGTTGATGTACATGACAAAAAATATCAACAAAACCATATGCTTTTTCGGGCACACGCACTATCCTGGCGCTTATGAGCTGAGCGTGGGCGGGGTTTTTTCGGGTTATCGAGGGCAGGGCTCCATCACCCTAGCGCCCCGCGCGAGCTACCTGATCAATCCCGGTTCCACGGGACAGCCAAGGGACGGTGACACGCGGGCTTCATACGTTTTGTTCGATAGAGATAAAAGGGTTGTTACGTGGCGGAGGATACCATATGATATAAATTCCTGCCAGGAAAAAATTATCAACGCTGGCCTTCCGTCGTTTCTCGCTGAGAGGCTTGCCGGTGGTTACTAATGGCAGATTACCGGATGCTCCCCCATACGGCAGATATTATGATCATGGTCGAAGGGGCATCTCTTGACGATCTCTTCAAGAGGGCGGGAGAGTCTCTCGCCAGCATCGTCCTGGACAGGAGAAGGATCAGAAAGCGAAGTAAGCAGCAGGCGGTGCTTAAGGGTTCAGGGCCCGAGGAATTGCTCTTTCACTTCCTGCGATGGATACACTTTTTGATTTTTGCGGAAAACTTTCTCGTTCGGAGGGCTGAAGGGAAAATAGATACAGCGGGAAACACATTCAGAGCTGTGGCCTGGGGAGAATCTTTCGAGGAGGGAAGACATATTTTCAAGACGGAGGTCAAAGCGGTAACCTACCACAACCTCAGGATCGAGAGAAGAGGGGAGGGGTATCGCGCAATATTTATCATCGATGTGTAGGTGAATCATGAAAATTAAAGGGATGGAACTGGAAAAAATCAATGATTTCATGTGGAAGATTCCAAAGGACGGCAAAATGCTCGTTCCCGGTGTAGTCTTCGCCTCGAAAAAGATACTGGAGGATATTGTCAGAGACGATTGCCTGCAGCAGGTGATGAACGTGGCTCACCTTCCGGGTATTGAAAAGTACAGCATTGCTATGCCGGATATCCATCGGGGTTATGGTTTCCCCATCGGTGGTGTTGCTGCCATGGACATGGAAAGGGGTGTCATAAGCCCGGGAGGCGTCGGTTACGACATCAATTGCGGGTGCAGGCTGCTCCGGAGCAACCTCGAACTCAAAGACGTTGAACAGGATCTCGATAGGCTCGGTGCAGCACTTTTCACCAATATCCCATCGGGAGTCGGGAAAACAGGAAAAATAAAACTGAGCCGGAGCGAGGAGAAAAATGTCCTCATGCAGGGAGCCAAGTGGGCAGTCAGCCAGGGTTTCGGCTCATCGGATGACTTGGAAAAAACCGAAGACGGCGGTACATATGCCGGTGCCGATCCGGATGTGGTCTCGGAAACTGCGTTAAAGAGGGGGAGAAACCAGCTCGGGACGCTCGGTTCGGGAAATCATTTTCTCGAAATCGATATTGTGGATGAAGTATACGATGCCGATGCAGCCGATGCCTTCGGCCTGAGAAAGGGACAGGTTGCAGTGCAAATCCATTCCGGATCGAGAGGCTTTGGGTACCAGGTCTGTGACGATTTTCTGGCGGAGATGATTAGCTACATGCGGGAGAACCGCCTCGATCTGCCGGACAGGCAGCTTGCCTGCGCACACATTCACTCTCGGGAGGGGCAAAAATATCTCAAAGCGCTCGCCTGTGCGGCCAATTATGCATGGGCGAACAGGCAAGTTCTCTGCCACTGGACGAGGGAAACTTTTCAGCAGGTCCTGAGGGCAGGCCCCGATCACCTCGGGATGAGCATGGTCTATGACTGCGGACACAACATCGTAAAGATCGAGAACCATGAAGTGGAGGGGAAGCTCAAAAAACTCCTCGTCCACAGGAAGGGCTCGACGCGGTCTCTGCCTGCGGGAAGAGCGGAGCTCCCTGATGTGTACCGAGAAATTGGACAGCCGGTGCTTATCCCGGGTGATATGGGCAGCTGCTCTTATGTGCTCGTAGGGCAAGAGAATGCGTTGACCCTTTCTTTTGGAAGCACCTGCCACGGCGCAGGAAGGGTGATGTCCAGGTCAAGTGCGAAAAAGCAGTTCCGGAAAAGGGATATACAAGGAGAGTTGCGCAAGAAGGGAATCAGGGTCTTCGTAGCCGGAAGGGCGACCTTGATGGAAGAGGTTTCCGAGGCGTACAAGGATGTTTCAGATGTGGTGGAAGTGGTGCACCAGCTGGGAATCGCGAGGAGAGTGGCAAAGCTCAGGCCCGTTTTAGTGGTGAAAGGATAGGGAGCTGTGCTCCCGGTGGCGAGAAGTGTTAGTACCTGAGCTTTTATGTTTTGGTGGCGAAAACCTTCTGATAAGAAACACTTTGCTCCATCGATCGGTGAACAGTGATGGGTGTTTACCCGTCATAGGATGTCGTCCATAATCTTTTTCTTTTCTTCGCGCCTTTTTACTGCAGGTTGAAACCAGGGGGGAGTGGTTCCCAGCTTGAAGGGAACCATTATTCCCTTGTCGTTTCTACCCACCCGCAACCCGCTTTTTGGGTCCACCTTTGCGAAAACAATTCCCGGTGCAAGGTCGAATTGGGTGGAGGGATATTTATTAATCGCTCTCTGCATGTATCGAATCCAGATGGGAAGGGCTGCAACTGCTCCCGTTTTTCCTTTTCCCATGGGAATGGGTTTGTCAAAACCCACCCACACGCCCGCGAGGACTCTGGGGGAAAAGCCGATGAACCAGGCGTCTATGTAATCGTTCGTCGTCCCCGTTTTCCCCGATAGGTTGCTCCCGAGAAATCTCGCTTTTCTTCCCGTTCCGTCCCGGATAACCGATTGTAGCATGTAGGTCATGATGTAAGAAGTCTCTGGAGATGTCACTCTTTCAGCGGCAGGTTTGTTGGTCTCGAGAACCTCCCCGTTGATATCCCTGACTTCTCTGATAAATATCGGCGTTGGTCGTTTGCCCAGGTTCCCTATTGAAGCGTATGCTTCGCAAAGCTCGATGAGGGAGAGGGATACGCTTCCAAGCGCCATGGAGAGATCGCTCGGTATAGGGGATTCAATTCCGAGATTCCTTGCCATCGTTATGGCCTTCTGGATGCCCACCTTCTCCAGAAGCCTCACCGTGGCAAGATTTCTTGACTTGGCAAAAGCCTCTCTGAGTGTAATGTCACCGAGAAATTTTCCGTCATAATTCGTGGGTTTCCAGTTTTCCTTCTCGTTTTTCACATACTCTACTGGATTGTCGCCAATTCTGTCTGCGGGTGTGTAACCCGAATCGATAGCTGCTGCATATATGATCGGTTTGAACGCAGATCCCGGTTGCCTCTTCGACTGAATTGCTCTGTTGAACTCGGATTCGGAGAAATCTCTTCCTCCAACTATAGCAAGGACTTCCCCGGTGGAGACGTCCATGGAAAAAAGGGCTCCTTGAAGTTCAATTTCTTTGGACTCCCCTTCATCTCCAGTATCCATGACCACTTCGATTTCTCCCTCCTCGATTTCACCCGTGACTTTTTTCCCATTGTTTATCGTGGCTTCGAGTTCAAGAATCCAGTCTTTGAGGCTTGTCTCTGCCACTCCCTGCAGTTCCCGGTCCATCGTCGTGAACACCTTAAGGCCTCCCTTATAGAGGGCGTCGTAACCATACTTTTCGAGAATGTAAATACGCACGTACTCGATAAAGTAAGACCCCGCAGATTTCTCCTGTTTTGGTACGAGATTTATCGGTTCCAGAGACGCCAAAATTGCATCTTCCGGCGTTAGGTATTTCTCATCCACCATTCTTTCCAGAACGTACCTGCGACGTATGAGGGCCCTGTCCAAATGGATCCGGGGAGAATAAAACCCGGGAGATTTTGGAAGGCCGGCGATGAGGGCTATTTCTCCGAGGGTCAGCTCATCCGGTTCTTTCCCAAAATATGCCCTTGCAGCGGCTTCGATTCCGTATTGCCCCTCGCCGAGGTAAATCTGGTTGAGATACAAACCCAGTATCTCGTCTTTGGAAAGGTTGTTATCCACCTTGATCGCGAGCAAAATTTCCAAAATTTTACGCCGTATGCTCTTTTCCGGCGTGAGATAAAGAAGTTTCACCAATTGCTGGGTTATGGTCGAGCCTCCCTGGGAAAACTTGAATTTTTCGATATTTTTTATGAGCGCCCGCATGATTCCCGAGAGATCTATTCCACCGTGAGAGTAAAATTTTGCGTCTTCGGCAGCGATAAAAGCCGTTTTTATGAGTTTCGGTATTTCGTCGACATGGATCGTTGTCCTTTTTTCGATGGCGAAATCACCGATCAGATTGCCCTCCCTGTCGTAGAGCTTGGTGGCGTTGAAAGGGCGGTAATCTCTCAGCACAGAAACGTCGGGGAAGGGGCCGATGTGGTAGATTATTATCGTTCCGAGGAGCATGCCTGCCATGAGGCAGGTCATCATGACTGTAATAATTTTGATCTTTCTTTCCACCCTCTAACCTATTCGGGGAATTGAGGTGTTATGTACTGACGCCGTAATTGTTAGAATATAGTATAACACTCGCATTTTGGTTAGCATATAATTTCTCCCTGTGAATATTCGTTTTTCCCGTAGCGTCTTCTCTTCGAAGGGAGGATGAGGCAATGCAAAGAATACTGATGATGGCATGGATTGTGGCGTCTTTGTTCCTTTCAGGCTGTTTCGTCGAGAGCACCTTCGTTTTTGATGGTGAAGACGTGTTCATCGTGGAGTTTGCAAGCGTCGACTCTGAAGACGGCTTCGCCGATTCCAGCAGCATAATTCTCCACAGCGGCATACTCGTGGAGGAGGATCTTTCAACCGGATTTTTATCGTTTCACATCCACGCCATCCCCCGCCATGCCATAATCTCCAGTGCCTTTCTCTTTATCGGTGTTCACACCGTCTTCCCCGCCGCGGATTCGGTTTTCGTGGATATGTTTGTGGAGCCGGGGAGCTTCGCTGGAACATTTGAAATATTCGTGACCGATGAGAACAACTATATTCTCCTCGATGTGACCGACGTGCTCATCGATGCAAGGAACGGTGGGTTCGACATCCTGGAAATTATCCTTGAAGCCAGGCATGGGGGGGTTTTTCTCGAAGACGGCGGGGACAATTTGAATACCGGTCTCATCCCTTTCATCGAGGTCACCTATCTCTAGATCATTAGGGAGAGGGGTTTTTATCATGGACGAAAAATGGAGGCTGGTGAGCGTTTTGTCCCGGACGGGCGAATTGCTGACGGAGGCACACCTTTTAAGCTCTTTTTCCGGGAGGTTTTTCGGGCTTGCCTTCAAAGACCTTCAGAGAATTACAAGGCCGGCAGTGTTGTATCCCTGCAGATCAATTCACACCTTTTTCATGAGATTTCCCCTGGACGCCTTCTTCGTTTCAGCCAGCGGAAATGTGGTGAAGATCATCAGAAATATCCCCCCCAACAGGGTAGTCTTGCCGGTTCATAAAGCGAGACTCGTAATCGAAATGCCCGCAGAAAAGGTTTATCTTCCCGATGTTGAATCTGTTTATATCCCCGACCTGATTGCAAATAGCCCTTGAAAAATATATTCTTGAGGTAAAATAAAATCCCTATTGTATTAATTCAATGGCCCGAAAAAAGAAAGTTACCCAGGAAGAGCTCGATTCTGCCCTCTCTGGCATCGTTCATGAAATCCGCAACCCACTCAACGCGCTAAACATTAACAACCAGCTTCTTTCCGAATACGCCTACCTGCTTCCCGATTGGTTCGAAAAAAAGGAGGAAATGCAGGAAATCATCAGGTCGAATATGAGGGTGCTCTCGAGGCTCAACGATCTCATTTCGGAATTTTTACGATTTGCTCGCCCCAAAAAACCGGAATTTGTCGTTACCGAGCTGAACAGGATCATAGAGGAGGTTATTCGCTTCGTTGAAGTCGATTTTCGGGGAAGGGGGATAAAGGTGAAGTTTTACCCCGGCGATGGGTCGTATCCTGTTCTGGTGGACGAAAAAATGGTTAAGCAGGCGCTGCTCAACGTCCTTTTAAACGCTGCGGAATCGCTTGACAAGGAGGTAAAAATCATCAAGGTAACGTCCGGGAGAAAGAACGATGACTATTTCGTTTCTGTCAAGGATAACGGATGTGGAATCGGGAGGGAGGAGAGAAAAAAGGTATTCTCCGTGTTCTATACGACCAAGAGCGAGGGGAGCGGACTCGGATTACCGATAGTTCAGAAGATAATGAGAGCACATCATGGGAACATCCGCTTGAGGAGCAGGAAAAATAAGGGCACCGAATTCACGCTCGGCTTCCTCCCCGAGAACCGTTTTCGTAAGATATTATCCACGAGCAACAGCGGCGTTCGCCTTCCGGAGGTGATCAAATGAAATCGCTCCCTGAATTTTCGGGGAAGAGGGTTACGGTCATAGATGATGATCGGGAAAATCTCGTCAGCATCGGAAAGGCTCTGTCGAGCCTGGGTTTCGAAGTGGATCTTTTCGGCTCTCCCGGCGAGTTTCTCTCTCGCCTGCCTGAGTCGGATGCCGACATTATCATAACGGATATGAAGATGCCGGATATCAGCGGCATGGAGGTTATCAAGGAGGTTCGGGAACATCTTCCGCAGGTTCCGGTGATCGTGCTCACCGCTTTTGGAACAATCGGAAATGCCGTCCTGGCAATAAAAGAGGGGGCAACGGATTATCTCCAGAAACCGATCGACATCGAGGAGCTGAAGGGTGTGCTGATAAAAACCATGCGAGCCAGGGGAATGATGGAGGAACTGGGCACATTGAGGAGCCTCGTACGGACCGAGGTGGGTGAAATCCTCTACCGGTCTCCCGAGATGGAGGCTGTGCTGCAGATGGTGAGAACGGTTGCTCCCACGAAGGCTAACGTGTTGATTCTGGGCGAATCGGGGACGGGGAAGGAGTTGATCGCCCGAGCCATTCACGAGTATAGTCCGAGGAATGAGAATCTCTTCATGCCGATAAACTGTGCCGCTCTGACCGAGAGCATCCTCGAATCTGAGCTTTTCGGACACGAAAGAGGAGCCTTCACCGGCGCCGTAAGCTCGACAAAAGGGAAATTTGAAATTGCCTCCGGGGGCTCACTATTTCTCGATGAAGTGGGCGATCTTCCGTCCTCCACGCAGGCAAAACTGCTCAGGGCCATCGAGCAGAAGGAAATTCTGAGAGTCGGAGGGAATAAGATCATAAATGTCGATGTGAGGATCATTGCCGCAACGAACACGGATCTGAGAGGTCTGGTCTCAGCGAAACAATTTCGTGAGGACCTCTTCTTCAGGTTGAGCGTGTTCACGATAAAGATCCCTCCGCTTCGGGAGAGAAAGGATGATATCCCCGTTCTCGCGATACATTTCACGAAGAGTTTTTGCAAAGAGAACGGGATTCCAGAAAAGAGGATTTCCGGGAAGGTTATGCAAATTTTTTCTGATTATTCCTGGCCGGGAAACGTGAGAGAACTGAAAAATATCATCGAATCGATGGTTTTGTTATCGGCAGGGGATGTCATCAACGAGGAGGCAATCCCGCAGGATCTTTTCAGGGAGCTTGACGGAAGAGAGGGAATGAGGGCGATACCCTTGAGGGGAACGGTTACGGTCCATCCCGGGGATGAAAAGAGGCGTGATCGGGTTATCCCGCTGAACGAGATAGAAAAAAATGCGATAATCGAGGCCCTGAAAATAACGGGGAATAACAAGACAAAAGCGGCCAAGCTGCTCGGAATCGGCGTGAGAACCCTGTACCGGAAGATTAAGGAATACGAAATTCGGTAGTCCCGGGAGCAAGCCCTGTCATTATGACCCTATGTGCCAAATTGGCACGCTTGACCCTCCTTTCCATCATCATTGGTTACCCCTCCTCGAATTAAAAATAGTGTTATATATTAACAGGTTATTCCGTAATTCGTATTGTAAGCACGTCTTGGCATACCTTTTGATTCCCTTTTTATTCACGTATACACGCATAGCATGCAAGGAGGCTATCAGTATGCTTGCGAGAGTTCTTCTGGTGGTAGGGAGAAAAAAGAAAGGCGATGAGATCGGCAAACTTGTGGAGCAACTGCAAAATTTCGGCGTCGAGTCTGAAGTATGCATCGATCTTCTCGATTTTGGAAGTATGTGGTCAAAAAGGGAATTTTCCATGGCTCTCATCGACCTCGATGACATACCCTACGGCGGCTACGATCCCTTCGGCAACCTTCTCGATATAACATCGAGGGTTCCATCGGTATTTATGTCCGAAAGCGGGAGTCTCGAGAGGTGGACTCGAGCCCTTGAATCTGGTGCCGTGAGTTTCGTCACCAGACCGCTGCATCCGGAATCACTCTCGAGATTTATCGTAAGAATGATCACCAGAACTTCAAAAAAATAGACTACGGAGGTTGGCTATGTCGAAAATAATTGGAATCGACCTTGGGACCACGATGTCGGTCGTTGCAGTAATGGAGGGCGGAGAACCGCGAGTGATCATCAATGAAGAGGGCTCCAGGTTGACCCCATCGGTGGTTGCCTTTGCAAAGGACGGGCAGGTTCTCGTGGGGCAGGTTGCGAAGAGGCAGGCAATAACGAATCCGGACAATACCGTCTTCTCGATCAAGAGATTCATGGGACGACGCTACGATGAGGTGGAGGAAGAAATAACGATGGTCCCTTATGAGGTATTTCGGGGGTCCAGCAACGACGCGAAGATCAAGATCGGGACCAAGGATTTCACCCCACAGCAGATATCCGCCATGATTCTGGGGAAGCTGAAGAAAGCCGCTGAAGCATATCTTGGCCACGAGGTGAAACAGGCGGTGATTACCGTACCCGCCTATTTCAACGACTCTCAGAGGCAGGCGACAAAAGATGCTGGAACTATCTCGGGTCTCGAGGTGCTGAGAATCATAAACGAGCCGACGGCTGCTGCGCTCGCCTACGGGCTGGACAAGAAGAAGAACGAGGTAATCGCCGTTTATGACTTTGGTGGAGGAACCTTCGACATATCCATTCTGGAGGTTGGTGAGAATGTGGTGGAGGTAAAGGCCACCAACGGGGATACCCACCTGGGAGGTGATAACATCGACCAGAAGGTAATCGACTGGATAATAGTCGAGTTCAAGAAGGATCAGGGGATAGACCTCTCAAAGGACAAGATGGCTTTGCAGAGGTTGAAAGAGGCAGCAGAAAAAGCGAAGATCGAGCTCTCATCGGTTCTTGAAACGGAGATAAACCTCCCCTTCATCACTGCCGACGCTTCGGGCCCGAAGCACCTGAGCATGAAACTGACCAGGGCAAAGCTCGAATCGATGATAACGGACATCGTTGCGCGAACTCTTGAACCCTGCAAGCTCGCACTTTCCGATGCTGACCTGAAGGGGGAGGACATAGATGAGATCATTCTCGTGGGAGGCTCGACGAGAATTCCCAAAGTTCAGGAGGCCGTGATGAATTTCTTCGGAAAAGAGCCGCACAAGGGTGTGAATCCCGATGAGGTTGTTGCACTCGGGGCGGCGGTTCAGGCTGGTGTTCTCGGCGGTGAGGTGAAAGACGTGCTTCTCCTCGACGTTACTCCTCTTTCCCTCGGAATTGAGACGCTCGGTGGTGTGATGACGAAGTTAACCGAGCGAAATACGACAATACCGGTCAAAAAGAGCGAGATATTCACCACGGCGGCGGATAACCAGACATCCGTTGAGATTCACGTCCTCCAGGGGGAACGTGAAATGGCAAATGCAAACAGAACTCTCGGGCGATTCCACCTCGAGGGCATTCCTCCTGCACCGAGGGGGATCCCGAAAGTGGAAGTTACCTTCGACATCGATGCCAACGGAATTCTCAATGTTTCGGCCAAAGACCTCGCTACGAATAAGGAACAGCGGATAACGGTGACTGCGTCCACCGGCTTGACAGATGAAGAGATCAAGAAGATGGTCGATGAAGCGGAAATTCACTCGGAAGAGGACAAAAAGCACCGGAGGGTCATCGAAGCCAGGAACAGTCTCGATAATCTCATCTATAGCATCGAAAAGACTCTTAACGAGAACCGGTCTCAGATACCCTCGGAGGAGGCATCGAAAATCGAGGATGCCGTAAAAAGGGCAAAGGAAACCTTGAAGTCGGAAGATGAAGATGCGCTTCGATCTTCTGCCGACGAGCTGATGAAGGAATCGCACAAAATTGCCGAAATCATGTACCAGAAGTCCAAAACGGGGGAAGCAGGGGCAGGTGCCGGCGGTGAACAAGCTTCCTCAGCTTCGGGTGAATCCAAAGACGATTCCGATGTGATAGATGCTGAGTTCGAAGACCAAGATAAGACAAATTAACGAAAAAAGAGTCATAGGAGGAAAAAATTATGGCAATAGTAAGGTGGTTTGACCCCTTTAGAGAACTTGGTGTAATTCAGGACAGGATGAACAGGCTCTTCGAGGAGTCCTTCCCGAAGACCAGGGGAGGGGAGAATGTTTTCTCGAAAGGCGTATGGTTACCTCCGGTGGATATATACGAAACGGAGGCACAGGTGGTCGTTACTGCTGAGCTTGCGGGAGTGGACAAAGATAACGTCAGCATCGAGGTAAAGGACGGTGTCTTGACGATCAAGGGTGAGCGGAAGTACCAGAAAGAAGTTGATGAGGAATACTTCCACCTCATGGAGCGTGAGTACGGGTCTTTTAAACGATCCTTCTCATTGCCGGCAAAAATCGACCGGGAAAAAGTCTCCGCCTCCTTCAACGGTGGTGTCCTGGAGATCATCTTGCCGAAGAAAGAAGAGGTGAAGCCAAAGCAGATTACCATTGATGCGAAATAAAAAAGGGTGCAGGTTTTATCTGCACCCTATTATTTTTCGGTTCATCTTATGTAAAATCTCTCAATCGGGGGCGTGTTGAATGGATTTTAAGAAAGACTATTACAGAATTCTGGGTATATCCGAGAGCGCTTCGAAGGAGGAGATCAAGAAAGCCTTTAGGAACCTTGCGAAAAAATATCATCCCGACCTGAATCCGGGAAACCAGGAGGCGGAAACGCGGTTCAAGGAGATAAATGAAGCCCATGATTTGCTCACGGACGAAAAAAAAAGGGCTCAATATGACGCGATGAGGAAAGGAGCCTTTTCCTCGGGCGGGTTCGACGGGTTCACCGGATTTGACATGTCGGGCGGAGGAGGTTTCTCCTTCGATCTTGGCGACTTATTTGGCGATATTTTCGAGCGTTCCGGCCATGGTGAGAGGGCAACGGCACGGGGAAGAGATCTCGTGGTCAGGACCGAGCTTTCTTTTCTGGAAGCGGCAAAGGGTACGGAGCGGGAATTGAGTTACGGGAGGCATGTGGGGTGCACCGACTGTGATTCCACAGGCATTGAACGCTCCGGCCGCTCGACATGTTCGACCTGCGGAGGAGCCGGACGGACGACGAGAGCCGGGGGGATACTGAATATAGCCCAGCTGTGTGACAGATGCAGGGGGAAAGGTTTTACCGGCACGGCCTGTTCGGATTGCGGGGGCCAGGGGTTGAGAGAAGGAACGGAAAATTTAAAGATCAGAATTCCCCCCGGAGCAAATACGAATACGAAGGTGAGGGTTGCGGGTAAGGGAGAGACGGGAAGAGGCGGAGGGCCACCCGGAGATCTATATCTGGAAGTGCAGGTTGCTCCCCACCCTTTCTTCAGGAGAGAGGGGGATGACGTGTATGTTGAAGTACCCCTCAACTATTCTGAGGCCGTGCTGGGGGCCAAGATTGAGGTTCCCACGATAGACGGTCCTGTTGTGCTGAAGGTCCCCCCGAGGACGGACAGCGGGAGGCGGATACGGCTAAAAGGGAAAGGAATACACAAGAGCAGTGGTGGGAGGGGTGACCAGTACGTTACGGTTAAGCTTGTCGTCCCGGAGGAACAGACGGAGA
>JABAOH010145820.1_pt1 | contig 13167 bp, 10 predicted proteins | sample 7062181 | NCBI WGS metagenome assembly JABAOH01 (sample SAMN14538630, study PRJNA623070) | marine sediment metagenome | biome: marine biome [ENVO:00000428]; feature: marine pelagic biome [ENVO:01000023]; material: deep marine sediment [ENVO:00002113]; isolation source: pool of 5 deep marine... | reverse complement strand
GTTCGCTTTCCCGGTCTCCAGCCCAAGGCGGTTGGCGGCGCCAATCCGCCCGGGCCAGTGCCGGGCTCGATCCTGCCCTTGCGGAACCTCGGGGGCGAGCCTCACGTTGAGGACGGGCATGACCAACCGCGATACTTACACACGGCAACCCATCGGACGCGGGCCCGAGGGGCGTGAGCCAGGTGAACCGGCCCCGCAGGTGCCGCTGGTCTCGCTCGACTACCTCTGGTTTCAGGTCGCCGGCACCGTCTGCAACCTGCGCTGCACCCACTGCTTCATCTCTTGCTCCCCTGAAAACCACAGCTTCTGGTTCCTCGACCTCGAGACGGTGCGGCAGTACCTCGAGGAGTCCCGGCGCTGGGGTGTGCGGGAGTACTACTTCACCGGCGGCGAGCCGTTCATGCACAAGGATCTGCTGCCGATGCTGGAGGAGACGCTCGCGATCGGGCCCGCCAGCGTGCTCACGAACGCGACGCTGATGCCCGAGCGGACGGTCCGGCGCCTGGCCGAGATCGAGGCCGCTTCCCCCTATTCCCTCGAGATCCGGGTCAGCCTCGACGGGCCATCGCCCGACACGAACGATCCGATCCGCGGCGCCGGGACTTTCGAGCGCGCCATGGCGGGTGTGCGGCGCCTGCTCGAGCACGGCCTGCTCCCCATCATCACGGCCGCGCAGGTCTGGGAGCCCCATGAAGACGAGGACGTCTACCGGCGCTTCGTCGAGGCCCTCGACAAGGTCGGCTACGATCGGCCACGAATCAAGATCCTCCCCTCGCTGCGAATCGGCCGCGAGGCGCTCAGGTCCCGCGGCTATTCCGATGTGGAGATCGTGACCTCCGCCATGCTGCAGGGCTATGAGCTCACGCAGCTGCTCTGTGCGACCGGGCGCATCGTGACTAGCCGCGGCGTCTATGTTTGCCCAATCCTCATCGACGACCCCGGCGCGTGCCTCGGTGATACGTTGGAAGCGGCGGACCGGCCTTTCGCCCTCAGCCGTCACGCGTGCTACACCTGCTGGGTGAACGGCGCGATCTGCACCAACTACGCCGGCATCGGAGAAGATCTGTGAGCTCGACTCCGCACGCTCCGGTCTACCGGCGGATCGCGGTCTTCGGGGGCGTCTACTCGAACCACCTGGCTCTACGCGCCGTGATCGCCGACGCGCGGCGCCGGGGTGCCGAAGCAACCTTCTGTCTCGGCGACCTGGGCGCTTTTGGCCCGCACCCGGACCGGGTCTTCCCTCTGCTGGTCGAAAACGGCGTCCAGACGATACGCGGCAACTACGACGACTCGATCGCCCGGGGGCTGGACGACTGCCAGTGTGGCTACACCGATCCTCGCGACAACCACTTCGCCCGCATCTCGTATCGGTACACCTACGAGAACACCAGCTCACGCTGGCGCGACTGGATGGGCAAGCTGCCCACCGAGATGAGGCTGCGCCTCGGGGGCCGCCGCGTGCTCATGTGCCACGGGAGCCCGCGCCGCATGAACGAGTTTCTCTGGGAATCCACATCCTCTGATGGCTTTCTCGAGAAGCTCTGCCGCGATCATGAGGCCGACGTGCTCCTCTGCACGCACACGGGCTTGCACTGGAGACGTCGCCTGCCCAGCGGCCGTCTCGTGGTCAACGTCGGGGCCATCGGAAGACCCGCCAACGACGGACGCACCGATGTCTGGTACGCGCTTCTCTCCACCGGCCCACCGGGTGAGCCGACCGCTGCCGAGTCCCGGTCGCCGGAAGTCGAGCTCGTTCCCGTGGCTTACGATCACCCGGCGCTGGCACGAGAGATGGCGGACGAGGGTCTGCCCGACGAGTTCATCGCGACCATCCTCTCGGGCTGGTGGACGACCTGCAACGAAGTGCTGCCGATGAAGGAGCGGAGGCGCGGCCGCTTCTAGGGGTGCAAACCGGCCCGGCGCTCGTCCGAGCCGGTTGCGGCCTATCGTTCCGTTCGATAGTCTCCGCGAAACTGACAGGCTGTGGGCGACGTCCGTAATCGATACGGCGTTTGGATCTACCCCGCGGCGATAACCGAGCGACCATTACCATGACCCCACTCCCATCGACCGTTCTTTCCCTTTTCATCGCTTTCGGCGTCGCCGCCTGTGTCGGCGAGCAGAGGAGCGCCGAAGAAGGAGGAGCCATGGAGCGACCGGGCGGACCGCCGGCGTTGAGCGGCGACACGGTCACCACCTCATCCGGCCTAAAGTACATCGTGATCAAGCAGGGCGACGGCGCCGCCGCCCAGGCGGGCCAAACCGTCAACGTGCATTACACCGGCTGGTTCACCGACGGCCGCAAGTTCGACAGCTCCGTCGACCGCGGTCAGCCGTTCAGCTTTGCGCTCGGCCGGGGTAGCGTCATCCGGGGCTGGGATGAGGGCGTGGCGCTGATGCGCGTGGGCGGAAAGCGGCGCCTCATCATCCCGCCGCAGCTCGCCTATGGTGAACGAGGTCGCGCCGGCATTCCGCCGAACTCGACTCTCATCTTCGACGTGGAGCTGCTCGGCGTGCGATGAAGCAGAGCGTGACCGTCCGCGCGGCGGCAGGATCGCTGACGGGGGGCGATTGAGCGGCGACGGTCGGTACGCGCTCCGTTGCAGCGGCCTCGCCAAGCGATACGGCGATGTCGTGGCGGTGGACGGCCTCGATCTCGAGGTTTTCGTCGGCGAGTGCTTCGGGCTCTTGGGTCCGAACGGAGCCGGGAAGACGACGACCGTCGAGATCCTCGAGGGACTGCTGGAGCCGGACTCCGGTGAAGTCGAGGTGCTGGGCATGCGCTGGGGTGTGGACGACCATGCGCTACGGCAGCGCCTCGGCGTCCAGCTTCAAGAGACTCAACTGGCCGAGAAGCTGACGGTGGAGGAGACACTCCGCCTCTTCCGCAGCTTTTTCGACAGCGGCCGCAACGTCGAGGACGTCATGCGGATCGTCGGGCTCGAAGAAAAGCGGCGGGCCTGGGTCTCCAGGCTCTCCGGCGGCCAGCAGCAGCGCCTGGCCCTGGCTACCGCCCTGGTCAGTCACCCCGAGCTTCTGTTTCTCGACGAGCCGACCACCGGACTCGATCCCCAGTCGCGGCGACAGCTTTGGGATCTCATCCTCGAGTTCAAGGGGACCGGCGGCACCGTCCTCCTGACCACCCACTACATGGAAGAGGCGCAGCGACTCTGCGACCGGGTCGCGATCGTGGACCACGGACGCGTGATCGCCCTGGGCACCCCGAGCGAGCTCATCGCCGCCCTGGGCGCCGAGCACGTCGTCGAGTTCGCCCTCGAGAACGGCGAAGGGACCCCCGACACCTGGTTGCGGCAGGTGCCCGGCGTCCGCGACGTCCGCCGCGAACGCCAGGGGATCTTCCTGACCGTCAGCGAGGTCCACCGCTCGGTGCCCGCCCTGCTCGCCGCGCTGCAGGAGCGGGGCATGGTTCTGTCGCGGCTGACGACGCACTCGGCCACCCTCGAAGACGTTTTCGTGGCGCTCACCGGGCGCCATCTGCGCGATGGCTAAGTTTTACCACCCGCTGCTGGAACTGACCCGCACCCGATTGCTCGAGTTCGTTCGCGAGCCCGAAGCGATCTTTTGGGTCTTCGTCTTTCCCGTACTGCTCGCCCTTGGTCTCGGCATCGCCTTCCGCAACCGGCCCGCACAATCGCTCAACGTTGCCGTTCAAGACGGCCCCGGCGCCGCGGCCCTGGCGGAGGCCCTCGACGCCTCGCCCCGCCTCTCGGCGCGACTCCTGACGCCCGAGCGCGCCCTCAACGACCTGCGAACCGGCAAGCTCGCACTCGTCGTCGTCCCCGGCGACTCGCTCACTTATCTGTTCGATCCGACCCGCAGCGAGAGCCGGCTCGCCCGCCTCGCCGTTGACGATGCCGTTCAGCGGGCCGCCGGCCGCCAGGACCCGCGGTCGATACGTGAGCGGTATCTCGCCGAGCCCGGATCCCGCTACATCGATTTTCTGATCCCCGGGTTGCTCGGGCTGAACTTGATGGGCAGCGGCATGTGGGGGATCGGCTTCAACATCGTGCAGGCCCGGCGCAAACGCTTGCTCAAGCGCCTGCTTGCCACTCCCATGCGCAAGAGCCAGTACCTGCTCGGGTTCATCCTGTCCCGCTTCGTCTTCATGGTCGGAGAGGTGGCCGCGCTCATCGGGTTTGGCTGGATCGTGTTCGATGTGCGCGTGTACGGATCGATCCTCGACCTTTTGGTCATCGCCGTCATCGGCGCCCTGGCTTTTGCCGGATTGGGCCTGTTGACCGCGAGCCGCGCCCGCACGATCGAAGGCGTCTCCGGCATCATGAACCTCGTCATGTTTCCCATGTGGGTCTTTTCGGGCGTCTTCTTCTCCTACGCCAACTTCCCAGACGTCATGCAGCCTTTCATCCAGGCCCTACCCCTCACCCCGCTGATCGACGCCCTCCGGGACGTGATGATCGACGGGGCCTCTCTCGGCTCGAACCTGGCGCGGTTGGCCGTGCTCGGCGGCTGGGGCGGGCTGGGCTTCCTCGCGGCGCTGCGGATCTTCCGGTGGAGCTGAGGGTAGCGGGGAGTAGCGGCGGTCGGTGGCGTCTTGATAATCGTACTCTATCTCACAGACCGTTCCGCTTCTCCCCGCCGGCGCAGCCCTGCCGATGGCGAGGCGACGGGCTGCAAATCCGCTCTTGACAGGCTATTGGGGACCCGGTACCTTGTTCGGCTGCCCAACCCCCGGTCAATGAAACTTTTAGGCCGAGCAGGTGTCTTAACCGCCGGGCCCACGGTGGGTGGAGGCTCTCGGAACGCGGACGGGGGGCCTGATGAGTAGTCTGGAGACCGGGAAACGAGGTTCGCGCCGCGAGGTTGGATCTGGGACGATGATCATGGATCGGGATACTGCGAAGGCGAAGCGTCTCGCCAGTCAGGCTCTGAAGAGCCGGGTGGCCGGGGACGATTCTGCCCTCGACCAGTACCTGCAGGATGTCAGCCAGCACGAGTTGATCACCCCCGAGGAGGAGATTCGGCTGGCGCGACGGGCTCAAAAGGGAGACACCGAGGCGATCCAGGCCCTGTGCAAGGCCAACCTGCGATTCGTCATTTCGGTGGCCAAGAAGTATCAGGGGCGCGGTCTTCCGTTGAGCGATCTGATCCAGCAGGGCAACCTCGGGCTGGTGACGGCGGCCATAAAGTTCGATCCGGACCAGGGCGTGAAGTTCATCAGCTACGCCGTGTGGTGGATCCGTCAGGCCATCCTCTCGGCGCTGGCGCACCACGGCCGCTCGGTTCGCGTGCCGCTCAACCGTGCGGCGGAGCTGTCGAAGATCTTGAAGGCGCGGCAGAGCCTCAAGGTGACGCTCGATCGCGAGCCGACGAGCGAAGAGATCGCCCGGCAGCTCGACATGAACCCGCAGACGGTGGAGATGCTCGAGGCGTTGAACGCCGGCGAGGTCCGTCTGGACGCGCCGATCGGCGACAGCGACGATTCGAGCCTCGTCGAGCGGTTCGTCTCGGAAGAGGCGACGACGGCCGTGAGCGAGGTCGAGGACCGTCTGCTGCGCGAGGAGATCGACGAAGCGCTCGGCACGCTGCGCGAGCGTGACGCGCTGGTGCTTCGTCTCTACTACGGGTTGGGTGACGGCCGCGAGCACACGCTGGAAGAGATCGGGCAGAAGCTCGGTATCACGCGCGAGCGCGTGCGGCAGCTCCGTGACCGTGCCCTCAAAGAGCTGCGTGAGGGCGACAAGGGTTCGGCGCTGGCCAGTTTCGCAGCCGCCTAGAATCACCACAGCCCTTCGAGCTGATTGGCATGCGGGGGCGCTAATGGCGCGCCCCCGCTTTATTTTGCGGCCGGCCCTCGGCCCGGCCGCTGGGGCGCGCACTCAGCCGCCGCGACTCCGTCTACCCTTCAGACCGATCGATGAGTAAGTGAAAAACTTCAGAACCCTTCCCATTGGGATCGTCTTTCAGGTCGGCCTTTTGACGGCGCCGCTGAGCGCGGCGAATACGCCACCGCTCGAGCCTTCTGTCAGCTACACCGTGACCGTGGCCCAGCCGCACACCCACCTCTTCGCCGTTCGCATGGATGTCGCCGACCTGAACGAGGCGCACCTGGATGTGTCGATGCCGGTGTGGACCCCGGGCTCATATCTGGTGCGCGAGTACGAGCGCCACGTCGTTACTTTCGCCGCCCGCGGCGCATCCGGGCAAACGCTCTCCTGGCGAAAGCTCGACAAGAACACTTGGCGGATCCTCACCCCAGAGGCCGGGACGGTGACGATCGAGTATGAGGTCTACGCCCGCGAGCCGGGCATCCGCTGGTCGTTCGTCTACGACGAGGGCGGTCATATCATCGGACCGAGCCTGTTCATGTACGTCGTCGGCCACGCCGATCGCCTCACCTCGGTCCGCTTCTCGTTGCCCGACAGCTGGCGGCTGGCCGGAGGAATCGCGGCGTCGAACACCGATCCGCATGTAATTCGCGCTCGATCGTATCACGAGCTGATCGACACGCCGATGCTGATCGGCACCTTCGATTCCATCGACTTCGAGGTCGAGGGCGTTCCGCATCTGATCGCCATACTCGGCCCGAACAACGCCGACCTCGNNNNGACCTCGCGGTGCTGGCCGAAGACTTCAGCAAAATCATCCGCGTCTGCTCGCGGCTGTTCGGCGGTCTGCCCTATGAGCGTTATGCGTTCATCTTCACGACGCTCACCGGCGGTGGCGGCATCGAGCACGCCAACGGCACCACCATAGGTCTGGGCAGCCTCGACTTTCAGAGCGAACGCGGCCGCCGCGCGGTGCTGGGGGTGACAGCGCACGAGTTCTTTCATGCCTGGAACGTCAAGCGCATTCAACCACCCGCCTTCCGGCCCTACGACTACGAGCAGGAGAACTACACCGACGCGCTCTGGTTTTACGAAGGGTTCACGTCGTACTACGGCGACCGGATTCTTTACCGGGCCGGACTCACGGAGTCCCGCGCCGATCCCGTCGGCCTTGTCACCGGCTACCGTTCAACCCCCGGCTATCGCAACCAAAGCGCCGCCGACGCCAGCTTCAACGCCTGGATCCACCTGTATCGCGGCGACGAGAGCACCGAGAACTACCGGACCGACTACTACTTCAAAGGTAGCCTGATCGCCCACCTGCTGGAGCTGGAGATCGCCCACCGGACCGCTGGCGCGAAGGGACTCGACGACGTCCTGCGCCTGATGTGGCGACGCACCCGGGACGAGGGCGCCGCGTTCGACTCCGAAGGCATCCGCGCCGTCGCCGAGGAGGTCGTGGGCGGCTCGCTCGGAGAGTTCTTCGACCACTACGTCTTCGGCACCGAGGACATCCCGTTCGAGGACTTCTTCGCCCGGGCCGGATATCGCCTGGCGGTCGACACGGAAGCGACGGAGCGGCGCGACCGGGTCGGCTACCTGGGTGTGCGAACCCGCGAGGTGAACGGCCGCGTCCGAATCGTGGGAACGGTGCTGGGCGCACCCGCCTGGCGCGACGGCCTCAACTACGGCGACGAGGTCCTCGCGATCGGCGGGACCGAGGTGACGGACTACGATTCCTTCGTGACCGCGCTTCGACGCTACGGCCCCGGCGCGACCGTCGAGTTTCGCGTGGCACGTTTCGGCGGCGAGCGGTTGATCCCCGTCACGCTCGGGGCACGGAACGTTCCCGTGTACCGGCTGGAGGAGATCGAAAACCCGAGTGATCTCCAGCTCGCGGTGCGCCGACGCTGGCGGGGCTGAACGGTCGGCCTGCGCGTGAGCTGACTTGCTCCGATGCCCGCCGCGCCGCAGCTTTCCCTTCGCTCCTGACATTTCAACTTCTGCGACATCGGCTTCGCGCCGAAGAGCGAGCAACTTCATGATAGGTTATCGTCGCCTGATCCTCGCCGCCGCGCTTTTGCCCCTGGTTGGCCAGCCCCTGCCGCTGGTCGGCCAAGATTCGTCCCAAGCGACCGGGCGTCCGGCCGCGACGGATGCGCCGCCGGCCCCCTCGGTCTACCTGGGCCACCCCGTGGGGGCCGACTTTCGACTTGCCGGTTGGGACACCATCACCGGCTACTTCAACCGCCTCGCCCTCGCTTCTCCGCTCGTGCGCGTCGACACGCTCGGCGTCACGACCCGAGGCCGCCCGTTCGTGGCGCTCACGCTGACCGCGCCCGAGAACATGGAGCGGCTGGAGGAGATCCGTCTCGAGCAGGCGAAGCTCGCTGNNCGGCTGGAGGAGATCCGTCGCGAGCAGGCGAAGCTCGCCGACCCGAGGAGGCTGGCCGAAGGAGAGCTGGAGGGGCTGCTGGAGCGGCAGCCCGCCGTGGTCGTGATATCGCACAACATTCACTCGACCGAGATCGCGTCCAGCCAGGGTGTGATGGAGCTGGCGTATTGGCTGGCCGCCGATGCCGAGTTGGCTCAGGTTCTGCGCGATGTCGTCGTGATCCTGATACCGTCGGTCAACCCCGACGGCCAGCAACGGGTGGTGGACTGGTACCGGCGCACGGTGGGAACGCCCTACGAAGGCAGCCGCATGCCGTGGCTCTACCATCACTACATCGGCCACGACAACAACCGTGACTTCTTCATGCTCACTCAGGTCGAGAGCCGGATGGTGAACGACCTGTTGTATCGCCGCTGGTTTCCCGAAGTCGTCTACGATGTCCATCAGATGGGCAATCGTGGCGCCCGCTTCTTCGTTCCGCCTTTCGATGATCCGGCGAACCCGAACATCGATCCGCTCCTGGTTCGCTCGATCTCGCTCTTCGGGCTGCAGATCTCGACGGACCTCGAGGCCGCCGGCAAGTCGGGCGTGGTCAACGGCCAGCAGTTCGACCTCTGGTGGCACGGCGGCATGCGCACCGTGCCGGCCCGCCACAACATGATCGGGATCCTCTCCGAGGCGGCCAGCGCCAACCTCGCCTCGCCCATCTTTCAGGAGCCCGGTCAAGCCGATCGCCAGCCTGACGCTGGGGTCAATTATCCGCACGCCTGGCCGGGCGGTTGGTGGCGGATCCGGGACATCATCGATTACCAGCTCATCGCGTCGCGCGCCGTGATCGAGCTGGCCGCCCTGCAGCGCCGACGGCTCATCCGCAACTTCGTGACGCTGGGGCGGCGCGCGGTCGAAGCCGGGCGATCGGTGCCACCCTTCGCCTACGTGATCCCACACCGGCAGCGAGATGCGGGAAGCGCCGCCACGATGCTCGAGGTGCTGCGTGAGGGAGCGGTCGAGGTCCATCGCGCGACCGCCGCGTTCCAAGCGGACGGGATCGAGTACGCGGCGGGCGACTGGGTCGTGCTGATGGCGCAGCCGTATCGCGCCCACGCCAAAGACCTGCTCGAGCGACAGTCGTATCCCGACCGCAGGCTCTACCCGGGCGGTCCGCCCGACACGCCGTACGACGCCACCGGCTGGACGCTGCCACTGCAGATGGGCGTCGATGTCGTCGAAGTGAGGACGCCGTTCGAGGCGGCGCTCGAGCTGGAGAGGGAGCCGATCCGGCCGCCGGCCGGTCGCGTCGCGGGCTCAGGGCCGGCGTTCATCATCGAGCCAACGACCAACGCAGCCAACCGCGCGATCCACCGCGCGCTCCGTGACGGCGCCCGCGTCGCATTGCTCTCCGAGCCGCGCGAGTCGGGCGGCCGTCTCTGGCCGGCGGGCAGCGCCATCCTGCAGGGCGACGGGGTGGGGCGCTCGCTGGAGGAGCTGGCGGCGGAGCAGGGCCTCTCGGCGGAATCGTTCCGCGGAGCGGCCAGCGGCTACCTGCTGCAGACGCCGCGCCTCGGCCTCTATCAGCCGTGGACCGCCTCGATGGACGAGGGGTGGACCCGCTGGGTCCTCGAAGGCTGGGAGTTGCCGTATCGAACGGTCCACGACGCCGAGATTCGCGCCGGCGGCCTTCGCGCGCGCTACGACGTCATTATCTTGCCCGACCTCTCATCGTCGTCGATCGTCGAAGGACGGAGGCCCGGAACCGTGCCCGCCGAGTATGAAGGCGGCATCGGGTCCGTCGGCATCAAGGCGATCCGTGACTTCGTCCGGGCCGGCGGCACGCTCATCTGCTTCGACGGCTCATCCGACTTCGCGATCGAGCACCTCGGCGTGCGGGTGAAAGACGTGCGACCGCCGTTCAGCGAGCAGCGGAGCGGCGAGGCGTTCTACGCGCCTGGCAGCCTTTTGTCCGTCACGCTGGACACCTCACACCCCATCGCCTACGGCATGCCGGACGAAGCGGCGGTGCTCTACTCCAACAGCGCGATCTTCGAAATCCCGAACAACGCCCGCGACATCCGCGCCGTGGCCCGTTACCCCGAGGCGGGACAACTGCTGAGCGGCTACGCGCTCAACGGCGACTTTCTCAGCGGCAAGGCGGCGCTGGTCGAGGCGACGGTCGGCGATGGCCGGGTCATCCTCTTCGGCTTCCGGCCCCAGCACCGGGGGCAGACCCACGAGACGTTCAAGTTGGTGTTCAACGCCGTGTACCGAGGCGTCGCGCGTGGGCCCGAGCGGCTGTCGTTCTAGCATGTTAGATGAACATCGAACATCGAACATCCGACATCGCACTTCGAAGTTCTTGAAGAACGTCGAACGTCGACATCGAAGTTCGAAGTTCGAAGTTCGGGTTTCGCGCCGTAGAGAGGAGCGGGCTTTTTGGTGTCGATCGGCGCTCGCGATGCTGGCGACACGCAAGCGGAGCACACTATTCGTTTCCCGGGCTCCAAGGTTCAGCTGGTCTTGTTCCCCAATAGCTTGTCAACCAGCCCTCAACACGGATGATCCTAGCGCCGACGTTCTACCTCGACGTTCGATGTTCTTCGTTCAAGTAGACTTCGATGTCGGATGTTGGATGTTCGATGTTCAACACCAACCACCAGAACCGTCATCCAAACCCGCCCCAACGCGCCAAAAGCCGCCGTCGACCGGCTCCACCTTCGAGTCGCGAGAGCCAACGCTTGAGTCGTGATGGCGGGCCCGCCGTCGCCCTCGAGACGGCGTTTCTGACACGCGGCCTCCCGACCGGCTCGCGCCTCGAGGCGGCGCGGCGTATGTCCGCCGCGGTCCGCGCTCAGGGGGCCGAACCCCATTTCATCGGCGTGATGAAGGGACGCCCCGTCCTGGGTCTCGAGCCGCCGCAGCTGGAGGAGCTGGTCCGCGCGGACACGAAGCTCAGCACCCGGGATCTGGCAGTGGCGGCCGCCCGGGGCACGACGGGCGGCACCACGGTCGCCGCCGCGATCTTCCTGGCTCACCGGGCCGGCCTCACGGTGGCCGCCACCGGAGGCATCGGCGGCGTTCACCCGGGACCCGGCGCGCCCGACGTTTCTGCAGACGTGATCGAGCTGGCCCGTACGCCCGTCGTGCTCGTCTGCTCGGGACCCAAGGCGATCACCGACGCCGAAGCCACGCTCGAGCGGCTCGAAACGCTCGGCGTGATGGTCATCGGATACGGCACCGACGAGCTGCCTGCCTTTTGGTCGAGGGAGAGCGGACTGGCGCTGGAGCTGCGGGCCGACAGCCCGGAAGAGATCGCCGGCATCTGGCGAGAAGCACGAGCGCTGGAGGTGCCGGGCGCGCTGCTGGTATGTGTGCCGCCCCCGCGGCAAGAGACGCTGTCACGCGCGGAGAGCGACGCGGCCGTTTCCCAAGCGCTGGCGGACCTGGCGGCTCAGGGAATCCGCGGAGCGGAGGTGACGCCGTTTCTGCTGGCGCGGATCGCCGAGCTAACGGAAGGGCGGTCGCTGCGGGCGAATCTGGCGCTGCTGGAATACAATGCGTCGGTGGCGGGGGCAATTGCGGCTGTTATTGGATGAACATCGAACATCGAACATCCGACATCGAAGTTTGAAGTTCTTGAAGAACTCTGAACATTGAACTTCGAAGTTCGAAGTTCGTATGGCGCTCTGCTATCAGGAGCGGATCTGCCGGTTCCGTTCGGCGCTGGCGATGCTAGCGACCAGTATGCGAATCAGCTCGTCCGATTCGCGGGCTCCGCGGTCGAGCAAGCTTTCTTCCCCAATCGACAAGCGTCGAGCCAGACGCAGCCAGACCAAAGTCTCTCTTAGCTCTTTGAGGCACAGGCGCAGTTTGTGAGTGAAATCGCGCCGCGATTCTCCCGCCTGGGCCTCGGCATGGTGCGGGGCGGGCGCGGTGCCGGATCGCAATAGTTGATTCCCGATGTGTCTGCCCACCCGAGTCGACGGCAGGCTCTCCACGATCTTGCAGACAAGTACGCCGAATGCGATGAGCCGATCGCTCAGATCGTAGACCTTCCGCGCTTCACTCGTGCTCGCCATTACGTCCCAGCCTTGCTCAATTCCGATAAACGCTTTTTCTACGTTCTAGCTCGAAGTTCGACGTTCGACGTTCTTCAAGAACTTCGAAGTTGGATGTCGGATGTTGGATGTTCGATGTTCAATACCAACTATCACAGAACCGTCATCCACAACCCGCCCTAGCGCGCCGACAACAGCGCCCGCCCCCCATCGATCGAATGTATCCCGCCCGTGATCCACCCCGCCTCGTCCGAGCACAAGTACGCACACAGCGCTGCGATCTCCTCCGGACGCCCCACCCGGCCCAGCGGGTGGGTGCCCTTCGAACGCTCGAGAAACGCTTCGTAGTCCGGCACCGCTCCCCCCACCGTGTGCAGCTCGCTGACCACGACTCCCGGGTTCACCGCGTTGACCCGCACGCCGTGTGGTGCGAGTTCCAGGGCCACGCATTGCGTGAACATGTCAGTCGCCGCTTTTGTCGTGCAGTAGGCCAACAGGTTGCTGTAGGGCCGCAGGCTGGTGACCGACGAGATGTTGACGATCGCCCCGTGCCGCTCGACCAGATGCGGTGCGGCGTGCCGCGTAACGAAATACAGGCTGTCCACGTTGCTCGAGAACAGCCGCTCCCATTCGTCGGGCGGGGTGTCGAGGATTCCGCCGTTGCCGATCACGCCGGCGGCGTTGATCAGATAGTCGATCCCACCGCACTCCTCGACGCACCGCTGGATCGCGGATTCGACTTGCTCTTCTTTGCGAACGTCCACGACCGCGTAACGCTCGTACTCTTTCGCCAGCCGCGCCTCGCGCCGGGCGACGGCGAACACCGTGGCGCCCTCCTCGGCAAAGCGCGCCGCGCAGGCACGACCGATGCCGCTGGACGCCCCGGTTACGAACGTCACTCTTTTCTGAAACC
>JABAOH010008962.1_pt1 | contig 13167 bp, 8 predicted proteins | sample 7062181 | NCBI WGS metagenome assembly JABAOH01 (sample SAMN14538630, study PRJNA623070) | marine sediment metagenome | biome: marine biome [ENVO:00000428]; feature: marine pelagic biome [ENVO:01000023]; material: deep marine sediment [ENVO:00002113]; isolation source: pool of 5 deep marine... | reverse complement strand
GACCTCTGGAAAGACGCTGACCCTGGTATAGCTGAGGTTGAGGATGCGAAGAAGAGGCTGGCGGGGACTGGTTGATGAGGGGTTTCAGGAAGGCGGAAAAGATTCTCCTGGCAAAGGCCATGTTTACCCTCGCTAATATCTATCCTTCTTGACCCTGGCAAGGACCGAGTGGCCAGGATTGAAGGTCACCTTTTTCGGTTTAGCCGCTAGAGGAAAGTCGAACGTCTTTTCCGGCGCATCGATGATTACCCAGATGTAGCTCCACTTTTTTGAGTCGAAATCGAAGCGCACGGGGACAACGGCGGAGAAACCGGTCGGCACATCTGTCTGCGTGACTTTCAGCGAGAAAGAGTACCGCCCATCAGGAGTTGGAGAGTCGGCCACCTTGTAGCTCCACTTGTAGGTCGGGACCGCCTTGCCGTAGACCCAATTCTCGAAGAATGAGACCCAATCCATGTTCGTGTGCTTCTGGAGCAGGCGAAGGAAGTCCTCCGTGCTGGCTTCCTTGCCGGAGAAGGTCCGGAGGAAGTCCTGGAGAGTTTCGCGGAAAGCATCACGGTCACGAACAGAGGCCCAAAGAAGCTGGCGGATCATGTGCAATACCAGCGCGCCCTTATTGTAGATCTGCATGACGTACCCATCGGGCACCTCGGCCGTACTGGCGCGGTAACCGGCGGCTATCGGCCCGATCCGTCGCCGCTGTTTATCCGTGGGTACAAAACCCAAGCGGCGCAGAAATACATCATCCATTCTCATACTCTGGCCGGTCAGTTCGTCGGTGAACATGGAAAGGAATGTTTCGAAAGTGCCCTTGGTTTTCTTCGAGACTTGAAGGAACATCAGCGCCGAATACTCGGCGAACGCCTCAGAAATCCATTGGTCGCGATATGTTTTGCAGCCCACCAAATGACCCCAGTATTGATGGGCTGTCTCGTGAGCGCGAAAAAGTTCTGAAAGGCCAGGGTGCTCAGCATCATAAGTTAGGTACGACAGGTGTATGAAGCCCTCAAAAGCCTGGCCATGAAAACCCATGATTCGGGCGGCGTAGATTCGTTCTGTCGACAGCTTCACCCCGAAGTACTGCTGGAAGAAGTTCAGGCTGTTGGCTATGTCCGCGGCCACATTGCGCACCATGTTTCCGGTTGTTAAACCAGTCTCCTTCCCAAAGGAGACGATCTCCGGCAGGCCCTCGACCTTTATTTTCTCCTCCTTGAAGTCCTTGCCGTAGGAGAAGCCGAGCATCCTGACTGGTTTATTCATGTTCCATGCAACAACTTGTGCGGTAGACGTTTGCTCCACCTCCTCCGGCACGCCGATAGCGCACACCTGGTACTTCTTGGGCATGGTGAAGATGAGCTGGCCGGTATGGATATCGCTGTAAGTATCGGCTTCACCAGGATACCAATCACGCCCCGAGGCGTAGTTATATAGCTTCATGTCGTAATCGAAGACCAAGTCCTGGCTGACGCCCTTCTCTGTGGGCCGGTCGAGCAACACCACCAAGGCGCTGTTGTTCAACTCGTTGTCCATTGACGCAAACCGTTTGCCCGTGGCATCGCGGAGGAAGGGAATGTGCGTGCCATCGTCCCTGGTGACCGAGTTTACTTTAGCCAATGGGTCCAGGTAGAGCTGGAGCGCCCTGGCACCCTCTGATAGCGGCATGAAAGTAAGCCTGACCTTGAAGTGGACCCACGCTCGTCGCGGCTCAATAGGATCAAATGTCTTGCCCCTCGTGTCCATAAGGTTGACCTGTATGGCTGCGTTGGTCACATCGATGGACTGTGTTTTCGTCGAGGTGGGGCGTCCGCGGCTGCCCCGCTCCTCTGGACGGTCGAGGCTTACCCAGATTTCCGCAAAATAATTTTTCTTCTGCAACTTGACTAGGGTGATTTCCTCCTGGTGGAAGGGGTCGTATTCATATATCAGCCAGCCGAATTCTCGGGTTTCAGCGTCGACAACCAAGTAGTCATCTCCAGGGGTTAATAGCCCGGCAATGATGCGTGCGTCGGCATCCAGGCCGCCGATCCTCAGCCAGTTCCTGTGCCGCTGCCGGGCGCACGGATTTTCCTCAAACCCGCCCCCGAGCAAATCGGCGGCATAGGTGGCGAGCATCTTTGCCGATGTTCGCAGCACCATCCTGGTGAAGGGCACGTCGATCTTTTCGAGGTCGGCTTTCCTGGAGAAGCGGCGTAGTTGTTCCGTCTCGAACCGGTCAGGAATGGTCATGGTAAAATGGCCCCTGCCCTCAAATACGAGGCCGGTTACCGTGCCATCGCCCGTCGGTTCCATGAGATAGACCTTACCCGATTGCAGGGTCCAGGTGGCGGTGTCCTTCGTGATGACCAAGCCCTCTGAAGGGACAGGTATCGATTCCACTGTGAATCGCCACCCTTTCAGATGGAGGTAATCGTCCTTCGTAGCGTAAGTTTGTGGTGTTCTGGCTTCTATGAAGGATACGGAAACCGCGCTCGTCAGAATGACAAAACAAAGAATGCGCATTCTCATTGATTACACCTGATGACAAGGGATAAGAAATTCCTTTTTGCGAACGGTGTCCGATTGTGAGTCTTTATCTCATCTTTCCCATCCAACCATCGTGGGGAATTATAAATCACGACTCAAAAAGATGTCAAGGAGGCTCGAGAACGCGAGGGTGTTTCCCTGAAGCCGTTCGAGGCGCCAAAAAAGCCACAAATCACCCAGACCCCTGGAAAGACTCTGATCCTGGTATCGCTGAGGTTGAGGATGCGAGGAAGAGGCTGGCTGGGTTGAAAGACCAAATCCCCTAAAGCCCTAGCTTCCCTGGATTGAAAAGGACGCTGAGCGTTAACTGCCTCATAGGTGAGACGGTTGAGGGGGAAGGAAAATCTCACGTTAGGAATTAACAGCAAGGGAGTAGAAATCTTAACAAACTTTTTGCAAACTTTTAACAACTTCTTAACAACTTTTATGTTGAGAGAACTTAAATTATTTATTGATAAATAAAGAATTAAGGTAAGGAAAATGTCAAAAAAGTCTTTGTTGTAGTTTCTTGTGTCTGAGGGTGAGTAAAATGAAAAGAATCATTTTGGCAGGAATGTTTTTCCTCATTTATACTTCTTTTCTCTCACTCTATGCCCAATGGGCAAAAACCTATGGAGGCAGTGAATCAGATGCTGCTAGATCCATTCAACAGACAATTGATGGAGGGTATATTGTGGCAGGCTCGACTTCATCTTTTGGTGCTGGAGAGAGTGATATCTGGATTTTAAAGCTTTCTTCAGATGGAGATATTGAGTGGCAAAAAACCTATGGAGGAAGTAATGATGACGGTTATGCTACCTGTATTCAGCAAACAAGCGATGGAGGCTATATTATTGCAGGCAACACTTTCTCTTTTGGCGATGAGATAGAAATATGGGTTTTTAAACTTACCTCAGCTGGAGATATTGAGTGGCAAAAAACCTATGGAGGAGGAGAAGCTAATTCCATACAGCAGACGAGTGATGGAGGGTACATTGTCGCAGGCAAGGCTAGTGGGGATATCTGTATTTTTAAACTTACCTCAGCTGGAGATATTGAATGGCAAAAAATCTATGGAGGAGGAGAAGCTAATTCCATACAGCAGACAATTGATGGAGGGTACATTGTCGCAGGCAAGGCTAGTGGGGATATCTGTATTTTTAAACTTACCTCAGCTGGAGATATTGAGTGGCAAAAAATCTATGGAGGAGGAGCTGCTGATTCCATACAGCAGACAATTGATGGAGGGTATATTGTCACTGGCTCATATACTTCATATACTGCGTATTATTTCTTTTTAAAGCTTTCCTCCACTGGAGATATAGAGTGGCAGCGTGCCTGTGTGGGCATAAGATATACTTCTGGATTGTCCTCCATTCAGCAGACGAGTGACGGGGGTTATGTTGTCGCATGTTGGACGATTTTAAAGCTTTCCTCAGCTGGAGATATTGAGTGGCAAAAAAAACCTGCGGAAAAAATTTATCACGATCCTTATCATGTTTTCCCGACATATGCTTGTCATATTCAACAGACATATGATGGAGGTTATATTGTTGCAAGTACTTTTTTGCCGCATCATCAAGCAGATGCAGATTTTTTATGGATTTCAAAGCTTCTTCCAGATGGGAATATTGACTTACCATGTAGATTCATAAAAGAGTCCGATGCCAACATTTCAGTTTCTGATATTAGCCCTGAAGATACAAATATAGAGCCAGAAGATACAGATATTATGCCTCAGGAAACTGATATTTCCCCCCAAGATACTAATGCAACTGTATTAGAGCTCTGTACAGAAAAACCTCTTCTATCAATAGGTAATGTTAGGCCACGAGGGGGGACAACCGATCCTGCGCCAGGAGCTTACCATTATGATCTTGGAACAGAAGTCCAGATTTCAGCAATTCCTAGTGAGAACTATTATTTTGCTAACTGGGTTGGAGATGTACCTTCAGATCATCTCTATGATAATTCAATTATTATAACTATGGATTCAGATAAATTTATATGGGCCAGTTTTGGCTCAGGTACACCCGGAGGCGGAGGCGGAGATTATTATGACACCGAATGGGGCGGGGGAGGCTATGACCCTGGCTGCTTCATTGCAACAGCAGCCTATGGCTCTCTGTTACACCCTTATGTTAGGAATCTCCGAGATTTCAGGGACACTTATCTTATACCCAGCAAACTTGGTCGGAAGTTTGTTGAATTGTATTACAAATATTCGCCATTTATTGCTAATTTAATTACGAAACACAAAGCATTGAAGGTTTCCGTTCGGATCAACCTTTTCCCTATAGTCATTTTCAGTTACTTAATGGTCCATTTAGGTCCGATAGTTACCGCTGTTGTGCTTATCTTTATTTTTGCACTTCCAGTCTTCATTGTTCTGAATTTCCGGAGAAAATTGAGGCAGGTAAAAGCCAAAGACTCTAAAGCCTCGGCTTCCCTGGATAGAAAAAGGACACTGAGGGAATTAGTACCTCCGATAGACGGCTTGGATAAATGAATTTTCTCACATTAAAGAATTAACAGCAAAAAGAAGCAAAAAATGAATAACAAAAAATTTGAAATTTTCAAAAAAGCATTTTTATCTTCACTGTTGACAACAACTCTTATTTACTGTTTTTATAGCTGTAAGGAAACTCCTACTACTCCAGAACTTCTCTCTTTTGATTTTGGATCAATTCAAGTTAATTCTACTCCGACAGGAGCAGAAATCTATTTAGACGGAAATAATACTGGAAAAAAAACAAATGCTCTTTTGACCAATGTTTCGGTTGGTTCTCACATAATCAAATTAGTGAAGGAACAATATCAAGATTGGGAAGATACAACTAATGTTAGTAAAGATGCCACTACAACAGTAAATGCTGTTTTAAAGGTAGATACGGTTCCAAAATTGATTTCACCAGAAGAAGGAGCAGTACTTGATAATGGGCGATCTGACTTAAGAGATGTTATTGTGTGGGATTTTGATTGGTCAGATGTTATCGGAGCGACAAAATATCATTTGTATGTTGAACACACAGGATCTGTGCTTCCATTGATTGATGATGACAAGGTAGTCTATGATTCTTCATACCATTATGTGAAAAGTGGCAGCTACATTATTGATAGTAACCGTTTTAATTGGAAATGGAAGGTGAGAGCATATGTAAATGATAAGTGGAGTGATTGGTCAGAAGAACGAAGATTTGACGTTGAACCGCTTAATACTGACCCCCCTTCTTGATACTATGTTGCAATATTGCCGATTAAAAAGGTCAAAGAAGGAATCCAAATTGAGGCAAGTGGAAGCCAAAGACCATAAAGCCCTGGCCTCCCGAAATACATAAGCCGCTTATAAGCGCGAGTGTCGCTTTATCTTTAGTTGACGATTCTCATTCTTAGGTTTTCTCATAACGCGTATTTTTCTGCCTATTCATTCGCATTAAGATAAGCCCCTCTCCCATACACAAAATAAACTCAAAGCAACTAAGGGGATAGTTTGACTTTTTTTAAGATCGCAAATAGTTTACTGGCCGCATTGAACTAAAATTATAAAGGAGAAAAAATATGATGGATAAGTTGGACCAATTTTTAGCCTACCTTAAGCATGAAAGGTATGTACTCCCGAATACCATTGCTTCTTACAAAAGAGACATAAGTATGATGCTTGATTATTTCAAGGAAAGAAATGTTGAGCTTGAAAATGTTGACCATAATGTCATTAGGGATTTCTTGCTAACACAGCATAAAAGGAAGCTCAAAAAAACATCTATTTACAATCTGACTACGAATCAGAAGGTCGGTAGGTCGAAGATAGAATTTTCAGGATTTTTGCCTTATCTTTCAATTTCACCTTAGCGTATGTGTTTTTAATATTTTGCACGAGTTCAAAAGATTTTAGGAGCCTTCTCAGTCAGTTACCACCGCTACTGCTTTTTCATCGTAAGATTGACTGCTCAGTCCATGGATTCTCCGTGCGTGTGGCGTGACAAGCGTGACTATTGAACTATTGAAGTGTTAGGAGTATTATAGTGTGGGTATATGTCGGCGTTGGGCCGATGAATCACCTATTATTCTTATCAATCTACAGGAGGCTAAACAATGGGATTTTGGGAACGATCGAAAGATCTCTTAAGTCAAGGAGTCTTGTCTACAAAAGAGATCTTTGAAAAAGCAGCGGAGAAATCGAGAGAGCTCGGGGAAAAGGGAGTAGCGAAGTTTGAGATTGCGCAGCTTGAAAAACAGGCTGAAAAGCGTTTTGCTCAAATAGGAAGACATGTATACGAAGTCCTGGTCAAAGAAGGTCAGAAGACAATTTCAGATGGAACGACAGAGATAAAGAAGCTGCTTCAAGAGGTAGACGAAATCGAAAAGACCATTGATGAGAAGGAAGAGAAGCTTTAGACGGTAATCTGGCTTTCCTTTCAGCATATAGTATCTACGGAGTTCTAAAATATAAGTATTTCCTTTTTGGTCTTGCATCAAATCTCCTACAATTTTCCGTAATTTCTACCTGCTGACATCCTGAAATAAAGTCATCATGCCCTAAGCGACTGACCTGCCCCCCATCTTTGTGCCACCTGCAAAGTGAAATTTATAGCCTTTGAAAGTCGATCCTTTGTTCTGTCCCCTATGTGGCGGCCAGATGCGCATCATCGCCTTCCTCTCAGACTATATGGTGGTTGATCGCATCATCAATCACCTCAAGCTGACATTTGTGGCGGAGAGACCTCCCCCGCCAGAATTGCCTGTCAGGAATTCTTGATGAGCGCTGAACCGTCGACCAATTATTTTTCATAGTTCTCTCTTTATTCAGAAGAAGAGGTCTGGTTGATTTTCGGCGTTTTTGGCACCCCCAACCGCATCGAAGAGCCATCCTTCGGCCTTTAGTCCGTTCTTGACATCCTTTTGAGTCATGTTTTACACTTGCCCTCGATGATCGATGGGAAAGACGAGTCAAATTCGCCTGCTCAGCCAGCGAAGCCGAAAACCAATTTCTTATCTCTGTACTCATGAAATGGTTCTGCTTTGAAATATGAAAAAATAACTCTATTCATTTATAATGAAAGTAGAGATGAAACTTCAGGAGAAAAGAATTGAAACTCATCACATGGACGCAGAATAGAATCTTTTTTTATGTCATCCCTCAAGTTATCATTGTGATTATTATTAATTGGATTTTAATCTCCTTTAAAAATAAGGATGAAGTAAAGACATCAGATGATTTAAACGTCCTGCTCGTAACTCTGGATACGACGCGAGCGGATCGAGTTGGGTGTTACGGCTATAAAAAAGCAAAGACTCCAAATTTAGATTTTCTCGCTGCCAACGGTGTCATGTTTTCCGATGCGTATTGTCAAGTCCCTCTCACCCTTCCTTCCCATTGCTCCTTATTAACAGGGACATATCCATTATATAATCAGGTACATAATAACGGCTTTTATTATTTGGATAATAGCCATCTGACCTTAGCCGAAGTCTTGAGAGAGGAGGGATTCAAAACGGCCGCTTTTGTCAGTTCCTTCACGGTCGACTCCCGGTTTGGAATTGATCAGGGATTTGATTCTTATGACGATACATTTGACGCGGATGAGATACTGAAAAATTTCAGGTCGGAGAAGAGAGCCGAGAAGGTTTTTACTTCATTCTCCCACTGGCTGGACCGGAATTTCGATGAGAAGTTTTTTTGTTGGGTCCATTTCTTTGATCCTCATGTCCCTTATGATCCGCCTTCTCCTTTTAGGGAAGAATTCCCAGAGATACCTTATGACGGAGAAATAGCTTATATGGATCATTATATAGGGAGAATAGTGGATAAATTGAAGACAAAGAACATCTTTGATAAGACTTTCATCATCCTGGCCGGTGATCATGGTGAAGCGTTCGGAGAAAAAAATGAAATTGATCATGGCTATTTTATATACGATGTCACCCTGAGAATTCCACTAATACTCTATTTTCCGAAGCGTTTGCCCTCAAACAAAGTTGTGGAATCCCGNNCACAGTTTTAGAGATGCTGACGATCCCGGTTGTTAAAGAAATTCAGGGAGTGAGTCTATTACCCTATATAGAAGGCAGGAAGAAGGAAAGTCTTTCTTCATATATTGAGACCTACTTTCCTCAAGAGAATTATGGCTGTTCTGGGTTAATAGGATTGGTCGCGGGGGATTGGAAATACATCCAGGCTCCTAAGCCTGAATTGTATAATCTGAAATTGGACCCTCAGGAAGAAAAAAATGTCTTTTACCTGAGAAAAAAAGTGGCCTCAGCCATGAAGAAGGAATTAGAGAGGATGATCCATGAGTTTTCAGCAAAAAAAGAAGCCGGAAGAAAAAAGCTTACGTCTCAAGAAAGAGAAAAGCTAAGATCTCTCGGCTATGTGGATAGCGGACTCCCCGAAGGAAGAAAAGAGTCGATTCTCCCTGATCCAAAAGACAAGATCGCAGAATACCGCCTTTTCTTCCAGGGTAATGTGTATGAGACACAAGGAGATTTCAAGAGAGCACAGCAATATTATGAAGAGTTATTGCATTTAAATCCTCGTATCCCTCACAATTATGTTCGGCTCGCCTATGTATTCCAGAAAATGAAAAAGATAAAAGAAGCTGTTCAACTTTTAGAACAAGGCAGGAAAAGAATGCCTGATTCTAAGATTATTCTTGCAGGTTTAGGTTTTGCCTATTTGAATGGAGGGATGAAGGAGGAGGCCATAGAGACATGTCAGCAGGCTTTAAGAATCGACCCTAAATTTTTTGATGTACTATTCTTGGCGGGAACGATAATGTGGATGGAGAAAAAATGGGCTGAAGCTTTAGATTATTTTGAGAGAGCAATCGAAATCGAGCCTGAAAATAAAATTCTTCAGCAAAGATACGCATTTTGTCTCCGCGCTGTGGAAAAAAGATAGCTTTTCAAGCTTCGAAGATCAAGCTTGGGAGCATCCATAAGGCCGTGATAGCTCGAATGATTTTGGAAATTCCGGAAGCGACCTTGAAGATTTAGCCTTCCCGAATTGTCCTTCGAAGGCACCCGATGAAGTCGGGCGCCGAGGATGTTTGAGCAGTTCCTTTATCAAGGATGGAAGCTGTGTTTTGTACAGAGGACATCACCTAAGGTTGCAAGGAACAAAGGCGCGCAGTTCCGCAGGCGCTGAGAAGGACAGTGAGGGAATGGCGTTAAAAATCTGAACGGAGCTGAGGAATTTCCGAAATCATGTTTTTTCACGAAAATAAGGATGCTTACATCAAGCCCTATCTCCTTGATATATCCCTGGGAAACGGCTATAATGAATGTGTATTGATGAAGAAGATTTGCCTCCTTTTTTTCCTTCTTGCGCTCTTCCTCTCTATCTCTCTAGAGACTGCTGCTTCTAAAAAAAAACCCAAGGACCTCCCTGAAAAATACAGAAAATGGCTGGAAGAAGAAGTCCTTTACATCATCCGTCCAAAAGAAAAGGATATTTTCCTCCAACTGAATTCAGATAAAGAAAGAGATATATTCATGGAGGCATTCTGGAAACAGAGAGATCCTACTCCGGGCTCTCCTGAAAATGAATTTAAACAAGAACACTACCGGCGGATCGCCTATGCCAATACGTTTTTTGGTCGAGAAACAACCCGACAGGGATGGATGACCGACCGGGGAAGAATTTATATCATTTTGGGTAAACCTATAGATATTGACCGGTACGAAAGCTCTGATGAACATTACCCCGTCATTACTTGGTTCTATCAAGGTGATGTCAAATACGGCCTCCCCCCTCACTTTAACGTCGCCTTTTTCAAAAAAAGAGGGATTGGTGAATATGTCCTTTACAGCCCTGTAAGAGATGGACCTCAAAATCTCCTTAGGAATTATTATGGAGATTCCACGGACTACGAGGCTGCCTACGAAGAATTGAAAAAGATTGATGTTTTATTAGCCCAAACCTCTCTCACCTTAATTCCTGGCGAAAGGCCTCACATCGGCCATCCGTCTTTAGCTTCAGAAACAATGATGTCTAATATTCTCCAAATCCCCCAGAAAAAGGTCGATGATCTTTATGCAGAAAAACTTCTCAAGTATAAAGATGTTGTCGAAGTGGAATACACGGCCAATTATATGGGAAGTGATTATTTGGTCACCCTCATTAAGGGTCCTTCAGATATCTTTTTCGTCCATTTCTCTGTAGATCCTCGAACTCTTTCTGTTGGGTCGTATGAAGAGAAGTATTATTCCAATTTTGAGTTGGTCACCCTACTGACTGACCAAGAGGGAAAAACAATCTTTCAGTACCAAAAAACATATTCCCTAAACTTCGATAAAGAGCAACTCCAGGATATAAAGCTGAAGTCCTATTCCATTCAAGATATGTTTCCTTTGGTTCCCGGCCAATATAAGCTCAATGTCCTCCTTAAAAATACCGTGTCCAAGGAATTCACGTCTTTCGAGTCAGACATTTTCATCCCGGAAGCCACTTCTTTGGTGATGACACCTCTTCTTCTGGGCTACAAGGTCGAGCCGTTAACAGGTCCTCGAAAATACTACAAGCCCTTTGCTGTTGATCGTTATCAATTGTTCTGTCAACCAAACAGAGCATTTACCCTAAAAGACGATCTTGTTTCCTTTTTCCAGGTCCACGGTCTCAACCCAGATTTAGTAGAGAAAGGAACCCTCCAGTATACACTAATCAAAGAAGAACAGGAGATCTCGAGAGAAACTGAAAAAATCCAGGAAAGTGAAGATAAGACAAATTTTGTTAAGATATTCCCGCTTCGGAACTTTTCTCCCGGCTATTACTCCTTAAAAGTCGCCCTTATCGATGCAGATGGAAACGAAATTCTTCAAGAAAAGAACGAATTCAGCCTCGCAGCCTTGGAAAGAATAGCCAGGCCTTGGGTGATCACCCGAGCCGTACCGACAACGTATTCCATGGAATATTCTTTTATCTTGGGTGACCAATATCTGAATAAAGGCCAATTCAAGGAGGCCAGAGCCCTTCTGGAATCTGTCTACCGGAGAAATCCTGCCAACCTGAAGTATGCCTACGGATTCAGTCGAGTGCTTTTTCTCCTTAAAGAATACAAAGAAATCAAGAATGTCTTGCAGCCATTCCTCTCCTCCACCCAAGAAAATCATGAATTCCTCAGGCTTTTGGGACAATCCAGCCAAGCCTTGAAAGAATATGAAGCGGCCATTCAACACTACAAAAATTACTTATCTCACACCGGAACAAATCTTCTTATCCTCAATTCGATCGGTGAGTGTTACTCTCTTTTAGGAAAAATGGAGGAGGCCATCACAGCCTGGGAAAAATCACTCGAAATAGATCCTAACCAGCAAGTCATTAAAGAAAAAATCCGTTCCCTAAAAGAAAAAAAATAATGAATAAGTCTGAAGCCACCCGCATCCTGATTTTCCTCTCTTGCCTCGCTATCCTTGCTTCTTGCAAATCCTACCAACTGGAAAAAAAACTCAGCCCCGATGAGAGGGAATTTTTCTCCAAAGTCCGGTTCATAATCACCAAACAAGAACGTAAAGTATTCCTCCGCTTACCAGAGTCCGAGAGAGAAGCTTTTATCGAGGAATTCTGGGCAAAAAGAGACCCTGATCCTTTAACAGAAGAGAACGAATTTAAAATAGAATATTTTGCAAGGATTGAAAGCGCCAACAGAATGTTCCGCGGCGAAGGCACGCCTGGCTGGTTGACTGATAGAGGACGGGTCTATATCCTGTTTGGTCCCCCGTTTAGCCGGAAATACTATCCTACGGAGGTCCAAGGAGGAATCCAGAGAGCCAGAGAAGTCTGGTATTATGGAAATTTTCCGATTATCTTCGTGGATGAGAAGAGCAACGGCGTTTTTAGATTGATATCAACGAATCTTGCTCATCTCGGGGAGATCAACTATGCCCTGAGAGAGACAAGAGAAGACCATGAAGATTTAGTAGAACAAAGAACCCAACACTCGTTTATACTGGATTTTAATCTGGAACTCAGTGAGGCTTCCAACATACCCATAATTCTCGTCAAGATTCCTTATAGTAAAATTTGGCTTAAATACAAACCTGATAAAGAGATGCTGGAGACAACCTTATCCTTAGATCTAATAGTCCTTGACAGCAACGAAAAGACAGTGCTCCGGCACAACGATGATTACCATATTTCCCTGACAGAAGACTCTTTGGAAGACAAGCAGGAGGAAGATCTTATCATACAGATACCTGTCATCTTAGCCAAGGGAGAATACTCTGTGCAGGCCACCTTAACCAATAAGACCGGAGATAAAAAAGCTTCCAAGACATTCCAGATTAAAGTCTGATCATTTTTTCCGAAATAGATTTCTTACACTCTCAGCTATCAGGGAGGAGGATAAAATGAAGCATAAACTTCTAAATCGAATGAGTGTCGCCGCATTTATAGTCTTCCTGACAATTTTTCTCGGTTGGAACTTGTCCCTGATCTCTTCTCCCCAAACTCAAGAAAAACCTCTAGAATACACGGTGGAAGTGTTCCTCATCGAGATTCCTGTGTATGTGGTGGATAAAAAGGGAAATTCGGTTCTTGACCTCAAACCCGAAGATTTTCAAATCTTTGAAGACGGCAAAGAACAAAAAATATCCCACTTTGTCCTCGTCCAGAATGATTCACCTGAAATAGCCAGTCTTGCCCGTCGTTATCCAGCGGCCAGAAGGCAG